>Ga0307372_10013505_pt1 | contig 10553 bp, 8 predicted proteins | sample OX1MG_FD_202533 | JGI IMG/M metagenome (GOLD analysis project Ga0307372, IMG submission 202533) | Soil microbial communities from Risofladan, Vaasa, Finland - OX-1 | ecosystem: Environmental > Terrestrial > Soil > Coastal area > Acid sulfate soil | place: Finland: Risofladan, Vaasa | collected... | reverse complement strand
CACGAAGGCGGGCGATGGCTGTAAAGGCTGTCGCCCGTTCTGTTTTTGGGCAGTATTGCCCTGTAGCTTCCCGTCCCATGGCCTGCTTTCCGCGGTGCCACAAATCCGGGATACCCGCTTCCTGAAAGTCTTGTTTCCCTCTGTTCTGATCTCAGCCTTCCTTCGACTTTACGGCGAATACAGCCGGAAGTTCGACTTTTTTTCCGGGTCTGAGGGGAGGGGGACGATGACGGATTGCGGGAAGGGGGAGTCTAGGCAAATACGCGCTGGATTTTGGCTCCAAGCCGGGTTAACTTCTCCTCGATTCGCTCATAACCGCGGTCGATGTGGTAGACGCGGTCGATCAGGGTTTCGCCCTGCGCTGCGAGCCCAGCGAGGACCAGCGAGGCGCTGGCGCGCAGGTCAGAGGCCTGGACGTTGGCTCCGCTCAGAGGTGTCTTGCCCCGGACCAGGGCCCGGCGGCCATTCACAGCGATATCAGCGCCCATGCGCGCGAGCTCCAGGGCGTGAAGGAAGCGATTTTCGAAGATGGTTTCGGTAATCAGGGATGATCCCTCTGCCTGGGTCATCAGCGCCATATATTGGGCCTGCATATCGGTCGCGAAGCCCGGGTACTCTTTGGTCGTGACGCCAATCGATTGGATCGATTTTCCTGCCGAAACTTCCAACTGGCCGGGACCGGCTTCGCGGATTTGGGCTCCGGCCTCCGAGAGCTTGTTGATGACGGCGGTCAGGTGGGAGGGATTGACGTGGTCGAGCCGGAGATGGCCGCCGGTGATGACGGCTGCAACCAGAAAGGTTCCGGCCTCGATTCGGTCGGGAATAATGGTGTGATCGGCGCCCTGAAGTCCGCTGACCCCACGGATGCGAATCGTATCGCTGCCCGCGCCTTCGATTTGCGCGCCCATCTTGAGCAATAATTCAGCGAGATTGACGATCTCGGGCTCCCGCGCCGCGTTTTCCAGCACTGTTTCTCCGTCTGCCAGCGTGGCGGCCATCATCAGATTCTCGGTTCCGGTTACGGACACTACGTCGAAAGTGAACACGGAGCCTTTCAGCCTCTCAGCGCGGGCCTCAATGTACCCGTGTTGAATGTGAATGGACGCGCCCATCTTTTCAAGGCCCCGGATGTGGAGGTTGACCGGGCGCGCCCCGATGGCGCACCCTCCCGGCAGTGAAACGCGCGCCTGTCCGAATCGCGCCACCAGCGGGCCCAGAACCAGGATGGAGGCTCGCATCTGTTTGACCAGTTCGTACGGAGCCATCGGAGTCAGCAGCCGGGGCGTCTCAATTTCAAACCGGTTCCCGTGTTCCTCGTGGGTGACGGAGGAATCGACGCCCAGTTCATCCATCAGGCTGCGCATCGTTCCGATGTCGCGAACGCGCGGCACGTTGCGCAGGACAACCTGCTCCGGCGTCAACAGCGCGGCCGCCATGGCGGGGAGGGCGGCATTCTTGGCGCCGCTGATCGTAACGTGGCCCTCAAGGGGGCGTCCACCTGTAATCAGAAACTTATCCATAATCCTTGCCGCGGGCCCGGGCCGCTCCGAGCCTAAAGAACCGGCCGGCCTCGAACGTAGGTTTGGGTGACGTAAAACTCCTGGTCCAGGACAGCAAGGTCAGCGTCGGCGCGCGGAGCGATGACGCCTTTCTCCTTTCCAAGTCCCAGGATTCTGGCCGGATTGGTGGTAACGCACGGCAGGCACTGCCGGTAACTAAGACCGGTGTAGGCCGAAAGGTTGCGCATCGCGGTGTCGAGCGTGACGGTGCTTCCCGCCAGGTTTCCTTCGACGGTTCGGCACACGCCACCGGCAACGTGGACGGTGAAATTGCCCAGACGATAGTTTCCGTCGGGCATTCCCGCGCCACTCAGGCTGTCGCTGACCAGAATCAGTTTTTCAACCCCTTTGGCGTGGAGCAGCAGGCGGATGGCTGTGGGCTCCACGTGAATGCCGTCGCAAATCAATTCCGCGCTAACCCGGTCGTCCGTCAGCACAGCGCCGATAATGCCTGCGTCGCGATGCGTGAAAGGGCGCATGGCGTTAAAACAATGAACGGCATGGGTGGCTCCGGCATCGATGGCGCTCTTGGCTTGCTCGTAGGTGGCGTTGGAGTGTCCAATGCCAACTCGCATTCCCTGGCTCCGCGCAAATTCCAATACGCTGAGCGCACCTTCGATCTCCGGCGCCAGCGTCAGAATGCGCGCCGTGCCGCCGGCCGCCTCCAGGAATCTGGTCAGCAGTTCGATGGAAGGTTTCTGGATCTGCGAGGCCGGGTGCGCGCCGCGTTTTTTGACATTCAGGAAAGGGCCCTCGAGATGAATGCACACCGGCTGAGCGCCTGCAATTTTGTCCGGCACTAAATGGGACCCGGTGGAGGCTCGTATGATTTCGCCCAGGCCCCGAGCCGCGTTCAAAGTTCTTTCCAGGCTGGCGGCCACCGTGGTTGCTGCATAGGAAGTTGTTCCATGGCGCGCCAGATACTTGCCCACCGCCGCCACCGCTTCCGGAGTGCCTTCCATCAGGTCATAACCGACGGCGCCATGAATGTGGATGTCGATAAAGCCCGGAACAATGGTGCGGTCCTGGTTGTCAATGATCGTTGCGCCCGACGGTATTTTGACCTGGTCGCGCGAACCGACTTTGGCGATCCGGTGACCTTCAATCAAAATCACTCCGTTGCTGATTTCTTCAGCCGGAGTGTAGATGGTTCCCGCAATAATGGCTTTGACAGCTTTCATGATTTCCCCCGGGAACTGCGCTTGCGACGAGGCGGGACAGAGGTTCTTCGATGGAGGTATTCCGCACGCGCCTGGTGAAGCGCATGCGCCGTGTTGGGTTCCTGCTTGAGAATTCGAAGGGCTTCTTTTTTAGGGATATCCTTCCAGATCATTAAGAGGGCGGCGGGCAGATTCGATCCCGAGGCGGCGAGAGCGCGGCCAGCGGACGCAGAATCAATTCCGGTGGCCTTGACCAGGATGGAACTGCCGCGTTCCAGGAGTTTCTCGTTCGTCATTTCGACACAAACCATCAATCCAGAGAAGACACGGCCCAGCCGGGCCATCGTGGCGGTGGAAAGCATGTTCAGAACAAGCTTTTCAGCTGTTCCCGCTTTCAGCCGGGTGGAGCCGGCAAGGATCTCAGGACCCGAGTTGACAGCAATTTCAACGTCGGCGAGTTTCCGTATCGGTGAACCGGGATTGGCCGTCACGGCGACGGTTGCGGCGCCCTTTTGCCTCGCGTAGCGTAACCCTTCCAGGGTATAAGGCGTCCGGCCGCTAGCCGCAAGTCCCACCAGGACGTCTTTCTTGTTCAGTCCGATGCACTTAAGGTCCTTTCGGGCGCTCGAACGATTGTCTTCAGCGTCTTCGCCGGCTCTGAACATGGCCTGCGGGCCTCCTGCCAGGACACCCAGCACCTGATCGGTGCCGAACGTGGGCCGGCATTCGGCCGCGTCAAGCAATCCAAGACGGCCGCTGGTGCCGGCGCCCATGTAAATCAGCCGCCCGCCCTGTGAGATGGCTCTTACTGCCAGGTCAACCGCGCGGGTTATCTGGGGGATAACGCGCTTGACCGCGCCCGCGACCTTCTGGTCTTCGCGGTTCATGAGCGTAAGAATTTCCCGGGTTTTCATGGTTTCGAGGGTGGCTGCCGCGGGATTCTGTTTTTCCGTGATGCGTTCTGGCGATTGGGCTTTCATTTCAGGCGATCTGCAGGTATCCGGGTTGTTTAGCCTTGCTTTCCGAACACAACGAGAGATTCAGATGAACTCCGGCCCCAACAGCTTCCTGGATGGGGATGAACACCCAACCCGCTGCCGGACGGCCAAATAACAGTTTACCAATTTCGACCCTTGCCATGTAAATCATTACACGGACGAGGACCCGGCCAAGAAGCCCCGATTCCATCATTGGGGTGCAGGAACCCCCGTTTTGGGGCGAATACAAACTTTAGTTGACACAAACACCCGAGTTTATAGCAAAATGCTCTACTCTCATAAATAAATTAAAGCGGGAGTTCTTCTGAAATGATTCGACCTGTTAAAGCTTTCTTTCTGTTCGTTATGGTGGTCATGGTCAGCGTTGGCGTGAAAGGAGCCCAAGTCCGCCGCCACGCCTCTGCTGGCAGCTCAGGGGCAATCGCAGCGCGGCTGCGGCAGTTGCCGGGAGAAATCGAGAAAGCCATGAAGCAGGGCAAGCTTCCCGGAGCGGTGATTCTGGTGGGCCATGACGGAAGTGTAGTCTACCGCAGTGCCATCGGTTATCGCCGCCTGGTTCCCAGGAAGTTGCCCATGCGGATGGACACGATTTTTGATATGGCCTCCTGCACCAAGGTGGTCGCCACCACAACGGCCATCCTGCAGCTTTTCCAGGAAGGGAAGATTCGCTTGGACGACCCGGTTGCTGAATACTGGCCGGCCTTCGGGTCCAACGGGAAGCAGGACATCACGGTGCGCGAACTGATGACCCACTATTCAGGGTTGCCACCCGACCTGGACCTGGACAATGACTGGTCCGGCTACGATACGGCGATGCAGATGATCATCGATACCAGTCCCATCCTGCCGCCCGGGACGCGCTTTCTTTACAGCGACATTAACTATGAGACCCTGGGAGAACTGGTTCATCGCATTTCCGGTGAGCCACTCAACGTCTATTGCGAACGGCATATCTTTAAGCCCCTGGGCATGAAAGACACCCAGTTTGTTCCTCCGGCCTCGTTGCGGAACCGCATTGCTCCCACCCAGCATATCAATGGAACCACGGGTCCGATTCTCTGGGGTACGGTTCACGATCCCACCGCCCGCCGGATGGGCGGGGTGGCCGGCCACGCCGGCCTGTTCTCCGACGCCAGGGATTTGTCAATTTTCTGCCAGATGCTGTTGAATGGCGGAAGCTATCACGGCGTGCACATCCTGAATCCCCTGACCGTGGAAAAGATGACCACTCCGCAATCGCCGCCGGACAAAATGGCGGTGCGCGGGCTCGGCTGGGACATCGCTTCACCTTTTGCTTCGAACCGCGGCCAGCTCTTTCCGGTGGGATCCTTTGGCCACACCGGCTTTACGGGTCCCTCGCTGTGGATTGATCCCGTGACGCATACCTATGTTATTTTCCTGACCAACCGCGTCCATCCGGACGGTACGGGCGACGTGGTGGCGCTGCGGTCGAGGATCGATACGGCCATTGCCGCTGCACTCGGGCCGGTCTCCGATCAACAAGTCCTGAATTCCCACAAGTCCCTGACCGGGTACTACGAGCTGATGCGGAGTTACCGGGTCAGCGGATTGCGGAACGGGAACGTGCGGACGGGGATCGACGTTCTGGAAAAGGAGAACTTTGCCCCGCTGAAAGGCCTGCGCGTGGGCCTGATTACCAACGAAACCGGGGAGGATTCCGAGGGACGGCGAACGATTGATCTGCTCAACCATGCGCCGGGTGTTCAACTCAGGGCGATCTTCAGTCCCGAGCACGGCCTCTGGGGCCGGGCGGATTCGAAGGTGGCCTCTTCGACGGATCCTGCCACCGGTCTGCCGGTTTACAGCCTTTATGGAAAGACGCGGAGGCCCACCGGTCAAATGCTCGAGGGACTGGACGCGCTCGTCTATGATATTCAGGCTGCCGGGGTCCGTTTTTACACATTTATTACGACGCTGGGCTATGGCATGGAGGCGGCGTCCCAGCACCACCTTGCGTTTTATGTCCTCGACCGCCCCAATCCCCTGGGAGGTTCCCTCGTCGAGGGCCCGATTCTCGATTCAGATTTGCGGTCGTTCGTCGGCTATTTCCCGCTGCCCGTTCGATACGGGATGACGGTTGGGGAACTGGCGGAAATGTACAACGACCAGGAGCACCTGGGCGTCAATCTGCACGTGGTCAGGATGCAGGGCTATGAGCGGACCGACTGGTATGACGAGACGGGACTGCAGTGGATGAACCCGTCACCGAACCTGCGCTCTTTGACGGAGGCAATTCTTTATCCCGGAGTCGGGATGATTGAGGGAGCAAATGTCAGCGTCGGCCGCGGAACCGATACGCCGTTTGAACTGCTGGGAGCGCCCTGGATCAACGGAAAATGGCTTGCGGTTTACCTGAATTCCCGCGATATTCAGGGAGTCCGTTTTCTGCCCACGGACTTTACGCCCCAGAGCAGCAGGTATGCCGGCGAGGTGTGCCACGGTGTTCAAATCTTTCTGGTGGACCGCCAGGCGCTTGACGCGCCGGAATTAGGGGTCGAGCTTGCTTCGGCGCTCCATCAACTCTTTCCCAAAAACTTTGAGCTGGACAAAACTCTGCCCCTGGTTGGATCCCGATGGGTCCTCAAGGATATCGGAGACAACGTTGATCCGGACCGCATTGAATATCTGTGGCAAGCACCGCTCATGAATTTTCGGAAATTGCGGGCGAAATACCTGCTCTATCCGGAGGAGGGAACGCAGCGGAACATTCCCTGAAGGCGATTTCAGGGTCTCGCCTGCACCGGAAACCGTGGTATGCTTTGTCCCTGTTTGAAATCCGTCCGTCCTGGACTTTATGGATTGCAGCCGGACGCGGGAGGATGATGTGAGAGTAAGGAAGTGTTTGGTTGTGTTGCTGGCAGCCATCAGTCTGATGGCTGTTGCCGGGCCATCAGCATGGGCGAAGCGGAAACAGCCTGTCAGCCCGGATGATCCGACCTACATGCTTTATCAATTGCTGGATAATTCCTACGGTGGGAAGCTCAGCGATTTTTATCTGCTGGCGAATGTGGTTGCGGACTCGCAGGATCCTGCAACCCAGTTGCAGCGTGTGATCCGTGTGGACTACGACAAGGGCCGCTACTTTGGGCGCTTCCGGATTTATTTGCGCAGCGTGGGCAAACTGACTTCCGCTCAATTGAAAACTTACGATGCGAAACAGATTTACCAGTTTGGGGAATCCGACAGCTCGGAATTTGAAAAGATCGACCCGGGACCGTTGGGAGGGACCGGGGATCTCTATATGAAGGCGACCAGCGACGGTCCGCTGGCAACCGCTCCCGTCACCGATGAGGCTCGCCAGGAATACGACACTCTCATCACCAAGTACATTCTGCCCGCACTGAAGAAGTGAGTATTGCCGACCGTGGATTGCTTCAGGTGGCGCGGCGCAATCCGTCCTTAATCACCGGGCCTGCGCCCAGATATGGTCGAACTCCTTTTGGTAGCGTGCTGCCACTTCGGGAATTGTGATCAGGATGGCGTTTTCGAAATTGTAGCTGGTAGCGCTTGTTGTCCAATTGAAACTTCCGGTTTCCACCCGGTCCCCGTCAAAAATAGCAAACTTGTTGTGCATGATGGAACGCTCGCCTCTGAATCCGTTACTCAAACGGACTGCGATTCCTGTGGACTTGAGGTAAGCCGTCTCCGAATGCCGCTCGCGGGATTGCCCCTCGTCGCTGACGATGCGCACCCGTACTCCCCGCCGGTGAGCCGCCTCGATGGCCGCCGTGATGTTCGGCTGCGTCAGGCTATAGATGGCGATGTCCAGGGTGCGCCGGGTGTGATTGATGGCGGCGATGATGCGGTCGGCAATGCGGTCGTGGTCTGAGAAATACGGGCCCTGGATGGATAACGGGCCTGGAACGGAAACCTGTGCCGGAGCCGGGTTCGTGACAGGGCTTTGATGCCCCGGGGAAAAGAAATAGCCGTAGGCGATGGCCAATGCCAGGATGACGGGGAAAAGGTGCCAGCGACGAGGTCGAAATGCCATGGGATTCTTTCTCTCCTCCTGATTCACGACGGCCCGCATACGGAGCATCCTGCCGGGGTCTGTGACGTGTTGTGCGGCACAGTTCCCTCAAACTGGGATGATCTGGCCTCGCCGCTCTGCTCAGTAGCCTGCGGCGCCGCGGCCTGCCGGCGAGGACGGCCTGCTTTTGCGCAGGGTGTAAACCAGGGGCCAGATTTGCGGGTCTTCCATCCCCAGCCGCCAGGCGGCAAAACCCCTCAGTCGGAATCTTTCAACCAGCATCAGCTTTTCCTGCACGCTCCGGGCGTTTTCATACCACACGCTGCGGACGGTGCCCCCTGTCCGGTACTCAAACCAAGGTGACCGTTGTTTTTCGTCCCATCGGGGTGTGAGCGAAAGCCGGTCGAGCAACGCCCTGGTTTCGGGATAGGCCAGGGTTCGTGCCTGGATCCCACGCTGGCTCTCACTCCATTCGCGGCCGTACAGGGCGATGCCCAGCAGCAGCTTATCCGGCGGAACGCGCGTTCTGGCGTATTCCAGCGCATTCTTGACCCAGTCGTAACCGGCAATGGGTCCAGGCGGCCCGTTGCGGCCTGAGTTGTCATAAGTCATCAGGGTCAGGAAGTCGGCTGACCGGGCGAGCGCAGGATAGTCGTAAGCCGCCGACCACTGGTTCGGACGGGAATCCAGAAAGCGCGGGACGACGGCTACACTCAACAACCGCCCGTCCCTATGCAGTGCCACCGCGACATCGTGAACAAACCGGCTGTAAAGATGCATGTCATTCGGGTCGATGTTTTCAAGATCGAGTTGAAATCCCAGGAGATTTTCCCGGCTTGCGATAACAGCCAGGTTGCGGATGACGCGCCTTTGTAACCTCCGGTCGTGGAGCAGTGCGGAAGCGACCGGGCGGCTGAAGTCGCGATTATAAAGCAAGGCCAAGACCGGCAGTCCGGCCCGCCTGGCGGCCTCCATGACGGGCGGAGGGACATTTCCGTGGATTCCCCCGTGCTGGTCCAGCCAGTAGGACTGGGGGGCCAGAACGGTCATTTCTGAGGCATGGTCCAGGAGCGAGTCGAACCCGAAGGTGTCTCCCATGGTGTAATACAGGGCAAGCGGCCGCGCATCCAGCACTCGCGCGCGCATGGCCACCAGGGACAGAGGATGATTCCTTGGTGCTTCCTGAGCGCCGTGCGCGGCGCTTGCCGGGGATGTTTTGGCGTGCTTCTTCGCAGGGCGTGGACTTGTGAGCAACGTCGCGGGAAGAAGCGCCAGGATCACGGAGGCGAGGGCAACTCCGGTTCGGTTCAGGTAACGCGTGGATAGGTGGCGAATTCTCATAGATTCCGATTGAGCGTAACGGCAGCGCCCGCCGTTCGTCAAGCGGGGCCTGCGGTGTTTGAGGCTTCCGGGCCCAATGGCCGAGGATCAGGGATTGCGGGCTTCCCGCTAGCGATCAATCCGCCAAAAAACGTGACCAGCGTTCCGATGACGACGTACCACGTCCAGGCGATATCGACGATTCCAAACGCCTTCGCCACCACAATGGCAATCAGGGCTGACAGACCGAGCGCGGCGCCCGTCAGCGCTCCCCGGGAAGTCGCTCGCTTGGTCAGAACGCCCAGCAGGAAGATGCCCAGCATGGCTCCGTAGGGAATGGAGGCAATGGTCAATGCGAGCACCAGGACGCTCTCATGGAGATATTGCGCGATGACCGCAATGATAATCAGCACGGCTCCCCAGAACAGGGTCAGGCCGCGGGAGACGCGCAGGTAATGTTTCTGGTCTGCGTCGGGACGGATGAACGGCTTGTAAAAATCCACAACCGAGCTGGAGGCCAGGGAATTGAACGCAGCGCTCAGGTTTGCCATGGCTGCCGCAATGATAGCCGCGGTCAGCAGGCCCGCCAGTCCCATGGGCAATTCCGTAATCACAAAGGTGGGGTAGATTTTGTCTGGGCGGGTGAAGGGATGGGCAGGCGGATGAAAATGATAGAAAGCAAACAGGACCACCCCCACCACCAGGAAGAGGGTGAACTGGAACAGGATGACCAGTCCGCTCGCCAGCAGCGCCGCCTGGCTTTGCCGCTTGTTCTTGGCGGCCAGAAGCCTCTGCACAATCAGCTGGTCGGTACCATGGCTGGCGCTGGTCAGGAAGGTTCCGCCGATCAGCCCGGACCAGAAGAGGTACGGCTGATGCCAGTTAAAGTGGAAGTTGAAGACCGCGAACTTTCCGCCCGATATGCTGGCCAGATGCGCCACTTCCGCCCATCCGCCCGGAACGGCGCGAACAGCCAAAAAGAGTGCGATGACCGTGCCGACGATGTAGATCGATAGCTGCGTGACATCGGTCCAGATGACCGCCGTCAGGCCGCCTTCAAATGTGTAGAAAAGCGTGAGTGCCGTGATGATCAGAACGGCCGTCAGGACTCCCGTTTTGAAAATCACCTCGATCACGATGGAGATCGCGAAAACGCGCACTCCCTCAGCCAGTGCCCGGCTGCCCAGAAACAGGCCCGCCGTAAAGACTTTGAGCCCGCGGCCGAAACGGCGCTCGATCAACTGATAGGCCGTATAAAGTTCCCCGGCAAAATATTTGGGGATCAGCACAAAGCTGACTACCACGCGCGCGACCAGGTAGCCGAAGACAAGCTGAAGAAAGCCCATGTCTGTGGCATAAGCGATTCCGGGAGTGCTGATGATGGTCAGGATACTGGTTTCAGCGGAGACGACGGAGAGCGCGATGGCCCACCAGGGAAGCTGCCGCCCACCCAGGAAGTAGTCGTGCAGGGTCCGCTGCCGCTTGCCAAAACGTGCGCCCAGCAGCGTCACGACCACAAGATAAA
>Ga0307372_10013504_pt1 | contig 10554 bp, 12 predicted proteins | sample OX1MG_FD_202533 | JGI IMG/M metagenome (GOLD analysis project Ga0307372, IMG submission 202533) | Soil microbial communities from Risofladan, Vaasa, Finland - OX-1 | ecosystem: Environmental > Terrestrial > Soil > Coastal area > Acid sulfate soil | place: Finland: Risofladan, Vaasa | collected... | reverse complement strand
CGCATCAGCGCGTGAAAGACCGCTTCACGCGGGCCTGCGTAGCGCATGGCGGCAGGCAGCACGCCCAGAATGACGCGCTGCGACGGGTAGTAGTTCTCCAGCAGGACTTCATAGCAGCGCATGCGCACATCCGCCGGGATATCGTCGCCTTTGGTGTCGCCCACCAGCGGGTGTAGGAACAGACCATCGACGGTTTCCATGGCGCATTTCTGAATATACTCGTGCGCCCGGTGGACGGGGTTGCGGGTCTGGAACCCCACGACGCGCTTCCAACCGCGCTCCGCGAACTGCTGGCGCGACTGCGTGGGAGTGAACCGGTAGGTGGCAAACGCCTGCTGCTGCAAGGAAACGACACGCACAGGACCGCCCAGCAAGACATCACCCTGCTGGTAGAGCACATTGACGCCGGGATGCGCCTCCTCTGTCGTGCGATAGACCTGGCTGGCCTCGTGCTGTTTGTCATAGCCGAACTTGTCTTCAATGGTCATGACCGCCTGTAATGCACCCTGCGCATCCACAAGCGCGATCTGCGCGCCCTCATGCAACGTCCTGGCCTGCTCCGCGCCGACGGACAAGGTAATCGGCACTGACCAGGGAAGACCGTTACTGAGGTGCATCTCGTTGACACTCCCCAGATAATCGGCGCGCGTCATGAAGCCGCTGAGCGGGCTATACGCGCCGATAGCGAGCATCTCAAGATCGGCTAACTGGCGCGAGCCGACTTCCACCTGGGGCAGGTTCTGCGCGAGTGTACGCAGTTCGGCCTGCTCGCTTTCACTCGCCCTATTTAACACCAGCTCCCCACCGTGAGGAGCAATCAATCCATTCAACATACCTTGTTACACTTTCTATACCCGCTGCAGGGGCGCGCAAAACCAGTGGGAGCGCGCTCCTGCATCGATTGATGCACCTGTTCGATTACAGGTAGCCCAGAGCAGCGAGGCGGTCGGTGACGACCTTCGCCTCTTCTTCACGCGGCTCCTCGGATTCGAGATAGCCCAGTTCTACAAGCCTGGCGAAGATACGCGCGACGCTCTCTTCAACCGTTTCTTTGTCGGTCTCGACAACCAGTTCAGGATGCTCCGGCTCCTCGTAGGGATCGCTCACGCCGGTAAACTCTTTGATTTTCCCCTCATCGGCCAGTTTATAGAGACCCTTGACATCGCGCTGGCGGCACACGTCGATAGGACACTTGACATAGACCTCGATGAAGTCGCCGATTTGAGTGCGCGCCCAGGCGCGTGTCTCGCGATACGGAGAGATGGCGGCGGAGATACAGGCGACGCCGTTGCGGGTAAGCAAGCTGCAGACAAAGGCGATACGCTTGATGTTGGTATCGCGATCCTCCTTGCTAAAGCCCAGCCCTTTGCTCAGATGGGTGCGCACGATGTCACCGTCGAGCACCTCGACATTGCGCCCGCGCGCCTCGATACGTTGCTCGATGACCTCGGAGAGGGTACTTTTGCCCGCTCCGGAAAGTCCAGTAAACCAGATAGTGAACCCTGTATTTGCCATGTGTCTATCTTCCTCCAAAATGTCGATATACGCTTTTGTACTTTTGTTGTACTTTTTCAGAATGCCTCGCCCTGCATATCGGCAGGCACAGGCACGCCCAGTTGCTTCAAGATGGTGGGAGCCATATCCATCAATTGCAGTCCGGTCAACTCACGCCCACCGGCGCCTTCATCCACATCGGGATCATGCTTGACAACAATGCCGAACTGCGCGTGGTTGCAATCATCCGGGCCAGTATCGTTATCAAAGGTGTAAATTGAGCCATGCCCGACTGTACCAACCGACCGCCAGAAGAGATCGCCAAAGTAGACAATCAGGTCGGGTGGGACGCCATTGACCGCCTGGTAAACTTCCTCCGGCTTGTAGACGGTGGTGCCAATATTGACGCCATCGGGGTCTACCAGCACCTCAAATTTGGCCTTCAGTTCGTTGCGCAGCGACTCAACCTCGCCCGGCTTCACGATACCCTGCGGCTCGCGGCCTTCGACGTTCAGGAAGATACGCGCATAGTAGCCGCCATCGCCCCAGACCTTCGTCCTGCTCCAGTCGATCTCACATTTATCGATGGATGTCAGGCTGGTGGGCATCGATTTCAGCGTCAGGTAGCCCTCATTAATCAGCCACTCGTTGACGCAAATGCCCCCGTCCATCTTCTTCGCGCCGTGGTCGGAGACAATGAACACCGTTGTATTGTCCAGGTCAACCAGGTCGAGTATCTGGCCGATTTCACTGTCGATATAGCGGTAATAGTTGTGAATGCTCTCGTTGTAGACGGGGTGGACCTCGTACTTATGATGGGTGGGGTCATGGTACTTCCACATGCCGTGGTGAATACGATCGGTGCCCATCTCGACAAACATGAAGAAGTCCCAGTCTTTTTCCGCGATCCACTTTTTGACCAGCTTAAAACGCTTCTCAGTCATGGTATAGATCTGGCGCAGCAGGTAATCTTTGTCATCGGTGCGGAAGTTTGGCACATCAACCAGGTACTCGCCCACGATAGACTCGATTTCCTGCATGGCTGAAGCGGGATAGGTATAGGGCCGTTCGGGGTTTTTGGTCGAGGGTGACAGGAAGCAGCCGACCTGAATGCCATTGACCGGCTTAGGCGGGTAGGTCTGCGGTACGCCGACCGTAATTACTTTTCTGCCTGCTCGCGAAAGTACATCCCAGACACGGTCGGTCTTCACTGAATTGGAGTTTGCCAGCGTATTTTTCTCATAAGAGTGATCGCCGCGATTGCGAAAGCCGTAAAAACCAAGCGTGCCGGGGTCTTTACTGGACATCATAGAACTCCACGCGGGTACCGTAATAGCAGGAATACAACTTTCCAGCTTGCCCCACGCGCCATGATCCATCACTCGCTTGAAGTTCGGCAACTCATCGCGCCATTGTTCAAAAACAAGCTCCGGCGGCGCGCAATCCAGCCCGATCACCAGAACCTTTTTTCGCCGATTCATGAACATTTGCCTTTCCACATACATTTGTGTCACTCGCTGATTCTTGATTTGTTAGCCCATAACCTATTGACTTTGAACCAGCCTGCATTATTCGATCCACTTACTTACGCTATCGCACATTCCCTGAGCAAAAAAAGGCACCTCAACTGTCTCTCCAACACATCCCATTACTGCCAGCGCCAATTGTCCATAGCGTAAGTGAGCATATCACTCTCAATAGGCGAAACATGTTATCAAGAAGTGAAGATGCGGTTGCGATACTTGTTGCACTGTTATGTTTACTCAACCAGCCTCAGATCATTCTACGCGTAGCTGAGTACCAGGCAACCGCATTACTTTCTCGACCAGGGCCTAACAACGTCTCCTATAATTGTAACGAGCGTTGCATTTTTACAGATCAATCGGCAGATAAATGGGCTATCCCTTGAGATAGATGCAACCATCGTCACAATGCTCGTGCTCACCTATCCCTACTGGCTCGCTAGCTACCAGAAGTAATCAGCAGCAAATAGAAAAGCTCCACCTGTGAGCGAGCTAACAGGAAAAGTGTAAGCAATATTATAGCAATCAGGCGTCACTTCGGGGTATAGTTAAGTAAAGAGCAAGAACAACTCATGTTCAAAGATAAGTGTTCACTGGTTGAACACGCATCGTAAGAAAGGATCAGAAGTATGTCGAGTAAGAAAGTTCGTGTAGCTGTCGTAGGCGTAGGAAACTGCGCCAGTTCGCTGGTGCAGGGCGTGCAGTATTACCGCAACGCGCAGCCAGATGATTTTGTTCCCGGCTTGATGCATGTCAATCTAGGTGGATACCATATAAGCGACATCGAGTTCTCCGCCGCAATCGATATTGATCAAAACAAGGTTGGCAAAGATATCAGCGAGGCTATCTTCGCAGCCCCCAACAATACCTATAAGTTTGCCGATGTGCCTGAATTGGGCGCAAAGGTCTATCGTGGGATGACACACGACGGGCTTGGCAAATACCTCTCGCGCATCATTACAAAGTCGAAGGTTGCGACGGACGACATTGTGCACATACTCAATGATACAGGCACCGACGTGGTGATTAACTACCTGCCGGTCGGCTCCGAAACGGCCACCAAATGGTACGTCGAGCAGATTCTCCAGGCAAAGGTTGGCCTGGTGAACTGCATCCCCGTCTTCATCGGGCGTGAAAAATACTGGCAGGACCGCTTTAAGGAAGCCAATCTTCCCATGATCGGCGACGATATCAAGAGCCAGGTGGGGGCAACTATCGTGCATCGCATGTTGGCGCGCCTCTTCCGCGAGCGAGGCGTGCGCCTGGAACGCACCATGCAGTTGAATGTCGGCGGCAATACCGACTTTTACAATATGCTGGAACGCGAGCGCCTGGAGTCGAAGAAGATCAGCAAAACCAACGCCGTGACCAGCCAGTTAGACTATGATCTGGGTGAAGGAAACGTGCATATCGGGCCATCAGACTACGTAGAGTGGCTGACCGACCGCAAGTGGGCCTACATTCGCCTGGAAGGTCGCACATTCGGTGATGTGCCCCTGAACGTCGAACTCAAGCTGGAAGTTTGGGACTCGCCCAACTCGGCGGGGGTGGTGATCGATGCTGTGCGCCTGGTGAAACTGGCGCTTGATCGCGGCATCAGTGGCACACTCGAAGGGCCGAGCGCCTACCTGATGAAGTCTCCCCCGGTGCAGCACTACGACGATATCGCGCGTGAAATGACCGAAGCCTTCATCGCAGACGAGACGTTTCGCACACCCCAGCAGCCAGAGGTACTCGAGCCAACCAACGGCCACAAAGCTGAAGTGTCCGCTGATTAACCAGTAGGGACGCCCCCTGGTGGGTGCATATAGGACACCCACCAGGGGCGTCCCTACTGTCAGGTAGCGGGCGCGTTCTGTTTTGGCAGGCCGGGCGCATTCTTGAGTAGTTCCTCGCGCACAATCGTAACCTCGGCGGGTGCGGTAATGCCAATTTTCACGCGCTCACCCTCAACAGCCAGCACCGATATACTGATAACTCCATCAAGTATGATACTTTCGCCAACTTTGCGCCGCAATACAAGCATATCCTTATTCCTTTCTTCACTTGCCGGTCTCTCTTTCAGCAAATGCTAGAGACTTTTTTTACTGCACCAGCTAATCCTCTGGTTCTATCTCCAGCATCTTTCGCGCCATAGCCAGGCTATCCTGGTGATAGCTTCCGTTATTTATGCGCTCACGCAGTTTCTCGATATGGATAGGGTCAACGCGCATAGCGAACTGATTTTTCACCGCCCGCACGCCTAGAGCTATAGCGGTCTCCATATCCGTTTGAGAAGCAGCGTTCTGGTTTCCTTCAACCGTCGTATCCGTTTGAGAAGCAGCGTTCTGGTTTCCTTCAACCGTCGACCTCTCTCGAACGCCCTGGAGTGTCCTGATGACTGTCACACTTTCTACACTCATGTGGCTCCCTCGCAATCCTATAAATAAACCACTATTCACCTATAAAAGATTTTCACCATCTCACTTGCATGGCATTGCTCAAATGCCGTCTTTTTTCATTTTCAACGGTGACGCGCGGCGTACTACCAGCGGTTTGCGCAGCCTGTTCCGCGGCATGGCGTACATTCATCGCCGCGCGCAGGCGCAAAATCGCCTGCATATGCAACTGGCAGACCCGCGACTCGGAAACATACAGAAGTTTACTTATCTCCTTCATCGTCAGTTCCTCCTGATAATACAGGGAGAGCAGCATGCGCTCTCGGGGTGGGAGATGGTCGATAGACTGGCTGAGCAGTTGGAGCATCTCGTTCTGCTCCAACTGCTCAGCAGGACCAGGCGTTCCCATATCTTCAAGCAAGTCGGCCAGCGAAGTCACGCTATCATCCACAGGCAGAGCGCTTAAAGGCGCATCCAGCGAGAGGATCATCGTACCGGCCTCTTGCAACATCTGACGATAACGACCGGTTGAAACCTGCAACTCGGCTACGACTTCTTCTTCCTTCGCGGTACGCCCCAACCGCTGCTCCAGCTCAGCCAGCGCACCTTCAACCTGGCGCACGCGCGTCACCGCCGAACGCGGCATCCAGTTAAGTGAGCGCAACTGATCTATGACTGCGCCGCGAATACGAGATGTGGCGAATGCCTCAAAACGTATACCTCGCGAAGGGTCAAAGCGATCAATGGCGTTGATGAGTCCAATTACTCCGTAACTAATGAGGTCTTCCTGGTCCAATATGCTCGTCGGCGGGATACCCAATCTCCCTACTACAAAGCGCACCAGGGGGGCATACGCCACAATCAGTTCATCGCGTAACGCCGGACGGCGCGTGGCCACAAACTCCAGCCAGATATCGTCAATTGTTGCTGATACACTCATAGGAATACCTTCCTGCGAGGTTCCTTCCTGAGTTGCTCCTTTCTGCGAACTCTCCAGCGCGCACACAGGCAAATTACTTACTACCTGAAGGGTTGACAAACCTACAGCCCGCTACACTTGCCCATGAGTTAAGTGTAGCAAGCAGGCGGCCTTTATATAACTGACATTAGTCGGCTCTTCGCTAAGCCAGAAGTCCCTGATTGGCTATCTTGTTCGCCCCTGTGGAACAGATTGAGCAAACCGATTAAGAACACTAGAGAAAGTACCCGGCAGTCTTGCCAGGCTATGCGATTGGTTTAGAGGAGATGAGAGAGTATGAAGAATAACCAGCAGCCGTCTGAGTATAATGACCGGCGCATACAGCACGCGGAAGCATTGAACCAGGTTGTCAGCGCCTCTGAAGAACAATTATTGCTTGATTATTTGATTGAAAACGGGTTCGTGTGGGACGAGGCCGTCAAGCTGCTCCATATGCGCGAACACCTCTACAGCAATGCCGAAATGCGACAACGTATGGCCGATGACGCTCGCACGCAATTCGCGCGCTGGCTCTATGAGCAAGGCCAACTCAAAGAAGAAGAATAGTATATTGTCATCACCCGGCGGATATGCTATACTGCGCAACGGAGAGATGTCAGAGTGGTCGAATGTGCCGCTCTCGAAAAGCGGTAGGGTGCAAGCCCTCGTGGGTTCGAATCCCACTCTCTCCGCCGGGCGTGAGTTGTCATGCCCACAGCATGGAGGAGTCTCATAGTGGTCTAGTGAGCACGACTGGAAATCGTGTAAGGTGAATAGCCTTCGTGGGTTCAAATCCCACCTCCTCCGCTTTTCCCCGTTTACTGCTATGCCCACTCCACATATCTCACCAGCACCTCTTGCACCCCGACTTACGCCATATGGTATAAAATATGAGCGACACCTGCCCGTATTGTGAGAAAGGATGATACGCTATGGCAAAGGACTATGCCTGGAAAGTCGAGAAGGACAGCACAATTAAACTCAAGGACTATGACCCCGTTCATATACTTGATAAGATCACGCCCGAAGCAGCAGCCCTGGAGCTACAAAATTTGGGCGAGGAGATCAGCATGTTACAGGAGTTGCTGGCCGAGGCTCAACACCACAGTATGCTTATCATCCTGCAAGGCACGGACACCAGCGGCAAAGATGGTACCATCCGCCATGTTTTCAATCGTGTCAATCCCCTGGGCTGTTATGTGCATTCCTTCAAAGCGCCCACCAGCGAGGAGCTGGCGCATGATTTCCTGTGGCGCGTCCATCGAAACACGCCGGGGAAAGGCGCCCTGTGCATTTTCAACCGCTCACACTATGAAGATGTGCTGATCGCTCGCGTGCAGTGCCTCGTCCCCAAAAGCGTCTGGAGCGAACGCTATGAAGAGATCAACAACTTCGAGAAACTGCTTGCTGACAACAACACAATTATCCTCAAATTCTTCTTACACATCAGCTACGAAGAGCAAGGGCAGCGCCTGCTGGCCCGCGAACAGAATTTAGATAAGGCATGGAAGATTGACGCTAGCGATTGGGAAGCGCGAAAATACTGGCACGACTATCAGCAGGCTTATGAAGACGCGCTCAACAAGTGCAGCACCGGCGATGCGCCCTGGTATATTGTGCCGGCCAACCACAAATGGTACAGAAATCTGGCCGTCTCGCATATCCTGGCGCGCACCATGCGCCAGTACAAAGACGAATGGAAGGCTCAATTGGAGGAGCGAGGAAAGCGAGAACTCGAAAAATTGAACCAGTTGAGGAAAGCGCAATGAGTTTCCCGGCATTTTATCTCTTTTTGTATCAAGCTGACGCATTTTGCCCTGACGAGGTAATCTATTTGATCCCGGAGAGCGTAATACAGGTCAAGTAGACGAATAGGAGCAAGCTTGATGACCTGCGAAGAATTTGAAGAACTATCAGGCGCTTATGTGCTTGGCGCGGTGACGCCAGAGGAAAGCAAGGCTGCGCGCGCGCACATTGCGACGTGCGAAAAATGCGCTCACCTCACACAGCAGTTGCGAGCGATAGTAGACCTGCTTCCGCTCTCCGTCACCCAGGTAACGCCGCCAGCGGCCTTACGAGAGCGCGTGCTTACCGCCGTGCGCCAGGAAGGCCGCGTGATTCCAATCGAGCGTGTCGCCCAGATCAGAGAACGCCGCAAAAAACCCGGCTGGGGTACCCGCTTGCTGGCAGTAGTTGCTATCCTGATGCTGATGTTAACAGGCGGCATGACAGCCTGGAATGTTTCCCTGCAACAACAAAACGCACACCTGGGAAGCCAGGTGACTGCGCTTCAGAAAACAAACGGCTCGCTGCAAGGTGAGATCGCGCAGGTCTATAGCGTGCAGGGCAACGCACACGCGCAGACAGCCACCGGCTCGCTGGTCTATATCCCACAACAGAATATTACGCTGCTGGTCTTGCGCGGTTTGCCACAGCTTCAGGGCAATCAACTCTACCAGGGCTGGCTCATCCATGCCAATAAGCCCACCAGTATAGGCAAGCTGACCATGCAGAACGGCGTCGCCAGCCTGACATTCCCAGGCAGTGTTAAAGGATACGAGGTGGCAGCCGTGAGTCAAGAGCCAGGACCGGCCCCGAGCCAGAGCGCGCCAGCCGGCCCGGTCATAGCAAGCGGAACTTTACAACATTATGTACAAACACTTTACACCATTTAGCCTTCACGTTCCCCCAGAACGGCTGCCGCTACGCGACTTGATTGTATATAATCAAGTCGCGTTTCTGTTGCACCAGATTCAAAACAGTAGCGGACAGTCAAAGTTCATTTGCGCGTCATGCGGTATATCTGGGCGCAAAACAGGGCAGTTCCCACCAACGAGCTGACCAGAATGACCCAAAGGAAGTTCAACAAAAGAGACAGCATAGCTCCCGCGCCGTTAGCCGCGAGATTATCGCTAAAACAATTCCCGCCAGCCTGGTTATTATCAGCGCTGAATGGCGTACCTGACAGGTTCGAGCCGCCGGATGTACGTGCATCGCTGGTTCCTGTAATAGCGGTTGTAATGGGTGTTCGGCCACCGGTAGAAGCGGTCACGGTGGGGGTAGTTGTATCTGTCACCGTCGGCATCGCTCCAGGTGTCGTTGTAACAGTTGGCATCGCTCCAGGCGTGGTTGTGTCAGTTGGCGTAACCACCGCTGTCGGCGTATTCGTCGGGGTGGGCGAAGCGGGCGTATTTGTCGGGGTAATGCCCGGCGTGACTATCGCTGTCGGCGTTGTGGTTACGGTTGGTACTCCCACTGTAATTGTTGGCGAAGGCGTCGGCCTGGGTGTTGTTGTGACGCCCGGCGTGGGTGTTGCGCGCCGGTGAACCGGCGTGGGCGAAGGTGAAGGCGTAGCAGTCTTCCCGCGCGTCGGGGCGACGGTTCGCCCGCTGCTTGTCGTGATATGGGTCTGAGGAGACGACACACTGGCAGTCGTCGAAGTGGCTACACATGGAACAGGCGTAATGGTTGGCGTCGCGGCTACTGGTGACGTAGAAGCGGAGGCCGGTGCCGTCGCCGTTATGATAGCCGAGACGACGACGTGTGTTGCTGTACCGCCCGTGTGTCCGCGTGTGATCAGCGATCCCCACGCGCTGCCCGCCGTAACAAAAAGTAGGGATATACTGATGCAGATGCAACAAAACGCAATCATGATGACCATCAAACGACCACCCAATCCCCTATTCCACAGGGCCATTAATGTTTCAATCATCTCACTCCTATCCTTCCCCCCAAACTTTACCAGGGCGACCGCACGACCACATCCTTGCCAGGGCGACCGCACCCTTGCCAGGGCGACCGCAAGGGTCGCCCCTACCATATACGCGTTACTGTTGGTTTATTGCCTCTAACGCGCGTACAGGCGACCCTGGCTGTGTATCTCTTTGCTCCAGCGGGCTTTCTTCACGCTTGAGGGTGCTCAGCATGGCATCGATGCAAGAGGCACAATCCTCCGGGCGTGACACTTCAAAAATGACGCGCTTTTGCCAGTGATCTGCTTCAAAGGCAACCGCCCCGCGCAGGTGCGACACGTGCAACAGGCGCGCATAATCAAGTATGAGCTGGCTCTTGCGCCCGATGTAGATGATACGCCTGTCAGTCACAATCAGCAGGCCGTGATCCTGTGCCGGATAGGTATAGCGCGATGTCTCTTGAATGCGCTCCCCGCAGAGTGTGGCCCGCGTGCTGTAATACGCCTGCT
>Ga0307372_10013502_pt1 | contig 10555 bp, 9 predicted proteins | sample OX1MG_FD_202533 | JGI IMG/M metagenome (GOLD analysis project Ga0307372, IMG submission 202533) | Soil microbial communities from Risofladan, Vaasa, Finland - OX-1 | ecosystem: Environmental > Terrestrial > Soil > Coastal area > Acid sulfate soil | place: Finland: Risofladan, Vaasa | collected... | reverse complement strand
CGCCCCGGTGACGGCGGCGATGCGCGGCCTCGTCGCCGACCCGGCCCAGATCGACCGCATCCTCGCCGAGGGCGCCGAGCGCGCCCGCGCCATCGCCGAGCCGGTGCTGGCCGAGACCCGGCGCCTCGTCGGATTCTGGCCGGGATGATCCGAACGGCCGCGCCCGACGTTGCGCCGGCGGTTGCATCGGCCCATCTAGAGGCCCGGAGGTCGCGCATGTTCATCCAGACCGAAGCCACGCCCAATCCCCAGGTGCTGAAGTTCCTGCCCGGCCGCGAACTGCTGCCGGGCGCCTCGCGCGAGTTCACCGACGCCGCCGAAGCGACCGCCTCGCCGCTGGCGCGCGCCCTGTTCTCGATCGAGGGGGTGACCAGGGTCTATTTCGGCGATGACTTTCTCACCGTCACCAAGTCTGCTGAATGGGACTGGGCGCACCTGAAGGCGCCGATCCTGGCCGAGATCATGGACCACTTCACCTCGGGCCTGCCGCTCGTCACCGGCGCGGCCGAGGCGGCGCCGGAGCAGGAGGTCTACGAGGGCGAGACCGCCCAGGTCGTCGCCGAGATCAAGGACCTGATCGACACCCGCATCCGCCCGGCCGTGGCCCAGGACGGCGGCGACATCCTGTTCTCGCGCTTCGAGCCCGCCACCGGCGTCGTCTGGCTCAACATGCGCGGCGCCTGTTCGGGCTGCCCGTCCTCTGCCGCGACCCTGAAGGCCGGAGTGGAGAACCTGCTGCGCCACTACGTCCCCGAAGTGACGCGCGTGGAGCAGACCCTATAGACCGGCCCGGGGCCGCCCGCCGGCTCACTCTGATCGTCGATGCCTGTCTCGGCGCCTGCCAGGTGGCGCTGACCGATGGCGCCGCGGTGCTGGCCGGCGCCTCCGAGCCGATGCAGCGCGGCCATCAGGAGCGCCTGGCGCCGATGACGGCCGAGGTCATGGCCAGGGCCGGCGTGGCGTTCGGCGAGGTCGGCCGGATCGCGGTCACCATCGGGCCCGGCTCGTTCACCGGCCTTAGGGTCGGGCTCGCCTTCGCCAAGGGCTTGCGCCTCGCCACCGGCGCGCAGCTTGCCGGGATCGGCACGCTCGAGGCGCTCGCCGCCAGCGCCGGCGCCGTCCCGCGCGCCGCCGGCGTCGTCGATGCCCGCCGCGGCCAGGTCTATCTGCAGGCCTTCGCAGCCGGCCGCGCCCTGATGGCGCCCGAGGCGCTGACTACCGCCGCCGCCGCCGCCATGCTCGGCGAACTCGGCGGCGGAGCGCCGTTCGCGATCGTCGGCCCGGGTGCGGACCTGCTGGCCGCCACGACGGACGAGTCGCCCATCCTTCACGTCGCCGCCGCGTCGCTGCAGGCGCTGGTCGACCTCGCCGCCGCGGCAGAGGCGTCTGCGGACCTGCGCCCGCTCTATCTGCGCGCGCCCGACGCGCTGCCGGCGACCCCATGAAGCTGCGCGCGGCGCTGGCGGGGGATTGCGCCATCCTCGCAGAGGTCCACGCCGCGGCCTTCGAGACCGGCTGGAACCATGCCGACATCCGCCAGCTCCTGGGTGGTTCCGGCGCCTTCGGCCTCGTCGCCGAGATCGAGGATGGCCGCCTCGCTGGGTTCGTCCTGGCGCGGGTCATCGCCGGCGAGGCCGAGGTGCTGACCCTGGCGGTGCGCGCCGAACAGCGGCGGCGCGGCGTCGGCCGTGCGCTCCTGGCCGCGGCGCAGCGGCTGGCGGCGTCCACCGCCGAGGCGATGGTGCTGGAGGTCGCCGCCGACAACGCCGGCGCGCTCGCGCTCTACGAGGCGGCCGGATACGCGGCGGTCGGCCGGCGCGCCGCCTATTATGCGCGGCGCTCGGGCGCGGGCGCCGACGCCATCGTCATGCGCCGGCCGCTTAACAGGTGAGCGGCCCGGCCCTATCATCCCCCGCTAGCCGTCGGAGCCCGCTCGCCTTGGATCGCATCGAGACGCTCTGCATCGAAAGGGGGATGCGCATGACCGAGCAGCGCCGGGTGATCGCCCGCGTGCTCTCGCAGGCGCACGACCATCCCGACGTCGAGGAATTGCACCGGCGCGCCCACGCGATCGATGCGCACATCTCCATCGCCACCGTCTACCGCACCGTGCGGCTCTTCGAGGAGGCGGGCATCCTCACCCGCCACGAGTTCCAGGGCGGCCGGGCGCGCTACGAGGAGGCGCCGGAGTCTCACCACGACCACCTGATCGACATGAAGAGCGGCAAGGTGATCGAGTTCGTCGACGAGGAGATCGAGGCGCTGCAACGGGCCATCGCCCGCAAGCTCGGCTACCGCCTCGTCGACCACCGCCTGGAGCTCTACGGCGTGCCCGCGGACGAGTAGGGTCGATATGATGACTTCCGAGCGCGCCCCAGCGCGCATGGGCCGAGCGCGGCCGTTTAGGGCTCCGCCAGGGCCGGCGTCGCGCGCGCCGGGGCGACGGGCGCGGCGAAGGCTTCGGGTGCGATGGCCCAGCGCCGGAAGAAGGCTGCGATCATGCTCATCATCGCCGGGCGCAGGTCGGGGTGGTTGCCGAAGCCGTGCGGCAGGCCGGCGTAAAGGTGCAGTTCCACCTTGCCGCCGACGGCGCGCACCTTCTCCTCGAAGCGCCGCGAGGCGCTCACCGGCACCACCTTGTCGGCGTCGCCGTGCAGCAGCATCACCGGCGGATAGGCGGCCGTGACGTGCTCGAGGGGGCTGGCGAGCCTGGCGGCCGCCTCGGAAGCGTCGGCGCCGGGCAGCACCCGCGCCGGCAGCGAGCCGGAGGGACGCACCTCGCCCAGATGGAACAGCACCGGCGGATAGATCGCCGCCACCGCCGCGACCTCGGCCGAGACCCCGCCGGCGCCCTCCGGCGGATCGAGGCGCGGGTCGTCCGGCGTTCCGGCGGCCAGCAGCACCAGGTGCGCGCCGGCCGAATGGCCCTCGAGGCAGAGCCGCTCAGGATCGAAGCCGAGTTCGGCGGCGTGGGACCTGGCCCAGCGGATGGCGCGCTTGACGTCGTGGATGTTGGCCGGGAACGGCGCCTCGCCGGTGAGCCGGTATTCCTGGGCCATGACCACGAAGCCCGCCTCGGCGAGGGCGCCGGCGTGCGGCGCCAGCATCTCCTTCGAGCCGCGCGACCAGCCGCCGCCGTGCACCAGCAGCGCCGCGGCGCCATTGCGCTCGGCGGGAAGGTAGAGGTCGAGCTTGAGCGACCGCGCGCCGGCGCTGGCGTAGGCGACGCCGCGCCTGATCTCGATCGTCTGCATCGGCTTTCCTCCTGGTCGCACTGCGCCGCCTTCCCGGCCAAAGGTCAAGCGCCGAACCTGCCCTGCTCGCGGGCGCGGGCGCGGGCCGGCGCGGCCGGGCCAAGGTCGACAGCCTGGCGCCGCAGGGCTAAGAGCGGGCCGCGCGCCTAGCGCGTTCATTCACACATTTTCCGAGGGGTATTTTGCATGGAATATCGCAGATTGGGCGACAGCGGCCTGAAGGTCAGCGAGATCGGCCTCGGCTGCAACAACTTCGGCATGCGCATCGACGAGAAAGACGCGGACGCGGTCGTCGGCGCGGCCATCGAGGCCGGGATCAACTTCTTCGATACCGCCGACGTCTACGGCGGGACCAGGTCCGAGACCATGCTGGGGGCGGCGCTGAAGGGGAAGCGCGACCAGGTGGTGCTGGCCACCAAGTTCGCCATGCCGCTCGGCCAGGCGCCCGACCAGCGCGGCGGCGGCTCGCGCCGCTATGTGATGAACGCCGTCGAGGCCAGCCTGAGACGCCTCGGCGTCGACCACATCGACCTCTACCAGATGCACCGCTTCGATGCCGAGACGCCGCTCGAGGAGACCCTGGGCGCCCTCGACGACCTCGTCCACCAGGGCAAGGTCCGCTACCTCGGCAATTCCAACTACACCGGCTGGCAGATCGCCGACGCCGACTGGATCGCCAGGAACGAGCACATGAACCGCTTCGTCTCGGCGCAGAACAACTACAGCCTCATGGAGCGGCGCGTCGAGCATGAGGTGACGCCGGCCTGCAAGCGCTTTGGCCTCGGCATGCTGCCGTTCTTCCCGCTGGCGTCGGGGCTGCTGACCGGCAAGTACCGGCGCGGCGAGGCGCCGCCGGAGGGCACGCGCCTGGCGGCGTGGGGGCCGCGCGGCGCCCAGGCGCTCAACGACCGGAACTTCGACAGGCTGGAGAAGCTGGCCGGCTGGGCGCAGGAGCGCGACCACACTCTGCTGGAACTCGCCTTCGCCTGGCTGCTGGGGCACGAGGTCGTCTCGTCGGTGATCGCCGGCGCGACCCAGCCCGAGCAGGTCCAGGCCAATGCCGCCTGCGCCGGCTGGAAGCTGACACCGGCCGAGGTCGAGGACGTGACCAAGCTGGCGGCCTAGCAGCGCGTTCCGCAAAAGTGGAACCGGTTTTGCGCCCGAACCCGCTCCAGCGTTTGAATCCAGAGCACGATTCAGCGATCGGACGATTCCGTCTGATCGCATCATGCTCGAGGCGCTGCGGATGAGCCAGCTGCTCTCGCCGGCGCTGCGCCTGGCGCGCGTCCGGCGCCGCGTCGGCGAGATCGCGGCCTGGCGGGTGCGCGAGCGCACGCCGATCGCGGGCTGGAGCTTCGACGCAGCGCTGATCGGTCTGGGCGAAGCGTGGCCCGACCGCGAGGGCGTCAAGCTCTTTCGCGCCCGGCGCTTCGAGGTCCCGGCCGGCTGGACCCTGGCCGAGGCGCGGCTCGGCCTCGACGTCGGCGGCGAGAGCCTGCTGCGCATCGCCTACGACAGCGGCCGGTGCCTGACGCTCGGCCTAGACGTCAACCACACGGAGTTCGCGCTCGACGAGCCGGGCGGGGCCATCGCCATCGAGGCGGTGGCCAAGGGGCCGTTCGGCGCCGCCATCGAAGGCCCGCGCCTGCGTCGCGCCGAGCTCGTCTGGATCGAGCCGCAGCTCGAGGTCCTCGTGCGCACCCTGACGCTGATGGCCGATTTCGCCGCCGAGATCGACGGCCACGAGCTGGTCGACGAACTGCTGGAGCTGGCCGAAGCGGCGATGGCGCGCCTCGCCTGGCCGACCCGCACCCTGGACGTGGTGGGGCGCGTCAGCCGCTACGCCCGCGGCTATGGCGGCCGCGACCCGGCCGATCCGTCGATCCGCGCCGAGCCGCTGTCGGCGGAGGCCCGCGCCTCGGTGGCCGAGGCCGCCGCCTGGCTCGCCGGCGAGCTGCGGGCGTTGCAGCAGCGCTTCCCGCCCCAGGGCGCAGTGGTCTACGCCGGCCACGCCCACCTCGACACCGCGTGGCTGTGGCCGCTGGAGGAGACGCGCCGCAAGACGCTGCGCACCTTCGCGACCGCGAGCGACCTCATCGAACGCCATCCGCAGTTCCGCTACGCCCAGTCCTTCGCCGAATACTATCGCCAGCTCGAGGACGACGACCCGGCGCTGCTCGAGACCATCAAGGCCCAGGTCGCCGCCGGCGCCTGGGAGCCGGTGGGCGGCTTCTGGGTCGAGCCCGACATCAACATGCCCTGCGGCGAGTCGCTGGTCCGCCAGGCGCTCTACGGCCAGCTCTATTTCGAGCGCACCTTCGGGCGCCGGCATGCCGTCGCCTGGCTGCCCGACACCTTCGGCTTCTCCGGCGCGCTGCCGCAGATCCTCGCGGGCGCTGGGCTGAGCGGCATGTACACCGTCAAGATCGGCTGGTCCGAGGTCGACCGCCATCCGCACACGCGCTTCTGGTGGGAGGGGATCGACGGCTCGCGGGTGCTGGTGCAGCAGATGAACCACCCCGAGGACAACTACAACGGCCTGGTGACGCCGAAATCGCTGCTGCGGCTGTGGCGCAACGTCTCCGACAAGCGCGCCCAGGGCGAGGCGCTGCAACCGATCGGCCATGGCGACGGCGGCGGCGGCCCGACGGCGGCGATGATCGCCGCCCAGGCGGCCCTCGCCGACTTTCCGCTGCTGCCGCGAACCCGCTTCGGCGGCGTCGGCGACTATTTCGCCGAGGCGCGCCGGCGCGCGGCCGAGCGGGAGCTGCCGGTCTGGGTGGGCGAGCTTTATCTGGAATACCATCGCGGCGTCCTCACCAGCCAGGGCCGCACCAAGCGCGCGCACCGCCAGGCCGAGCGGGCGCTGGTGGGGGCCGAGCTGCTGGCCTCGGCGGCGCACCTCTTGGGCGCGCCGGCGCCGGCCTCGCTCGAGCCGCTCTGGCGCACCCTGATGATCAACCAGTTCCACGACATCCTGCCCGGCAGCGGCATCGGCCTCGTCTACAAGCGCACCGAACCGGAGCTGGCCGGCGTCGCCGCCGCCGCCGAGGCCGCGGCCAAGGCGGCGCTGGACGAGATCGCCGCCCGCCTCGCCACTTCGGGAGAGGATGATCCGGGGGACGCCGGGCGCGAAGACCCAGCGCTCCTCGTCGTCAATCCCGACGCCTCGCCCCGGCCGCTGCGCCTTTGCAGCGACACGCCGATCGCGGGCGGCCAGGCCGCTGAGGAAGGCTTCGTGCTCGCCGCTGAGGAGATCGCGGCGCCGCTCTCGATTTCGATCCTGCGGCCGACCCCCGACGCCTCGGTCGCGGTCGAGGCGCGGGCGCTGGAGAACCGCTTCCTGCGCGTCGAACTGGCGGACGACGGGACCATCGCGCGCATCTTCGACAAGCGCTTCCGGCGCGAGGCGCTCGCCGGCCGCGGCAACCAGATCTGGGCCTATCGCGACCAGCCGCGCGAATACGACGCCTGGGACATCGACGAGGACTATCGCCGCGTCGGCGAGGAGGCGCTGGCCAGCGAAATCGGCGTCGTCGAGGCGGGCGGCCAGCGCGGGGCGCTGAAGGTGGTGCGGCGCTTCGCCTCCAGCCGCATCGTCCAGTCGGTGCGCCTGTGGTCCAATTCGGCGCGGATCGACTTCTTCACCCGCTTCGACTGGCATGACCGGCGCGTCCTCATCAAGGCGCGCTTTCCCCTGAACGTGCGCGCCGACCAGGCGACCTACGAATGCGCCTTCGGCGTCTGCCGGCGCCCGACCCACCGCAACACCAGCTGGGACGCCGCCCGCTTCGAGGTCGCGGCGCACCGCTTCGCCGATCTCTCGGAGCCGGGCTATGGGGTGGCGCTCTTGAACGACGGCCGCTACGGCCACGAGGCCCTGGGTTCGGAGCTTTCGCTCAGCCTGCTGCGCTCGCCCATCCTGCCCGACCGGATGGCCGACGAAGGCGTGCAGAGCTTCACCTACGCCCTGCTGCCGCACGGCGGCGACTGGCTGGCCGGCGGCGTCCTCGCCGAAGCCGAGGACCTCAACCGGCCGCTCTACCACCGGCCCATCGCCGGCCGTCCGCGGCAGGTTCCGATCGTCAGCGTGGAAGGCGTGCGCACCGGCCTCGGCGCGCTGAAGCCGGCGCAGGACGGCGACGGCCTCATCCTGCGCCTCTACGAGCCTGCCGGCGCGCGCGGACCGGTCGCCGTCCAGCCCCCGCCCGGCTGGCGCGTCGCCGGCGAGACCAACCTCCTGGAGGACGGCGCGCCGAGCCGTCCCGAACTCGGCCCCTTCGAGATCCGCAGCTGGCGGCTGGCGCCGCACTGAAGCGGCCTCGGGCCAAAAAAAAGCCGCGCCCGAAGGCGCGGCAGTTCATTAGGGAGGAAACGCCCAGGAAGGGCAGAGGCGTCACCGACGCCTCACGAGCGGCAATCTAGGGTGCGGTGCACAATGTGGCAAGCGCAAAGTGCGCCGGTGCGCGCGAAAGGGCCTTGGCTTTCCGATTCATTACGATTTTTCAATGCATCGACCTTGCATCTTCCGGGCGCTGCCCATATTGCGTTGCAACAGGCCGCCCTGACGATTTCGGGTATCCGAACAGAATCAGAGGCTTGCCACGGCCTGGCCGTGCAACATCTCGCCGCCCTGGCTGAAGGAGCCGCGGACGCGTAAAAGCGCCCACCCATGTCACTTCGCAACATCGCCATCATCGCCCACGTCGACCACGGCAAGACCACCCTGGTCGACAAGCTGCTCGCCCAGTCGGGCGCCTTCCGCGCCAACGAGGCGACGGTGGAGCGCGCCCTCGATTCCAACGACCAGGAACGCGAGCGCGGCATCACCATCCTGGCCAAATGCACCTCGGTGCTCTGGCACGGGCGCGCGGGCGAGGCGCGCATCAACATCATCGACACGCCCGGCCATGCCGACTTCGGCGGCGAGGTGGAGCGGATCCTCGGCATGGTCGACGGCTGCCTGCTGCTCGTCGACGCCGAGGAAGGGGTGATGCCCCAGACCAAGTTCGTGCTCGGCAAGGCGCTGAAGCTGGGGCTTCGTCCGATCGTGGTGCTCAACAAGATCGACCGGCCCAACGCCGAGCCGGACCGGGTGCTGAACGAGGCCTTCGACCTATTCGCCAGCCTGGGCGCCAGCGACGAACAGCTCGATTTCCCCCACCTCTACGCCAGCGGCAAGCAGGGGTGGGCGCTGACCGATCTGGCCGGCCCGCGCGAGGATCTCGCGCCGCTGTTCGAGGCGATCGTCGCCCACGTGCCGGCGCCGGCCCAGGAGCGGCGCGCCGCCGAGCCGGCCCGCCTGCTCGCGGTGCTCGTCGAGGCCGATCCCTACCTCGGCCGCCTGCTCACCGGCCGGATCGAGAGCGGTCGCCTGGCGGCGGGCATGGCGCTCAAGGCGCTCTCGCGCGACGGCGTCGAGATCGAGCGCGGCCGGGTCAGCAAGGTGCTGGCCTTCCGCGGCCTGAAGCGCCAGCCGATCGACGAGGCCTTCGCCGGCGACATCGTCGCCATCGCCGGACTGGCCAAGGCGAGCGTCGCCGACACCCTGTGCGCGCCGGAGGTGGAGGGGGCTCTGCCCGCCCAGCCCATCGATCCGCCCACCATCGCCGTCACCGTCTCGATCAACGACAGCCCGCTGGCGGGGCGCGACGGCGACAAGGTGCAAAGCCGCGTCATCCGCGACCGGCTGGGGCGCGAAGCCCAGGCGAACGTGGCCATCAAGGTCGCCGACACCGCCGACAAGGACGCCATGGAGGTGGCCGGCCGCGGCGAACTGCAGCTCGGCGTGCTCATCGAGACACTGCGCCGCGAGGGGTTCGAGCTTTCCATCAGCCGCCCGCGCGTGGTGTTCCGCACCGACCCGGAGACCGGTCAGAGGCTGGAGCCCATCGAGGAGGTGGTCATCGACGTCGATGACGAGCATTCCGGCGTCGTCATCGAGAAGCTCTCGGCGCGCAAGGCCGAGCTTACCGACATGGGCCCCTCCGGCGCCGGCAAGACGCGGCTGGTCTTCGACGCTCCCTCGCGCGCCCTGATCGGCTATCAGGGCGAGTTCCTCACCGACACCCGCGGCTCGGGCGTGCTGAACCGGCTGTTCTCGCGCTACGAGCCGTTCAAGGGCGCAATCGAGGGCCGGCGCAACGGCGTGCTGGTCTCCAACACCGACGGCGAGACCAGCGCCTATGCCCTGTGGAACCTCGAAGCGCGCGGGGCGATGTTCGTGGGCTCGGGCGAGAAGACCTACCAGGGCATGATCGTCGGCGAGAACGCCAAGGCCGACGATCTCGACGTCAACCCGATGAAGGCCAAACAGCTCACCAACGTGCGCGCCGCTGGCAAGGACGAGGCGATCCGCCTCACCCCGCCGCGCCGGCTGACGCTCGAGCAGGCCATCGCCTACATCGGCGACGACGAACTGGTCGAAGTGACCCCCAGGGCCATCCGCCTCAGAAAAAAAGTACTGAACCCGACCTTCCGCAAGAAGCGCCAGCGCGAAGAGGCGTGAGGAGGTAGGCTCCCCGTCCCTTCAGAGCTTCAGCTCCATCCAGACGTCGACGCGGGCATAATCGCCGGGGCGGCGCGCAGCGCCTTCCAGGTCGCGGAACCCGACGCTGCGGTAGAGTCCGAGCGCGGGGGCGAGCGCGCTGTTGGTTTCCAGGTAGAGCCGGTGCGCGCCCGCCGATCTCGCCCGCTCGATGCAGGCGCCCAGCAGCGCCCGCCCCAGGCCCCGGCCCCTGAAGGCCTCGGCGACCGCCATCTTGGCCACTTCGAAGCCGCCGTCCGCCATGGCCAGCAGCGCGCAGCAGCCGGCGACCTCGCCGGCCTCGGCGGCGAAGAGGATATGGCCGCCGCGGGCGATGACGGCGCCTTGCGGATCGCCGAGCACCAGCCGGTCCTTCGGCTCCAGTTCGAACAGCGCCGTGATCCAGGCCTCGTTCAGCGCCCGGAACGCGGGCGCGAGATCGGGACGGAAGTCGATGATCTGCATGGCCGCATGCTAAAGGCTCGCCCGCGATGGCCAACCCTCTCTACGAAGCCCTGCCGACGACCATCTTCGCGGTGATGTCGGGCCTTGCCCAGGAGCTGGGCGCGATCAACCTCGGCCAGGGGTTCCCCGACGAAGCGGGTCCCGAGGCGATCCGCCGGCGCGCCGCCGAGGAGGCGCTCGGCGGCGACAACCAGTATCCGCCGATGCCGGGCCTGCCGAGCCTGCGCCAGGCGGTGGCGCGCCACTACGCCCGCTTCCAGGGCCTCGATCTCGACTGGCGCAGCGAGATCACCATCACCTCCGGCGCCAC
>Ga0307372_10013501_pt1 | contig 10555 bp, 7 predicted proteins | sample OX1MG_FD_202533 | JGI IMG/M metagenome (GOLD analysis project Ga0307372, IMG submission 202533) | Soil microbial communities from Risofladan, Vaasa, Finland - OX-1 | ecosystem: Environmental > Terrestrial > Soil > Coastal area > Acid sulfate soil | place: Finland: Risofladan, Vaasa | collected... | reverse complement strand
AGGATGCCTCCTTCTTTACCCCTGCGTCAAGCTAGAGGTAGAGTTGATAAATCTATTAAACGCGGGAGCGACGTGCAAATGCAGCCCTTCCACAGAAACGATACGCACTTCAGAGCCTGGATCAAGAGACATTTCAGGGTCATCCAGCACCGCTGCCCATTGCTCACCCTGATAATCAACCCATCCATCAGGCATCAGAGGCGTCGTCGCAAAGGCCATCGCGCCAATCATGCCCTCGGTGCCGGTCATTACGCGCTGCCTGCGAGTACGCATCACTATCAAGACGACATAGAGACCAAGCAAACCTACAAAACCCGCCATGCCAAAGACAAGCGCGATATTCACTTGCGGCCCCTGATACGGACCGCCACTGTTGAAGAAGATCAGCGCCCCGAAGATGAGAGACGCGATCGCCCCCACAGTCAATACTCCATGCGTGGTCAACTTAATATCCAGCACAAGCAGCACAAAAGCCAGCGCCATCAATGCCAGACCTGCCCAGTTGGGTGAAATCGATCCCGCCCCGAAAAGGAAGAGAATCAATGCGATAGCGCCAACAACGCCGGGCAAAATCATGCCTGGATGCGAGATCTCCACGAAAAGCCCGATCATGGCCACAATGAAGAGGAGAAAGATCACGTTGGGATCAAGTATCAGCGAGTAAAGCGTGTCGAACGACGACGCGTTGATAGTCTGCAAGCTGTCTCCCGAAGTGTTTAATGTCATCTGACCAGAGTTGAGTATTACGGTTCTGCTGTTTACCTGTGAAAGCACGTCGTTCAGACTGGACGCCTGCAAATCAATAATATGGCTGTTGTATGCCTGCTGGTCGGTGTACGAAGTAGCACTGGTAATCATCTTTAATGCATCAGGGACATCACGCCCGTAGCGAGTCTGGATGCTGGTCATATCCGAGGTCAGCACGCTCTCAATTTTGGCCTTTTCGGTGCTGCCGATATCGCCGCCCGTGCTGGTGACGGGGCTGGAAGCGCCAATCGTGGTTCCCGGAGCCATGACAGCGACCTGGGCAGCCAGCGTCACAAACGCACCCGCTGATGCAGCCCACGCTCCCGACGGCGAGACATACGAGATGACAGGAACTGTACTATTGAGTTCAGCCGTCTTCATTGATTCCATCGAGGCGATATCGCCGCCTGGAGTGTTGATCTCAACAACCAGCGCGGTCGCGCCATCATGTTCAGCAGTATTGATGGCTCTTGTCAGGTACTGAAGTGAGGCAGGGCTGATATCGCTATTCAATGTCATCACATCGACATGCGCTCCCCCGGAAGCTGCATGGGCGGATTGCGCGCTGAATGCAAGTGTAAGTAAAACAAGCGCTACAGCAACAAGAAGAGTAGGGTTGAGCGTCAATGCGACCGCTTTACGTCGTGCGTGGCGCGAATACATGGTATTTCCCTCCATAAGCCGAACAACGCGCCTACATGCCAGTATACGTATATATCATACCATTTTAAGATTTGTAGTATGCTACCAAACAGTCGTATCACGAGAAATAAACCGGCAGCAATAGCTATTTGCTATAGCAAATATAGCACAATGTTATGCAGGTGTCAAGTAAAATGCTGGCATCGGATGAGGTTCCTTTTTTGTAATGGAAAGCTGCTGCGACGGAAACAGAGTAGAAATCTATCCATTTAGCTTATCGGACCGAATAAAGTAGATAGCCGCTAACAACTCCACCCCAGATAGTTTGCGGTTCCATCAGGGAGGCCACCTGGGACGGAAAAGTAAAAGGAATTGTTGCCTGGACAATCCGTACTCAATATAGTGATTGTCACCTGAACAGATGCGCCGGGAGTTAAAGTACCCTGTGTTTGAGAAAACGTGATACTCGGATCAGGCGTGGAGAGTGATACATTCCAGAATGTGTTTATTGTATTGCTTGCATCTGTTGAGACGGTGATGACACATACCCAGTTGCCACTATGCGAACAATACGTGTTATCAAAAGAGAATCCATCGGGGCTGGCATATACCTGGGTGCATATAATTGGTACCTGAACAGAATTAGCCGACCCCGTAAAAACGAATGTCATGTTGAATGGACATGTTGGGCCGCCAGTAGTGGTTTCCATGGTAATGCTGGCGGTCTGACCTGGTGCTATTGTCCCGGAAGAGGGAACAAAGATAGTATTAGCGGCGCTTGTAGAGGCAGACCAGTTCAGCGTACTTTTCGTCTGTGTACTATTGCTTAGCACAAAAGGGCATGAGAGCAGGTGTCCAACACCACCATGTGTTTCACTACTACAACCACCGAAATTGTTATATAAACTTGACGGGCTTACACTCAGGGCCGGGGGTACAGGAATTACGGTTGGGCTGGGTTTGAATGTAGGCGTTGGTGTCAGAGTTTTCGTTGCTGTTGGGCTGGATGTAGAAACAGCAGTCGGGTCTGCCTTAGCTGTCGGGCTGGGCGTATGCTTTGGTAAGGCTGTAGGAGATCCACTTCCTATCGGACTGTTCGATGACACACCTGTTGATACTCCAGTGGAAGCATGTGTTGTTGTCCCCGTTTTATTTCCAGAGGGCTGATTCTGTTGCAGCGCAAAAGCGAGAGAGCCTGATATCAGCAGCAGAACAATAGTCAAGATAATCGCAATAAGCAACCAATTAGGCCTACCACGCCACCTTCCACGCGCACCCTGCATAACCCCATCAGTCGTGGGAGGCTCTTGAGATATTTCTACACGGTCTGCCATCCTGTTCGTGGCAGCCAGAAACTCGGGTTGAGGGGTGACAGTTGATGGCTGTGATGTGCTTATCTGCGAAAATGCTTGACTCAACTGCCGCGTAGGTGGCAGAGGTGTCACAGGCTGGGTGAATGTTAGGGGTATCGGCTGGAAATCCCCAACTGGCGGGGCCTTTAAAAGCGTAGAGTCGTCACCGCTGTACCTTAATTGAGTTGAATCAGCCCACGATGCTATCGCAGTAGGTCCATTATCGAATGTAGTTGCCAGAGCGCTTGCATCTGTACGCGGAGGAACGATAAACGTGGAGGTCAGTTCTGGCTGCACCTGCTGACTTGCCTGCTCTAAGGCAATAACAAAGTCTTGTACGCCTGGAAAACGCTGCTGGGCTTCTTTGGCGAGTGATCTCATCACCACTTCTTCCACCGCCAGCAACACCTGGGGATTTTTCGCTAGTAAAGGAGGTGGAGGAGCGTAGAGGTGCTGCGCGCACAATTCGGGAAAGGAGCCGTGAAATGGACGCTCGCCACAAAGCCACTCGTAGACCACTATTCCCAGCGCATATTGATCGCTGGCAATACGCGGCTTCCCGATGATCTGCTCCGGGGCCATGTACGCCACAGTACCCGCGGCGGCTTTGGTACTCTGCGAGCTTGTAGATCCCGAAACCACAGCTATACCGAAATCGCTTAACAGTACCTCATAATGAGGGCCCAATAACATATTCTCAGGCTTGACATCGCGGTGAATTACCCTGCGATCATGAGCATATTGTAAGGCGGATGCAGCCTGTTTAATGTACGTTAGTATCTCCGCGAGAGGCAGGCGTGTTCCCTTTGGATGCCGCTGGCGCAATGTTCCATGCGGAGCATAATTCATAATCAGAAAAGCGCTATCACGTTCTATCGCGCAATCCAGTACGCGTACAATTGAGGGATGCTCAAGGGAAGCAATCAGGCGTGCTTCTTGCAGAAACTCTACCTGCTCATGCATAGCAAGCTGCGTATGCAGAATTTTGACAGCTACCAGCGATGCCAGGTGTATATGCTCTCCCAGATAAACGTCAGCAAAGCCCCCTTTTCCAAGTAGACCCACCAGCCGATAGTTGCCAAATCGTTCCCCAACACGATCAGCCATAACGTTATCACCTCAGCAATGCCGCGTTTTAATACTCTTAATCGAGAATCATATCTATTTCAATGTACCTTAACGAGATATGTAAATGAGAGCGACATCGTTAGTACAAATATGCTACTCCGATGGCCTGATAGTTATATAATAGTTATTGATTGCTTTAATCGTGACCTATCTGAACAACTGAACAGGCTGTAATAGCCTTATAAAAAGGAGCCGACAGGCATGGCAATGTCAAAGCGGTGTATACCGTATACGCCGCGTTTTCGTGAGTTAAAAGACACCGTATTCGCGCTCGTGACTACGGCTGGCGTACACCTGCGCGACCAGGAACCATTTGACCTGGAAGGTGATAATAGCTGGCGGCTCATCCCAGGCGATGTAGGTGCGCGACAATTGATGGTCACACATGAACACTATGACCACCACGATGCTGACGAGGATATCAACGTTGTGTTTCCCATCGATCGCCTGCGCGAACTGGCGGCAAAGGGCATTATTGGCGGGGTAAGTGATAAGCACCTGGGATTTATGGGGTACACCCAGCTATTCCGGGATTTGTACGAACGCGCAGCGCCGGAGATCGCCAAAATTATCTCGCGCTCGAAAGCGGATGGCGTCGTGCTTACAGCTGGCTGCCCTCTGTGTCACAGGGTAAGCGCCATCATCCAGCGCGAAATAGAAATGACCGGCATTCCTACCGTTTTGATTAGCGTAGCCCCCGATCAATCACGCCAGGCAGGGCCACCAAGAGAAATCGCCCCATATCACTTCAAAATGGGCAACAGCTTAGGCGGCCCTCATCAGCGTGATCTGCAGCGCAAAGTCTTAATGGACGCGCTCCGCCGTTGGGAGGCGCGAGAAGAACCCGGCCATGCGTGGGAAATCGCTTATCCTGAGTACAATAGTAGCGCGTGGCAGCCTATTGATCTGCAAGAGGGATAAGAGATTAGAGTTTGCGCAGCACTTCAAACAACTCTTCGTTGTCAGGCATATCGCCGGGACTGTTCAGCACCGTCACATAGCGGATGACACCCACTTTATCAATAGCGAACACGGCTCGATCCGCGAAGCCGCCAGGATTGCGCACGCCATACAGGTCAACAACCTGACCCTGTGGGTAAAAGTCCGCCAGATTGGCGATTGAGGTTCCCATTGACTTAGCCCAGGCATTCAACGCGTAGGTACTGTCCTCACTGATGCTGACTACTTCAGTGTCGTAATCCTTAAAGCGCTCAAGTTCAGCTTCATAGGAGGGAATCTGTGCGGAACATACCTTGCTGAAAGCAAATGGCACGAATGCCAGGACAACATTTTTCTTGCCGCGAAAGTCCGCGAGATGCCAGGCTTCTCCATTGCCCGTCTTGAGGGTAAAATCTGGAGCCGCGTCACCGACCTTCAGGGTCTTAGATTCAGTACGACTATTGCTTGCCATTAAAAACAAACCTCCTGAGTATATGGTTCTCCATCCTTTGCAACGGTCCCATGAGAAGGAGGGAAACCTCCTAACTTGTAACAATACGTGTTGGCGTTACTGGCTATGTTGACCATACGTCTTGCAAGGTGTACATTTTTGCATGGCAGGGGAAATATCTTCCAGACAGCACTACCAGTTGACATTTTAGCACCCCCTGAAAGAGCATGTCAAATACAAGAAACGAGGACGCGCCTGCCCGCTAAAAGCGCGGCGCGATACATCATGTTGCGAGAAGAACTGGCACAGGAACAACCGTCGGGAGAAAAGCCGCCGCCGCGTCTGACGCTGCGAGATAAATTGTTGGCGCGCCAGGGCACAATGGCTTATCTACCCATCATTATAGTGGTCATTCTCATGTTTATCGGGGCATCCTGGCAATTTACCTGGCTGCATACCGACGCGGCGCGCTACCAGTGCTACTCGCTCACCTTCTGGCTCGGTGGCAGCGCGACAAAACTGCTCCCTGGTATACAATGCGCGTACTTACCCGCCGGGACATCGACACTACCACCTTTTCACGCGCTACCACTTGAATACCCGCCACTCACGCTGGTCATTTTTTCCCTGGCTCTTTTCGCGCCCCTGGTCTTTTATCAAATGGCGTTCGCCATCTTGATGGCATTGACAGCTGTCTTCATTTACTGGCTGCTGCTGCGTTACGCCCCGCGCGGGGCAGCGTTTGCCTTCGCTCTGTATATGGTAATCGGCGCGTGGGCAACGGCTGAGGCTCGCTTCGACCTGGTGCCGGCCGCGCTCACCTTGCTGTGCGTCATCGCCGCCGGGCGCAAGCGCTGGACGTATGCCTATATCGCGCTGGCCTTCGGTTTCCTGCTGAAAATCTATCCCCTCTTATTCCTGCCTGCCCTTTTCATCGCCGAACAGATAGACGCTCAGCGCTTCTACATCCCGGCACAATCCCTGACGCTGGCATCCCTACCAGGAGAAATCTGGCACACATTACGCGCAATACGACGCTGGCAATGGAAGAATACGCTGATCTTTTTTGCGATCCTGCTCGGCGTGACCGGCTTCTTCGCGCTGCTGGACTTCCGGGGAGCTGTGCTGAGCCAGTTGAGCTACTTTGCCAATCGCCCCGTCCAGGTCGAGTCAACGGGCAGCCCATTTCTTTTCCTGGCAACCCATTTTGGCATACCGGGTCACACCGTCTACACTTTCGGCTCGATCAACATCGTCAGCGCGCTGGGCAGCCCTGTGGCACTCGTCCTCGATGTGCTGTTCGTGTCAGGCTACCTCTTCACCATTTATTTACAGTGGCGCGGCAAGCTGGATGTCACCCAGGCATTCATTGCCATCCTGCTGGTCTTCATCGTGACGGGCAAGGTTTTCAGCCCGCAATATCTCATGTGGGTCATTCCCCTGCTGGTCTACAGCGGCGCGTATGACCGCTTCTGGCTGATTACCTGGGGGCTGATCTCGCTACTCACTACCTTCATCTACCCCTACTTGTATACACGCACCCTCAACGGCCTGCTCGCGCCCTACCTGCCGGGCTTCATGGAGAGCGTGGCGGCACGTGACGCGCTGCTGGCCTTCCTGACCCTGGCCTACCTTTTCAACTGGTTCAAGGCACGAGACCGGAAAGCTACAGAGCGCGTCCAGCTTGATGTGAGCTAAAACCTCAAGACGGTGATATCTTTCAGGCTTTCACTATCGTCCTTTCTTGGAAGCCCCGTGTCTTTAGACCGGGGAGGAAAAGAAAGCTGCCCGCAGGCAGAAGCCTGTTGCTCGTGCATCTCTCTTGCTATTCAATGAGTGAGTACTTGCACTATGACTACTCAGCCAAAGTCTAGACAGCCGTGCGATACTGAAGGCGCTTAGGCACTCCCTGGAAGCGGGGAGTAACGGCTTGCACCTGAACAGTAACATAGGCGTTTCGGCAACTAATGGCCTTGCCGTGTAAAAATGTTAGGCCAGCTTCCAAAGGGCATCGGTCATGGTGCCTACTGTCTCATCCGGTAGCACCGTTGGAACAATCAACGGCGTGTGTAAAGGTAGGGACAAGCCCCGGCATTCATGCGGGGGTTCATGACTATACTTGATATGGTGGGTCTATTGTGCCGCGTTCTCCCTATCTTTCACGAGGTAGCAGCAGATGGTAACAAAGCAGTTACAAAATGAACACATTAAGACATATCCCGCCGACCAAAAAGGTGATCTGCTCCAGACAGTTCAACGCACTTTTAGCGTTCTACAACTCATCGCTGAGCATCCGCAGGGCCTATCAACGCGAGAAATCAGTACGATACTTCGCTTCAACATCAGCACCTGCTATCACATTCTAAACACGTTGCAGGCTTGCGGTTACGCTGACCGCCATCCCCATAGTCAGGAATACTCGCTGGGGCCACAAATACCATACCTGAATAATGCCTTTGTGCAGGGGCTGGCAAAACAGCACGGCATCGCCGAACCAGCCGATGATTTTCTCACGCCGTTGTACATATCAGTGACGTATCTCAGCCGTATCCGCCCAATTCTTTTCCGGCTCACCGAGCAGACGCAGGAGCCATCCTATATGGCAAGTTGGAGCTATGGTGAAATCGTACTACAGGCTATCGTTGAGGCTCCACAAGCAGAAAAAATTACCAACCTGTACGTTGGTTATCGAGGACAGGCGCACTCGCACGCGCTTGGCAAAGTGCTGCTCGCTTATAGTGAACCCACGTTCATCGCAAAATACCTTGAGCAGCACCCATTAACCCCTTTTGGCCCCAATACTATCGTACATCGTTCACGCTTCATGGATGAACTGAACGACATCGTGCGCCAGGGTTACAGTGTTGATCGCGAAGAATTATTTCCCGATATCTATTGTATTGCCGCTCCGGTCTTCGCTCCGCAGGGGCAAATTGTCGCTGCCCTGGCCATCTCTTTCGCTCCCAACTTACTCAGCAAACGCGCCGAATGGCTCATCGGCCAGGTCATTCGTGCTGCCAACCACGCGCGCGCTGAATTGCGGTTAGCGGTAACATAGCGGAGAGGCCAGGTTTCAAACGATCAGGACACACGTACCGGGTGACTCCCGTCTACATCTTCGCGCCGGCTGCTTCTCGCGGGACCTGTGTCCCAGGCGTCCCTTTTTTCTGATCGAGGTACCACTGCACGCCTTCAGATAGACCACGAATGTAGTCGTATTGCGGTTCGTAGCCGAGTTCGCGACGCGCGCGGTCAATCGAGAACTCCTGGTTCCCGCCCAGCAGCGTAATGCCATAGGTAGTAACGGGAGGCGGCGCTGAATTGCGCCGCCCAAGCGCCTGCCACAGTAATTCGGCGGTACGCCCGGCAGAGAACATGGCGAGATAGGGATAATGGCGCGAAACATGCGGGACTTCCAGGAAGTCGGCGATCATGTTCATGTATTCCGACTGCGTGACCCGGCGGTCATCGGCGAGGGTATAGACGCGGCCAATCACGTGATCGCCAGCATCGCCCGCGTTGATGAGTCCCCGCGCCACGTCGCGCACATAGACAATGGGTACAACATTGGTTCCTGCTCCAATAATAAAGCCCTTGCCGGTATCGACCAGCGACACGAAACGTCCAAAGCTGGCGTTATCGCGCGGGCCGTATATCCACGCCGGGCGCACCATCACAACGAGCGCGCCGCGCTCTTTCACCATCTCGAAAATGAGCTTTTCACTGGCAATCTTGCTGCGACTATAAGGATTGTCTTCAGCGTGATACGGGTGATCCTCGGTCACGATACCATGCAGATGATGCCCGTACACGGTGATCGAACTGGTATGCACGATGCGCTGCACACCAGCATCCATAGCAGCAGTGATCAGATCGGCCACGCCCCAGACATTGGCAGCGTTGTAATCTTTTTCCAGACCCCAGGGACCAGTTTTTGCCGCCACATTATAGACGCGCTGCACACCCTGTACAGCGCGTTTCAACGATTGCGCGTCGGTCAAATCACCATGCACGACTTCGACGCCATCCAGCGCCCTCAGGCGCGATGCATCTTCAACGGGCCGCGTCATAGCACGCACTTCGTCGCCGCGTTCAAGCAACATATCAACAAGATGGCCGCCCAGAAAACCAGCGGCCCCGGTTACTAATACCTTCACTTCTCAACTCCTTCTTTGCCTCAATTTTTCACCACCATTCTCTACATCTAATGCGAGTATAGCAACTGAACAAAATTATGGCAAGCAAATGAGAAGGTTGGGGCAATCTACACTTTCACGGCTATCTACCGATTATCAAATGTGGAAGGTGCGAGGAAGTTATTCTCGCGGTTACAGAATTGCTGTTTACGTTTCTGTTAACAGGTAGGAGTGCTAACCATGCCATCATCTCGATTCTGGCGAATTATAGCGATTATCAGCTATATCTTGTCCGGCATGTTTGTCGTAGTTCTAGCTTTTCAAGCTTTCAGAGCACGCTTTTCTTCAGGCAAACATAGCCCGGAAGCCAAAGATAATCCAGGCAGTATCGTAATAATGGGCGTAGGATCGCGATTTATCGCACCTACCCGCGTTGAATGGAGCGACATCGAGGGCCTGATTAATCACGCTCCAAAGCTGTTCTCTCATATGCCGCACTTATTACGTAGACGGCAGTCGATAGCAGATCACACGGCTTCAGTAGCCATCCCTACGCTGGAACCTGTTGTTGAAGTACAACCCGTCGACTTATCACCACTACCACCCGCTCTCACCGTTGCGGGTACTGGCGCGACAAAACACAGGTTAGGCAAGCATGTGCTTGTGCCGCTTTCAGCCCTGTTATTGATAGTAGTTATCGCAACGAGCTTTTTATTTTCCGTGCGTTTCTTCTCATCATCCCTGGGACAACAGAGGAATGCGCTGGCGCTGGCAAACACAACACGGTCAGCCCAGCCGCAACAACTGGCGCGCCCGGCATTCGAGCGCGGCATCACCTATCCCCAGTGGTACAACGATGGCTACGGAGTCAATGACACCGCGTGGCAGCTAGGTGTAGCCACCATTAAAACGCAAACAGGTTCACAATGGATTGAGATTCCCGTGTTGTTCTCCCAGGCCACTTCCAGCACCACATCGCTTGAACTTTCGTCGAGCGCGCCCACGGTACAAAGTTTCATAGAGGGCATCGAGCGCGCCCATAGCCTGGGCTACAAGGTCTTTTTCGTCCCTCTTGTGCAGGTACGCCAGTCTGGAGGCTGGTCAGGCAGTATTACCTTTACATCACTCACACAGAAACAGACATGGTTCAACAACTACTG
>Ga0307372_10013497_pt1 | contig 10556 bp, 9 predicted proteins | sample OX1MG_FD_202533 | JGI IMG/M metagenome (GOLD analysis project Ga0307372, IMG submission 202533) | Soil microbial communities from Risofladan, Vaasa, Finland - OX-1 | ecosystem: Environmental > Terrestrial > Soil > Coastal area > Acid sulfate soil | place: Finland: Risofladan, Vaasa | collected... | reverse complement strand
CCGAGACCCCCTCAGAACCAGGCGCACCCCCTCTGAGCAGGGACTTCACCAGTGGAGGCGATGGGACTCGAACCCACGACTTCCTGCTTGCAAAGCAGGTGCTCTAGCCAACTGAGCTACGCCCCCGGGTGGGGTTGACCAAACGCGAGGGTACCTCCAGTCCCCGACCCCGACCCGGAGGTCAGCCCAACTGTTTCTCCCCCCAGAAGGCGGCACGGGGGTTGGCGTTGTAGTTGCCGATCGATCGGTAGCCCCTGGACTTATACAGATGGAGCGCGGCCGGCTGGGACGGGCCGGTGTCGAGGCGCGCGGTTCCCAGGCCGAGGTCGACGGCGGCCGCCTCCAGAGCGGAGAGCAGGAGAGCGGACAGCCCGCGGCCCCGGAAGTCGGGTCGGACGTACATCCGCTTGAACTCGCCCAGACCCGGGCCGATCCGGCGGACGCCGCCTCCAGCCACCGCCTTGGCGTCGACCCAACCGACCAGATAGACCCCGTCGGGCCGCAACAGCTCGGCCGGCTCGAAAGGGACGCCGATCCGGCCGGTGATGCCGTAGAGGGCGGCCATCTCCCCGACCATGTCCCGGATCAGGTCGGAGGCCGGTGTCGCCAAGGGGTCGGCCTCTCGGAACTCGATGGAGAGGCGGCCCTCGTTCGTCGGGGTCTTAGGACGATCCGACATTGATGGAGTCGGGCACCATCTCGACCCAGGTGTTGCCAGGCTGGAGGTCGAGGGTCGCCCCCGAAGCGGTCAGCAGCTGGAGAGGTGAGCTCAGCCCGTTGCGCTGCCAGGTGCCGCTGACCATCTCCCCGTTGCGCAGGACCTGCAGCTGGCCGGTACCGCTGGGGTTGACCTCGACCTCGTATCCGCCCACGTTGTTCTCCAGCCACGGCCCGGTGGTGGTGACCACGTGCATGATGACCACGTTGTCGGCGCTCTCGGGTACCCCGGAATTGGTGATCGAGGCCACCCCGGAATAGGAGAGCATCCAGGCCTTGGCCGTCGGGCTCCAGTTCCAGGTCTCGTTGCTGGTTCCGGAGAAGGGGATGTGCACGCTGGCCACCGGTCGTCCGGTCGGAGCCGCGCCCGAGTAGCTGAACAACGGCGAAGGTACCGACGTGTCGCTCCGGTTCGCTCCCCACGCCGCCGCGGTGGAGATGTAGGTGTCGAAGGGCGCCACCCGCCCGGGCGGGTGCTGGATGATCGAGCCCTGGTAGTAGAGGTCGTAGTCATCGTCGTCGGCGTTCTTGATCATCTGTTGGATGGGATCGATGCCCCCGACGTGGATGAAAATCGGGTGGTTGAGCAGGTCCACGATGCCCACATCGGGGTAGCGGGCCGAGCGGATGGGCCCGACCATGGAGCTGTCCTGGCACTGGAAGACGGCCACGTAGCGGGTGACGCCGCCCTCCACCGGCTCCTCGAAGACGATGTCCGCCTTGTCCAGGCCGCTCTGGGGCCGGGCCGTGGGGTAGTTGTCCACCTTGACAGCCAGGGCCGGCCTGGCCGGGGCCCCGCCGGACAGGGGAGGCGCCCCGGTGAGGGGACAGGTCGTGGCCGCCAGGGTCGCATGGGGCGCCCGCAGAGCGCGCGAAGCCGAACCACGGGTCGGCGTCTTCGACCCGCTCAGGCTCACGCCGACCACCGCACCCGCTACCGCCAGGATCAGTACCCCAAGCACCACGAGCACGATCGGACGCCTCCACCATGCCCGCATGCCGGGCAACATACCGGTCCCCAGCCCCTGTCGATGACAGGCCCGGGCTCCGGGCTGAATCTACGAATTAGCGTGATCTTTCAGTTTCTAGGAGGATGGGCGGATGTCGAACCGACTCATAGCCGCGCTGGGGTTGGGCGCCGCCGGGGCCGCCGCCGGGACCCTCCTGGCCTATCGACGCTGGGCGGATCAGCCCGAACCGGAAGGCGCCGCCTTCGGCGTCCTGGAGGGGACAGCCGGAAGCGTGAACGCCTCCGACGGGACGACCATCGCCTACACCGAGGCGGGGGATCCGACCGGTCTGCCCGTGGTCCTGATCCATGGCTGGACCGAGGACCGCCGGGTCTGGACCCCGGTCGCCCGCCGGCTGGTCGAGGCGGGACGACGGGTCATCGCCTATGACCAGCGGGGCCACGGCGCATCGGGCGTCGGAGACGCCGGCTACACCATCGACGCCCTGGCCGATGACCTACGGGCCGTTCTGGAGGGCCTCGATCTACACCAGGTAACGGTGGCCGGGCACTCCATGGGCGGGATGGCGGCCCAGGCCCTGGCCCTTCACCACCCCGATGTGGTCAACGAGAGAGTGGCCGGCCTGGTCCTGGTCGCCACCGCCGCCTCCGAGGTGGGGGTGAGCGGCCGTCGGGAACGCCAGGCCGCCTGGCTCTTCGCCAGCCCCGGCTTCCAGCGGGCCATCAGCCATCCGACCGTGGGCCCGCTCCTGACCCGGGGGGTGGTCGGCCGCCGGCCGGCCCTCTCGCACCTGCGGGGCACCGCCGAAATGCTGGCCAACACCAGCGTGGCCACCCGGACCGGGTTCCTCACCGCCATGGGCGGCATGGACCTGACCGAGGGCCTGGGCGGGATCAAGGTCCCGGTGACGGTCATGGTCGGGACCCGGGACCAGCTCACCCCGGTGGCCTCGGGACGGCGCATCACCTCCCTGATCAAGGGCGCCCACCTGGAGGTTGTCCCCGACGCCGGGCACATGTTGCCCTTGGAGCGGCCCGAGATGGTCACCCGGTGGATCCTGGACACCCCGGGCCGGCCGGCCGCCGCCGGCACCGCCTTGAACGATCGGGCCACAGGGGGCGTTTAGAGCGGGCCCCGGCCCATCCAGTCATCGATGAGGCGCCGGGCGATGCTGATGCCGGGCGGGATGGCGGGCAGCTCGTCCCGGGCGAACCAGCGGGCGTCGGCGATCTCGTCCGGGGCGCAGGCAATTTGACCGGAGGAGTAGCGGGCCATGAAGCCGAGCATGAGCGAATGGGGGAAGGGCCAGGGCTGGCTGCCCCAGTAGGTGACCTCGCCCAGTTCCACGCCGACCTCCTCTTTGACCTCGCGGCGGACGGCCTCCTCGAGGGTCTCGCCCGGCTCCACGAAGCCGGCCAGGCAGGAGTACATGTTCCCGGGGAAGCGGACGTTGCGGGCCAGGAGGGCAGCGCCGTCATCGCGCTCGATGAGCACGATCACCGCCGGCGCCAGCCGGGGGAAGGCCAACAGGTCACAGTCCGGACAGCGCATGGCCCGCTCGCCCGGCGCCAGCTCGGTGGGCGTGCCGCAGCGCCCGCAGTAGCGATGGGTCCGGGCCCAGTCAACCAGCTGCACCGACCGCCCGGCCAGGGTCCATACGTTGTCCTCGACCATCCCCCACAACCGGCGCAGGTCGACGAAGAAGGCATCCGGATCACCGTGGTCATCCGGGCCCACCTCCACCGCCCAGCAGTGCCGCCCGTCGAGAGTGCCGACAAAGAGACCCCCCTCCGGAGCCTCGCCCTCCCCCACACTCACATCCCGGTCGCGCACGGAGAAGACCAGGGCCGGACCCCCGGGCGGGCCTGGCGGATCGACCAGGGGAAGGAACACGCTCAAGCGATGCCCCCGTAGCTGGCTGCCTTGCCCCGGTCCGCCGCCGTCGTCTGGGCCGCCTCGGACAGATCGGCCAGGAACTGGTCGGCCACCTTGAGGTGATAGGGCCACAACATCAGGTGCAGGCCACCCTGCTGGCGGTCCAGGTGCCAGCCCCGGTCGTCCATGAAGTCCCCTACCGCCCCGATGTCGACGGCGCCACCGGCGTCGGCAGCGTGGGCCGCCACGGCCTCGGCGGCGCCGGCAACCATGGCCGGGGCGGCACCGATCTCCATCACCGACATGTCCGGCTCATGGGTGAGAGCCAGGCCCTCCATCCCGGCGATGCCCTCGGTGAAGCGGTCGGTGGCCTGACCCACTTTGGCCGCCAACTCGAGATAGCCGGCTCGCCCCAGGTGGCGGATGGTCGCCCAGGCCACGGCGATGGGAGCCGCCGGCCGGGTGCCGGCCGTGGTGGCCGACCCGTACAGGCCACCGGGCCAGCCGTCGTAGAGGAAGAACTGCCGACCCAGAAGAGCCTTGTCCCGGTAGAGGACGAGAGACGCCCCCTTGATGGTCCAGCCGTACTTGTGCACGTCAGCGGATAGAGAGGTCACGCCCTCGACCCGGAAGTCCCAGGGCGGGACGGGTCGGCCCAGCTCCTCCCAGAAGGGCAGAAGCCACCCGCCCAGGCAGGCGTCGGTGTGGAAGAGGAGCCCGCGCTCGGCGGCCGCCCCGGCCAGTTCGGGTATCGGATCGATGACCCCGTACGGGTAGCAGGGTGCCGAGCCCACCACCAGGGCGATGCGCTCGCCCAGGGCGTCCATGCGTGCGGTCATGGCGGGCGGATCGGCCCGACCGTCGGCGCCCACCGGAACCTTGACGTGCTCCACGCCCAGGTACTTGGCCGCCTTGGCGAAGGCGGGATGGACGGTGTCGGCGGTGAGTAGCACGGGCTTTTCCACGACCCGACGCTCGGTGGCGTCATCGCGCGCCGTCTGCACGGCCAGGAAGATGGACTCGGTCCCGCCGCTGGTCATCCGGCCGTGTCCCGGCCCATGGACCAGGTCCGAACCCCAGGACACCACCTCGGCGTCCATCTCCGTCAGGCTCGGAAAGGCGAAGGGGTTGAGGGCGTTCTCGTGCAGGAACTCCAGCGCCACCTGTTCCTGGAGCTTCTCCAGGTCCGGTCGGTCGGGGTTGTAGACGAGGCTGAAGGTCCGCCCGCCCCGCCAGTCGGCGTCCCGGTCCCGCCGGGCCCGGATGTCGGCCAGCACCTGATCGGCGCTCAGCCCCGTCTCTGGCAACGTCTCCCCACCCATCGCCTGATCCTATGAACCGGGACCGCCCGGCGCCGACCTCCGCTCCCCAGCCCCGGAGGTCAACCGCCGGACGGGCCGGTCCTCAGGAGAGCTCAGCCCAGAGGCGGGACGCCTCCATCTCCAGCCGGCCCCGGGCACACAGCCCGGCGGCCAGCACGGCATAGCGGGCCAGCCGGCCGGCGGCATAGTCGTGCCCGGTGGCGCGCAACGAACGGGCCGCCGACATCATCATCTCGGCCCGGTGCAAGTAGTCCCCGAGCAGCTCACCCAGCCGGTCGGCGGCCGCCAGCATGTCGACCGCCTCCGGGTGCCGGCCGCCTTCGGCCCGGTCATCGGCTCGAGCCGCCGCGCTTCGGATTCGGACTCTGATCGGGGCCCGGCCGGCGGGGTCGACCAACTCGGCGGCCGGAACCGGGACCGCCAATCCGGTCGGGTCCGGCCCGGCTCCTTCCGGATCGATCTGGTACCCACCGGGGCCGGCCGGGTTGAGAAAGACCAGGGCGGCCCCGGCCTCCTCCCGGGCCTGGTCCAGTGCGGTGGCCACGTCCACCTCACAGACTCCGTCCGCCGGCGGGCCGAAGCAGGGGTGGTCCAGCCCGGTGCCGGACGGGAGCCAGGCCCGCAGCGCCTCGGCGTCGGTGAACACGGGCATCACCTTGAGCCGGCCGGCCCGTACCGGCACGCCCCCCGTGGTGGGGATCAGCAGGCGGGCGCCCCCCAACCAGGACGCAGGGATGAAAGCGGGTACCGGGTCGCGACTCAGGCTGAGCCCCAGAGCCAGCGATACCACCGCCGGGTTGGCCAGCTCCCCGTAGCCCTCCAGGGCGGCCAGCAGCTGGTCGTTGGGTGACCAGACCTCGACTGTGGACAGGCTCTCCGGATGGACTCCGGCTGAATGGACTTCGGGCAACAGATCGGACACCGCTGGCTCCTTGCTCGACAGGCGTTGCCCCACCATGCGCCGGCAGTTCCCCACCCCCTTCCCCATCCCGTTCCCCACTCCCGAGATGGGCCCGATCCCCGTCGGAGAGAGGCCTCAGACCCGGGTGGGGCGCACGCAGTAGGCGGAACGGACCGCCTCGCTGGCCTCGCTGGGGGACAGGCCGGCATCGATATGGCGTTGAAGGGACCGGCACAGCCGGTGGTAGATGTCATCCACCCGGTCGGGCCGGCCCGCTCGGCCGGCTACATGCATCCAGACCTGGAACAACTCCTCGCGGGCCGGATCGAGCTCGAGGCCCTTCTGCACCGCCCATTCGGCCGTGTCGTGGTCCCCCGAGTCCAGAGCCAGCCGCCCCAGCCGCTCGGCGGTGTCCACTACCCGGGCGACCATGGCCAGGTCGAGATGCTCGGCACTCACCCACTCGTAGAAGGGCCGGCTCAGGCTCCCGGCAAATGGCTCTCCCCCCACCAGCCCCAACGCCTCCCTGAGCCCGGCCGCCAACTCCGCCGCCGTTCCGACCCGGGAGTCGGTGAGGCCCTGGAACCGGGTCCAGTCACAGGTGACCTCGTCGGAGAGGGTGTAGCCGCGGTCGGTCAACAAGAGTCGGGAGGAGGAGGCGGTCGACTCTCCCAGGAGCAGGCGGGCCCGGGAGATGACGTTCATGACCGTCTTGCGCCTCGGCTCCCCGAAGTTGTCCTTCGACACATCGGCCGGCCACAGGGCCGTGGCTATCTGGTCGGCGCTGACCGGCCGAGCCCGGGTGGCCAGGTAGCAGATGACCGCCAGCGCCGACGCCCGCCGGCTGGCCGGGACGGAGTTGGGTCCGGCCCCTCCGACCAATTCGACCGGGCCCAGGACCCTGAGCTCCACCGCTTGTGCGACAGCCGGGACGGCCGGCTCCTGGATGCCCACCCGCAGGTCGATGACCGGACCGGCGTCGGAGCGGAACCCCACGGACCGCCGGGTGCCTTCAACCGCTTCACTGTCGGCCGGTACCCCGTCCATTTCACTGTCGGCCGGTACCCCGTCCATTTCACTGTCGGCCGGTACCCCGTCCATTTCACTGTCGGCCGGTACCCCGTCCATTTCACTGTCGGCCGGTACCCCGTCCATGGTGACCTCTCCCCAGTCTTTCGAATCCCAGTCCGCCGCCCCGGCCATCCAGTCCTCCAACTCAGCCAGCTGATCGGCACCGACCACCAGATCGGGGTCGATCCCCGCCTCTCCCCAAGGCTCTCCGCCCGACTCACCGTCAGGGCCCCGGGGCTCCTCGCCCAGAGGAGCGGCCAAGGCCTGCTCGAGGAGGGCGAGGTGCTCACCGTCCGCCGTCACACTCAGTCGCATCTCGAAGGAGCGACCGCCGATGAGCCCGGAGAGGGTGGCGTCACCGGTGGGGCCGATGCTCATCCGCCAAGGTGCACCTGGGACGGGGCCCCAGCTGACCACCGCCACTCCCGACCGGTCGGGCCGGGCGATCCCGGCCAGCAGCTCCCTGTCCTGGAGAGGGACGCCCTCCCCGAGAAGAGCAACGGCGGGCAACCACTGGCAGGCGGCCGCCCGCCGGATGGCCACCGAGGGAGCAGCCGCCAACTCCGCTTGGTAACGGCCAGCGGTCCGGGTGGCCGATTCGAACACCGTCGGGAGGTCCGACTGACCGTCCTCTAGGACAAAGGGCAGCCCGACCAGATCGAGCGATCCCAACATCTCCTCGGCCCACGGATGGCTGCGCAGCTCGAGCGCCATCTGAGCCAGCAACCCTCCGACCCGTCCCGGGTCGCCCTCCAGGGAAAGCGCGCCGGCATGTTCCAGGTTGACGAGCACGGTTCCGCCCGGGGCCTCACCGAGGCTCACCAGAGCGGGCAGGAACGGCCAGCTGGGCGCGGCCAACGTCTCGAGCTCGGCCAGGTCCAGATTGGGAGCGAGGACCCAGATGGCCCCGCCCTCGATGGCCTCGAAGTGGCGGGGAGGCTTGGCATCCGGCGGGGAGACCATCACCTCCATGCCGTCGGGAGCGGCCCGGACCATGGCGATGGAGGGAACGGTGCTCTCCTCCCGTTCCAGGAGGGCCCGCCCCAGGTAGCGCAGGCCGGCATCGACCCAACGGATGGTTTCCTCCCGGGCCCGGGCTCGAGCCTGGGCATCGGCCTGTTCGACCGAGGGGCGGTTTCGCCGCACGGGATGACCGGAGGGACGGTCGTGCATCGCCTCCCGGCGCCGCCTACGGAGGCCCCACACGAAGGCTGCCGCCGCCAGCGCCGTCATGGCCGCTTCGGCGTCCGTCACCGCGCCCCGGCCGTGGTCCGGGTGGGCCAGTGGTTCTGGCGCCGGCCGCACGGAGGGCTCCGCCCCGGTGGCCCCCGTCCGGGGCACCGGCGCCGTCTCTGGCGCGGGTGACGCCACCGGCCCGGACACCGCCGAGCTCGGGACACCCTCTACGGTCTCGGTGTCCACGGCTTCGGCCGGCATGACCAGGACCCAGCCCGGATATATCCAGTGGTCGTCAACGAGAGCCCGGCCGTCGGGCTGGATCCGGCCCCGGTTCAGAGCGTCGATCTCCTGATCGCGCCGCCAGTCCCCAGATGTCTCTCGGCAATGACGGATAGACAGTCACCGGGCCGGACCACGTACACCCTGGTCCCAACGGCCAGTCCGAGACTTCGGGTCAACGAGCTCATGTCCTGAAGGTCTCCGGTACCAAGGCGGACCGCAGCTACATCGTTGTGATCGGCCCGGCCCGGGTGAGGCAGGTGACGGCCGATGACCGAGGCACTGACGGGCGGCGGGGCCGGCCCGCTGCCCGCAGGGATCAGAGCCCGCCGACTACCGGTGGTCCCCGGGCCCGGAGCCGGGTGGAACGACGCTTGATCGCTGGTGGCCACCGTGGCAGCCGAAGCGGGCGCAACTCCGGCGACGGAGGCGGAGGTGGTAGTCGCCGAGACCAGAATCGACAAGGCGGCGGCGCTGTCGATGAGGCGTCGCAAGGGAGACAAGGTGAGTCGGGCCACCCGCCGGCGCCCCGTCGCCCCGCTGGAGCGGACGGCGACCCCGTAGAGCAGAGTGCTGGCCGCCAACCAGGCCGACAGCGCCATCCCGGCCAACCGGATCAGGCCCGTGAGCGCGGCGGACGGGGTCGTCTGTGACAGCCAGGAGCCGAAGTGGCTCACATTGACCGAGCCCATCAAGGGCGCTGTCCTCAACAGCACCACCAAGACGGCCACCTCGACCAGGACCAGAGCCATCACCCGGACCCAGTACCGGTACGGCAAGGAGTTTCCGCCCATCACCCAGCCCCCTCTTCCATCGTCGGAGTACGGGACATCCGCACCGCTCGCTCGCCCCAGGGCATCAACACGGGCTGGCAGAGCCGCGAGTATCCGAGGTCGCTGTAGTAGCCGGCCAGCACCTCGTTGGCGGCGTCGAGGACCAGCGTCCAACCTTTGCGGTCGGCCTCCCGTCCCAGGTCGGCCATCAGTTGGCGTCCATGTCCCGCGCAGGTGCTCGTGACCGTATGCACCCCGACATAAGGCCGGGTCGGGGACGATCGGGCCAACACAGCGTGGGCCCGGTGGGCCACCACGCTCAACCGAAGGGACGGAAGGACCAGGACGAGGATGGCGGCCACCACGACCCAGAAGAGGATCGGCGCCGCCGCCACCATCCCGGCCAGGACAGCGAACGCCCCTGTCACCATGCTCACGGCCAGCACATCTCTGCGGATCGACGGCCTGGACAGAAGGCAGAAGGCATCCCCGTCGGGATGAACCCGGACATCAGAGGTCAGGATCGACAGCATGACCAGAGCCAGCAGGCAGAACCGGCGGGCCAGCGGCCACTGCATCTTCGACTGCGGCTGGTCGGCAAAGGCCTGGACGGCCAGCCCGGACAGGGCCAGCGGACCGGGCCGCCCTGAGGCGTGACTGGCGCGTAGACGGATCAGAGCCACGAAGTTCCCGATCGGCAGCGGGCCCTGCTCACTGGTTCGGGCTTCCCGGATCGACCAGCACCGATCGGGCCTCCTGGACCCCGTAGGTCAGTGTGCCCATGGTTACGTCAACGTTCAGGGGCGCGGTCTGAGGTGTAAGCCCATGACCGGCGAAGGTGTAACTCCCCACATAATGGGCGATCACAGTGACCTGGTAGCTGCCCTTCTGCTGGTACGTATAGACAGCGGCCGGCGCCGAGGGGGAGCCGGGCCCATAGGCCGTGGCCGAGTCCCCGTCGCCGAAGGTCCAGGTGTAGGAGGCGATGGAGGCGGAGGCGGTGACCGAGTAACCGGCTATCGAAACCGTCAAGGGTGGCAAGGACGTCGTCGGGTTGGACAGCCAGAACCAGGACGCCAGGCCGGTCAGGCCCAGGGTCTGCGGGTTCACCTCGATAGCCGATGACACCAGGGGCTCCCACCCGGTGGCCGTCTGCCAGACCTGCGACCCGGTCGGGGGAGGAGGCGGCGGGGTCGCCACCGCTCCACCTGGACCTGGAGAACAGGCCACCACCGTCGAGCCGATGGGAATCCCCGCCGACGAGACAGCGACATACACGGTGCTGCCCAACGGGGCCGAAGAGGTCGGCAAGGCTGCGCCCCCGCTCGGACCGCAGACCTGGGCCCCGTAGGCGCTTCCCAGACCCAGCCAAACGGCGCCGCCGAAGCTGTCCGAGAGCACCGTCGCCCCGCCGTATCCCGAGTCCGAGGACTCTGTCTGCACCGGGTCAGAGGCGGAGGTCGGCGCG
>Ga0307372_10013496_pt1 | contig 10556 bp, 6 predicted proteins | sample OX1MG_FD_202533 | JGI IMG/M metagenome (GOLD analysis project Ga0307372, IMG submission 202533) | Soil microbial communities from Risofladan, Vaasa, Finland - OX-1 | ecosystem: Environmental > Terrestrial > Soil > Coastal area > Acid sulfate soil | place: Finland: Risofladan, Vaasa | collected... | reverse complement strand
GTCGTAGATCAGCATCAGGTCGAGATCGGAGCCGGCCATCATCTCCCGCCCGCCCGCCTTGCCCAGCACCACGACCGCCATCGCGCCGCCGCGCACCCGCCCGTAGCGCGCGGCGAAATCCTTGGCCACCGGCTCCAGCAGCGCCGCCAGCGCGGCGTCGGCGAGCGCGGTGCGGCGCAGCCCGGCTGCGTCCGCGTCGATCCGGGCTTCCAAGGTCGCCGCCGAGATCGCGAAATCCTCCTCCCGTACCGTCCGACGCACCACCGCGATCGCGTCCTCCAGCGTTGGGGCATCGGCCAGGCGCGCGCGCAGGAGGCGGGCGGGATCGAACGGGGCTTCCTCGGCGCCGAGCAGCGCGTCGAGCGCGCCGGGATGGGCGGCGAGGTATTCCGCGAGCGAGGGGGCGGCGCCCAGGATCGCCGCGAGCCGCTCGATCAGTGCCGGATGGCGCTCGAACAGCGCCAGTAGCGGCACACCGGCGGGGAGGCGGGCGATCAACGTGTCAAACCGGGCGAAGGCGGCGTCCGGCTGCGGCTGGCGGCCGAGCTCCGACAGCAGCGCGGGCAGCAGCCGGGCCAGCATCTCCCGCGCCCGCTCCGACCGCAGCGCGCGGGCGCGGCCGGCCAGCCAGCCGCGGATTGCCGCGACCAGCCGGGGCGGTTCGGCGAAACCCAGTGCGGCGAGCGCGGCCACGGTTTCGGCGGGCGCGGGGTCGTCGCCGGTGACGTCGATCTCGCCCACGCGGCTGGCGGCGGGAAGCGGATCGGGCAGGTGCTCGAAGACGGCGGCATAGCGGGCACGCACCGTGTCGAGATGTCCGGCCAGGGTCCGGGCGAAGGCCGCCGGGTCGCCAGACCCCATGAAGGTGGCGAAGGCGGCGAGCCCCGCCGGGGTGTCGGGCAGCACATGGGTCTGGCGGTCGTCGATCATCTGCAAGCGGTGCTCGACCCGGCGGAGGAATCGGTAGGCGCGGGCCAGCGCGGCGGCGGCCTCCCGCGCGAGCAGCCCGGCGCGGGCGAGCGCGCGCAGGGCGGGGAGCGTGCCGACCTGGCGCAAGGCGGGATCGCGCCCGCCCCAGACCAGCTCCAGGGTCTGGGCCAGGAACTCGATCTCCCGGATCCCGCCGGGGCCGAGTTTGACGTTTTGGCCGGCGATGCGGGCAAGCGGGTCGGCCGCGTCCCGCGCGCCGCCGCCGCGATTCCCCCCCGCGCCGCGGGCGCGATGTATATCGATCCGCCGCTTGACCGCGTGGATATCCGCGATCAGCGCGAAATCGAGCCCTCGCCGCCAGACGAAGGGCCGGATCGCCTCCAGGAACGCCCGGCCGGCGGCGAGGTCCCCGGCCACCGGGCGCGCCTTGATCATGGCGGCGCGCTCCCAATTCTGGCCCATGCTCTCGTAATAGGCGATGGCGGCTGGCAGCGAGATCGCCGGCGGCGTGGCTGCGGGATCGGGGCGCAGACGAAGATCGGTGCGGAAGACGTACCCGTCCGCGTCGCGCGCTTCCATCAAACCCACGAGATCGCGGGCCAGCCGGGCCATGGTATCCCCGGCGAAGGGGGCGGAATCGTCGCCGACCCGATCCATTGTTGCTTCCCCCGGTGATTCCCGTGGGGCTTCGCCCGCGCCGTTTCCCCGGTATATCGGGGCTGTGGGGTCGTAGATGAGGATGAGGTCGATATCGCTCGAATAGTTCAGTTCCCGCGCGCCGAGCTTGCCCATGCCGAGCACGATCAGCCCGCTGCCGGGGCCGGGCCGATCGGGGTCGGGCAGCACCAGTCGCCCGGCCGCGTGCGCGGCGCGCAGCAGATGGGCGACGGCGTGGGTGAGGGCGGCCTCGGCCAGATCGGACAGCGCGGCGGTGACCCGATCCAAGGTCCAGGCCCCGCCGATATCGGCCAGCGCGACGATCAGCGCGACCTGGCGCTTGGCCCGGCGCAGCGCGGCGGCGACCGCGGCGCGCGGGGCGGCTTGTGGGATCGCGGCGAGGGTGGCCATCGCGGCGGCGAGCGCCGGATCGGCGCCGCGCGCGGCGACGGCGCGGAGGATCGCGGGTTCGTGGAGCGCGAGATCGGCAAGATAGGGGCTGTTGCCGCCGAGGGCCGCGAGCACCGCACGGCCCGGCGGGCTGGCGGCGAAGCGGGATTCGGCGCGGCCGATCGCGGCGAAGCGCTCGATGAGCCGGGCGGCGGCGGCAGGATCGTGCGGGGCGGGCCAGTGCATCAGCTCACCTCTCCCGCGATGCGGGAGAGGTTGGTTCGCGCAGCGAACCGAGTGAGGGCCGCGTGCCCCGCCCTCACCCGGCGCGCTGCGCGAACCGACCTCTCCCGCACCGCGGGAGATGTAAAAGAACGGGGAGCCACGATCGGGTTCGACATCGTCGGACGCTCCGGCGCAGGGGACGCAGGCTCGCCATGAGGCGGCTCTCCGGTCAAGCGGCACGCCTGATCTGGACCCTGCTCCACGGCACGGTCGCGGTGCTGATGACCGCCGCGATGATCGGCGGCCTGGGGCTGAGCGTGCTCGCCTGGCGGCTCGGGCGCGGGCCGGTCGTGCTGCCCTGGCTGCCGGCGCGGATCGAGGCGGCGGCGGACCCGTCGCTGGCCCCGGCGCGGCTCACGATCGGCCAGGCGGCGCTGACATGGGAGGGATTCCACGGCGGCATGGGCGCGCCGATCGCCGTCCGGCTGAGCGATGTCGCGGTGCGCACGCGCGACGGGGCGGCCCGCATGGCGGTGCCGCGGGCGGTGATCGCGCTGTCCATCCCCGCGCTGCTGCGGCTGCGGCTGGCACCGAGCGTGGTCGTGCTGGACGGCCCGGCGCTGATCCTGCGCCGGGCGGCGGACGGGTCGATCGGGTTTGCGATCGGCGGGGCGCCGGTCGCGCCGTCCCCCTCGGCGACCGGGCCGGAGGCGGCGGAGCCGCCGCTGTTCGATCCCGGCACGATCCTCGGCGAACTGGCGCGTCCGCCCGCGGGGGCGCGCACGCCGAACCGGTTCGGACTGTTCTCCCAGTTGCGGCAGGTGGAGGTCCGGAATGCCGACCTGACCGTGATCGATCGCGGCCTCGGCACCGTCTGGCGGGCGCCGGGGACGCGGGTCGTGCTGGCGCGCGCGCCGGATGGCGGGGTGATCGGGCGGGCCACGGTCGGCCTCGTGCTGGGCGGGACAGTGGCGCGGCTGACCCTGGGCGCGACCTTGCCGCCGGGGGGGACCAAGGCGCGGATCACGATCGGCCTCGCCCCGGTGATGCCGGCGGCGCTGGCCGGGGCGGCGCCGGCGCTCGCCCCGCTCGCCGCGCTGGCAGCACCCGTGGGCGGCACGGCGTCCGGGGAGATCGGCGCGCATGGGCGGCCGGGGGACATGCGGCTCGATCTCACCGCCGGGGCGGGCGAGGTCCGGGTCGCGAGCGGGGTCGTGCCGATCTTGGGTGCGACCCTGGCGGCGGACGCCACCGCCACGGTCGTGACGATCGACCGGTTGCGGCTGACCCTGCCCGGCGTGCCGGGGACGGCGCCCACCGCGCTCACCCTGCGCGGCAGCTTGGCGCGGGACGGGGCCGGGTACACGGCGGCGTTCGGCCTGGGCTTCGACCGGGTTGATTTCGCCCGGCTCCCGGCGCTGTGGCCCGCGGGCCTGGCGTGGCACGCGCGGCGTTGGGTGCTGGACAACATCCCGCGCGGGGAGGCCAGCGACGGTGCGTTCACCTTCGGCCTGCGCGCCGGCCCTGGCTTCGCCGATCCGCATCTGTTCGAGGCGGCGGGGCAACTGCGCGGCACCGGGCTGGAGGTGCATTGGCTGCGTCCGATCCCGCCGCTGACCGGCGGCATGGCGGAATTGCGGCTGGTGACGCCCGACCGGATGGACATCGTGGTCTCCACCGCGCGCCAATCCATGCCGCCGGGCGTGCCAGCGGGACTGATCGCTCAGAGTGGGGTGGTGCGGATCACCGGGCTTTCGCAGAAAGACCAGTTCGCGCGGATCGAGACGCGGATCACCGGCCCCCTGGCCGCCGCGATCGCGCTGCTGAACGAGCCGAAACTCAACCTGCTCGCGCGCCATCCGGTGCCGCTGCACGATCCGGCGGGCCAGGTCTCGGTCGGCCTGGTGCTGAACGTGCCGCTGAACGAGGATCTTCAGCTCTCGCAGATCGGCATCGGCGTGACGGCGCGGCTGACGCAGGTGCATCTGGCGCGGATCGCGGCGGGGCGGGACCTGGATGACGGGCAGATCGACCTGGTGGCGGACCCGGACGGGCTGAGCGTGTCGGGCGATGGGCGCTGGGCGGGGATCCTGGCGCATTTCGACGGGCACATGGACTTCCGCGCCGGGCCGGCCGGCCAGGTGCAGGAACACCTGACCGCGCGGGCCGCGACCGACGCGGTGGCGCTGGCGAAGGCTGGGCTGCCCCTGGCGGGGATGGTCACGGGGCCGGTCGGCGTGACAGCCGAGGTGACCGAGCGGCGGGGTGGCGCCGGCCTGGTCGCGCTGCGGGGCGACCTGACCGGGGCGCGCGTGACGGTGGCGCCGGTGGGATGGACCAAGCCTGCCGGAGTGGCGGCGGGGCTGTCGGTCGATCTGCCGCTGATCCATGACCAGTTGGAGGGGACGGCGCCGATCGCGCTCTCCGGCGAGGCTTCGGGGCGGGGGACGGCGCGGTTCGTGGCGGGGCGGCTGGCGGGGCTGACCGTGGCGGGGCTGCGCGTGGGCGGGTCCGATCTGGCGGGCGAGGCGGCGTTTCCCGGAGGCGGCGCGCCGATCGCGGTGCGGGTGACGGGGCAGGTGCTCGATCTGGCGGCGCGGTTCGCGGCGACGGGGGGGGGGGAAGCGGTCCCGCCGCCTGGGGCGGCAAATTCCAATGCCCCGCCCGGGGCGGCGAAGCCGCCACCGCCGCAACCCGGGCCGGCCTGGACCCTGGACGGGCGCGTCGCGACGGTGCGCCTGGCCGGGGGGGAGCGGCTGGCCAACGTGGTCGCCCAGGGGACGAATGACGGCTTGGTGTGGCGGCAATTGGCGCTGGACGCGACGGAGCCGGTCGCCGGCCCGGCGCCACGCCGCGTCCGGCTGCGGATCGCGCCTGCGGGCGCGGGGCGGCGCCTGGATATCTCGGCCGACGACACGGGGAGTTTGGCGCGCGGCCTGGGCTTGCCGGTGAGCCTGACAGGCGGGCGGCTGGCGGTGACCGGAACCTTCGCCCCGGGGCCGGAGGGCGCGCTGTCGGGCACCGCGACGGTCACGGATTTCCGCCTGCGCGACGCGCCAGCGGTCGCGCGGGTGCTGCAGGCCGTCACCCTGTACGGACTGGTGGAGATCATGCAGGGGCCGGGCCTGGGCGTTACCCGCTTGACCGCGCCGTTTGCCCTGGACGGGTCGGTCCTCACCTTGAAGGGCGCGCGGGCGTTCAGCTCGTCCGTCGGCGCCACGACCGAGGGAACGATCGATCTGACGCGCGGGACGATCAACGTGAAGGGTACGATCGTGCCGGCGTATTTCTTCAACACGCTCCTCGGCCGACTGCCGATCGTCGGCCGGGTGTTCAGTCCGGAGCCGGGGGGCGGGCTGTTCGCCGCGAGCTACACGGTGACCGGGACGACGAAGGACCCGGACGTGTCGGTGAACCCGCTGACGGCGCTGACGCCGGGGTTCCTGCGCGGGTTGTTCGGACTGTTCTGACGGGGTTGCGTATGCTTCCCGGGGCGCGTGGGGCAACGATGCACGTTCTCGCGCCGCCCCGGCGTGCCCGGCCCGTCAGATGGTTCGGAAGCGCCCGGTCCCGTCCGGCCCGAGCACCGGATGCAGATGTGCCTCCAACGCGGCGTCGGGGGTCTTCAGCAGGTCCTTCTCCAGCACGCCGCACAGCCGCTCCAGCGCCGGGGCGCCGATGGCGTCGCGCAGCTTCGCGAGGGTGCGGGGCGGGGCGACCAGAACGAGGGACTCGAAGGCTTCGGTCCCGATCCGCGCGGCGACTTCGCGCGCGAAGGCCTCGTGCGCCGTCTGCTTCGGATCGTGTTTCGGGGCGATCGCGTGACGGGTGGGGTTCGCGCTCTCGAAGGCGCGGCCCTGGCGGTCGGAGACGAGATCGGAGGTTCGCTGGCCCGCGGTCTCGGACGTCATCGCCGCGACGGTGACAAAACCGGACACCGCGCCGGGACGGACTAGGCGCGCGTGCTCGCCATCGGCCAGCACGATCAGGAGTTGTTCGGGATGACGCATGGCACTGCCTCGCTACCGTTCGCACCGGATGAAGGTTAGGCTGGCCGGCGCGGGGCCGGGTTGACGTGGATCAACGCGCGGGCCGCGCGTCTGGCGTTCGCTGTGTGTTGATCCACGTCAACCCGGCTGGACGCGCGAAGATGCCCTACCCCACGATCGCCGATCTGCCCGAGCCGGTCCGCCACGCGCTGCCGGCGCACGCGCAGGAGATCTACCGCGCCGCCTTCAACAACGCCTGGACGCGCCATGGCGGGCCGGACGAGGCGGCGGCGCACCGCATTGCCTGGGCGGCGGTCAAGCGAGGTTATCGCAAGCAGGGCGGGGCTTGGGTTGCCGCCGCCCGGCGCGCCGGCTGAACCCTTCCCTTGCGCCGCCCGCCCGCGGCGAGGGAGAATGCGCGCGGCGAAGGAGTTCCACCGTGTCCGAGGCCCCGACGATCGACTATGATGGTCTCATCCCGAACAATGTCGGGCTGAACCAGGACGCGCGACTGCGCAAGGCGCTGGAGACCTGGCATCCCGGCTATATCGACTGGTGGAACGGCGCTGGCCCGGCGGTGTTCCAGAACAGCCCGGTCTATCTGCGCACCGCGGTCGGCGTCGATCCCGAGGGCTGGGCAAAATTCGGCTTCGTGCGGATGCCGGAATATCGTTGGGGGATTCTGCTTGCGCCGGCGGTGGAGGGGCGGCGGATCGGCTTCGGGGTCCATCAGGGCGAGGCGGCTTGGCAGGAAGTGCCGGGCGAATACCGTTCGTCCTTGCGCCGGCTGCTCGTGATCCAGGGCGATACCGAACCGGCGTCCGTTGAACAGCAGCGGCAGCTGGGGGCGACCGCGCCGTCGCTGTACGATCTGCGGAACCTGTTCCAGGTGAACGTGGAGGAGGGCCGCCATCTCTGGGCCATGGTCTATCTGCTGCAGAAATACTTTGGCCGCGACGGGCGGGAGGAAGCCGACGACCTGCTGCGCCGCCGCTCGGGCGATGCCGATCAGCCGCGCATGTTGGGCGCGTTCAACGAGGCCACGCCCGATTGGCTGAGCTTCTTCCTGTTCACCTTCTTCACCGATCGCGACGGCAAGATGCAGCTCGCCGCGCTGGCGCAATCGGGCTTCGACCCGCTGAGCCGCACCTGCCGCTTCATGCTGACCGAGGAAGCGCACCACATGTTCGTGGGCGATTCCGGCATCCAGCGCGTGGTGCAGCGGACCTGCGCGGCGATGCGCGCGGCGGGGATCGAGGACCCGGAAGATGTCGCGCGGGTGCGCGCGCTGGGCGTGATCGACCTGCCGACCTTGCAACGGAAGATGAACCTGCATTTCGCGCTGACATTGGATCTGTTCGGGTCCGAGATCAGCACGAACGCGGCGAATGCCTACAGCGCCGGGCTGAAGGGGCGGTATCGGGAAGACAAGATCGAGGACGACCATCTGCTGCGCGACGCCACCTATCCGGTGCTGCGCTGGCGCGACGGGGTGGCGATGCGGGAGGACGCGCCGGCGTTGTCGGCGTTGAACATGCGGCTGCGCGACGATTACGTGGCCGAGTGCGAGGGTGGCATCGCGCGCTGGAACCGGGTGATCGCGGCGGCGGGATACGGGACGCGGCTGCTGTTGCCGCATGTCGGTTTCAACCGCAAGATCGGCGAGTTTGCCGCGGCGAACCTGGCGCCGGACGGGACGGTGCTGACGGCGGCGGAATGGGCGGCGCGGCGGGATGAGTTCCTGCCCTCGGCCGAGGATGGGGCCTATGTCGCGAGCCTGATGCGCCCGGCGCGGGCGGCAGGGGAATACGCCGGCTGGATCGCCCCGCCGCGGGTGGGGATCGACGGCAAGCCGGGGGATTACGAATACGTGCGGATCGAGGCGTAGGCGGCGGGGAGGGCACGCCCTCCCGCGATCGCCGGGTCAAGCCCAGCCATCACGGCGGACAATGAGCGGATGGGCGCCGCCGGTCGCCTTAAGCGGCTTCGCGGAACAGGATCGAGGCGTTGGTCCCGCCGAAGCCGAAACTGTTCGACAGCGCGATGCGGATGCGCCGTTCCTGCGCGGTCTTGGCCACCCGGTCGATCGTGCTCTCCCGGCTCGGCGCGTCCAGGTTCAGGGTCGGGGGCGCAACCCCGTCGCGCACCGCCAGGATGGAGAAGATCGCCTCGATCGCGCCGGCCGCGCCCAGCAGATGTCCGGTGGCGGATTTGGTGGACGACATCGCCACCCCCCGCGCCGCATCCCCGAACAGCCGCTCCACCGCTTCCAGCTCCAGATCGTCGCCGAGCGGGGTGGAGGTGCCGTGCGCGTTCACGTACTGCACCTGCTCGGGCATGACCCCGCCATTGCGCAGCGCGTTCCGCATGGAGCGATAGGCGCCCTCGTGGTGGTCGGCCGGGGCGGTGATGTGGTGCGCGTCGCCGGACATGCCGTAGCCCGCGACCTCGCCATAAATCTTCGCGCCGCGGCGCTTGGCGTGCTCGTATTCTTCCAGCACGACGACGCCGGCGCCCTCGCCCATCACGAACCCGTCGCGATCCTTGTCCCAGGGGCGGGAGGCGGCCTCGGGCGTGTCGTTGAAGCCGGTGGACAGCGCGCGGGCGGCACAGAAGCCAGCAATGCCGAGCTCGAAGACCGTGGCTTCCGCCCCGCCGGCCACCATCACCTCGGCGTCGCCCAGCATGATCAGCCGCGCGGCGTCGCCGATCGCGTGCACGCCGGTGGCGCAGGCGGTGACGACGCAGTGGTTTGGCCCTTTGAAGCCGTATTTGATCGAGACGTTGCCCGAGGCCAGGTTGGCAAGCGCCGAAGGAATGAAGAACGGCGACAGCCGCCGCGCCCGCCCGGAGCCGACCAGCTGGGAGGCTTCGTAGATCGTTTGCAGCCCGCCGATGCCCGAGCCGATCATCACGCCGGTGGCGCAACGATCCTCCTCGTCCTCGGGCAGCCAGCCGGAATCCTCCACCGCCTCGGTCGCCGCGACCATGGCCATGTGGATGAAGCGGTCCATCTTCTTCTGGTCTTTGACCGGGATCCATTCGTTGATATCGAGACAGCCTTCCGCCTTGGTGCCGGGTGGCACCTGGCCGGCGACCTTGCAGGGCAGGTCGGCGACGTCGAAGGACTGGATCGCGCGGATGCCGGACTCGCCCGCGATCAGGCGCCGCCAGACATGGCCGACGCCGAGACCCAGCGGGCACACGATCCCCATCCCCGTGACGACCACGCGTCGCATGGCTGGCCCCCCGTTCCGCGCGGCGCCGGTCAGGCCGCTTTCTGCTTCTCGATGTAGTCGATCGCGTCCTTGACGGTGCTGATCTTTTCCGCCGCGTCTTCCGGGATTTCGACGCTGAACGCCTCCTCGAACGCCATCACCAGCTCGACCGTGTCGAGGCTGTCGGCGCCGAGATCGTCGATGAAGGACGCTTCCGGAGTGACCTTCGCCTCCTCCACGCCCAGATGCTCCACGACGATCTTCTTGACCCTGTCGGCGATGTCGCTCATCGGCTTGTCAACTCCTGGCTTTTTTGAGGTCCCGCCGGATCGGCGGGGGTGGAAGGATGGCTGGGCCGCGTGCGGGCGGTCGGGCCGCTTAGCATGGTTGGGAGCGCCCGCCAACGGAGGGGGCGGCGCTCAGGGCATCGCCATCCCGCCGTTGACGTGGATGGTGGCCCCGGTGACCCAGGCCGCCTCGTCGGAGGCAAGATAGACCACGGCGGCGGCCACGTCTGCTGGCAGGCCCAGCCGGCCGAGCGGAATCGCACCGCTGATCCGGGTTTTCTGGGCCTCGGATAGCTTGTCGGTCATCGGCGTGGCGATGAAGCCCGGGGCGACGGCGTTCACCGTAATGCCGCGCGAGGCTACTTCCTGCGCAAGCGCCTTGGTCATGCCGATCAGTCCGGCCTTGGCGGCGGCGTAATTGGCCTGGCCGGGATTGCCGGTGGTGCCCACCACCGAGGAGATGGCGACGATCCTTCCGGCCCGCCGCCGCACCATGCCGCGCAACGCGGCGCGGGTCAGGCGGAACGGCGCGGTCAGGTCGATATCCAGCACCGATTGCCAATCCTTGTCGTCCATCCGCAAGGCCAGCATGTCGCGCGTCAGGCCGGCATTGTTGATGAGGATGTGCAGCGGCCCGGCGGCTGCCTCGGCGGCGGCGAGCAGCGCATCCGGCGCGGCCGGATCAGCCAGATCGGCGGGGCAGACATGGACGCGCTCGGCCAGATCCGCTGCGAGCGCATCGAGCGCGTCGCGGCGGGTGCCGGAGAGGGTGACGATGGCGCCCTGGGCGTGCAGCGCGCGCGCGATCGCGGCGCCGATGCCGCCCGAGGCGCCGGTGACGAGCGCGGTCTTGCCGTCGA
>Ga0307372_10013494_pt1 | contig 10558 bp, 8 predicted proteins | sample OX1MG_FD_202533 | JGI IMG/M metagenome (GOLD analysis project Ga0307372, IMG submission 202533) | Soil microbial communities from Risofladan, Vaasa, Finland - OX-1 | ecosystem: Environmental > Terrestrial > Soil > Coastal area > Acid sulfate soil | place: Finland: Risofladan, Vaasa | collected... | reverse complement strand
GGCCGCCGAGGAGCTGCTCGAACGGATGCTGCAGGCGCGGCGCTATCGCTCGGCCTCCACACATCTGCTGGAGCTGTTCGCACGCGAGGAGGGGGTGCGCTTCCGCTCGGCGCCGCTGCCCGCCCATCTGCGTCGCACGATCGTCGCTCCGATCGACGGCTCACAGAATCCTGCCGTGCTCGGGCAGGCGATCGGGCGGATGCTGAGGATGCCACTCGCGATCAACCTGCGCCACATCTCGATCCCGCGCGTCACCGTCGCCGAGCGCCTGGACCATCTGCGCGTGCTCTTGCGCCGGGGACGATTCAGCTTCGAGGAAGCGGTGCGCGGCGCCGATCGCATGACCGTGGCCGTCACGGTGTTCGCGCTGCTCGAGCTCTACAAGCGCGGCGAGGCATGGTGGGAGCAGGACGAGAGCTTCGGTGAGATAGCCGTCCACGCAGCCTCTGTCGCCGAGCCGTTGCGGGTTCAGGCTGGATGACAGAGCAGCTCGTGCGCACGGTCGAGGCGCTCCTGTTCCTCGCGCCGGATCCCCTGAGCCCGCAGGAGCTCGCGGACGCGGCCGCCGCGGAGGAGCTCGAGGTGATCGGCGCGCTCGCGACCCTGGCCGAGCGCCACGCGCCGGGCAAAAGCGGCATCCATCTGCGTGAGCTGGGCGGAGGCTTCACGTTCGCCAGCGACCCGCTCGCCGAGGAGGCCGCCAAGCGCCTGTTCAGCCGGCCGAGAGCGTCGACCCTCACCCCCGCCCAGGCCGAGACGCTCGCGATCGTCGCCTACCTGCAGCCGATCTCCCGTCCCGAGATCACGCGCATCAGGGGCGTCAGCGCCGACTCGGCGGCCTCCACGCTGCTGGAGCGAGGCCTCGTCGAGGAGTCGGGTCGCTCCCAGTTCGGGGCGGTGCTCTATCGCACCACCACCCAGTTCCTCAAGCTGTTCGGGCTGAAGTCGCTCGACGAGCTGCCCGACGTCGCCCAGTGGGACCCCTCTCCCGAGGAGCAGGCCGAGCTGCGCGAGCGTCTGCTGCGCGCCGGCGAGGCACGGGCAGGCGGCGGGCCCTCTGCGGGCGAGTAGCGCGCACCGTCCGGCGATCCTCGAGCCCGGCCCGTCATCCGCAAGGAAGCGCCGCTGCGGCGTCAGCCGCCATCCCAACCCAATCGAGGTTCGCTATGCCGCTCTTGCCGCGAGCTGGCCGCAGGCCGCGTCGATGTCGCGCCCGCGGGTGAGGCGCACGGTCGCCTCTATGCCGTGTTCCTGTAGGACCGCCTTGAAGGCTGCTATCGCCTCGCGGGTTGATCCCTGGTACGGCGAATCGGTGGGGTTATAGGGGATCAGGTTGACCTTGAACATGTGCGGCTGCTCGCCCGCGCCGCGCGGCCCGAGCAGCTTCGCGAGCGCCACCGCCTGCTCGTAGCGGTCGTTGACGCCCGACAGCATCACGTACTCGACGAACACCCGCCTTCGCTTGCGCTCATAGAAGGCCCGGCACGCCTCGATCACGTCCTTCAGCGGATAGCGCTCGTTGACGGGCATCAGCTCGCTGCGCAGCGCTTCGTCGGGCGCGTGCAGCGACAGCGCGAGTCGCAGCGGCATCTCGGACTCCGCGAGCCGCTGTATCCCCGGTATCCAGCCGACCGTCGAGATCGCCGTGCGCCTGTGGGTGATGCCGACGTCGGGCAGCCGCTCGCACGCGGCCAGCACGGCGTCGAGGTTGAGCATCGGCTCGCCCATGCCCATGAACACGCAGTGGTCGATCCTCTCCATGCGCCTGAAGTGCAGTGCCTGATCGACGATCTCCGATGCGCTCAGATTGCGGCCGAACTTCATCTGGCCCGTCGCGCAGAACGTGCACGTCAAGGGGCAGCCCGACTGCGAGGAGACGCAGATCGAGCGCCGGCCATCCCTATAGCGCATCAGCACGGCCTCGATCGGGCGGCCGTCCGCCGTACTGAGGAGCGCCTTGACCGTGCCGTCGCTCGCGCGTCGCTCCTCCTTGACCTCCAGCGTCGAGAACGGGACCTCGCGATGCAACATCTCGCGCAATGCCGCCGGTAGGTTCGTCATCTCCTCATAGCCCCCCGCGCCCTTCGCGGCCCACTCCCACACCTGGCGCGCGCGGAACGGCCGCTCGCCGTGCGCGGCGAGAGTCGTGTCTAGAAGCTCGAGGTCCATCCCCCTATGGTTGCAGCCGACCGCCTATGCGCCTTGCCAAGTACCTAGCCCACGCCGGAGTCGCCTCGCGCCGCGCGGCCGAGCAGATCGTGCGCGCCGGGCGCGTCACCGTCGCCGGGGAGCTCGTGCTCGACCCGGCCCTCGACGTCGATGAGCGCAGTGGGGTGGAGGTCGACGGCCGGCCGCTGGAGGGACCGGAGCGCAGGGTTGTGTATGCCGTCAACAAGCCGCATGGGGTGCTCTCCACCGCGAGCGACCCCCATGGGCGGCAAACGGTCGTCTCGCTGCTCCCGGACGCCGATGCGCGCCTCTATCCCGTCGGGCGGCTCGACGCCGACTCGACCGGGCTGATCCTGCTCACGAACGACGGCGCGCTCGCCCATCGGCTCACTCATCCGAGCTTCGAGGTGCCCAAGACGTATCGAGTAACGGTTCAGGGCGGGCCCGTTGGGGAGCGGTCCCTGCGCTCTCTGTGCGAGGGCGTGATGCTCGAAGACGGGATGACCGCGCCCGCGCGCGTGCGCCGTGTCCGCGCCGACACCCTGGAGATCACGATCCACGAGGGCCGCAACCGCCAGGTGCGCCGCATGTGCGACGCGGTCGGCCATCCCGTGCTGGCGCTGCGGCGCGTGGCGTTCGGGCCATTGAAGCTCGGCGATCTGGCGCCCGGGGCGCACCGGCGTCTCAGCGAGGCCGAGGAGCGCAAGCTCCGGGCGCTCTGACACAATCGCCCGCTATGCCCGAGCGTCTCTATGCCCTGCGCGGCGCGATCAGCGTGCAGCACAACGACGCCAAGGACATCCTCGAGGCCACGACCGAGCTGATGAGCGCGATCATGGAGCGCAACGCGCTATCGCCCGAGAGCGTCGTCAGCTGCATCTTCACCGCCACCAACGACCTCAACGCCGAGTTCCCCGCCGTCGCGGCCCGTGCGCTCGGCTTCGAGCGGGTGCCGCTGCTCTGCGCTCGCGAGATCCCCGTGCCCAGAGCCCTGCCACGGGTGATCCGCGTTTTGATTCACTACTACGCGGATGATGGTCACGAGGCAAGGCACGTCTACCTCGGCGACGCCGCGGCGCTGCGGGCGGACCTTCAGGCGGCGCAGTAGAGGCGCGACGGATCGCGCACGAGGGTCACGACAGGAGGAGTCATGAGCGGGAGGTCGTCGGTGCGTGTGGTGTCGCGGGTGCTGGTGTGCGTCGTTGCAATGCTGGCGCTTGGGGTCGGTTCGGCGTGGGCGCTGCCGGTCGCGCATCCGCGCGAGGGCAAGCTCCCCGGCTTTCCGGTGATTCGGGGTGTGATTCCCGTGCTCGCGTCACAGGCACAGATCGCCGCGCGCGAAAAACTCGTCAAGGAAGGCTTCGCCTCCGCTCGTGCCCAGCGCTCACTGGCGCCGGGAGGCACGCCGGTGCCCAACAAACAGCCGCTCGCATTTTGCAGCAGCGAATTCGAAGAAGAACTGTCTCTCGTCACTCAGGACATGTGCTATCGGGGTGGGCCAGTGCTGCACAGGCCGACGATCCACCTGATCTTCTGGCAGGGGGAAGTCGAAGAAGACATCTCCAAGGAACCGCACGTCAAGCCGTTCCCGATCGGTTACATCGAAACAATCGAGCGGTACTTCGAAGATCTCGTGCACGCCAACGGAACGCTCAGCAACGTCTTTGCGGTCGACACGCAGTACGGGGAAGAAAAGGGCGGCAGGTACATAGAAGGGGAATATGCGCTGTCGTTCGAAAAGACGGCCGACGTCACGGTCGACAACACTGCGTTTCCACCCCACCTCGTCGGTGGATGCACAGATACGAGCGAATACTCGGAAGGCCCCTGCCTTCTGGACTCGGACATCCAGAAAGAGGCGGAAAAGTATGCTGGCATCCCCGAAAAGGGACTTGGTGACATCTACGTCGTGCTGACTCCGCCGGGCGTCGGCGGGTGCTTTGAAGCATCCTCCAGCGAGTGCGCTTACCGCCAGTACTGCGCCTACCATGGAGACTTTGGGGGTGACGGCATGACCCCCGGAAAACAGACGCTGTACGTCGATCTGCCGTACCTCGGCCAGGTGGTCGGCTGTGACTCGGGGGTGCACCCCAACGAAGCCTTTTCCGAAGAAGAAGAAAGGAAAGCAGCCGAAGAAGGAAAGCTCTTGGACAATGGCGGCGACGCCGTGATCGACGCCGCGAGTCACGAGATCAATGAGGCGATAACTGATCCGCTCGGCAGCCAGTGCAACGAAGAATCAGGGAAAATTAAGGGTTGTGAGCCCAACGCCTGGACCGACGCGATCGGCCAGGAGGTCGGCGATAAGTGCCTTCCGCCCGAGACGACGATCGCGGGCCTCAACGGCATCTACGGCGAACCCTTCGTCGAAGGCCTGGGTGCGCGTTCTTACAACCAGGTGATCAACGGCTACCACTACTGGACCCAGCGCGAGTGGAGCAACGAAGCGGGCCTATTCGAAGGGGCGTGCGTGCAGCAGGTGATCGAAGCCCGCGCGAGTGTCTCCTCGGGAGCCGCGGCAACGGTCCCGGTGAAGTTCGACGGGTCTGCATCGGGCGTGCCCGGCGATCCCGCGACCTACTGGGTGTGGGACTTCGGTGACGGAGAAAGAGCCGGCACGGCGAGTCCAACCGTCTCACACACGTACGCCAATGCCGGCAAGTACTTCGTTACCTTGACCGCCTACGACGCCTTCGGCAGCTCGGCGTGGACGGCCGGGATCGTGGAAGTCGGCAACGCCCCGCCGCCGCCTCCGCCGCCCACTCCGATCACGAACACCGTCACGGTGATCACGCCTGCGCCGGCGATCCCGACCTACACCGCCGCCCGGATCGCGTCCAAGCTCGGCCTGCCCAAGAACGGTGCGAAGCTGCCCGGTCTCGGCACGATCTCGCTTGGCCACGCCCAATGCCCGCCGGCCTGCGCCGTCACGCTGAAGCTGGTGGCTACGGTGCGCACCGGCAAGGGTCGCCATCGCAAAGTCAGGACGACCCAGATAGGCGACGTGACGATCGTGCTCGCCGCCAAAGCGACCGCGTCGCTTGTGGTGACCCTCAACGCGCGGGGAAGGTCTTTGCTGCGCAGAGAGAGAGCCCTCCCGACCAAGCTCATGGTCGCAGTCCAAGGCCAGGAAGGGGGCGTGTGGACCATCTCCCGCTCGCTTCGTCTCACCTACCCGGCGCGCGCCGCAAGACTGCACACGCCGCGGCGCTGAGCGTGCTTGCGTGATGCGACTCCGTCCGAGCGGGCGTCGCTCGGCCGGAAACGCGCAAGCTGCGCAGGCGTCTGTTCGCGGGAGCTACGCTTCAGGAGCCGGCTGGTGGGAGCCGATATCAGCCCTATGCGCACTCGACACACCTTTCGTCGCCTGTCAGCGACCATCGCGTTAGCGGCGCTCCTCGCGCTGCCGGGAGCCGCCCGGTCCAGCGCAACCGCGCTGACGCTACACGGGCCAAAAGGGATCATCCCGGCCCACGCGACCCACGCTCACTTCGGCGCAGCGCTGCGTTCGAACGTCCGCCCCGGGCCGCGCCCGAGCTCCGTCCGCCGCACGAGCTCACCGCCACCCGCGACCGCGACCGCCACGCTCGAATCCCACGGCGGGCCGGTGATGCGCTCCACGCGCGTCTACACGATCTTCTGGCAGCCCAGCGTATTGCCGAGCGGAGTACAGGCATTCCCATCCTCGCCGAGCTACACCGAAACGGTCAACGGCTACTTCGCCGGCGTCGCCGCCGACAGCGGCAGGGCGAGCAACGTCTACTCGCTGGCGACCCAGTACCACGGCACGGCAGGCGAACCGATCGAATACCTCACGAGTTTCCCAGGCTCAGCCGGCTCCTATGGCGACACGGCGATCGACGCCAAACCATTCCCGGCAAGCGGGTGCACCGACCACGCCGAACCTGGGGGGAGCATCCTGCCCGTCTGCCTGACCGAGCAGCAGCTCGCAGCCGAGATCGCAAGCGTCGTCCAAGCGAACCGCTGGCAGACTGGCCTGCAGGACATGGTCTTCATCTACACGCCCGAAGGTGTCGGCGGCTGCTTCGGCGCCGGCCCGGAATCAGAAGCGAACCAGTGCTCCTACACCTACTACTGCGCCTACCACGACGGGTACGGGACGCTCGCCAAACCCACGATCTTTGCCGACATGCCCTACGCGGCCACGCCCACCTGCGACGATCGCGCCCGGCCCGGAGGCAGCACCGCCGGTCCCGCACTCGACGCGACCAGCCACGAGCACAACGAGGCGATCACCGACCCAACAGGGAAAGGCTGGTGGGACAGCGCCGGCTCGGAAGCCACCAACGCCGACTACGGCTTCGAGAACGGCGACCTGTGCGTGCTCGAAGGCTATTCGGAAACGTTCGGTCCGCTGCTCGAAGGCAGCTCCGCGGCCGGGACGCCGGGCGCCTTCAACCAGATCGTCGGCGGCTCCGACTACCTGCTGCAGATGGAGTGGAGCAACCTGTCGAACAGATGCGCCCAGCGTCTGCCCTCCGTCTCGTTCACATTGCCTGCGACCGCAAGCACCGGGACGGCCGTAGCGCTGAACTCGACGGCCACGACAGACTCCTCTGTCAGCCCGATCACACGCTACGAATGGACGTTCGGCGACACCAACACCTCCGTCGACGGGGCAGGCACGGCGAATGTCGCCGCCACCACGCACTCCTTCTGCGCGCCCGGCGAATACCACGTCAAGCTCGCTGTCGAAGACCAGCAGGGCGATCCCGCGAGCGTGACTCACGCCGTCAGCGTCACCGGCCCCAACCGGTGCTCGCTCGGGGAACCAGTGAAAGAACCGGCGAAAGAACCATCTCCGGAACCCGCTCCGGCCCCCGGCCCCTCACCGCTTCAGGGCTCCGGCGAAACGCCCGCCGCCGGCGGCTCCGGGCAGGGATCGCCGCCCGCCTCGGGCTCCTCCGGCGGCTTGGTGTTGACCTCGCCGCCGAGCCCGCCCGCGATATCCGCCTCGACCGCGCAGATCGCGAGGCTCCTCGGTCTGCCGGCGAACGGACGGCGGATCGAGGTGAGCGGCAAGCTGGCGCTCGGGCATGCGCAGTGCTCGCCCGCGTGCACGATCTCGATCAGGCTGGTCGCGACGATCGTGACGCGCAGGCACCATCGCCGCAAGGTCACGCACAAGCAGATCGCCTATACGGAGATCGCGGTGGCCGCGAAAGGCGAGCGGTCGCTCGTCGTGCATCTCAACGCGCAAGGTCACGCGCTGCTGAGCAAGCTTCACGTGCTTGCCGCGACGCTCAGCGTGACGGCCCGTGGCCGGGAAGGCGACGTGTGGACGATCTCGCGCTCGCTGCGCCTCAGCTTCACGACTCGCGCCGCAAGCAGCCATCGCGGGCGACCCTGAGCACGGGGGATCGTCGTCGCCAGCATGAGGCGGGCGGGCGTCGCGAGGCGCGCGCGTCGGCGCTGAGGGTTCGCCCACTTCGGCGCTCCGGCCGGGGCGGGCTTCCGCCACAATGGGCGCATGACGATCGAGTTCTCACAGCGCATCTCCCGCATCCCCGTCTATCCGGCCGCGGGCGGCTACGCCGAGCGGGCGCCCAGGGTCAGGCTCGCGTCGAATGAGACGCCCTGGCCGCCGCTGCCCGCGGTGATCGAGGCGATACAGCGGGCGCTGCCCAGTCTCAACCGCTATCCCGACCCGACCAACTCGCTGCTCAAGCAGCGCCTGTCCGAGCGCTACGACGTCCCCGTCTCGCGGATCGCGATCGGCAACGGCTCCTGCGACATCCTGCTCGCGGCCGGCGAGGTCCTGCTCGAGCCGGGCGCCGAGCTCGTGCACGCGTGGCCCGCGTTCTCGGTCTACCCCCATCTCTCTGCCGCCTCGGGCGCGCACGCCGTGACGGTCCCGCTCGACGCAAGCGAGCGCCACGACCTGCAGGGGATGTTGCGCGAGCTCACCGCCGCCACGCGCCTTGTGATCGTCAACAACCCCAACAACCCCACCAGCACCGCGCTGCCCCTGCATAGCATCGCCGACTTCCTCGCCGAGGTGCCGCGTCACATCTGCGTGATCCTCGACGAGGCCTACTGCGAGTTCAACCTGCTCGACGATCCCGACGCCTCGATCGCGCTGCTCGATCACCACCCGAACCTCGTCCTGTTGCGCACCTTCTCGAAGGTCTACGGCCTGTGCGGCCTTCGCGTCGGCTTCGCGCTGTGCGGCTCCGACGATTTTCCCCGCGCGGTCGACCAGGTCCGCCAGCCGTTCTTCTGCAACGCCGTCGCCCAGGCCGCCGCGGTCGAGGCGCTCGCCCACCAGGACGCCGTCACCGAGCGCGTCACACGCACGATCGCCGAGCGCATCTCGGTCGACGAGCGCTTGCGCGCCCTTGGCATCGAGCCGGCCGAGTCGCAGGCGAACTTCTGCTGGTTCTCGCTCGGCGAGAGCGATCCCGAGCAGGCGGCAGAGCGTGAGGCGCAGATCATGCGGGGGCTCGCCGAGCGCGGCGTGCTCGTGCGCGGCGGGGGCGCCCTGGGCAAGCCCGGCGCCCTGCGCGTAACGTACGGAACATCCGATGAGAACGCGATCTTCCTCGCCGCGCTTGAGGAAGTCCTGTGAAGTTGCTACAAACCTCCTAGACGATCATGCAGACGACCGCTCCCACATCCGCATGTGCCCGCACGGCGTACCGGTCGTCCTATCGCGCCTGGCGATTTAGCTAGGCGCTTCGGCCCACCTCCACGCGTGAGCGGAGGTCACCAAGGCCGCGTCGGGTCCCCACGGGGCGAGCGCCTACTCGAGCTGGGCTCACGATCGATCTGTACTTGAAAGGATGAACGGATGATGATCGTCATGAAGGAGACCGCCACCGAGGAGGAGATCGAGGCGGTCATAGACAAGATCGAGCGGGCGGGCGCCGTCCCGCACCGAAGTCGCGGGGCCCGCGTGACCGTCATAGGGGCGATCGGCGACGTCGAGCAGGACGCGAGCGTCGAGAGCATCGGCCTGGAGGGCCAGCCCGGCGTCGATCGCGTCGTGCCGATACTCAAGCCCTACAAGCTCGCCTCCTCCCAGTTCCGCCATGGGGAGCGGACTGTGCTCGACATCGGTGGCCGCAAGGTCGGCGGCGAGCACTTCGCGCTGATCGCCGGACCCTGCACGGTCGAATCACGCGAGCAGGTGCTCGCCACCGCCGACGTCGTCAAGGACGCGGGCGTGGCGATGTTCAGAGGCGGCGCCTACAAGCCGCGCACATCACCCTACGCCTTCCAGGGGCTCGGCCAGGAGGGTCTTCGCCTGCTCGCCGAGGCCAAGGAGCGCACCGGCCTGCCGATCGTCACAGAGCTGATGGACGCGCGCGATCTCGAGCCGGTGCTCGAGGTGGCCGACGTGATCCAGGTCGGCGCGCGCAACATGCAAAATTTTCCATTGCTGGCCGAGATCGGGCGCTCCGGGCGCCCCGCGCTGCTCAAGCGCGGTCTCTCGGCGACGCTCGATGAACTGCTCATGGCCGCTGAGTACATCCTCAAGGAAGGCAACCCGAACGTGATGCTCTGCGAGCGTGGGATCAAGACGTTCGAGACCTCCTACCGCGTCACGCTCGACCTGCAGGCGGTGCCTGTGCTCAAAGAGCTCTCCCACCTGCCGGTGATCGTCGACCCGAGCCACGCGGCCGGACGGCGCTCGCTCGTCGGGCCGATGTCGCTCGCGGCCGCGGCCGCCGGTGCGGATGGGATCATCGTAGAGGTGCACCCCAACCCCGACGAGGCCCTCTGCGACGGCCCGCAGGCCCTGCTGGCCGACGACTTCGCCGACTACGCGGCGGCGGTCGAGCGCGCCGCCATGCTCGCGGGAAAGGTCTTCTCCAACGCGTGAAGCTCGCGGTGCTCGGGGTCGGGCTGATCGGGGGCTCCATCGGCCTGGCCGCACGCCGCCGCGCGGGCGGGGAGGCGGGAATCCATGTCACCGGCTATGACCCGGATGCGAGCGCGCTCTCTGCCGCCCTCGACGCGGGCGCAATCGACAGCTCGGCAGGCGCCGTGGCGGATGCGGTGGGCGACGCGGACATCGTGTTCGTTGCGGCGCCCGTCGGCGTCCTGCCGAAGCTCATAGGGGAGGCATTGAGCGCTGCCGGGCCCGCGTGCGTCGTCAGCGACGTCGGCTCGACCAAGCTGGCCGTGGTCGACGCGACCTGCGACCCGCGCTTCGTCGGCGGCCACCCGCTCGCCGGAGCTGAGACCGCCGGTGTTGCCAACGCGCGCGAAGACCTGTTCGATGGGGCTGTCTGGTATCTGGTTCCGGGCCCGGAGACAGCCCGTGCGTCAATCGAGCGTGTCAGCGCGGTGGTGAAGCAGCTCGGTGGCACACCGGCGATAGCCGACGCGGTGACGCACGATCGTCTCATGGCATGCGTGTCGC
>Ga0307372_10013492_pt1 | contig 10559 bp, 9 predicted proteins | sample OX1MG_FD_202533 | JGI IMG/M metagenome (GOLD analysis project Ga0307372, IMG submission 202533) | Soil microbial communities from Risofladan, Vaasa, Finland - OX-1 | ecosystem: Environmental > Terrestrial > Soil > Coastal area > Acid sulfate soil | place: Finland: Risofladan, Vaasa | collected... | reverse complement strand
CAGCCATCGGTGCCTCGCACGGGAAGCTTGTCGAGACGCCAGAGGCTCTCGTTCTCGGTCATCCACTGGAGGAGAGCGTCGCCTTCGGCCGGCATCCGACCGTTGCCCGTGAGGCAGTCGGCAGCGACCTGGGACGGCGCCACGTAGGTCAGGCCGTCAACGAGGGACGCCCGTTCCCACACGACGGGATCGAAAGGGGTCATGAGAGCGACGTTGGCCCCCTGGTCTGCAGGGATGAGACCGAGAGCGTCAGCGATGCCCCGCAGATCATCGACGTAGACCGCCAGGAGGGCCGGGGCGGCCACCGGAGCGATCCGCCCGGCGGCGAACGATCCGGTCACAGCGCTTCGGCTCCCGACCGTTCGAAGCTGGTCGAGAGCGCTGGCCGCCCCGGCGGGAGCGAGAAGTCGCTGCGGCTAGTTGAAGCGGAAGACGTCGTACGTCTCGACCCACCTGCGGATGAGACGACTGATGTCGACGGTCTCGACGCGTCCGCGTTCGGACCGCCCAATGAGCGCCTCGGCGTCCAATGTGTCAAGCACGCGTGACACATAGCCGGGTGTGAGGTCTACAGCCGCGGCGAGATCGCGCACTCCGTACGGAGGGCGGACGTCGGCGAGGAGCCGGATGAGCCGCCCGGCCTTCGGGCCTTGGACGCGCGCCTTGCTCCGCTGGAGCGGGCTGGGATCCTTCGGCGCGCCCTCCGTCTGGACGTAGAGGGTCGGGTTGTCGAGGCGGATCAGGGCGTTGCCGGTGAGGTCAAGGTAGTTGAGGCCCTGGTCGCTGAGCAGCTCTTGTGTTCGCTGACTCAGCCAGGGTGCGACCACCAGGATAGGGATGTGGCCGGCGAGAGTCCGGAGCGTCCTGGCGACGCCCCCAAGGAGGCGGTCCACGTCGCGCCGCCCGAAGACCCGCTTCACCTCGACGACCATGGTCGTGAAGGTGCCGCTCGGCCCTTCCAGGTCGATAGCGGCGTCGACCCGCCCGTCTGGCGTCCGGAACTCGGCGCGCGAGGTGGGGCCGACCTCCCAGCTCTGGGGAAGCCGGTCGCGAAGCCAGGCAACGGCGGCCTCCGCCATCTCGTTCTCTGTGAGTGCGCCGTTTGCTGTCATCGTGAGCACCGAGGACAGCACGGTTTGTTGCCTCATACGGCACGGTTTGCTGACCTGGCAAACGGGCCTTCCTGGGCAACAGACCTGGTCAACCTGGGGTGACGGTGGTGGCTGGGTCTAGGTGGGTCCCTCCAGATCGGTCCCGATCGCCCGAACGTGCCGCACGGTCGGGCGTACCTGCAAGGCCTGAGCAAGACGCGCTGAGCGCGTGCCTGTTCCGGTGCCGACCGAGCACGGCCCCCGGGGAACGTCGTAACCGCTCCTCTGGAGGGCACCCCAATGGCGTCGAACGCCACCAACCGCACCCCCGGCCGTATGGCCCAGGTCATCCACTGGCTCCTCCCTTCCCGCCGGCAGGTCGCCGTGGGCCTGGTGGCCCACGTTGGCCTCGCGATCCTCGGACTCCCGCTGTGGGTCCATCACGACGATCATTGAGGGAGCGCCCGGCGCAAGTCGAACAGCTGCGCGGCTCCTCTTCAGGCAAGGCGGTCTCTCCGAGAATCCTCTCGAGCGAGTGCCCGAGCTTCTCGATGACGCGCCTCGCCTGCTCCTGGTTTCGCTCGACGGCGATGTCAGACCCGATCACCTGGCCGTGTTTGCTGGCGGCCACCGGATCGGAGCCGGACAGGTAGGTAGTGGTGTGATCCCGGCCCTCCCGGACGCCGGCCGGAGGAGATGGCAAAGATGTCCTGGATGTTCGGGCATCACATCGACCGGGACCAGCCGACGAAGGTGTGACCTGGAGTCTCTTCGATACCCGCCCCATGCAGGTTCCACCTCGGCCTGCCGACGGCATCCGACGACTGAGCACCGGAGTGCCTGAAGGTGTCAGCGTGTTCCTTCACCACCACGAGGTTCTAGCCTTGCACTGAAACCGTGGCCAACGGCCAAGACTCGCAGGGTCCCGGGCGACTTGAGCAAACAGGCGGGAAGCGAATGAAGCGGTCCTCGAGCACGGACGAAGGCGGACTGCGCCCGCACTCCAGCTCCGTCAAGCATCGGACGCGGGCCCGGTACGCGTTGGCCGCGCTCGTCCCACTGCTCGCGGTGAGCAGCTGGGCATCCATCGGTGCGGCTTCAGCTCGCGTCGTATCCACATCGCTCCCCGCCTTGCCACGGACCTGGCCCACCGATCGATTCGCGATCGGCATGGCAGACGGACCCGGTGATGCGGCAACCCTTCGCCGAGCCGCCCCCTTCGCCTTCCGCTACCAGTACCTCTCGGGAGGCGTGAACACCGGCTCCGGCTGGACCACGTGGAATCCGGACGGAACCTTCGTGACGCGCTACGACGACGAGTCCTTCGCTGCGGACATCACCCCGGTCTTCAGCTACTACATGCTGCTCCAGTCGCTTCCCACAGGAACCGATGAAGGGGTGGTGGACCTCGCGCACCTCCAGAATCCCTCGCTGATGCGGGCATACTGGTCGCAGGTCCGGTTGTTCTTCCGGCGTGCTAGGGGAAGTCGGCCGGTGGTGCTGCAGGTCGAGCCTGATCTGTGGGGCTACCTCGAGCAGGCCAACGCCGTGGTATTGGCCCGTTCGTTCGCGAGAGAGCTCGTCGCCTTGCGCAACGCGCTCGCGCCGAACGTGCTCCTCGCCTACCACATGAGCGAATGGGGAACCGGCCACGACGCCTTCACGGGGAATCCTTCCGACGCGACGGTGCGCTCGTACGCCGCCCGCTCCGCGGCGTTCTACCGGTCGCTCGGGACCCACTTCGACATCGCGTTCACCGACTTGTCGGATCGCGACGCCGGCTACTACGAGCACGTCGAGCACCGCAACACGTGGTTCTCGGCGCAGGACTTCGCCCACGCCGCCCTCTACGACGCAACCTTCGTACGACTCGCCGGGGTTCGGCTGGTCGTCTGGCAGGTCCCCCTCGGCAACACGGTGATGCGCTCGGAGAACAACACCTGGGATCACTACCAGGACAACCGGGTCCAGTGGTACCTCGGCACGAACTGGCGCGCGCACCTCGGCCCACTGGTGAAGGCGGGGGTCATAGCACTGCTCTTCGGCCGCGGCGCCGACGGCAACACCTGTGCCTGTGACGCCGCGCATGATGGCGTAACCAATCCACTGCCGATTGACGGCAATGTCGGGATTGCCACCTCGCCTGACGATGATGGTGGCTACTTCAAGAGCCGCGTCGCCCTGTTCTACAAGGCGGGCGGCCTGGCACTGCTGCCGACGTAGCCGGCTGGCAAACACGCGAAGTCCGGACCGAGTGGGACGATGCCGTGGCGCTCGACGCCGTGCTAATGGATGCGCTGCGGGCCGCTGCCGCCTTGTCCGTGCAGCTGCCGGCCGCCACAGTCGATGCTGATCCATGCTGGCCGCCCCACGGCGGCGGTCAGCCGGAGAGTGCCATCGTTCGCTCGGCGACCGCGTCGGTTCGCTGACTCTCGATGTCGGTGAGGACCTTCTTGAAGGCCGCAACGGTCTCAGTGCGTGCCCAGTCTCGCTGAAGCTCGCACACGAGTTGCGCGACGCTTGTTGACCTCGCGCCGGCCAGGAACATCCGTTCGAACCCGGCGCGGTGCGCCGCCGGAGACGTACCGGCGACGATGTCGACGACCGGATAGATGTCGTATCCGGCCAGCACCGCGTCGAGCGCCGCGAAGGCGAGACAGACCTCGGTCCTTGATCGTCAACGAGTGACCCTGGTTCGGGAACTCCTCGAGGTCCGTGGTCACCGAGGCGTGCCGGTACTGCTGCAGCGTGGTCGTCCCGTCCGTTCCACCACCTGCCGGAACTCAACGTCCTCCCAAGCCACCTCCCGCCACCCGGAGTTACCGGGGGCCGGACACGCCGACACCTGCGCGCCGGCGGTCAGGGCCACCCGTCGTCGGGCCTTGCGCGCTCAGCGCCGTTCCGCTGTCCCGGCGCCGCTCCTGCGACGCTCGGCCTTGTCCACCCGGGCGGCGTGAGCGTCGATGGCCCGATGCTCCGGGTGGTTGGCGTCCCAGACGGGCCGCTCGGACCTGATGACCGGTATCGACACGAAGTTGTGGGGCGGCGGAGGCGAGCTCGTCGCCCACTCGAGCGTGTGGCCGTCCCACGGGTTGGCCGCGGCGGGGACGGGGCGGCGCCAGGAGACGTAGATGTTGACGGCGAAGACCGCCACCGACAGTCCGAACAGGTACGACCCCATCGTCGAGGTGCGGTTCAGCCCGGTCCAGCCCGTGCCGAAGGCGTACTCGGCGATGCGTCGCGGCATCCCGTGCAGGCCCAGCAGGTACATCGGCAGCAAGGTGACCCAGGCGCCGACGAACATGAGCCAGAAGCTGGCCTTGCCGAGCCGCTCGTTCAGCATCCTGCCGGTAGATCATCAGGCTGCCGTGCATCGTGAACAGCTCGTCGTAGGCCTGCTGGGAGACGACGGTGGCATCGGGAGACGCCAGCTGGGTCCTGATGAGCATCGCCAGCGCGCCGGCGATCAGGAAGAAGACGAGCGACGTGACGATGTAGCTCGTGCCGATCACCTTGTGGTCGGTGGAGGTCAGCCACCGGACGAGCCCCGACGGAGCAGCTCCGTGCTCCTCGGCGAGGTGCTCCCCCGCGACGGGACGGGGGGCGACGAGCCTCAGGGTTGCCTGCCGTTCGCGCCCGGAGGCCGCTGCGCCGCCCGGCGGCCGACCCGATCACCCGTCCGCCGGCGGCGGGCACCGGCCTCACCGTGAGCCGGATGCACCCGCGCCCGCCCGGATTTCCACTGCGTCATGGCGCGCCACTCCCCGTCGCCAGCGCCCTGAAGGTCCGGGTCATCCTGCTCAGAGGCTGCCCTTTATGTCAAAGTCTTCTACTCTACGTAGAGTGTCGTAGTGATTGATCCTGTGACGGGCGCCAACGGTTACCGTGTCGTCGCGGACCATCGCGTCCCGACGCTCCCGATCACGGACGGCTGCTCGTGAACATGACATTGTCCAAGCGAGGCGACTACGTGGTCCGCTCGGCGATCGCGCTCGCGCGTGCACTCGAACGGGGGAACGCGATCAAGATCCGGGAGGTCGTCGCCGACACGAAGGTCCCGACGACGTTCGCCTCTCAGATCCTCGCCGACCTCGTGCGCGCCGGCCTCGCCAGCTCCAAAGCCGGTCGCGACGGCGGCTACCGCCTGGAACGCCCGCCCGAGGAGATCACCGTCCTCGAGGTCGTCGAGGCCGCCGAGGGACCGCTCCGGGCTGAGCGGTGTGCCCTCGCCGAGGGTCCCTGCCGCTGGGACGCCGTCTGCCCCCTGCACGAGACGTGGTCCGCCGCCACGGCGGCGCTGCGCGAGGTGCTCGCCGCGACCACCCTGGCCGACCTGGCGCAACGGGACCGGCTCATCGAAGGGGGCGCCTACGCGGTCCCCGTCGACTCGCACCGGGGGGGCCGCTCGACGCGCGACCGCTAGCCGATCCCGCCCGCCGTCACGGTCGCCGACGCCGACCTCGCCGTCGCCGCCGGCGGTGACCGGCGCGGGGGCGAGGCGGGGGCCGCGGCGAGACAGTCGGGACTCACAACGTTCCCCGTCGCTGCAGCAGGACGAAGCTCAGCCACCCGACGGGGATCGGGAGCCAGAACGTGGCGGCGCGGAAGAGCAGCACCGCCGGGACCGACTCGTGCGCCGGGATGCCGATGGCGGTCAGGCCGGCCGACATGGCCGCCTCGACCGCCCCGAGGCCACCGGGCGTCGGCGCCACCGAGCCGACGGTGTTGCCGACGAGGTAGACGGCCACGGTGGCGAGGATCGGGGGATGCGCCCCGATGGCCCGGAGCGAGGCGAGCAGCGCCACCATGTACCCGGCGGTGAGCAGCAGGTTGCCCGCGATGCCGAGCAGGAGGCGGAGCGGCTGGGAGATCGCTTCGAGCAGGCGCGGCACGACGTCGCGTACGTGCGGCCAGACGTGCACCGCGAGCGCCCGGCGCGTCAGGGGGACCGCCAGCAATGCCGCGACCACGACCACGATGCACCCGATGCCGATGAGCAGGTCGCCGCTCGGGGCGACCTTGAATCGACTGACGCCCGAGCCCGTGAGCAGTCCGACGACGAGCAGGAGGGCGAGCGTCGTCACGACGTTCACGATCTGGGAGACCGCGACCGCGGCGGCGACGGCACCCTCCCCGACTCCCTGACGACGCAGGTAGCGGCCGTTCACCGCCACATGGCCCACGGTCGGCGGCATGGCGATCCCGACGAACGCGCTGGAGAGCTGCACGAAGAACCCGCGAACGATCGAGAGGCGCTTCGGCACGAACGCCGCCAGGTTGAGCGCCGCCCCGAGGTAGGTGATCGCCGACCCGAGGACCGCCACGACGAACCACCACGGTTCCATGCGGCGCAGCGCCCCGGCCAGGTTCACCTTCGACAGCTGTCCGACGAGCACGTAGGCCGCCAAGGTGACCGCCACCGCCGTCAGGACCGTGCGCCACCGGAAGCGCTCGAGCCGCAGGGGCGGGGCGCTGTCGTCGGGACCGACCAGCTCGCGACGCACCTCGCCGAGGCAGCCCCTGGCGGCGCGCATCGCCGACCAGCCCCATGTGGCGAGGGCCACCGGCTGGAGGATCGCGGCCACCGCCTCCTCGTCGTCGGGCTGGTAGCCCTCCCGGAAGGCCTTCACGGCTTCTGAGGCCCCTGCTAGCTGGCCCATCGTGGTCAGTAGCTGGGCCACGTCGAGGCGGCGCACCACCTCACCGGATCCGGCCTGCGCCCGCTCGAGAGAGGCGAACCCCGCCGAGTCCGGCCCGACCAGCAGGTTCTCCGCCCGCAGGTCGCGGTGGGCCACACCCGCCCGGTGGAGCAGCCTGAGCGAGCGGAACAACGCGACGCGAGCCTCCGGCGCGGCGTGCTCGTCGAGCGGGCAGCCGTTCGGGCACGACATCGCGAGCACGAGCGTTTCCGGCGGCAGCTCCCCCAGCAGCAGGACCTGCGGCGCCACGGCGCCGGCGGCCGCTGCGCTGTAGCTTGAGAGCGCCTGGCGCTCGAGCTGTGAGCGCAAGCTGAGCGCTTCGGCGCCGGTCGCGGCCCCGCTCACCCTGAGGGAGTACCAGAGCCGGCGGACGACCCCTGAGCCGCGGGTGTCCCGGTTGGCGAGGGACACCACCAACCGCTGGCCGTTCGCCAGGACGCCCCCGAGCCGCCGGCCGTCGCTGCTCTCCGCGAGCTCCCCCACCTCCACACCAGACGTCTGCAGCCACGCCGCGATCCTCGCGGCGGTCGGCCGGACCGAGGCGACGCCGAGGGACCACCGCACGGCGAGGCCGATGGCCCAGCCGCCGAGGATCACCGCGAGGGCGGCGATGGCCGTCAGGTCGTTGAGTGCAAGCTCGGTCAGGACGAGCGCGCCGGCAGCGAGCAGGCACCGGCGCGTCCATCTCGGACGCCGCAAGAGGTCCGAGCCCGTGAGAAAGGCCAGGAAGCCCACGGTCACCACCAACAAGGTGGCGTTGGTCCCCCGCAGCATCGCGATGGCCACGCCGCCGCGTCGGGAGTGCCATGCCGCGACGCAGCCGATGGTGATCCCGGACGCGACCGCGAACGACACCACGGCGTTCAGCGCGTCGCGCCGCGCGTAACGCAGGAGGAACACCATCGCCAGGACGACGAGCAGCGAGGAGCCCAGGTCGACCACCGCGGCGAGGAAGAAGGCGAGCACCCGCGGCACATGGTGGTGCAGCCAGGTCGCGACGCCGTTGGTCAGCTCGATGGTCCCGGCCGGCAGCGCGTGGGCGAAGCCGAGCAGCACCCCCAGGGCGCCGAGGACGATCAGCGCCGTGAGCAGGTCGGCCGGACGCCGCACGCGCTCTCGGGGCAACCGCCTTGCCTGGCCTTCCGGCTGCTGCACCACGCGCCCGTCCTCCGCTGGCGTCGACCGGTCGGTACGGTGACGGCTGGCTCCCGTGCTCCTGCCCCCGCCCGCCCGGGCCACCACTGCCCGAGTGCCGGTCGTTCCGGACCACCGGGGTTCAAATGCCAACCGCGTGCGCGCCGGTGTGCGACGTCTTGCCCCGTTGTCCCGGCTGCACCCTATGCGACCCCGTCGTGGGTCCGGTCAGGTGGCCGACCCGCCGAGCCGTGCGGGGCCGGGGCCGCGGTTCGCCCCCACCCGGGGTGCCGTGCACGCCGGGCGCGTCTTCCTCTCGCTGGCGGATCGCCTGTGGCATGCTCGATTTCATGCAGGTACTCGGTCTCCACCATGTCTCGATCAACGTCGACGACGTCGGCGCGGCACGCACCTTCTACTGCGACGTCCTCGGCCTCGAGGAGCGGAAGGACCGCCCCGACTTCAGCTTCGACGGCGCGTGGCTGGACGCCGGAGGCCAGCAGATCCACTTGATCGCCGCCGAGGTGCCCGCCGACCTTGGCCAGCACCTCGCACTCTGGGTCGGGGACCTCGACGCTGTCGTCGACGAGCTGCGCCGACGCGGGGTCGAGGTGACCGACCCGCGCCCGGTCGCGAGCAACCGCCAGGCGTTCCTCTCCGACCCCTCCGGCAACGTGGTGGAGCTGCAGGAGCTCGGCGCAGGCTGAGGCGCCGCGAGCGCAGCTCGCGGCTCCACGCCCTCGAGCGCACGGCACGATCGCACCTCGGGCAAGACCTCCTGGAGTGCTCCGCCGCGCGCGGTACGCGCCGGCGGGCGAGGTCGGTCGTCGAGAAGGACCTCGTACCTCGCGCCCCGCGCACGCCATCGGCGTGCTCCGGCGCAGCCATGCGCTCAGCGGCAGCTGCCGGCACAGAGTTGTCACCGTGGTGTCCCCGGCACACCGACGTGCGGGAGTCGCGGATGGCTACGCTCGCACAGACGCGATCTCAGACGGAGGAGCGATGCCCGGCGGCCAGTCCATCTCTTACGAAGCGCTCACGGTCGGGACTCCTGTGCAGAGCTCGTCAGGCCTGACCTTCGGCACCGTCGAGCACGTCCTGCAGGTGCCGGAGCTCGATCTGTTCGACGGAATCGTCGTCGCCACCCAACAAGGACTGCGATTCGTCGATCGCGATCAGCTCACCGAGATCACCACCAGCGAAGTCCGCACCGTGCTCACCGACGCTCAGGCCGCGGACCTGCCCGCCCCGGCTGGCACCCCCGTCTACCGAGTCGATGCGCTGCAGGACGTCGGCCCCTCGCTCAGCGCGCGGCTCGGGCGGATGTTCGGACGCGAGCACTGGATCCGGGAGAAGTAACCCTGGCGCCGCTCCGGCGGCTGGCGCTCCTGCTGATCTCTCCGGAGGCCTTGTGTCGTGCGACGGGCCGCACGAGGTTCACCGCGTAGGCGGTCGTCGCGTACTGCGACCACCACGAGTAAGGGATCAGCACGACCTCGCCCCAGCTGATCGCGAGGAAGCCGTGGGGCGTCCAACCGAAGGGCACGAGAGCGTGGCCTCCGGTCGCGGTGTTCGGGCTCAGCAGCGGATCGATGGTCGTCCCGACGGCGGTGTTCTCCGGCAGGAGGATCCCGGCGTAGAGGCCGCCACCGGCCCTGATCGCCTCCTTCACGGCCCAGATGGCCTGCGGATCGAGAAGTCGCCAGCCCCGGATGTGAGTGCCGAGCACGCCGGCCTGGCCGGCCCAGGCATGGAGGAGCTGACCGTCCGTCAGGCCCTGCCCGCTGGCGCCGCTGATGGCGCTCCACTCGCCGATCGCCTCGTTCTCCGTCATCTTGGGCACCAACGGGAACCGACCCTCGACGTGGTCGATGCGGACGATGTTGGACACCGCGACCACCGTGCAGTCCCCGTACGGCCCGATGTTGCCGAGGACCGGGAATGTGGTCGCGTCGGCGCCGATCCAGGCCTTGACGAGCTTGCGGACCACCTTGTGGTGACGCCTGACGAGGACGACCGTGCCAAGAGGGTCGTAGGTCGCCGGCAGCGTGCGGGCCGGGATGACTATCGGTTCGCTCCCCGCGCTCGGCACGGCGCCCGCTCGGTGGAGTGCAGTCGCGGCGGCGAGCGCGGAGAGCGCGGCGCTGTCGCTCGGGCGTCCCAGATTCGAGGGCGTCGATCCAGTGGCCGGCGCCGGCGGCGCCGGCGTGCCGGTGACGACGATCGTCAGGGGGGTCTCGACCGAGCCGGCCGGGCTGGAAGCGACGATGGCGAAGCGTTGCGGGCCCGAGACGAAGTCGTCCGGCGTCCCCGAGATCGTCGCGGTCCCGTCCTGGTCGTCCCGGAACGTCATGCCCGCAGGCACGCCACCGGAGAGGCTGAGCGACGGAGTCGGGTAGCTCCCGGGTGCCGTCGTGACCTGAATGCTCGACGGGACGCCGTACGCCGCGTCGAAGCTCGTCGCCGAGCTGACGGCCGGCGCCTGGTCGACGACGATCGTGAGCGTGGTCGAGAAGGAGCTGAGCGAGTTCGAGATGACGATCGGCACCTGGTAGACGCCGCCGGAGCCGAATGCCGGCACCCCCGTCACGGCACCGGCCGGCGTGAGGCTGAGACCAGACGGCAGCGCCTCCGG
>Ga0307372_10013491_pt1 | contig 10559 bp, 9 predicted proteins | sample OX1MG_FD_202533 | JGI IMG/M metagenome (GOLD analysis project Ga0307372, IMG submission 202533) | Soil microbial communities from Risofladan, Vaasa, Finland - OX-1 | ecosystem: Environmental > Terrestrial > Soil > Coastal area > Acid sulfate soil | place: Finland: Risofladan, Vaasa | collected... | reverse complement strand
CTGCGCGATGAGAATGATCCCGGCCTCGCCATCCTCGTCTCCGTCCGCCTGGGAATCAACCCGGCTGAAACCGTTCAAGCATCCATTTGCAGTAACCTGCACAGCGTTGAGCCGGGACGATTGCGACTTGGCAAGAGCCAACGCGCGGGAGGCCAGAGTTTGAAAACCGTCAGTTCCCACGGCTGCGCCCAGTTTCCGGCGCAGCTTCTCATAAACGCGCAGTGTTGCCGGTTCGGTATGCAGAGAGGTGGTGGATGCCTGGGCCTCGGAGACAACCAGGCCGCGGGCCAGATCGCGTGTCTTTTCAGGGGGAACCATCAGTTCTATTCCTTTTCGCGCTCAACACGTCGCTTCTGGCGTGCGGCGCGCATACGAATAATACTCTCCTGCCAGAGTTGTTCTCATGGCCGGATTTCCGGCGCGCCATCCTCAGGTGCCACCTTGGACGCTCGAAAACTAAGATACCTGAGTTTCTGGCCAGGAAGGTGTGCAGAATTGAACAGGACGCCTCTCCTCAGGCGTATTGTTGAACACAGAGCCAGGGTCACAAGTCTTCCGGTGTCGATTCCACCTCGATCACGAACCCGTCTGGGGGCATTTCGGTCGCGCACATTCGCAAACGGTCATCCTCAAAAGCAAGCGACCGTGAGCGCGCACCCACCGCAAGGAGGCTCTACCATGGTTCAGCTTGAAAAGCCAGGGTTCGATACCGCCGCATTTCTTGCGCATGCCGGCGTCGGCAGAAGTATCATCCACCTGGCGCCAAAGTAAACCTTCTTTTCGCAGGGAGATCTCGCGGAGTCGGTCTTTTATCTTGGGGAGGGCCGCGCAAAAGTTACGGTGGTTTCCCCAGCCGGGAAAGAAGCTACCATCGCGCTTCTCACCGCAGGCGACTTTGTGGGAGAAGAGGCGCTGGCAGCAATTGACGGACCGCGATTGGCAACCGCCACTGCCATCACCCCCTGCACCGCTCTCAGAGTCAGCCGGGAAGAGATGATCCATGTGATGCATGTGGAGCACAGCTTCTCAGACCTCTTCTTGAAGGTCTTACTGGAGCGAAGCATGCGCATTCAGGCCGATCTGGTCGATCAGCTTTTTAACTCCAGTGAAAAGCGCTTGGCGCGGATACTGCTGTTATTGGCGGAATTTGGCAAGCCTGGCGAACCGGAACAATACATACCTAAAATCTCGCAGGAGACCTTGGCGGAGATGATCGGTTCCACCCGCTCTCGCGTGAGCTTCTTCATGAATCGATTTCGTAAACTCGGTTTTATCGAATACAGCGGGCGCATCCAGGTTCATAAGTCGCTGTTGAACGTGGTTCTGCACGATCAATTCACCGAGCATAATCCCCAGAGACCTACGGGTTCGAGCTGACCGCGAAGTGCCTCAAAGCCATGCCACCCGTCCTATGCGGCCATTGAGAACCTGCCCACCCAGCGCGGCGCGCGCACCATGGCCTACGACCCCGCCACCGACCGCGCCTACCTGGTAACGGCGGAGTTCGGCCCCGCCCCCGCGCCCACCAAAGAACATCCCCACCCCCGCCCCACCATTGTGCCGGAGAGCTTTACAGTGATCGTGGTGGGCCGAAAGTAGATTCCCAGTGTCTGTCATTCCCGCAGGGAATCTGCTTTTGCCTTTGTTCTTGCCTTTGCATTTGTTCTTGCTTTTCTTTCTGTCATTCCCGCAGGGAATCTGCTTTTGCCTTTGTTCTTGCCTTTGCATTTGTTCTTGCTTTTCTTTCTGTCATTCCCGCAGGGAATCTGCTGTTGCGGGCGCCCCATCCTGGCCGCGCTTTCTAAGGGCTAGGATTCGAATCCACCAACCCCGTTCCCACGGCAACCGACCCGCCAAAGCTGCGCCCTCCATACGCTCCCGGAGGGAGCCATGGCAGTTAGCCCAGGACCTCGGTCCTGGGAACCATGCCGCCTCCAACCCCGGAGCCCCGCAGGGGCGGCGCACCACCGCAACCACCCCGCACGCTCCGCGCAGCCAGCCATCCCAATCGACCGCGCCGCTCATCGCCATCCCAAACCTGACCCGTCGCATCCCCGAACATAAGCCGACATTTTGGTACTGAATCTGTCGTCGGCGAGTGATTTTGACGCTCGTTGACGCTCTTGGGAGATTGCTGGACTGCCGCTCATACACGAGGAGCAATTTCGTGTCGACCGTAGTATCAGTATCTCCTCCGGTCTCAATCAACTAAGACGGATCGGACCTACCGTAGCCGGTCCTCTTTGCCAGTTCAAGTCAAATTGATTCTCTTTTATTGTTTTCCATTGTCGTTCTGTTCTGCTGGCGCGGCTAGCCGCTGCTCGTCCTGATACTGCCAGCCGCGCGTCACCGCACATGCGGCGAGCACTTTGGCGGCTTTTTCAATTTGGCTTCTCTTTAGGCTGGAAAAGTCAATCGAGCAATGCTCTGGGAACGGCCTTCCATCTGCAATGACGGGAAGCGACTGCGCCGAGCATTCCGCTTTGGTCACCGCCATGACGCCGGCCGAGCTGTACTTGAGTATGAGAGTGTAATGCTCCCACGAGGCCCACGGTTGAATTTTGTCTCCATCGTAAACGGAGAGCTGATTCTCATCCTTGGGCGTAGGCCGAAATGCCTGCGTCGTCGGTCGTCCATTCTGGATGAAGTTGGGATGAATCTGGCGGTAGAGCAGAGTATCAGGAGTCACGCTTATCTGCCCCCAGTTGTGCGGCATCAAGCTGCTTCAGTTCATCGTTCAGCGTCTTCCATCCGATATCCTCGCCCAATGCCAGTTCGAGATCCTTGCTGGACAGGTCCTTCAAATTGAGCGCCTGGTACTCGGCCTTGCGCGATTCGAGTTCAATTTCAAGGGTGACGGCCCAATCGTTGAGGTTCCACTCCGCCTGCACGCCGCCTTCTGCGGTGGGATAGAGGTACGGCAGAGGCAGATCGGAGTCAAAATCGGACTCGAACGCTTCGACGAGCCACTCGAGTCTCTCTTTCGCTGGCGCTTTGCCCTTGCCGTCCAACCAGCCGTCTTCAAGCATGGCAAACTGGTTGAGACGCAGCGTCGTGTCGAGCGGGTCGAGCGACGTGACATGCTCAATAGACTCGAAGCCCTTGATGCGATCTGTGCGGTCCCGCTGGACGACTCCCTGAATCAGCACATAGGCTCCATCGCTGTAGCCCTTCAATGTGTCGAGCACGGCGTCTCGGTATCGGTCATCGAGAGGTGCCTTGGCCCGGAGACCGTCGCTCAATTCAAAATGAAAGCTCTTGTGAGGCAAATCCGCCTCGCAAATTCTGGCGCGCAGGCCGACTTCTTCCGTCCAAGTTTCAACCTTGGAGGCCAGGATGAGCTTCTTTCTAATAGCCGTATCCAATTTCACAGTTCCGCCGTCGCGTGCAAAGCCGATGGTTTCATCGGTACGCAGGCTGCGGCCGAACGAATCGAAGTATGTGAGGAACCGCGGCGGCAGGGTCGGCGTACGCCCTTGCGCGGATTGATCGATTGCGTTCACAATCTCCGTCCGCGCCTGCTCAAAATACTTTACGTTTGCGGGGGGAAATAGCGTGGAGAATGCCAGAACGATGACCAGCTTCGCGCTGCCATCCTCGACCCCGGCAAGCCGAAGCTCAATATCTTTCGTGAAGTTGCGCTGGACGCGCTCCCGCTGCGGGTGCTCCTGCAGGAACCTCCACTTAGCGACCTCAATGAGCATCTCCTGAAGGGAACCAAAGTCCTTCAGCACCTCCAGCGGCACCCTGTGGTTCCGGAAGCGGTCACCGTCGAGGATTGGCTTGAGAAACTCCTGCTCCACTGCTCACTCCCGCTTGTTGATATGACAAGTCTTAGACGGCTCAGAAGCGGTAAATACCATTGCGAAAAACTCGACTCAACCAGAGTAAATCGGCATTTGGTACCCCCGCGATAGCAATTTAGGCGCCGGGTGCCCGGGTCTCTCTTAAGACCCAGGAAGGCTTAAAAACTTCCGTCGAACTGATACTACTCCCCACGTGGCAAGTCTTCAGAGATCTGCTGAAGGCTCCATCGCTCGGTCCTTGAATTCAGTGGGCAACGCGCTCATCTATCTAGGGTTGAGCGGCATTAAGAGGATTGGTACCCGAAAACGCCCCAGGCTCCAGTGAAACGGGCATGTGCCCGAATTGTCGCCCACCTGGCATTTACCTTCGCTTCCATGCCCCGCTCGCTTGACTTTCACCCCATCAAAGCACCTTGAACTCCCCATAACCCGCTCTTCCCAAACCACTTCCTCCCCGATTCCCGCCGTTCCAACCCTCTCCGCGCCCACAAATCCGAGCGCCAGGAAAAATAGTCATTGACACACTAATATTTATCTGACAACAATGTACTCATATCACAAACTCAGCCCGCTGCTCCACCCGGGACCCCCGCAGACAGCTCCTCGTCCGTGGGGTGGTCAACCCTCCCCAGTAGCGCTCCGGACGCCCGGGGTCCCCGCGGACAGGTCTTCGTCCGTGGGGTGGGGACCCGAGAACCAAGATCGGAGCGCACCATGCTGAAAAATCGCCGCAATAATCTCCGGGCCGCCTCAGCGGCACTGCCCCTGCAATGGGCGGATTGCCACCTACCCCACATCGATACCCCTCACCCAGGCGCCCGTACCCAGGCCGAGCGAAACCCCCCCCTCCCCCCCAAAGGTGACCTCGCCGTCCTCGCTGGCAGTGCCAACCCCGCCAACCCTGCCAACCCCGTTAACTCCGCCAACTCCGCTAACTCCGCTAACTCCCCTGCCTCCCAGCGAACAGCCGGCGAATACAAAGTGTGCAGAAATAGCTCCCATCTCCCTCAATCCACAGCACATCGCCGTTTTTATTTTCAGGCGGATTCGCTGAATCGGGCCAATGGCTGCCTTTACTGCGGGATCGTCGGCGCGGGGGTGGGAGGGCTGATGTTGGAGAGGTGGACGGTTTCGCCGGTTTCGGGGATGGTGCCGTCATTGACCTGGACCTGGGTGGGGGCGCCCTGGATGAGCACGCGCACGGCGGCCGAGCCGCGGGCGGGGACGCGGAGGCGCTGGGTAACGGTGTTGTCGAGCGCGCGGACGGTGACGGGGACCTCGGCGGCGGCGTAGCCGGAGTTGGCTACCTGGACCGCGATCAGCCATGCGCCGCCTTTCTGGGCAGCCGGATAGACGTTCTGGATGGTGAGATCGGGAAGGCCGGGGTCGGCGTCGATCCAGTCGGCGAAGAACCACTTGAGGTCGTGGCGGGGGCCGGCCTGCTCAAGGAGGCGCTCGAACTGGGTGGGGCCGGGTTTGGGCTGGAGGTCCTGGGCGGGGTCGTAGGCGCGGAGGGCGGCGGAGAGAGCGGCGTCGCCGGCGGCATCGCGCAGCATCCAGAGGACATAAGCGGCCTTGGTGCGGTAGTAGACGGGGTTGGAGGTCTGGTCGAGGGGCTCACCCGGGCCCTGGCCGGGGCTGGCTGGCTCAAGGAGGGCGAGGGCGCCGCGGCCGGATTCGAGGGCGGAGAGAGCCTGGTCGCGCCCCTGCTCGTGCTCGATCCAGAGGGTGCCCATGAAGTGGGCGACGCCCTCGCTGAGCCAGGCGCGGGGGGAATCCATCCAGGCGTGGGTAAGGGCGTGGGCCATGGCGTTCTCGAGCTGGGCGGGGGGCGCGTACTTGAGGCTGGTGGCGAGCAGGGCGCCGGTCTCGAAGGGGGCGTCGGCGGGGTCGGGCAGGTCGAGGAGGGTGAGCTGGGCGCGGGGGCTCTGGCCGAGCCAGCCCTGGAGGAAAGGCGTGACCACGCCGGCGGCGTTGGCCCAGAGCTGGGCGCTGGCGTCGTCGTCGGAGACGGTCCAGGCGGTGAGGTTGGTTCCGGGGTGGGGTTTGCGGATGGCGACGAAGAGGCTGGGGGCCTCAAAGCCGAGGATGGAGGGTCCGGCCTGGGCGGTGGCGACGCCGGCAACCTCAGGGGAGGCGGATTCAGTGACCTTGAGGGAGGCGGGATGGCCGTTGACGAGGGCGACGGTGGGCGGCTGGCCATGGGGGAACTCGACGGTGAGGCGCAGGGTGAAGCTGGCGCCGGAGAGGCGGAGCTTGTGGCGGCCCATCTCGTCGAAGACGCGGGCGCCATCGCCGAGCAGCGCGGGGACGGAGGAGACGGGATACCAGACCACGTTGCCGAAGCCGCGCAGGCCGGTAAAGGCGGTGTCGATGGTGTCCCAGTCGGAGTGGAGGGCGATGTCCCGGGGGGTGCCGATGGCGAGGAGGCGATGGGCGTCAGGGGGGATGGCGCCGGAGTAGGTGGCGTCAACCTGGAGGGTTGCGCCGGGGGCCAGGGGAGTGGCGAGGGGGATGACGGCTTCGTGGAGCTGGCCGGTGTGGTCGGTGTCGGAGTTGAGGGTGGCGACCGTGAATTTGGCGTCGTGGCCGGCGATGCGGATCTGCTCCCACGCGAGCGAGGAGGAGATTTGCAGGGGGAGATGGGCGAGAGGGGCGGCGCTGCCGTTGCGGAGGGTGAGCTGGGCGCGGACGGCGATGTGGTGATCGGCGGGGCGGAGATGGACGTCGAGGTCGAAGGCGGTGTAGGTGACGGCGAGGCGCTCGGCGTCGGCGGCGGAGAGGGCGGCGGCCGGCGGCTGGGCGGGACCGGACTGGGGCGGGGCGGCGGCGGGCGCGGGCTGGGTGGTGCTGCCGTTCTCATCGGTGGAACGGGAGAAGATGACCTTTCCTTTGGGCGCGGGCGGGGCGGGCTGGGACTGTTTGGGGACCGGCAGGGGCGCGGTGGTGGATTGGGCCGCGACGGGAATGCCCGCCAGGGCTGCGGCGAGGGCTATCCCGGAAAAGGCGCAGCGGGCATTTGCGTATCCCGCCCTTGCGACAGAAAAAAGTCGCAAGGACTGGGCACGGAAGTTCTGGGCTGAGCAATGCTGGAACCGCCCTAGCCTGAGGGCGAGGGACAACTTCATGAACCGAGACCTTTCTGTTTCTTCTGAGGTTTAGACGCGGGAGGCGCGTCGAGGCCAGCGGCAGCGGTGCGCTGGGCGGCAGCGGCGCGGCGCTGGCGGAAGGCCTCATAGAGGACGACGGCGCCGGCGGCGGAGACGTTGAGGGAGCTGACGCCGCCGGCCATGGGAATGCGGAGGAGGTGGTCGCAGGTGCGGCGGACGAGCGAGTGGAGGCCGGCGCCCTCGCGGCCGAGGACGAGGACGGAGTTGCCGGTGAAGTCGAAGCGGTCGTAGTCCTGAATGCCGGGCTCGGCTGGATTCGCATCCAGGCCGATGGCCCAGATGTTGCGCTGCTTCAGGTCTTCGAGGGCGCGGACGAGGTTGACGACGCGGGCGATGCGGAGGTGCTCGGCGGCGCCGGCGCTGGCCTTGACGGCGGCGGGCGAGAGGGGGGCGGAGCGGCGCTCGGTGAGGATGACGCCATCGACGCCGGCGCCGTCGGCGACGCGGAGGAGGGCGCCGAGGTTCTGCGGGTCTTCGACGCCGTCGAGGGCGAGGAGCAGGCGGGCCTGGCCGTTGGCGGCGGGCGGCGCGGCGAAGAGGTCTTCGATGGAGAGGAATTCCTGGGGGCGGACGAGGGCGACGACGCCCTGGTGGGCGGCGGTTCCGGCGAGCTGGGTGAGCTGCTCGCGGGGCTGCTCAAGGACGCGGACGCCGGCGGCGCGGCAGGCGGCGGCGAGTTGCGCGAGGCGTTGGTCGTGACGCGCTTCGAGGCGCTCGCGGGCGAGGAGGACGTGATCGAAACTGCGGCGGCCTGCGCGCAGGGCTTCTTCGACCGCGTGCACGCCGTAGAGGACTTCCATGAGGGATAGTTTAGAAGGTTATGCCGCACGCGGCTTGATGTGGCGGTGCTGCGGGTTGGCCGCCGCCAGTCTGAGGTCGTACTTGTTCGAATGTCTCTCAGCGCATCCTGGGCTGCATTCACTTGCTCTGAAAGGAGCATGGGCGGTGGGCCCGCGGCGGTAAAAGCGGATTCCCGAAGGGAATGACAGAAAGAAAAACAAGAGCAAAAGCAAAGGCAACAGCAAGAGCAAAGGCAACAGCAAAAGCAAAGGCAACAGCAAGAGCAAAGGCAACAGCAAAAGCAAAGGCAACAGCAAGAGCAAAGGCAACAGCAAAAGCAAAGGCAACAGCAAGAGCAAAGGCAACAGCAAAAGCAAAAGCAAAGGCAACAGCAAGAGCAAAGGCAACAGCAACAGCAACAGCAACAGCAAAAGCAAAGGCAACAGCAAGAGCAAAGGCAACAGCAAGAGCAAAGGCAACAGCAAGAGCAAAGGCTACAGCAAGAGCAAAGGCAACAGCAAGAGCAAAGGCAAAAGCGAGGGCCGGCGTTCGCGGTTAGTCTTCTGATTTCGTTTCTCGATGCTGTAAGAAATCGCGGTCGGGGGAGACTACCTTAAGCAGAAGGGAAAACTTGAATTTATGGCAAGCCGCGAAGCCCTCTACGCGGAAGCGGTTGACGAGTACGGGTCTGCGCTCGATCGGCTGGCGCGCGCCTACGAGATGGATGCGGAGGCGCGGCGCGACCTGCTGCAGGAGATTCACCTGGGGCTGTGGCGAAGCCTGGATGGATTCGACGGGCGCTGCTCGCTGCGGACCTGGATCTACCGTGTGGCGCACAACGTGGCGGCATCGCACGTGGACGCGGACCGGCGCGCGAAGGCGCGGCAACTGGTTTCGATCGACGATGTGGAGGTGGCGGACGACAGGATGGATGCGTCCGCGGCGGCGGGGCGAAGCATTGCGCTGGAGCGGCTGATGGCGCTGATTCGCGAGTTGAAGCCGCTGGACCGGCAGGTGGTGCTGCTGTTTCTGGAGGGCGTGGACGCGGGCGGCATTGCGGAGGTGACGGGGCTTTCGCCGGGAAACGTGGCCACCAAGATTCATCGCATCAAGAGCATTCTTATTCGGCGCTTTCAGGCAGGAGGCGAACATGCATCGTGAATCCGATTCGGAAGAGATGAAGAGCCTCTGGCAGAGCCAGCCGACCGAGCCGCCGACGATCCGTCCCGAGGATTTTCGCCGCAAGCTGGACAAGTTCGAGCGAAGGGTATTCTGGCGGAACGCGAGGGAATACGCTGCCGGCGTGTTCGTGATCGCAGGCTTCGGATATTTCGGGTGGAAGCTGAGCGGGCTGCTGGTGCGCGTGGGCGCGGGGATGATTATTGCGGGCACGCTGGTGGTGATGTACGAGCTTCACCGGCGAGGGTCGGTACGGACCGCGCCGGCGGACCTGGGCCTGAGCACGTGCATCGACTTTCACCGGAGATCGCTGGAACGCCAGCGGGACGCGTTGCGGACGGTGTGGACGTGGTACCTGCTGCCGTTTGTGCCGGGACTGGTGGTGTTCGAGATTGGATCGGCGATGAGCCAGTGGGCGGCGCACCCCTCGGGCCTGGCGCAATTGGTCACGCACTTCCTGATTTCGGGCGGCATTGTGGCCGCTGTCTTCTTCGGGGTGTGGAGACTGAACCAATGGGCCGCCGGGAAGCTGCAGAAGCGGATCGATGAGCTGACTGCGCTGGGGAGGGGAGCGGATTGTTAGCAGGCTGCGGAAACAATGATTTGTCTGGTCAGCTTTTCGGCACGACTGAAGTCGTGCCCTGACACGTGAGGCAAGTCTCCGGCTGGACAACGTTTTTGCTTCTTCTTCAGAGTTTTACGCAGCCTGCTGGGTCGCTGACTGTATGCTTTCGCACCATCCCACCCATTCCGCGATGAAGCTGCGGAATGGATGGGGCACGGAAAGTTGGTGGAAACGCAAGCGGTCAAAAGACCCCGATCTCTGACCGTATGCTTTCGTGCTATCCCACCCATTCCGCGATGAAGCTGCGGAATGGATGGGGCACGGAAAGTCGTTGGCAAAAGAGAAGATGCCATGGCCTGGGGTACGGAGTAACTCCTGGGAGACTTTTTACTAACCTGTTTCTAACCGCTGTAGTTATCGAGGAGGGTAGGGCACTTATGGGCGTACACAGAATTGGTATCTTGTCTCATGGCAGGACAAAAGTGATATTTGCATTGCTCCTGTTTTGCATTTGGGTGGCGGCAATGCCGTACACGGCCCGCGCGCAGGCGGCGACTAACATCGCGGGGGACTATGTGGGGATGCTCGGTCCGCTGCACGTGAAGCTGCACATAAAAGTGAATGCGGCGGGCTCGATTACGGGCACGCTGGATAGCGTGGATCAGGGCGCGAACGGCATTCCCTGCGCCGATTTCCAGCTTGCCGGCGAAGCGCTGAGCTTTACGGTTCCGGCAGTGCATGGGACGTGGAAGGGCACGGTTTCCGGCGACGGGAAGACGCTGAAGGGGACGTGGGACCAGGGCGCTCCGACGCCGCTCGAATTTTCGCGGGACACGTTTGTGGCCGCGGCCAAGCCGTCGCGGGTGGACGGAATCTGGTTGGGGAGTTTGGATGCCGGCGGCGCGACGTTGCGGCTTCAGCTCCACGTGAAGAGCGACAGCTCGGGGCAGGAATACTGCTCGGTGGACAGCCTGGATCAGGGTTCGATACGGATTGGCTGCGGCAAGGCAGGATTGAGCGGCGATGAGTTTTCGTTCGACGTGCCGGCGGTGAAAGGGA
>Ga0307372_10013489_pt1 | contig 10560 bp, 7 predicted proteins | sample OX1MG_FD_202533 | JGI IMG/M metagenome (GOLD analysis project Ga0307372, IMG submission 202533) | Soil microbial communities from Risofladan, Vaasa, Finland - OX-1 | ecosystem: Environmental > Terrestrial > Soil > Coastal area > Acid sulfate soil | place: Finland: Risofladan, Vaasa | collected... | reverse complement strand
CAGTGTGGTACTTCACCGACGATAGCGGCACGTCGGTAAGATGCTGCAGGATGGACTCGGCCTTTGGCCCCTGGATCGCAATCATGCCGAGCTCGTTCGACAGGTTCGTGACGGTGACATCGAGGTCCTGGCGCTGCTGACGCTGCTCGTGCAGCCAGGCGACGTCCTTGTCGGTGTTGGCGGCGTTGATCACGACAAAGAAGCCGGGCCCCGTCGGGCGTCGGTAGACGAAGATGTCGTCGACCACCCCGCCGTCCGGGTAGAGCATCATCCCGTACTGCGCGACGCCTGGCTCCAGCTTGGAGATGTCGTTCGTCGTCACGTACTGCAGGAAAGCGAGCGCGTCGGGTCCGGTCACGTCGACCTGGCCCATGTGGCCGATATCGAACAGGCCGGCCAGCGAGCGCACCGTCCGGTGCTCCTCCATGATCCCGCGGTACTGCACGGGCATGTACCAGCCCGCGAACTCGACCATGCGCGCTCCGAGCGCCTCGTGGCGCGCGGCAAGCGGCGTCTTCTTGACCTCTGGCACCCGGACCCTCCTCCGTACGCCCGACAGCCCGCGAGATTCTAGTGACCGATCCGCCCGGGAGTCAACAGCGCGGATTCCCGTCCGTTCGCCGCCGGCTCGAACGAGAACTTGGCTACCTCGACTCTGGCGGGAATTGGATAGCGCCCGGTCAGGCACGCGGTGCAGAAGCGCCCGGCCGGCAGGTCGATCGCCCGGATCAGGCCCTCCAGGCTCAGGTAGCCGATCGAATCGGCGCCGATCGTCTCGCCGATCTCCTCGACCGACCGGTTCGCCGCGATCAGTTCCTCGCGTCGCGCCATGTCCACCCCGTAGTAGCACGGCCACATGATCGGCGGCGCGTGCACGCGCATGTGGACCTCGCGGGCACCGTTCTGTTTGAGCAGCTCCACGATCGGTCGGCTCGTCGTGCCGCGTACGATCGTGTCGTCGACCAGCACGACCCGCTTCCCCTCCAGAATCTCGGGCAGGGCGTTGAACTTGAGCTTGACGCCTTGCTCGCGCAGGCGCTGATCGGGCTGGATGAAGGTCCGGCCGATGTAGCGGTTCTTGATCAGCCCCTCGGCGTAGGGAATGCCGGAGGCGCGGGCGTAGCCGATCGCTGCCGGCACCGCCGAGTCCGGCAGCGGGATTACGAGGTCCGCGTCCGCCGGATGCTCGCGCCACAGTTCCGCGCCCATCCGCTGCCGCGCCAGGTGCAGCCGCTTGCCCATCATCTCGCTGTCGGGACGCGCGAAGTAGATCATCTCGAAGATGCAGGTCGCCTGCCGGTCCGGCTGCTCGGGTGCCGCGAAGCTCCGAATCCCGTGCTCGTCGATCACCACGATCTCGCCCGGGTCTATCTCACGCTCAAACGTCGCGCCGATCGTCGCCAGCGCGCACGTCTCGGAGGCCAGCACCCAGCCGTTTCCCAACCGGCCGAGGCACAGTGGCCGGATACCTAGCGGGTCCCGGACGCCGACCAGCGCGTCGCGCGTCAGAATGGCCAGGCTATAGGCCCCGGAGAAGCGCAGCATCGCCTGCCTCACCCGGGTCGCGATGTCTGGCCCCTGGCTCAGGGCGATCATCCATGCCAGCGGCTCGGTGTCGGTGCTGCTGACCAGCGAGACGCCGCGCTCCATCAACTCGCTCCGCAGCGCGTCGCTGTTGATCAGGTTCCCGTTGTGCGCCACCGCGATCGTCCCGTGCTCGCTCGTGGCCACGAACGGCCCGGCATTGATCTCGCGGCTGCTGCCGGTCGTGGAGTATCGTGTGTGGCCGATGGCAATATGGCCGACCAGCGTGCGCAGGTCGTGCTCGGAGAAGGCGGTGTTCACCAGACCCATTCGCGTGTGTACGCGCACGCCGGTGCCGTCGGAGGCGGCGATGCCGGCGCTCTCCTGCCCGCGGTGCTGCAGGGCGTACAACCCGAAGAACGTCAGCCTCGCCACGTCCTCGCCCGGCGCGTAGATCCCGATGACCCCGCACTCCTCTTTGGGCTCGTCGAATGGCATCGCCTGGCCGCCTTCCTCTACCGTCCCAGACAGCCCGCTCAGTCTAGCACCCTCCGCGCGCGCGGCCCCGTCTACGCTCACCGCTCGAGCGCCGAACGCCAGGCGCCCGTGACTGCGGCCACGGTCGTCTCGATCATGCCGTCGATCACGACGTCCTCACCGTCGGCACGACCCACCCGCGCGAATGGCACCCGTTCCTCCGCCAGCCAGGACTCGAGGGCCGCCTCGCCGTCGGGGACCGCCTGCAGCAGCACCCGTGATCCGGCCTCGCCGAACAGCGTCGCGTCCAGGCGCCCGACGTTCGCCGCCAACGCCGTCGCCAGATCGAAGTGCCCGCCAACGCCCCCCACGATGCAGGTCTCCGCCAGCGCGACCGCCACGCCGCCCTCCGAGCAGTCGTGGGCCGCGGCCGCCAGCCCACGCTGGATTGCCCCACGGGTCGCCCGCTGCACGCGCGCTTCGAGGTCGAGGTCCAGGTCCGGCGGCGATCCCGCCACCATGCCATGCACCTCGGCCAGATACTCGCTGGCACCCAGCGTCGCCTCCAGCGGCCCCAGCAGATAGACCGTCCCGCCCGGGACGAGCCCCATCCCGACCGCCGTCCGCACGTCGGCCAGCCGACCCACCATTCCCACCGTCGGCGTCGGCAGGATGGACTCGTCGCCCGACTCGTTGTACAAGCTCACGTTGCCACTCACCACGGGCGTCCGCAGCGCCTCACAGGCGGCCGCCATCCCGTCGATGGCCCGCGACAACTGGTAGTAGACCTCGAGGCGCTCCGGGTTGCCGAAGTTGAGGCAGTTGGTGATCGCCATCGGTTCCGCGCCGACGCAGCTGACGTTGCGCGCCGCCTCGGCGACCGCGTGCATGCCGCCGCGGAAAGGCTCCAGATAGCAGTAGCGAGGGTTGCAGTCGGTTTTGACCGCTAGCCCCAGCGTCGTCCCCTTCACGCGCAGCACCGCGGCATCGCCGCGTCCCGGCGGCAACACCGTGTTGGTGAGAATCGTCGAGTCGTAGGTTCGCGTGACCGACTCCCGACTGCCGATGTTGGGCGAAGCCAGCAGCCTCAGCAGTGCCTCGGTCGGACCGAGCCAGCCGTCCGACTCTAAACTTAGGTCGGACCGACCATACAGGTCGGCGGTCCGCAATGCCGCTACCTCGATCGACTCGCGGCCCTCGCGGACGTAGACGGGGCACTCGTCTGTGAGCAACCGCGCGGGGATCTCGGCGACCACCTCGGCTCCGTCGCGCACGCGCACGATCCCATCGCCGGTCACGGTCCCGATCACGTCCGAGTGCAGGTCGAAATGGTCGAAGATCGCGCGGACCTCGTCGAGCCCCTCCGGGGTGACGATGACCAGCATGCGTTCCTGGCTCTCGGACAGCATCACCTCGTAGGCGCTCATGCCCAGTTCGCGGCGCGACACGAGCGCCACGTCGATGTCGATGCCGACCTCGCCCCGGCTGGCGCTCTCGACCGCCGAACTGGTCAGCCCCGCCGCGCCCAGGTCCTGCATGGCCACGACGTGCGGCGTTTTGAGCACCTCGAGGCAGGCCTCGAGCAGCAGCTTCTCGAGGAACGGGTTCCCGACCTGTACCACGCCGCGGTGCGACTTCTCCGGGTCGTCGACTGAGGCGAAGGTCGCCCCGTGGATGCCGTCTCGTCCGGTGTCCGCCCCGACCACCAGCACCAGGTTGCCGACCCCGGACGCCCGCGCCCGCATCAGCTCGTCCCGCCGCGCCACCCCAACGCACATGGCGTTGACCAGCGGGTTCCCCGAGTAGGCCGGGTCAAAATAGATGTCGCCGGCCACGGTCGGGATGCCCAGGCAGTTGCCGTAGCCGCCGATGCCGCCGACGATCCCGGCGAAGAGGTAGCGGTTGCGCGGCTCGGTCAGTGGCCCGAAGTGCAGCGAGTCGAGGATGGCGATCGGTCGCGCGCCCATGGTGAAGATATCGCGCACGATCCCCCCCACCCCGGTCGCCGCGCCCTGGTACGGCTCAACCGCGCTCGGGTGGTTGTGGGACTCGATCTTGAGCACCGCCACCAGGCCGTCACCGATGTCGACGGCCCCAGCGTTCTCGCCCGGCCCCTGCGCGACGTACGGCCCGTCGGTCGGAAAGCGCTTGAGGAGCGGCCGCGAGTTCTTGTAGCCGCAGTGCTCGCTCCACATCGCGCCGAACATGCCGAGCTCGACCGGCGTCGGCTCGCGGCCCAGCTTCTCCACGATCAGCCGGTACTCGTTCTCGGTCAGCGCGACCTCGGCCAGGACCTCCGCGGTGACGTTCATGCGTCTCGGATCCCCCGTCTCCCCCACGCGCTCACAAACCACCGACCGCCGTCGCGACGCCTGCGCGCAACACCGCCGAAAGGATCTTGAGCCCGTCGTCACCGCCGATGAGTGGCTCGAAGGCCCGCTCCGGATGCGGCATGAGTCCGACGACGTTGCCGCGCTCGTTCGACACTCCGGCGATGTTGTCGACGGAGCCGTTCGGGTTCCCTTCGGGAGTCGCCTCGCCCCGCGCGTCCACGTAGCGGAACACAACCTGGCCGCGCGCCTCCAGGCGCTTCAGGGTCTCGGGGTCGGCGAAGTACCGCCCCTCGCCGTGGGCGATCGGGAGCCGCAGGGTTTCATCCAGACGCAGCCCCTCCGTCCAGGCAGTGTCGGTATTCTCCACCCGCAGCCGCACCCACGAGGAGTTGAACTTCAGCGAGGCGTTGCGCAAGAGCGCCCCGGGCAGCAGCCCCGCCTCGGTCAGCACCTGGAACCCATTGCAGATACCGAGCACCGGTCCACCGTCGGCGGCGAAGCGCGCCACGGACTCCATCACCGGCGCGAACCTGGCGATGGCCCCGGCGCGCAGGTAGTCCCCGTACGAGAAGCCGCCCGGGATCAGCAGGACGTCGAAGCGCGACAGGTCCGTCTCACGGTACCAGACCGGCTCGACCGGCTGGCCCAGCCCCATCTCGACCGCCATCAGCGCGTCGTGGTCGCCGTTGCTCCCGGGAAATGAGATGACCGCGAAGCGCATCTGCCTACCGCTCCGTTTCTCCGTGCTGGCTATTGGCCGGCGACTCGCTCACCCGAAAGTCGAACTGCTCGATGACCGGGTTGGCCAGCAGGCGTTCGCACATCTCGGCCACCCGGGCCTCGGCCTCGCCGCGGCTGGCCGCGTCCAGCCAGAGCTGGATGTACTTGCCGGCCCGCACCGCGTCGACCTCGGCGTAACCCAGCATGTGCAGTCCGTCGCGCACGGCGAGCCCCTGTGGGTCGTTCACGACCGGCTTGAGCGAGACGAACACCTCCGCTCGCCAGCGCTGCACGGCTGGGGTCACCGCCGACTCGGTCGCCACACTCGGTACCTCCACGATCACGCCCGTCACGCCAGCGGGAAGAGTGGTCGGCCGGTGATCCGCTCGTACGCCTCGCGGTACTTCGCGGCCGTCGCCTCGGCGACGCCGTCCGGCAAAGGCGGCGCGGGCGGCTCACGATCCCAGCCCGCGCTCGTCAGCCAGTCGCGCACGAACTGCTTGTCGAACGACGGCTGCGACGTACCCGGCCGGTACTGCGAGGCGTCCCAGAACCGCGAGCTGTCCGGCGTCAGGATCTCGTCGATGATCGTCACCTTGCCATCGACCCAGCCGAATTCCAGCTTGGTGTCGGCGATGATGATCCCACGCGTACGTGCGTACTCCTCGGCCGCCATGTAGACCCGCAGCGTCGCCGAGCGCAGCTCCTCGGCCAGGTCCTGCCCAACGATATCTGCCATCCGGTCGAAGGTGATGTTCTCGTCGTGCCCCTCGTCGGACTTCATCGCCGGGGTGAAGATCGGCTCCTCCAGCTTCGAGCTGTCCTGCAAGCCGTCGGGTAGGCGGATGCCGCAGGCTGTGCCGTCGCGGCGGTACTCCGCCCAGGCCGATCCGGCCAGGTAGCCCCGCGCCACGCACTCGATGTCGATGCGCTCGGCCTTCCTGACCACCATGGTGCGCCCCTCGAGGCGCTCACGCGCCGCGTCTACCGGCGCCGCCAGACCCGTCAGATCGGTAGTGATCAGGTGGTTCGGCACCAGCCCCGCCGTGCGCTCGAACCAGAAGCGCGACAGCTGCGTCAGCACGATACCCTTGTCTGGGATCCCAGTCGGCAGCACCGAGTCGTAGGCCGAGATCCTGTCGGTGGCGACCATCAGCAGGCGGTCGCCCAGGTCGAAGGTTTCGCGCACCTTGCCGCGCCGGAAGAGCGGCAGCCCCGGGATGTCGACCTGGTCAACTACTGGACGCACCCAGCTCGCTCCTATCGTTGCGCCGTCGCGGGCGCCGTCAAACCCAACCGTCGAAATGCCGCCTCGATATGCTCCGTGTGGTAGCGCGGGTCGAAGATCGCCTCGATCTGCTGGGGGGCAAGCCGCGCACGGACCTCCGGGTCCTCCAGCAGCAGCTCCCGCAGGTGGACGCCGCTGTCCCAGGCGCGACGGGCTTCACGCTGGACGATCTTGTAGGCCGCCTGACGGTCCATGCCCGCCTCGACCAGATCCAGCAGCGCCCGCTGCGAGTAGATCGCGCCGTGGGTCTCCTCCAGATTCGCCAGCATGCGCTCCGGGTAGACGACCCATCCCTCGACGACCTCGGTCATCAACGCCAGCATGTAGTCGACCAGGATGAAGGCGTCCGGGAAGACCACCCGCTCGGCCGAGCTGTTGCTGATGTCGCGCTCGTGCCAGAGCACGACGTTCTCCAACGCCGGAGTCACGAAGCCGCGGACGAGTCGCGCCAACCCGCTGATTCGCTCGCTCTCGTGCGGGTTGCGCTTGTGCGGCATGGCCGACGAGCCCTGGTTGCCCGGGTCGAACGGCTCCTCGACCTCGCGCACCTCGGTACGCTGCAGGTGCCGCACCTCCGTCGAGAACTTGTCCAGCGAACTCGCCAGGATCGCCAGAGTGGTAACCACGTGGGCGTGGCAGTCGCGCTGAACGATCTGGGTCGACACGGGAGCGGCCGCCAACCCCAGCATCGCGCACACGTCGTCCTCGACCTCGGGCGGCACGTTCGCGTGGGTTCCCACCGCCCCGGAGATCTTCCCCACCCGGATATCCTCGCGTGCCGCCTCGAGCCGCATGCGGCTCCTCTGCAGCTCGTCGTACCAGACCGCCAGCTTGAATCCGAACGTGATCGGCTCGGCGTGCACACCGTGGGTGCGGCCAATCATCAACGTGTCGCGGTGCGCCAGCGCCTGGTGCCCAACCGCCTGGATCAGCCGGTCCAGGCCCGTCAGAAGCAGGTCGATCCCCTCGACTGTCTGCAGCGCCAGCGCGGTGTCGACCACGTCTGAACTCGTCAGACCAAGGTGGATGAAGCGAGCCGCCTCGCCGACCGTCTCCCCGGTGGCGCGCAGGAAGGCGATCACGTCGTGGTCCGTCTCTCGCTCGATCTCTTTCATCCGGTCGAGGTCGCAGGTCGCCTCGCGGATGGCCGGCATTGCCTCCGCCGGGATCGCGCCGCGTTTGGCCCACGCCTCGGCCACCGCGATCTCCACTCGCAGCCAGAGGTTGATCTTGTGCCGCTCGCTCCAGATATGCCCCATCTCGGGTCGGGTGTAGCGATCGATCACGCGCTGCTCCTAGTGGACGTCGACGGGCGCGCTGGCCAGCACGCCGTCCGCGTGCGGCGCGAGGCCGCGGACGGTGACGATCCGGTTTGCGAGGTCTTCACTGGATTGTACGTACACGCGCAGGTAGTTGGGGGTCAGCCCGCTGCAGAACGTCTGCCCCGTCGGGTCGACACACTCCCGGTGCTCGACCAGCACCGATAGCTCCGCACCCACGTGCTGGGTGACGAACGCCTGTTGCAGCCGGTCGCTGATCTCGCGCAGCTCCGCCGAGCGGCGCTCCTTGACGCGCGGATGTACCTGGTCGGGCATCGACGCGGCGGGCGTGTTCCGCCGTGGCGAGAACGGGAAGACGTGGATCTTCGCGAACGCCATCTCCTCGACAAAGGCGCACGTCTCGGCAAACTCCCCGTCCGTCTCGCCGGGAAACCCGACGATCACGTCGGTCGTCAGCCCGATACCCGGCACCGCCTCGCGCAGCTGCCGCTCGGCGCGGCGGAACTGCCGCGTGTTGTACCAGCGTTGCATCCGGCGCAGGACGCTGTCGCTGCCGCTCTGCAATGCCATGTGCAAGTGTGGCGCCATGCGCGGCTGAGTCAGGATGTCGATGAAGCGCGCGTCGATCTCGTGCGGCCCCACCGAGGTGACTCGCAGCCGCTCGATCGTCGTTCCCGCGAGAACGTGCTCCAGCAGATCCGCCAGGCGCCAGACACGATCACCGTCGGGCCACTTGTAGGTCCCAACGTGCGTTCCGGTCAGGACCACCTCCCGGTAGCCCTGGGCGACGGCCGCTCCCACGCGCCGAACAACCTCTTCCGGCGGGACATTCCTCGGAGCACCGCGCGCCTGCGGGATGATGCAGTACGTACAGTGGGCGCGGCATCCCTCCTGGATCTTGACCATACGGCGGGTGCGTGTCCCGAGCTGCGCGAATGTATCGTCGGCGTCGTACGCGGCGTTCGGCCATGCAAAATGGCCCAGGATGTCGTCCACCACCATGAGCTTGTCGAGGGAACCTACCACGAGATCGACCTCTGACATCGCCTCCAACTCGGCCGGGTTGACCGCCGGGTAGCAGCCGATGGCCGCGACGAGCGCCGCCGGGCTTTGGCGACGGGCACGCCGCAACATCTGGCGCGATCGCCGGTCGGCCAGGTGCGTGACGGTGCACGTGTTCACGACGTAGACGTCGGCGGGGTCGCTGAAGGCCACCTCTTGCAGCCCAGCCGTCCGCAGTCCGTGCCGCAGGTCCTCTTCGTCGCTCTGGTTGAGCTTGCAGCCGAGGGTACAGATAGCAAAGCGCGGTGGGCGCGAGGTGAGCGGTGGTGGAGGTCCGAGGGAGTTCGGCGAGTCCATCGTTCCCTTCGAGACGGCGAGAACCGTACTACTGCGAAAGTATACATGAGACGACCTCTTCAAGCCACCGCCGCGGTCCCGGCGTTCGATGTGTTGGCTATGTCCGTACGCACGTCCGTACGCAGAGGTTGCTCATCGCTCGCGCCCGGACGCTCGCGAGACGCCGGCCGCGCGAGTACTTCTGTCTAGTTGCGCCGCCGCGGTCGGGATGCTACAGTCGAGTAGGCGTGGTCGCGCGGGCACCCAGTGCTCGCGGGCCCTCGCTGAACGGGAGCGGGGCGTCAGTTCACGGATCAACAGCGCCAGGGCTCGCCGGCGGAGGTGGCGAGTCGACGCGGTGGAGGCTCAGCGAAAGCGTTCGGCGGGTGGCCTCCCGGCCGGCACGGTCGTCAGAGTCAGGAAAAACCCGTGGAGTGATCGGCGGGACTGAAGCCTGGCTCGGTGCACCCAGTACCCTCATCCCCCCTTTCCCGTTCCGACCGACGAATACGCGTCGACGACTGGTTCGTGCGACCGGCGGTATGCCCGCGTCGAGCGCGAAGCGGCGCGGCGTGCGCTCTGCCAACCGGTCGTCTCGAGTCGGGAAGGGACCCAATCATGTGCGGAATATTTGGCTACGTCGGGCCGGCTCGCCCGACGGCCGGGATGGTGCTCGGTGCACTCCGGAAGCTCGAGTATCGAGGGTATGACTCCTGGGGCGTCGCGGTGGGCGTCAACGGCCACATCGACGTACGCAAGCACGCCGGTCGGATCGCGGACGCGACCGTCGAGCTTCCGGACGCGACCATCGGGTTTGGCCACACGCGCTGGGCCACGCACGGCGGCGTGACCGATCGCAACGCGCATCCTCACCTCGACTGCAGTGGCCGCTTCGCGGTGATCCACAACGGCATCATCGAGAACTTCCGAGCGCTGCGCGCACGCCTGCAGGTCTCTCATACGCTCGTCAGCGAGACCGACACCGAGGTCGTGCCGCACCTCGTCGAGGAGGCGGTCGGCGGGCGCACCGATTCAGATTCCTTCGTCGAGGGCGTGCGCTCCGCCTTCGCCCAACTCCGCGGCCTCAACGCCATCATCGTCATGGACAACCTCACGAAGCAGCTCGTCGCTGTCAAGAACGTCTCCCCGCTGGTCGTCGGTGCGGGTGCCGACGCCTCCTACATAGCGTCGGACGCTATTGCCCTGGTCGGCTACGCCGAGCGCGTCCACTACCTGGACGATGGCGAGGTCGCGGTCCTCGGCGTCGGCGGCGTCCGTTTCCTGGAAGCGGCCACCGGTTCCAGCAGACCGCCCGCGTTCGTGGCACTCCAGCTCGACGCTACTGACACCGCGCTGCATGGCCACGCTCATTACCTTGACAAGGAGATCCACGAGCAGCCACGAGTCCTGCGCAATATCAGCGAGAACTACGCCGAGCCCATCCGCCGTCTGGCAGCCGAGATCCGCGACTCCTACGGAACGTTCCTCATTGGCTGCGGCACCGCCAGCTACGCCGCGCTCACCGGCCAGTATCTTTTCTCGCGCATCGCCCGGCGCCACGTGAATTTCGCTGTCGGCTCGGAGTTCAAATACCAGGAGC
>Ga0307372_10013488_pt1 | contig 10560 bp, 6 predicted proteins | sample OX1MG_FD_202533 | JGI IMG/M metagenome (GOLD analysis project Ga0307372, IMG submission 202533) | Soil microbial communities from Risofladan, Vaasa, Finland - OX-1 | ecosystem: Environmental > Terrestrial > Soil > Coastal area > Acid sulfate soil | place: Finland: Risofladan, Vaasa | collected... | reverse complement strand
GTCGGCGCCGGTGTAGAGCAGCTTGGCGTCGAGCGGCGACTCGGCGATCACCGTCAGCGCGCTGAAGTTGTCTTGCCCGTCGTTTTTCGATAGCGCCTTGGCGGGGATGGGCGCGCCCATCATCATGAGCTTGTCACGGTTGATGTGGGCGGTGAGGTCGGGGCTGATCGCCTTCCAACTCGCCCCCTGGTCGAAAGAGCGGAACAGCACGTTGGCGCCGGTGTAGACCACCTTGGGGTCGAAGTGGGAGACGATGAGTGGGCTGGTCCAGTACCAGCGGTAGCCGCCGCTCCGCCCGGCCGAGGCCGGCGGCCGCGCCTCCGGCTGCACCGGCCCGATGTTCTGCCGCTGCATGGTATTGAGGTCCACCCGGTTGGTCGCCCCATTCTGCGCGCTCACCAACAACGTGTGGTTGTTGCCGGCGAACACCGCCTGCATGCCGTCGCCGCCGCCAATGTTGAAGGCGTCGCGGTTCGAGAGCCCGTAGCTCAGCCGCGTCGCCGAGGGTGTGCACCAGTTGCCGTTGTCCTGCAGCCCGCCGCAAATCAGGAACGGCGCCGCCGCGTCGCGCGCCCTGCCGGTCGAGATGTCGTAGAACTGCCCGATGGGCAGGTTGTCGCGGAACAGCCACGTCAGCCCGCGGTCATAGGAGAGCGAGACTCCGCCGTCGCCGCCAATCAGCAGATGGTTGGCGTCCGCCGGGTCCACCCACATCACGTGGTCCTCGCCGTGCACTTGGCTGAACACGTCGCGGAAATTGCGGCCCGCGTCGTCGGAGATGTAAAACCCACGCTCCGAGCCCATGATGTAAACCCGCTCCGGGTTGCGCGGGTCCACATAGATGCGGCTGTAGTAGGTCGGCCGGGGGTCGAGGCCCGACATGTGCTCCCAGCTCTCGCCCTGGTCGAGGCTGCGAAACACGCCCCCGCGCGCCGGCGGCCGCCGCGCCCCCCGTCCGCCCGCCGGCGGATCGGCCTCGACGATGGCATAGACTATGCTGTCGTCGCCCGGAAAAATGGCGAGCCCCATGCGGCCCTTGTCGTCCGCGGGCAGGCCCTGATGCAGTTCGGTCCAAGTCGCGCCGCCATCGCTGGAGCGGAAAATACCGCTGCCCGGACCGCCGCCGTTGTAGCCCCAGCCCTTGCGCTGGCGCTGGTACATGGCCGCGAAGATGAGCTTGGGGTTGCGCGCGCTCAGCGCCACGTCGGTGGCCCCGGTGTTGTCATTGATGTAGAGCACGCACTTCCAGCTCGCCCCGCCGTCGCTGGTCTTGTACACGCCCCGCTCCGGGTTCGAGCCCCAGAGGTGCCCCAGCGCCGCCACATACACGGTGTTGGGATCGCGCGGGTCAATCACGATCTTGGCGATGTGGCGCGTCTCCGCCAGCCCCATGCTGTGCCAAGTGCGGCCGCCATCCTGCGACTTGAAGATGCCGTCGCCCCACGAAGAGCTTTGCCGATTGTCCACCTCGCCCGTGCCCACCCAAACAATGTCGGGGTTCGACGGCGCCACCGCCACCGCGCCGATCGAGAGCATGCCGCCGGCGTGGTCGAAGATCGGTGTCCATGACACCCCGGCGTTGGCGCTCTTGAAGACGCCGCCCGAGGCCGTGCCCACGTACATCGTCTCCGGCCCGCCCGGCGGCGCAGCCACCGCCAGGTCGGCGATGCGCCCTCCCGTCCGGGCCGGCCCGATGCTGCGCCATGCCAGCCCCGCAACCGCCGCAGCCGGAATTTGCTGCGCCGCCAAAGCGGCGCCGAGAAAAGCCACCACAATCGCCAAATGTTTCATAGCCCCCCCAGAAGTTCCCCGTTCCCAGTTCTCACACCGCGACGTTCCGACCCTCCAGGCTGCATGCGCACCTCACTGTCCACTGTTCACTGTCCACTCGTTCCGCCCGGTCCAGGGTTCACTGTTCCGTGCTTACTGGTTTCCCCCGTGCAACCCTTCCCACAGGATCTGGTTGAACTTCCCGCTGTCCAAATGATCGGCGACCGAAAAATCCATCCCCTTCGTCGCCCGCGCCCACCAGGCGCCGTCATGGATGGGCCGCAGCGCCGCGCCCGTGTGCGGGATGGGCAGCGTCGAGGCGTCCAAGTAGCGCGAGGGCGTGGCGTTGTAGGTCCAGTCTTTCTGGTTGAGGTCGAACACCGCCGCCATGGGAGCGGTGCTGGCGTCGTCCAGGTTGAGCGGGCCCAGCCCCAGCACCTCTTCCATGGTGCGCAGCAGGCTGACGGTGTTGTACGCGTTCGAGACCACGGCGTGCTGCTTGACGTAGGGCCCGACGATGAAGGCGGGGCTGCGGTGCGCATCCACGTGGTCGCCGCCGTTTTGGGCGTCGTCCTCGACCACAAAGATCAGCGTGTCATCGCGGTAGCGGCTGTGCGCCACCTTGGCGATCAGCAGTCCGACGGCGTAGTCGTCGTCGGCGATCTGCATCTCGGGGCTGCGGAGCCCGGCGATGGCGTCGCCGAAGTTGCCGAAGTGGTCGTGCTCAAGCCGCACCAACTCCAGGTTGGGCAGCCTGCCGTTGGCGGCGTACTGGTCGAACTCGCGCGCCCACTCCTGATAGCGGTAGTAGTCGGGGTAGCTCTGGTCAAAGCCGCGGAAATAGGGGTCGGTGTAGGGTCGCAGGCTGGGACTGGTGGAGTAGGCCACCACGGTGTGGCTGGCCGCCGGATCGGGCAGCTCGGGAATCGCGTTCTTCCGGCGCTGATTGTAGTTGCCGTCCACCCAGAAGCCGTAGTCGCGCACCGTAAGCCCCTGGCGCAGGGCCGAGTCCCACAGGTAGCCCTGCCCGGCCTCGTCCTTGCCGCCGTCGTCGGCGTCGGGCGAGGCCACATTGGCGGTGCCCGGAAGCAGGTCGGGGTCGCTGCGCTTGCGCGCGGCCAGGTTGATGTTGCGGTTGGTGCCCTCGGTGTCGTAGCTCAGGCCGCGGTCGGCGTAGTTGGGCGGAATCTCCTTCTCGTCCACGTCGGTGGTGCGGGCGGCGGTGGACCACGGCCAGCCCACCCCGCTCACCTCGCCCGCGCAGTCGAAGTTGTCGAGCGTCACAAAGTCTTGCGCCAAGGCGTGGAAGTTGGGCGTGTTGGCTTGGGGAAACTCGGTCAGCTTGGGATCGCCGTTGCCCACCGGCAGATCGCCCAGCACTTGGTCGTAGGTGCGGTTCTCCTTGATGATGTAGATCACGTGCTGGATGCGCTGGTGCAGAGCCGCCATCAGGGCGCGGTCGGCCGGCGACTGGTGGTCGAGGTAGTGGTCGTTGGCCAGCACTTGTCGGGTAAGCCGGCCCAGCGCCACGGCATTGGGCGTGGGCAGGCTGAGGAAGCCGCCCTTGTCGAGCTGGTAGATGTACTGGTTCGAGGCGGAGGCGGCGCGGTGCTTGGCCGGCGTTAGGCCGCGCGAAAACCCGGCGTTGGGGCCCTCGTCGCTCTTGCCGTTGACCACGTACAGGCGCCGGCCGTCGCGACTGGCGCTCACCGCGTTGGGATACCAGGCAGTGGGAATCAGCCCAGCCACATTGCCGCCCCCCTCCGCCGCCAGCCGCACCACCGCCACCGCGTTCTCGGCGCCGTTGCTGACGTAGAGGGTGCGCTGGTCGGGCGCGAGCGCCAGCCCGTTGGGGTTGACGCCAAAGTAATGGCCCGCTTCCGAGAACAACGCCGCCGGCGCCGCCACCGGAATCTCCGCCAGCACCTGGTTGCTCGCGGTCGCGATCTCCGCCACCGTGTCGGCGTTGTCCTGGGCGACGTAGAGGCGCGAGCCGTCGCGGTTCAACAGGATGCGGTTGGGCTGGCCCGGCAGCGCGATGCGCGCGGCGATGGCGGGGGCCGCGCCACTCAAGGCGACCACCACGATCTGGCGGTCGCGAATGCTCGAAACATAGGCGGTGTCATTGCCCTTGATCTGCACCCAATAGGGGAACTCGCCGCCGGCCACGCCGCTCTGGGCGGCATCGTTCTTGCCCGGCCGCAGGTCCAGCTCGGCCGCCTTGGCCCAGCCCGCCGCGCCCCGGCGCAGCAGCGTGATGGCATCGTTCTCGTAGTCGGCGACCACGATGGTCTGCCCGTCGGCGCTCACCGCGAGGCCGGCCGCCTCCGGCTTCATCCCCTGCCCCAGGCCGTGGCGGTGGCCCAGCGCCACCGGCAAGCCCTGCTCCCGCCACGCGCCGCCGGCGCCGCGGGCGAAGATGTGGACGTTGTCGTCATCCCCGCCCGACGCGTAGAAAAAGCTCCCGCTTGGGCTGAACGCCAGCCCGCTGTAGGTATTGGGCACCGGCAGCGCCTGCAGTTGCCGTGGCCGCGCCCCCGCAACGTCGAAGACAAAGACGTATTCGTTCGAGTCGGCGCGGTCGGGCCGCCCCGCGCGCGGGCCGCTGGCGTAATGCATCAAGTTGTAGCCGCTGGTCAGGATCAGCAGGGTGCGGCCATCGGGGCTGAGCAGGCTGGTAACAGCTTGCCCCGCGGTGAAGCTGGGATCGTCGGCAAGATGGGGGTTGAGCGCCATAAAACGCGCCCCCGGTGCGGCCAACGGCGTGATCTCTTGCCCGTTGGGCAGCAGCGCCCCCTTCTGCTGGGCGGCGGCCAGCGCGGCGAGGGCGGCGAGGGCGAAAGTCAGTGTATGTCGGCGCATTCAGGTTCTCCCGTCCAGGATGATAACGTAAGCCATGCCCGCCACCCTTGACGATTTGCAAACACCTTGCCTGTTGCTGGAGCGCGGCCGCATGGAGCGCAACCTCCAGCGGCTCGCCGCCCGCATGGCCGGCCTGGGCGTCGCGCTCCGCCCCCACCTCAAAACCTGCAAGTCGGTCGAGGTGGCGCAGTGCATGATGGTCAGCCGCGCGGGCCCGGCCACGGTCTCGACCCTGCGCGAGGCCGAGGAATTCGCCGCCGCCGGCGTGCGCGACATGACCTACGCCGTCGGCATCTCGCCGCACAAGCTCGATCGCGTGATCGCGCTGCGCGCCCAAGGCGTGGATCTGAGCGTCATCCTCGACAGCTTCGAGCAGGCCGAAGCGGTGGCGGCGCGCTCGCGCGCCTACGGCCTCCCCATCCCCGCCCTGATCGAGATCGATGCCGACGGCCACCGCGCCGGCGTGCGCCCGGGCGCTCCCGAACTCCTGCGCGCGATCGGCGAGCTGCTGGCCTCCCGCGGCGCCGAGCTGCGCGGCGTGCTCACCCACGCCGGCGCCTCCTACCACGCCCACGGCGCCTCGGCGCTCGAGCAGGCGGCCGAAGGCGAGCGCGCTGCCGCCGTCGCCGCCGCCGCCGTGCTGCGCTCTGCCGGCCTGCCCTGCCCGGTGGTCAGCGTGGGCTCGACCCCGACTGCCCACTTCGCCCGCCACCTCGAGGGCGTCACCGAGGTGCGGGCTGGCGTCTATGCCTTTTTCGACCTGGTCATGGCCGGCCTCGGCGTATGCGGGCTCGACGACATCGCCCTCAGCGTGCTCGCCACCGTCATCGGCCACCAACCCAACCAGAACGGCGGCTGGACCCTGACCGATGCCGGCTGGATGGCGCTCTCGCGCGACCGCGGCACCGCCGCCCAGGCCGTGGACCAGGGCTATGGCCTAGTCTGCGACCTCGCCGGCCAGCCCCTGGGCGAGCTCATCGTCGGCGAGGCCAGCCAGGAACACGGCGTCCTCGTCCCCCGCCCCGGCAGCGTGGCTCCCGCGCCGCCGTTGCCGCTCGGCGCCCGCGTCCGCATCCTCCCCAACCACGCCTGCGCCACCGCCGCCCAGTTCGACCGCTACCACGTGCTCAACGGCACGCCTGCGGTCGAAGCCCTCTGGCCCCGCTTCAACGGCTGGTAGCCGCACCTAGGCCAGGTACCCGGCCAAGGCCTCTGCGTCGAGGTTGCCGCCGCTGACGATCACCCCGACGCGGCGGCAACGCGGCAGCGCCCCCGCCAGCAGCGCGGCCACGCCGGCCGCGCCGGAGGGCTCGACCAAGATCTTCATCCGCAGCAGCATCAGCTTGAGCGCGGCCACCAACTGCGCATCGGTGACGGTGACCACCCCGGCCAAGTGCTCGCGCATGATCGCAAACGTCAGCTCGCCCGGCTGCACCGTGCGCAGCCCGTCGGCGATGGTGGGGTTGTCGGCGATGGGAGTGATCACGCCGCGTTCCAGCGAGAGCTTCACGTCGGCGGCGGTGGCCGGCTCGACCCCGTAGACGGCAATCTTGGGGTTCACTCCGTGCGCCGCCAGGGCGCTGCCCGATATCAGCCCGCCGCCGCCCACCGGCACCACCAGCGCCTCCAGATCGGGCACCGCCTCCAGCAGCTCCAGGGCCGCCGTGCCCGCACCCGCGATGATGCGCGCATCGTCAAAGGGCGGCACCAGCACCCGGTTCTCTTTCTTCACCAACTCGGCGGCGAACGCCTCGCGGTTCACCGTGGCACGGTCGTAGAGGTGGACCTCGCCGCCAAACGCCCGCACCCCCTGCAGCTTGGCCTTGGGGGCGTCGGTGGGCATCACCAGCGCGGCGCTGATGCCCAGGTCGCGCGCCGCCAGCGCCACCGCCTGGGCGTGATTGCCGCTCGAAAACGCCAGCACGCCTCGGCGCCGCTCCTCGTCGTTCAATTGCAGCAGACAATTGGTGGCGCCGCGGAACTTGAAGGCACCGCCGCGCTGGAGGTTTTCGCACTTGACGAAGACCTCAACCCCGCCACCCGGGGCCACGCCCTCGTTCAGCGAACGCGAGCACAGCACGGGGGTGGAGGCGATGCGGCCGGCGATGCGGGTGCGGGCAGCGCCGACGTCTTCGAAGCGGGGCAGGGGAGCAGCCATCACGCAATGATTGTAAAAGAGATCGGCGCCGCGCGGAAGCTCCGGTTCCGCCGCGATGCCCTACACTGAATCCATGCTGGTGCTTGGCATGGGCAACGCCTGCCTGGATACGCAGTTGTCGCTGGAGCGGCTGCCCGGCCCGGGCGGCAAGGCGCCGGTCGTGGAACAGCGGCACATGGTCGGCGGGCAGATCGCCGGCGCCCTGGTGGGCTGCCGGCGGCTGGGGCTGGAGGCGCGCTTCCTGCTGCGCAGCGGCGACGACGACCCCGGCCAGCGCCTGCGCGACGAACTGAAAGCCGAAGGCATGGGCCTCGCGTACAGCCGCGTGCTCGCGGGCGTGCCGACCGCCTCCGCCTGGATCCTGCGCGACTCGAGCGGCGAGCGCATCGTGCTCTGGTCCACCGATCCCCGCCTGGCCGTGCGGCCCGACGAGATCACCCCCGAGCTGTTCGACGGCGTCGCCGCGCTCTTGTTCGACGGCCGCGACGGCCCCGCCTGCCTGCGCGCCGCCCGCCTGGCCCGCGCCCGGAATATTCCCGTCATCGGCGATCTCGACTGCCACTATCCCCACACCCCCGAGCTGTTGCCCTGGATTGACCACCTCGTGGTGCCCGAGAGTTTTGCTCCGCCCCCCCCCTCCCCGCGCCATGTCGTCGTCGTTACCCGCGGCGCGCAGGGCGCCACCGGCCGGGAGCATGGCGGCGCGGCGGTGGAGTCGCCCGCCTTCGCCGTCCCCGTCACCGACACCACCGGCGCCGGCGACGCCTTCCACGCCGGCTACATCTTCGCCCTGCTGCAAGGCTGGAACCTCGCCGAGCGCCTGCGCTTCGCCCACGCCGCCGCCGCGCTCGCCTGCGGCGCCGTGGGTGCGCTCGCCGGCCTGCCGCGGCGCCGGCAGGTCGAGGCGCTGCTCGCCTCTGGGGCGGCGCAATGACCCCGCTATGCCTGGGCCACCGCGGTCACCGCCTGCCTCAGTGGGGCGAGGTCGAAAACACCCTGGCGGCATTTGACCGCGCCCTCGCCGCCGGCTGCGACGGCCTCGAACTCGACCTCCGCCACACCGGCGACGGGCGCATTGTCATCCACCACGACGACATGCTCCGCCACAACCACGACGCCGTGCCCGTGGCCGAGGTCAACCTGCGCACCCTGCGCCGCCTGCATCCCGGCTTGGCCACGCTTGAGCAGGTGCTGCGCCGCTACCGCGACCGCGCCTGGCTCGACCTCGAGGTCAAGACGCCCGAGGTGGCGCCGGGGCTGGTGGCGGCACTCGAACGCTGGCCGCCCGCTCTCGGCTTCGTCGTCAGCAGCTTCGATGGGCCGACGCTGCAGCGGCTGGCCGCATTGGCGCCCGATTTGCCGCTGTGCCTCAACCTGCGCCGCCCCGCCAGCCTGCGCCGCCTGCGGCACGCCCCGGTGAGTTGGATCGCGCCCCACCAAGCCTCCTGCACCGCCTGGTACGTCCGCCGCCTCCGCGCACAGGGCTGGCGCGTGCTGGTTTGGACCGTCAACCAGCCCGCCCGCATGCGCCTTTTAGCCCGGGCCGGCGCCGACGCCCTGGTCTCCGACAACCCCTACGTGCTCGTAGACACGGTTAAGGGCTTGCAGCTTGCAGCTCGCAGCTTGCAGCTTGCGCCGAGACATCCCGCCGAGTACGAACCCACCCGCTTCACTCCCTAGCGGTGCGAAATGCGGGCTAGCCGGCCCGCGCCCGGCCGATAGTCTGCGGACGCCACTCCCGCGCTGCCGGCTGCAAGCTGCCAGCTGCCAGCCCTCTTCAAGCCAAGCTGCCCTGGTAGCCTATGGTGCATCTTCCCAAAGGGCATGCCGACCTCGGAAGCGGATATCCGCCAGCAGATCGGCGCCTTGGGGGATTGGTTCCAAAACTTGGACTTGAAGGGCATCCCCACCGCGCCCCTCCACCCTTTGGGCGACTACCCCGCCGCCAAGTGGCGGCAAATCAGCCAGGCCCTGCCCCAACGGCTGGACGGGCTGTCGGTGCTCGACGTGGGCTGCAACGCCGGCTTTCACGCGCTCGATTGCAAGCGCCGCGGCGCGAGCTACGTGCTTGGCATTGACGCCGACCCCCGCTACCTGGCGCAGGCGCGCTTCGCCGCCGAGGTGCTGGGCCTCGAGGTCGAGTGGCGCCATATGTCGGTCTACGCCCTGGGCGAGTTGGGCCGGCAGTTCGACTACGTCTTCTTCTTGGGGGTGTTCTACCACCTGCGCTACCCGCTCTATGCCCTCGACCTGGTGGTCAAGGCCGTGCGACGGCGCTTGGTCTTCCAAACCATGCTGCGCGGCCGCGACGCAGCCATCGCGCCCCGCCCCGACTACGACTTTTGGAACCACACCCCCTTCGAGCAGCCCGGCTTCCCCTGCGTGTACTTCATCGAGAACAGCTACGCCGGCGACCAGACCAACTGGTGGATCCCCAACCGGGCCGCCGCCGAGGGGATGCTGCGCAGCGCCGGCCTGACGCTCGTGGCCCACCCCGAGCCCGAGACCTGGATCTGCGAGCGCCAGCCTGGGACCAGCCGCGGCGAAGTCTGGGATTTGGAATTGGCTGGCACGCTGTAAATGAGAAATCCGATGAAGTTTGCCCTGCTGCAACCCAACTGGACCTTCGCCGGCTCGACCTACTTCGGCTGCCCCGACACCCACCTCCCACTGGAGCTGTTCTACGCCCGCCAGCAGTTGCAGGCGGCCGGGCACGAGGCGCTCTTGCTCGACGCCCATCTCGAAAATTTGTCGCTTGAGGCGGCGGCCGCGCGCGTGCGGGCATTCGCTCCCGATTTCGTCGTCCTCACCACGGCGCCGACCTATTTGTTCTGGCGCTGCCCGCAGCCGGAGCTGCGGCTGCCGGCGCAATGGATGCGCGGCCTGCGCCAGCAAGCCCCGCGGGCAGTGACGGTGGCGATTGGGCCCCATGGTTCGTCCACCCCCGGTGCCGCCCTGGCCAAGCTGGACTGCGACGTGGTGGTGCGCGGCGAGCCGGAACAAGTGCTCGCCCGGTTGGCAACTACGCCCTGGGCCGAGATCGAAGGCATCGCCTACCGTGAAAACGGCGCGGTGCGGCAGAACCCCGGCCTGCACCAAACCAACTTGGCCGCGCTGCCGGCCCTCGACTTCAGCGGCTATCCCCTGCCCCTGCGCCAGCACCGCCACCACGTTTTCTCCGGCTCGGGCCGGGGGGCCGAGTTGGAGGCCAGCCGCGGCTGCCCCTGGGCCTGCAATTTTTGCAACAAGACTCTGTTCCGCAACCGCTTTCGCGAACGCCCCGTGGCCACGGTCGCCATCGAGGTCGAGAGCCTGCTGCGCGCCGGTTTCGACTATATCTACTTTATTGATGAGATCTTCGGCTGCGGCCGCTCCACCCCCGCCCTGCTCGAGGTGCTCACTGCCCGCCCGATCCGCTTTGGCGTGCAGACCCGCATGGACCTGTGGAACGAAGCCAGCCTGGCGGCGCTCGGCCGCGCTGGCTGCATCGCGCTGGAGTGCGGCATCGAGTCCATCTCCCCCGAAGGCCGCGAGCGCTTCCGCAAGGGCTGCCGCCTGGGCAACGACCGCCTGCAAGCCCTGCTCCGCGCCGCCCGCCGCCACATCCCCTGGGTGCAGGCCAACCTGATCGCCGCCGAGCACGACGACCGCGAGGCCATCGCCGCCTGGCGCGCCGATCTGATCGCCTCCGGCGTTTGGGTGTCGCAGCCGGTGCCTGTGTTCGCCTTCCCGGGCACCCCGCTCTATCTCCAGCAGTTCGGCCCGCCCGA
>Ga0307372_10013487_pt1 | contig 10560 bp, 6 predicted proteins | sample OX1MG_FD_202533 | JGI IMG/M metagenome (GOLD analysis project Ga0307372, IMG submission 202533) | Soil microbial communities from Risofladan, Vaasa, Finland - OX-1 | ecosystem: Environmental > Terrestrial > Soil > Coastal area > Acid sulfate soil | place: Finland: Risofladan, Vaasa | collected... | reverse complement strand
TGTGCGGAAACAACGAGGCGGTATGGCCGTCCTCGCCGATTCCCAGCAGCGCGATGTCGAGCACCGGGACCGAGCCGCCGTCGCTGCTCACGCGCTCGTGCAGCAACGCGTCATAGGCGGCCGCGGCAGGCTCCGCGCCCCGTTCTCCCTCGATCCGATGCACGAGCGCGCCGGCGGCGTGCCCGAGCAGCGTCTCGGCGACCATGCGGTAGTTCGCCTCCGGGTCCTCGGGTCCGACGCAGCGCTCGTCGCCGAACCACAGCTCGACTCCGTCCCAGCGTTTGGGCTGCAACTGCGCGTAGGCCCCGGCGGGTGTCGTGCCGCCGGCAAGCGCGAGATGAGCGAACCCACGCGCGGTCAGCGTGGCGTCGAGGAGCTCGGCGATCAGCCGCGCCGCGCGCTCGGCGACGGCGTCCCCGTCGGCGGCGCGGATCACGTTCGGGGCGCTCATGTGAGCATCCCGGCCGCGGCGTTGAGCGCGTCGCGATAGGTCGGGTCGCGCAGCAGCGACTGGCGGATGCCCTCGCCGAGGATCCCGCCCTCTCCCCGCGAAGCGCCGAGCAGCTTCCATCGCCGCTCGCCGCCGTGGCCGTCGCGGCTGATCGCCGCCAGGCCGCCCGGGCCGCGGTCGAGCGACAGCTCGCTCCCGTCGCGAAAGCCGATCGTGATCCCGCCGAGTCCGGGGACGTCCTGATGGACCGACTCGAGCGCGACCTCGACCGCGCCCATCGCGCCGATCGCGCGGCCGTGCCCGTCGCGCGTCAGCTGCCCCAGCGGCCAGCCCAGCCGCGAGGTCAGCCACCCGCACAGCAGCAGCGCGGCGGCGCCGGACTCGGCGACGTTGCGAATGCGCAGCGCTGCGATCTCTGCGAGTCGGTGCCGCTGCGTCGGCGCGTTGAAGACGGTCGCGATCCGCTCGCGCCACGGCGTCGAGCGCAGCCAGGCGAGGTCGACCACGTAGCGCTGGTCGAGCAGCGCCTGGGCTCGCCGCAACGCCCCGGCGACGTCGGGGTCCTCGAGCGAGTCGAGCAGGACGCACTGCGACAGGCCACGCAGCGCGTCGACCGCCTGCCAGTGCCCGTGCGGCGCCCAGACAACCGTCGTCAGGTCGGTCACGACCAGCGGGTCGACGATCGTCCCAAGGTGGTCGAGGTGCCCCGGGCCGAGGTCGAGGGTCACCGTCTCGTGCGTGAGCACGTGCTGTCCCGCCGCCGGCGTCGCGTCCGCGGCGATCGAGGCGACCGCGTCGATCGTTCGCCGGCCCTCGGTGACGGCGCAGACGATGGTGCGCGACGGGTGGTAGCGGCCGACGCGCCGCAGGCGGTTCGCGATCTCGCCGCTCCACTGGCGCTCGACGATGCAGATCAGGTTGAGCACCCGCGCCGGTACGTAGCCGTCGCTCTCGTTGTGGCGCTCGAGCAGCAACTCGCGCAGCGCAGCCTCGATCGCCGCCGGCGTGGTGTTCTGGGCGGCCCAGACGGTGTCGTTGACAGCCGGCATCGATGCTGGCTCAGGAGCCCCCGCCGGGCATTCAGATGGCCCGCCACTGGTGGCCGTCGAGCAGCAGCGCGTCAGCCTCCGCCGGCCCCTGGCTGCCGGCAGCGTATCGCGGCAGGGTTGCGGCGTCGGCGGCCCACTGCGAGACGATCGGATCGCAGATCCGCCACTGCGCCTCGACCTCGTCGTTGCGCGTGAACAGCGTCGCCTCGCCTCGCATGGCGTCGAGGATCAGGCGCTCATAGGCCTCGGGCGACTGCGACAGGAACGCGGTTCCGTAGAGGAACTCCATGTTGACCGGGCGGATGCGCATCCGCGTCCCTGGGATCTTGGCGCCGAGCGACAGCGAGACGCCCTCGTTGGGCTGCATCGTCAGCACCAGCTGATTGGGCCGCACGCCGAGCGAGCCGTCCTGCTCGAAGGCGAGATGGGGCACCGGGCGCAGTGTCACGGCGATCTCGGTGACCTTCCGCGCCAGGCGCTTGCCGGTGCGCAGGTAGAACGGCACTCCTGCCCAGCGCCAGTTGTCGACCTCGAGCCGCAGCGCGGCGTAGGTCTCGGTGTGGGAGTCGGGCGGCACGCCCTCCTCCTCGAGATAGCCGACGACCGGCTCGCCGCCGCTCTCGCCCGGACCGTACTGGGCGCGGATGCTCATCTCGGCTATCTCGTCGGGCGCCGGCGTGCGAATCGCGTGGAGCACCTTGACCTTCTCGTCGCGCACGGCGTCGGCGGCGAAGGTCACCGGCGGCTCCATGCACAGCAGCGTCAACAGCTGCAGCATGTGGTTCTGGACCAGGTCGCGCAGCGCGCCCGCGTGGTCGTAATAGCCGGCGCGGCTGCCGATGCCGATGTCCTCGGCGGCCGTGATCTGCACGTGGGCGATGTAGTTGCGGTTCCACAGCGGCTCGAACATGCCGTTCGCGAAGCGAAACGCGAGCATGTTCTGGACCGTCTCCTTGCCCAGGTAGTGGTCGATGCGAAAGATCTGGCTCTCCGCGAACACCGACAGGACCTGGCGGTTGAGCCCGCGCGCCTCGGCCAACGACGTGCCGAACGGCTTCTCGATCACGGCGCGCACATCGACCTCGTCGGACTGCGCGAGCCCGGCCGCGCCCAGCGCATCGACGATCACCGCGAAGAACTCCGGCGCCGTCGAGAGATAGAAGGCGCGCGCCATCGGCTCGCCCGCGGCGGCGTCGAGCTCGGCCAGCGCCGCCGCGAGGGCCTGGTAGGTCGCGGCGTCGTCGAAGGCGCCCGACACGTAGCGCAACTCGTCGAGCAGGCCGGCGAGCACGCTCTCGTCCGCAGGCGTGCGTGAGAACGTGCGGATCGACTCGGCGGCGATCTCGCGGTATTCGTCGTGCGAGAGCTCGCCGCGCGAGACCCCGATCAGGTTGAAGCGACCGGGCAGCGCTCCCTCGTGGGCGAGGTTGTACACGGCCGGCAGCAGCTTGCGCCTGGCCAGGTCGCCGGTCGCCCCGAAGATCACCAGATTGGTCGGCGCGACCGGCAGGCGCTCGAGCCCCTGCGCGAGCGGGTTCGGTTCGAGGTCGGCGACCGTCACGAGCCGCTCTTCTTGACCGCGTGGCCGCCGAACTGATTGCGCAGCGCGGCCAGCACGCGGGCGCTGTAGTCGCCTTGGGCGCGCGAGTAGAAGCGGCTGTTGAGGGCGGCGCTCAGCGCCGGCGTGGGCACGCCGTGGTCGATCGCATCGGCGAGCGTCCAGCGGCCCTCGCCGGAGTCCTCGACCCAGCCCTCGAGCCCGGCAAGGTCGTTGCCGTCCGTTTCGAAGGCGCGCGCGGCGAGTTCGCACAACCACGAGCGAATCACCGACCCCTGATTCCACAGGTGCGCGATCTTCGCGTTGTCGAGCTCGAACTCCGACTCGCGGAATAGCTCGAAACCCTCGGCGTAGGCCTGCATCAGGCCGTATTCGATCGCGTTGTGGACCATCTTCACGTAGTGCCCCGCGCCGCTGGGACCGAAGTGCTCCCATCCCCGCGGGCCGATCGCCGCGACGGCGTCGGGCGCCGTCGGCGGGGCGAGCACGTCGAGGATCGGCGCGAGGCGGCGGACTGCCCGCGCGGGGCCGCCGACCATCATGCAGTAGCCGACCTCGAGGCCCCAGACGCCGCCGCTGGTGCCGACATCGACGTAGTGCATCCGGCGCTTGCGCAGCAGCTGCGCCCGGGCCTGGTCGTCGGTCCACTTCGAGTTGCCCCCGTCGACGATCGTGTCATCGGCGTCAAGCAGCTTGGCGAGCGCCTCCACGGTCTTCTGCGTCGGGTCTCCGGCCGGCACCATGATCCAGACGATCCGGGGCGGCTCGAGCGCCTTGACAAGCTCGCGCAGGCTCGCCGTGCCGCGTGCACCGGTCTTGCTCGCGCGGGCGACCGCCCGCGCGTCGAAATCGAAGGCGACCACCTCGTGGTCCGAGTCGCGGCGAATCCGCGCGACCATGTTGCCGCCCATCTTCCCGAGCCCGACGAAGCCGATCTGCATCAGAGCATCTCCTTGATCCGGGTGTGGAGGTCGCGCAGCGCGTTCGCGGGGTCGCCGCTCAGGCGGACGATCTCGGCCGCCAGCCCGTGGGAGCGCAGCGTCTGGAGATCGCCAAGCGCCTGCGCGGTCTTCAGCGTGCGGAACGAGTGGCTCGCGCCGGGGATCGCGACGTCGGGTCCCGCGTCGGCGATCAGCGACAGGAAGCGCCCGACCGGCGGCCCGCCCTTGTGGAACTGGCCGGTGGAGTGCAGGAAGCGGGGGCCGTAGCCGAACGTCGTCGCCAGGCGAGTGTGGCGCATCAGGGTGGCGCGCAGCGCGGCCATCTCCTCGTCGAACTCGATCGACGGCGCGAGGTATCCCATGACGGCGATGTAGCCGCCCGGAGACCCGCCGCCCAGCAGCTCACGCAGCGCCGCGTCGTCGGCGAAATCCGGTTCCGGCAGCGAGCCGCCGCCGAGCACCCGCTTGGTGGCGTCCTTGGCCTCCTGAACGTTGGGCTGGTCGAACGGGTTGATCTCGAGCACCCAGCCGGCGACCGCGGTTGCAAACTCGGCGAGGAAGAACATCCGCCCGAGGTCCTCGCTGCCGTTGACGGTCAGCGTGAACGTGGGATGGCCGGCCTTGCCGAGTGCCTCGATCCGGGCGTCGGTCTCGGCGTTGACCCGCTCGCCGTCGCGCAGGTGGACGAAGACGCGGTCGGCGCCGTAGCACTCGGGCTCGAGCAGGGGTTCGTCGGCCACCGGCAGGATTCCGCGGCCCTGCTTGCCGGTGCTCTCGGCGACGAGCTGCTCGACCCACAGCCCGAAGCTCGGGGTCGGATCGCCGACGACGAACGTCAGCTTGTCGCGGCCGTGGCGGGCAAGCTCGCCCAGCGCGAGGCCGAGCCAGAGGCCGGGGTTGGTCTGCGTCTGCTCGAAGTGCGCGCACTCCTGCTCCGCCAGCACGGCGCGTTCGAGCAGCGCGTGCACGGGTGCGCCGATCAGCGCCGCGGGCACCAGCCCGAACAGCGACAGCGCCGAGTAGCGACCGCCGATGTTCGGGTCGTTCTCGAAGCTCGCGCGAAAACCGTGCTCGCGCGCCAGCTCGAGCAGCGAGCTGCCGGGGTCGGTGATCGCGACGAAGCGGCTTCCGTCGGGCACGAGCGAATGGAAGTGCGCAAACAGCGACAGGGTCTCGATCGTCCCCCCCGACTTGGTCGAGACGATGAACAGGGTGTGCTGCAGATCGATCGTCTCCTGCACCGCCAGGATCGTCGCCGGGTCGGTCGAGTCGAGCACGTGCAGCGCGAGCGCGCCGTCGGTCGCCCCGAAGGTGCGCCACAGGACCTCGGGCGCGAGGCTCGATCCGCCCATCCCGAGCAGCACGGCGTCGGTCAGCCCGTCGGCGGCGCAGCCGCGGGCGAACTCGACGAGCTCGTCGGCCCGTTCCAGCATCGCGTCGGAGATCGTCAGCCAGCCGAGCCGATCGCCGATCTCCGCGATCCCGGGACCGCCCCACAACGACTCGTCCTTGGCCCACACGCGGCGCGCGATTCGCTCCTCGACGGCTTTCGCGACGCGGGCAGCCACGGCGCTCGAGCGCTCGCCGTCGATTACGGCGGCGATCGCCGGCGGGCGTCCCGTGAGGACCATCTGGCGCGCGCTCTCGATCCCGGCCAGCAGCTTGTCCATCGGAGTGACGAACGCGGCGATGCCCTGCTCGAGCAGGGTCGCCGTGACATCGTCGATGTCGATGCCGGCCTCCGCGAGGGCGCGCAGCGCCGGCGCCGGGTCGAGCTGTGCGGTCCCGGGGACGATCGTGCCGCGCTCGGCGACGGCCAGCAGCGTCTTGAGCGGCATCGTGTTGACGGTGTCGGGTGCGACCAGCCCGTCGACGTACATCGTGTCGGGATACGCCGGGTTCTTGACCCCGGTCGATGCCCACAGCGGCCGCTGGACGAGGGCCCCGGCGGCGCGCAGGGCGGCGAAACGCTGGCCGAGGAAGATCTCCTCGTAGCGCACGTAGGCCGCGCGGGCGTTGGCGAGCGCGGCGGTCCCCGCGAGGTCGTTGCGCCCGAGCGCCTCCAGGCGCTTGTCCACCTCGGTGTCGACCCGCGAGACGAAGAAGCTGGCGACCGAATGGACGTCAGGCGAAAGGCCCGCGTCGATGCGCCGTTCGAGACCGCGCATGTAGGCCTCGGCCACCTTGGTGTATTGCCCGACTCCGAACAACAGGGTCACGTTGATGTTGATCCCCTCGAAGATCGCCTGCTCGATCGCGGGGACGCCGGCGTCGGTGCCGGGGATCTTGATGAACACGTTCGGGCGGTCGAGGCGGGCCCAGTAGTCGCGCGCCTGCGCCAGCGTGCCCTCGGTGTCGTGGGCGAGGCCCGGCGCCACCTCGAGCGAGACGAATCCGTCGCCGTGCTCCTCGTAGACCTCGCGCAGCACATCGGCGGCGTCCTGGACGTCGGCGACGGCCAGGCGCTCGTAGAGCGCGACCGCGTCGAGGCCCTCGTGCGCCAGCTCCGCCAGGGCGTCGTCGTAGTCGTCGGAACCGAGGATCGCCTGCTCGAAGATCGCCGGGTTGGAGGTGACGCCTCGCAGCGAGCACTCGTCGCGCAGGCGAGCGAGCTCACCGCTGACGATCAGCCCGCGGCGGATCTGGTCCAGCCAGGGCGAGGTACCGGCCGCGACGAGCGCGGCGAGGTTGGCGTTGGCGGTGTGGGGTGCGCTTGCCATTGTGTGGTCCTCTCAGGTGCTCAGTAGTGCGTGGGCCTGCTCGACGATCGCTGCCGTGGTGATTCCGAAGTGGGCGTAGACCGCCGCCTCCGGGGCGGAGGCGCCGAACGTTCGCATGCCGATGACGGCGCCGCGCTCGCCGGTCCAGCGGTCCCAGCCGAACGGGCTTGCGGCCTCGACGGCGATCCGCGGCGTTCCCGGCACGCCCAGGACGCGTTCGCGCTCGCCGGCCGGTTGATGCTCGAATCGATCCATGCACGGCATGCTGACGACGCGCGCCGCGATGCCGTCGGCGGCCAGTTCCTCGGCCGCGGCAAGGCACAGCCCGACCTCCGAGCCGGTGCCGATCAGGACCAGCGAGGGGTCGTTGTCGGTGTCGCGCAGGATGTAGGCGCCGCGCTCGATCGCGTCGTCAGGGATCAGCTTGGGATCGAGGACGACCAGCGCCTGGCGGGAGAGCGCGAGCACGGTCGGCGTCTCCGAGGCGCGCAGCGCAAAGCTCCAGGCGAGCGCGGTCTCGTGTGCGTCGGCCGGTCTGACGACGTTGATGTTCGGCGTCGCGCGGAGCGCCGCGAGCTGCTCGATCGGCTGGTGGGTCGGCCCGTCCTCGCCGACGCCGATCGAGTCGTGGGTGTAGCAGAAGATGCACGGCAGCTCCATCAGCGCGGCGAGCCGGATCGCGCCCTTCATGTAGTCGGAGAAGATCAGGAACGTCGCGCCATAGGCTCGCAGGCCGCTCAGCGCGAGCCCGTTGACGATCGCTCCCATGGCGTGCTCGCGAATGCCGAAATGCAGGTTGCGTTGCTCGAACGCGCCGCGCTCGACGTTGCCCCCGCCTTCGATCAGCGTCAGCGTCGAGGGAGCCAGATCGGCGGCGCCGCCGACCAACGACGGCACGAGTCCCGCCGCCACCTGCAGCACCTCCTGGGAGGCCTTGCGGGTGGCGATCTTGGTGCCCGGCTCGAAACGCTTGAGCGGCCCACTCGGCAGCGTCGGCGGACGGCGGTCGAAGATCGCCTCGAGCTCCTCGGCGAGCGCGGGGTGCGCGGCGCGGTAGGCCGCCAGCCGCTCGTTCCACGCGCGCTCGGCCTCCTCCCCGCGCGGGATCGTCGCGCGGTAGTGCTCGAGCGCCTCGGCCGGGACATGGAACGGGGGCTCGGTCGGCCAGCCGTAGGCCTCCTTGGTCAGCCGCACCTCATCCTCGCCGAGCGGCGAGCCGTGCGCACCGGCGGTGTCCTGCTTGTTCGGCGCGCCGAACGCGATGTGGGTGCGGCAGATGATCAGCGAGGGGCGGTCGGTGACCGCCATCGCGGCCTGCGCGGCCTGTTCGAGGCGCTCGACCGCGAGGTCCTCACCAAGCCGCTGGACATGCCAGCCGTAGGCCTCGTAGCGTGCGCCGACGTCTTCGCTGAACGCCAGTGCGGTGTCGCCCTCGATCGAGATGTGGTTGTCGTCGTAGAAGGCGATCAGCCGCCCCAGCCCGAAGTGACCGGCGAGCGAGGAGGCCTCGGAGGAGATTCCCTCCTCCATGTCCCCGTCGGAGGCGATCGTGAACGTGTGGTGGTCGATGATCTCGTGGCCGACGCGATTGAAGCGCGCCGCCAGCATCCGCTCGGCGAGCGCCAGACCGACGCAGTTCGAGATGCCCTGCCCAAGCGGCCCCGTGGTCGCCTCGATCCCCGGGGCGTGCCCGTACTCCGGGTGTCCGGCGCAGGGCGAACCGAGCTGGCGGAAGTTCTCGAGATCCTCCAGCGCGAGACCGTAGCCGCACAGGTACAGCACCGAGTACAGCAGCATCGAGGCGTGCCCGCAGGACAGCACGAAACGGTCGCGGTTCGGCCACGCGGCGTTCGCCGGGTTGTGGCGCATGACCCGCGTGTAGAGCGTGTAGGCGACCGGGGCCAGCGCCATCGGCGTGCCCGGATGGCCCGAGTTCGCCTTCTGCACCGCGTCCATGGCGAGCGTGCGGATCGTGTTGATGCAAAGCTCGTCGAGCTTGGCGGCAGGCGGGGCTGCGCTCATCTGGCTTCTCCGTTCTGGCTGTTCAGTTCGGTGCGGGCGAGCAGTGCGGCACCACGCACGCCGGCCTGTGGACCTGACCGGGCGATGCGGATCTCGGTTGCGGTGCCGACTCCGGGGAGCACGTACTCGAGCGCGACGGAGCGGGCCGGTTCGAGCAGCAGATCCCCTGCTGACGATACGCCACCGCCGATCGCGACGACCTCCGGGTCGAAGGTGTTGATCGCGTTGGCCACGCCGATGCCGACGCGGCGTCCCAGTGTCGCCACGCAACCGATCGCGATCGCGTCGCCAGCCTGGGCCGCGGCGACGGCGTCCGGGCCGGCGACCGATCCGCGCGCGGCGAGGGTGGCGCCGAGCGCCGACTCCGGGTGCGCCGTGGCGGCCTCGCGTGCGAGGCGGTCGAGTACGTGCCCGGCCGCGAGCGACTCCAGCGAGCCCGGTTGGGGGAAGCCCGTCGCCGCCGGGATGAGCTCGCTGAGCGCGATCAGGGTGTGACCCAGCTCGCCCGCCGCGCCGGTCGCGCCGCGGTAGGACCGTCCGTCGATCACGATCCCGCCGCCGACGCCGGTGCCGACGGTGAACATCACCAGGCTGCGGACGTCGAGGCGCCCGTGGGCATCGTGGGCCTCGGCGAGCGCCGCCACCGTCGCGTCGTTGTCGACGAACACGGGCAGGCCGAGACGATCGCTGAGCACGGTCCGCAGCGGGACGTCCTGGAGCGGGATGTTGACGCTGGAGCGCACGCGTCCGGTCGCGAACTCGACGACCGACGGGATCCCGACACCGACCGCCGCCGGCGATTCCCCGGCAGCCACCTCGCCGACCTGGGCGACGATCTGCGCCAGCAGCGCCTCGGCGCTCGAGCGTTCGGTCGCACGCACCAGCGGCTGGCCGACGGCGCCCCCGCGCATCGCGGCAACCGACGTCTTGGTGCCGCCGACGTCGACGCCGATGAGGAGCCCGGCTGCGGTCATGGCGAGCAAGCTATCAGCAGGCCTGACCGCCCTCGTCACGGTCCTGGTGCGGGCAGGCAGGATGTCAGCTCGCCCCGTGGCGTATACCCTGGATGGGTGACCGAGCGCCCGAGCAGCACACCCCCGGATCGCAATCTGGCGCTCGAGCTCGTGCGGGTCACCGAGGCAGCGGCACTGGGCGCCGCGCGTCTGATCGGTCGCGGTGACAAGGAGGCGGCCGACCAGGCGGCGGTCGACGCGATGCGCCACATGCTCGACAGCGTGCACATGGACGGCGTCGTGGTGATCGGCGAGGGTGAGAAGGACGAGGCGCCGATGCTGTTCAACGGCGAGCGGATCGGCGATGGATCGGCGCCGCACGTCGACATCGCCGTCGACCCCCTCGAGGGCACGACGCTGACCGCCCGCGGGATGCCGAGCGCCCTGTCGGTGATCGCGCTGTCGCCGCGCGGAACGATGTTCGACCCGGGCCCGTGCGTGTACATGGAGAAGATCGCCGGCGGCGCCGAGATCGTCGACCTGCTCGATCTCGACCGCCCGATCGGCGAGACGCTCGCGCTGGTGGCGAAGCGCAAGGGGATCCCGGTTGCCGACGTGATGGTGGTGATGCTCGACCGCCCGCGGCACACCGAGGCGCTGAGTGCGATTCACGCCGCCGGCGCGCGTGTGCGCCTGATCAGCGACGGCGATGTCTCGGCGGCGTTGCTGGCCTGCGGCGAGGGCGGGCCGGTCGACCTCCTGTGGGGGATCGGCGGCACGCCCGAAGGCGTGCTCTCGGCGGCCGCGATCAAATGCATCGGCGGCCAATTGCTCGGTCGCCTGTGGCCGCGTGACGATCGCGAGCG
>Ga0307372_10013486_pt1 | contig 10561 bp, 10 predicted proteins | sample OX1MG_FD_202533 | JGI IMG/M metagenome (GOLD analysis project Ga0307372, IMG submission 202533) | Soil microbial communities from Risofladan, Vaasa, Finland - OX-1 | ecosystem: Environmental > Terrestrial > Soil > Coastal area > Acid sulfate soil | place: Finland: Risofladan, Vaasa | collected... | reverse complement strand
CGATCTGATTGACTTCGTCATCCCGGGCAACGACGACGCCATTCGCGCGGGTGCGCTGCTCTGTCGTTTGATCGCTGACGCGGTCGTCGAAGGTCGCTTCATTCGCGCCAACAAGCCAGCGGCGACCTCGACGACCCCAGTCGAGCCGACGAACGCTTAATTCAATTACCACCATCAGTAACAAAGAGGAGAAGTCAAGGTGACAATCACCGCCAAGGACGTCCAAGCGCTGCGCCAAGCAACGGGTGTGGGCATGATGGACGCAAAAAAGGCCCTCGAGGCCAATGACGGGGACATGGCCGCCGCTACGCAGTGGTTGCGCGTGCAGGGTCTCGCCTCGGCCGCCAAACGCGCCGAGCGCGAAGCGGGCGAGGGGGCCGTCTCGGTCGTACGAGACGGCAACGTCGCGGCGATCGTCGAGGTCAAGTGCGAGACCGACTTCGTGGCCAAGTCCGATGAGTTCGTGACCCTGGTCGACGAGATCGCGGCGCGCGTGGCTGCCGAAGGCGAAGGGGCCGTCGCGCAATTCCAGCCCGAAATTGAAACCATGCTCACCACCTTGAAGGAGAACATCTCCATCGGGCGCGTCCATCGCTTGGTCGCGGGTGACGGCGAGGTCGTCGACACCTACATTCACCAGCAAAGCGGCCGCGGCGTGAACGCGGTGGCGGTCGTCTTGCGAGGCGGGAGCGAAGAGCTGGCCCACGAGATCTGCGTGCATATCGCGTTCGCCAAGCCGTTGTATCTCACGCGTGATGACGTACCCGGCAACGAGGTGGACGCCGAGCGAAAGACCGTCGAAGAGATTTCGCGCAACGAGGGCAAGCCCGAGGCGGCGTTGCCCAAGATCATTGAAGGCCGTTTGAACGGTTGGTTCAAGGAGCGCGTGCTGCTCGAACAGAGCTACGTCAAGGACGAAAAGCAGACCATCGAAGCGATCTTGAAGGGCGCCTCGATCGTGGCTTACGCTCAAGTCGTCGTCGGGGGATAGGTATCGTCGTGCGTCGTGTCGTCTTGAAACTCTCGGGTGAAGCTCTCGCTTCGGCAGCGAGCGACGAGACCATTGACGCAACGACCGTCGACTTTCTTGCCCGAGAGATAGCCAACGCCATGGACCGCGGGGGTTTGGAACTGGCGGTCGTCGTTGGGGGCGGCAATATCTGGCGCGGTGCCACGGGGGCGATGGCCGGGATGAATCGCGCGAACTCTGACCTCATGGGCATGCTCGGCACGGTGATCAACGCGCTGGCGCTCCAGGACGCGATTGAGAACCACGGACGCGCGACACGGGTCATGTCGGCCATTGGCATGGATCAAGTCGCCGAGCCCTACATCCGTCGTCGCGCCGTACGTCACCTGGAAAAGGGTCGCGTCGTGATCTTTGCGGCCGGCATGGGCAATCCCTACTTCACGACCGACACGCCCGCCGCCCAGCGCGCGGCTGAAATTGAAGCTTCGATCGTCTTAAAGGGGACCCACGGCGGTGTGGACGGGGTCTACTCCCATGATCCGCGGGTGCACCCCGAAGCGGTCAAGTTCGACGAGATCTCCTTTGACGAAGTCATCGCCCGAGACCTTCGCGTCATGGACATGACGGCCATCACCTTTTGCAAGGACAATAATCTGCCGCTGCGGATCTTTGACCTGATGGCGTCGGGGAACTTGGGCCGCGCCCTCGACGGCGTACCCGTCGGTACGCTGGTGAAGTAATGGACAACGAATTGGTCGACCTCGTCATGGAAGAGACGCGTGAGCGTATGGCCAAGGCCCTCGAGCACGTCAAGAGTGAATTCGCCGCCGTGCGTACGGGGCGCGCCAACTCGTCACTGGTCGAGGGACTCTTGGTCGACTACTACGGCACCGAGACGCCCCTTCGCCAGCTCGCGAACTTTTCGGTGCCCGAACCGCGCCTGCTCGTCGTTTCACCGTTCGACAAAGGCGCCATGGCCGCCATTGAAAAGGCGATTCAAAATGCCGACCTCGGGCTGACACCGTCGAATGACGGCCAGATCATTCGACTGGGCTTTCCTTCGTTGACCGAAGAGCGCCGCAAGTCGTTCGTGAAACTCGTCAGGGCCAAAGCCGAAGAGGGCAAGGTCGCCCTTCGTGGCGTTCGCCGTCACGCTCGTCAAGAACTCGAGAATCTCGAAAAGGAACAGGGCCTCTCGAAGGACGACATTGAACGTCTCGAAAAGATCCTCGACAAGATGACCCAAGATGAGGTGGCCGCGGTTGACGGGCTGCTCGCGAGTAAGGAGCATGAGCTCCTTGAGGTCTGACGACGGCTCTTTCTTCAACGACTCGACCGGTGAGGTGCCGGCCGTCGATCCCGACGAGACGCGCGTCACCATCACGGGCGCCGAGCCGGCCGGCGAACTCGTGGATGGTGTTCCCGTAGTCGATCCGACGACGCTGCTACCGCACTGGACCGACGCGCCCACCGGTCAAGTGCCCATTGTCGTCGCGCGCGAAGCGGCGCAGAGTGATGACCCCTGGACTCAGGTTCCCGCACCGGCGTGGCGTGAAGGCGAGGCCGACTGGGTCGCCCACGAAGAGCAGTTCGACACGGCCGTGCTCGCTGGCGAAGTTCGTGACGACAATGCACGGCCGTGGGAGTTCGCCACGGCCGACGAATACGTGGAAGAGGCGGTCCTCGAGGAGGAACCACCGCGCCCCGAACCTCTGAGGGCCTCGCGAACGCGCCACACGATCACCTCGAACCCACTCGCGGGACGCGCCGTGCGCCAGCGTCAGGCCCCGCGAAGCAACGTGGCGCGGGCTTCGGCGACGGGCATCGCGCTCGCCATCGTGGTCTTCGGATTCTTCCTCGTTGGAACGGTGCCGTTGGCCGTCTTGATTCTGGTCGTCTTGGGTCTCGCGAGCGCCGAGGCCTACGCGGGTTTTCGCTCGGTCGGGGCGCACCCCGCGTCGGCGCTCGGCATTGCGGCGGTGCTGACCTTAGGGGTGGCCGTCTACAACAAGGGTCTCGCCGCGATAGGTGCGGTGAGCGTCTTGCTCATGATCGTTGGCTTCGTGTGGTACCTCGCTTCACCGGGGAGCGTCGACGCCCTCGACGGCATGGGCGCCACGTTCTTCGTCTACGGCTGGGTCGGAATCTTTGGCTCCTACGCGCTGTTGATGATCTCGCCGCGAACGTTCCCGCACCACCACGGCATGGCGTATTTTTTCGGCGCCGTCGCGCTTACCGTATGCAATGACTCGGGCGCGCTTTTCGTGGGGCGTTGGATTGGTCGCCAGCCGCTGAGTGCACGCGTCTCGCCTCAAAAGACCCGCGAAGGCACCATTGGTGGATTGCTGGTCACCCTTCTTGGTGGGGCCATAGTGCTGCCGTTGGTCAGCCCTTGGACGGTGACCCACGGTCTCGAGGCCGCACTGGCGATTTCGATCGTGGCCCCGCTCGGTGACCTTTTCGAGTCGATGATCAAACGCACGCTGGGCGTGAAAGACCTTGGCAAATTGCTGCCGGGCCACGGTGGATTCTTAGACCGGGTGGATGGTCTGCTTTTCGCCTTGCCCACCATGTACTACCTCATCCACGTCCTCAAGCTGGGCTAGCGATGGCGCCCGCGCACCGGCGAGTCGCTCTTTTAGGCGCCACCGGATCAATCGGACGCCAGACGCTCGAAGTCCTTCGTCGAGAGCCCGATCGATTTGATCTCGTCGCGATCTCGGGCGGCGAGCAACTCGACGAGCTCGCCTCGATTCAAAAAGAGTTTGGCGTCGCGCGCGTAGGTGTGAAGACGCACGCGCACCGCGACAAACTCTGCGCGCTGGTCGCCCACGATGTTGACATCGTGGTGGGTGAGGAGGGTCTCGCGGCGCTCGCGCGCGACGCCGACGTCGTCGTGAACGCGGTCGTGGGCTTTGCGGGCCTACCGGCCACGATCAGTGCGCTCGAAGCGGGCCTTCGATTGGCGCTGGCGAACAAGGAGTCCCTTATCGCCGCCGCCCCACTCGTGGCGAGCGCTCGAGCGACTCCCGGCGCCGAACTCGTGCCGGTTGACTCCGAACACTGCGCGATCTATCAGTGCTTGGTCGGCGCCAGCGCGCACGCGGGTCGTCCCGACGTTCGTCGGCTGTTGTTGACGGCCTCGGGGGGACCATTTCGCGGCTGGACGGCGGAGCGCCTACGTGGTGCCACGCGCGAGGACGCGCTGCGCCACCCGACCTGGTCGATGGGCGAAAAGATCACCATTGATTCCTCGACACTCATGAACAAGGGTCTCGAGGTGCTCGAGGCCAGTGCGCTCTTTGGCGTTGAAGTCGATCGCATTGAGGTCGTCGTCCACCCTCAGTCCATCGTGCACTCCATGGTCGAATTCGTTGACGGCTCGGTGCTCGCCCAACTCTCACGCCCCGACATGCGCCTGCCGATTGCCTACTGTTTGGGCCTTCCCGAGCGCCTTGATCACCGCTGGGGCGCGCTCGACTTCGCGGCCGGATTCGAGTTGACCTTTGAGGCGCCCGATCGAGACGCCTTTCCCGCTCTCGATCTCGCCTACGAAGCGGCCCGACTCGGCGGCGCGGCGCCGGCGTGGCTCAGCGCCGCCAACGAAGTGGCGGTCGAGGCGTTCCTGGCCGGGCGCGTCGCGTGGATCGACATCGTCGCCGTGGTCGCCGCGGTCATGGACCGCTACGAAGCCGACCCGCTCGAAACCCTGGCGGCGCTGTACGCCAATGACGCGACGGCTCGACGACTCGCCACCGCTAGTCTGCCCCAGTAGTTATGGCCTCTCGAGACTCCTCGCAGTCGCCCTTCGTGGTGGTACTCACCATCATCGGCGTCGTGGCGCTGCTCGTTTGGTGGGCCGGCTGGGCCCTGCCGGTGGTGCTCGTGGCGATCATGGTCATGATCATGGGCCACGAGTTTGGCCACTTCATCACCGCCAAACGCGCGGGCATGGAAGTCACCGATTTCTTCGTGGGCTTTGGTCCGGTTCTTTGGGCGATCAAGCGCGGCGAGACTCGCTACGGCGTGCGCGCGATCTTGTTCGGAGGCTACGTCAAAGTACCGGGCATGTCCTGGGAGAGCGAGATCGCTCCTCAAAACGAGAGTCGTACCTATCGCTCGGCGAGTTACCCACGTAAGGTGCTGTTCGCCTCGGCAGGATCATTGATGCACGGGGTGATGGCCCTCGTCTTGGCCTGGGCGTCGCTGACCTTCGTCGGACTTCCCTCGAGCGATCACGTGGGAGTGCTCGCCTTTTCCCACTGGGACGGCCACCACCAAACGGCCGCTCAGCAGGCGGGACTTCGCCTCACCGATCAGATCGTGGCCGTGGACGGCGTTGCGATCACCTCGCCCGATCAACTGGTGGCCCTGGTGCATGGCGACGCCGGGCGAACGTTGACGCTGAGCGTTCGGCGCAACGGACGGATGATCACGCTGCACGCGACGCCGGTCGACGGACGCACGCTCAAAGAGGGCGGCGTGGCGCTCGCGAGTGGAACCCGGCCCGATGGGTTCTTGGGTATCGAGGTTGGTGCGCTGGTGACGCGCTCGTCACTGCTCGGCGCGGTCCCCGGTTCGTTTCACCAAGTCGGCACCATGATCAACGCGGCGCTGAAGGGCCTCGGCCACGTGTTCACGCCCGGTGAGTTCACGAGTCTCTTCCATCAAGTCGTCTCTCCCGCCGCGGCGAACAATCGCTCTAATCAACTCACCCGACCCGAGTCCATCGTTGGCGTGGTGCGTCTCGCGGTGCAGAGCACGCAAAACGGCGTGGGTACTTTGCTCGAGATCTTGATGGCCGTCAATATCTTCGTCGGGGTGTTGAACATGTTGCCGATGCTGCCCCTCGACGGCGGCTACGTGCTCATTGCCACGTACGAGCGCGTGCGAAGTCGTCGGGGCCGCGCCTACCACGCTGACGTCACCCGATTGACCCCCGTGATCTACGCGTTCATGAGTGTTTTGCTGGTGCTCTTCGCGAGCACGCTCTACCTCGACATCGTCCATCCGATCGCCAATCCCTTCTAGGACAAGGTCTTTCGCACGCGCGACGAATCGTGTCGGTGAGTCCACGGCAGAATGGAGGGGTGGACGTTTCCGCCAGTTCTCTTAGCCCGCGTCGATTGACCCGTCAGATATCCATTGGCGCGGTCAAGGTCGGCGGGGGTGCTCCGATTTCCATCCAGTCGATGACCACGACCAAGACCGCCGACGTCGAAGGCACGCTTCAACAGATCTACGCGCTCGCCGCCGCGGGCGCGGATATCGTTCGCTGCACGTGCAATGAGCAGGCCGCGGCCGAAGGGCTCGCGCAAATCGTGCCGCGTTCGCCGGTGCCCATCGTGGCCGACATCCACTTCCACGTTGAAATGGCTCTCGCGGCGCTCGACGCCGGCGTCCAGGGACTGCGCCTTAACCCGGGCAACCTTCGAAAGCCCGAAGAGATCAAACTCGTCGCCAGCGAAGCGCGCGACCGTGGCGTGCCTATTCGCATCGGTGTCAACGCCGGTTCGTTGCATCCGGCGCTCTACGAGCGCTTCGGCGGCGCGACCCCCGAAGCACTGGTCGAATCAGCCCGTCAGGAGCTCGCCTACTTCGAAGAGGTTGGTTTCTCGGACGTGAAGATCTCGGTCAAGGCCTCGTCAGTGGCCACGATGATCGCCGCCTACCGTTTGGCCGCCGACACGTTTGACCATCCATTGCACCTGGGCGTGACCGAAGCAGGGCCACTGCCGGGCGGGCTCTTGAAGGCGACCGCGGGAATCGCGACGTTGCTCGCCGAAGGCATCGGCGACACGCTTCGCTACTCGCTCACGGCTGATCCGGTCGAAGAGGCGAAAGCGGGTCGCCAACTGCTCGAGGCTCTTGGCCTGCGTGAACGCCAGGGCCTGGACCTGATCGCGTGTCCGAGTTGTGGCCGTGCCGAGGTCGACGTGATCAAGGTCGCCACCGAAGCCCAAGAGGCCTTGTCGCTACTCAATATCCCACTTCAGGTGGCCGTGATGGGCTGTGTCGTGAATGGACCCGGTGAGGCGCGCCACGCGGACCTGGGCATCGCCGCGGGCAAGCATCGCGGGCACCTCTTCATCCGGGGCCAGATCGTTCGCGTCGTGCCAGAAGACGAGATGGTCGAAGCGCTCGTCGACGAGGCCAAGAAGATCGCCGCCGAGGGCGTCGAAGCGCGCTTGGCCGCGCGCGACCACAACGCCGAGGGCGAAGCCGCCGCGGACCGGGCGTTGCTCTTGGACGCCCAGGGCGCCGACGCGAATCGGTCCAACGAACGCATCGAGCGAATTCGACGCCGCGCCGAGCAGTAGGGCCAAAGTAGGCTTGGCCATTCCTTAAAGGAGAAGCGTGGCCGGCGAGAACGTATTGACACCCCAAGAGCAGGACTTCCCACGCTGGTACCAGGACGTCGTGGCCAAGGCGGAGATGGCCGAAAACGGCCCCGTGCGCGGCACGATGGTGATTCGCCCCTACGGGTACGCCATTTGGGAGCGCATGCAGGCCGCCGTCGACGCGCGCATCAAGGCCACCGGTGCGAAGAACGCCTACTTTCCCCTCTTCATCCCGCAGAGTTACTTCGCTCGCGAAGCCGAACACGTCGAGGGATTCAGCCCCGAACTCGCGGTCGTGACCCACGCCGGGGGCGAGGACCTGGCCGAACCCGTGGTGGTGCGACCGACGTCTGAGACGGTGATCGGCGAATTCATGGCCAAGTGGATTCAGAGTTACCGCGATCTGCCACTACTGTTGAACCAGTGGGCGAACGTGGTTCGCTGGGAGCTACGACCGCGGCTCTTCTTGCGCTCGTCGGAGTTTCTCTGGCAAGAGGGTCACACCGCCCACGCGAGCTACGAAGACGCCGCCGCGTACGCACTGCGCATTCACTACGACGTCTATAACGACTTTCTCGAGAAGGTGCTCGCGATGCCGTGCGTGCTCGGCATCAAGCCGCCCAGTGAACGCTTCGCTGGCGCGATCAATACCACGACCGCCGAGGCGATGATGATCGACGGCAAGGCCCTCCAGATGGCGACCAGTCACGAACTGGGTCAAAACTTCGCGCGCGCCTTTGACGTCTATTTCCAGAACGAGGCGGGTCAGGCCGAACTCTGCCACACCACTTCCTGGGGCGCGTCAACGCGCATGGTGGGGGGTCTCATCATGGCCCACGGCGACGACCGCGGACTCGTCGTCCCGCCCGAAGCCGCGCCGATCCAGGTCGTCGTGCTCCAGGTGCGAGAGGACGACGCGCTCGACGCCGCGGCGCGTGAGTTGCTCGGTTCGCTCGAGGCCGCGGGCGTGCGTAGCGAACTCGACCGCGGTCGCGGGAGTTTCGGGCGCCGCGTCACCGACTGGGAGATCAAGGGGGTTCCCCTGCGCGTGGAGGTGGGTCCGCGCGATTTGGCCGAGGGACGCGCCACGATCGTACGGCGCGATTCCGGCGAGAAGTTAGCGGTGCTCCTCACCGACGTGGCGCGCGAATGCGTGGCGATGCTGGACTCGATGCAGCGTCACCTCTTCGCCGCGGCGTTGGCCCGACGTGAGGCCAATACCCACGACGTCTCGAGCGTCGACGAAGCCCTCGAAGCCGCCCAGAGCGGTTTCGCTCGCCTGGCCTGGGACCTCCTTGAAGGCGAGGGTGAGAACCGCCTGAAGCAGGGCGCGATCACGGTGCGCTGCCTGCAACGTCGCGACGGTTCCATTCCGGTCAGCGAGGGCGAGCCCGAGCTCGTCGCCTACGTCGCCAAGTCCTACTAGGAACCCCATTTCGCCCCCGAGCGAGGGGTTTCTCGTTGTCGAGTTGGCGCCAAAACTGCTACAATTATTTGCCACAGTCCGCTCAGGACGTTTGGACTCGTTTAAGCGCGGGCCTCGGGCCCGCGCTTTTTCTTTGTCCCGTCGGAGCGAACACGTAGAGAAAGGAGTCGGCGATGGACCTAGAGACACCGCTGCGCTCCTTGGTATCTGAACTCGGTTTGGAGCTCTACGACGTCGAGCTCGCCACGGGCACCTTGAACGTGGTCGTCACGCGGCCTGGCGGCGTCGACGTTGAGGCGCTCGCGAGCGCGAATCGGGCCATTTCGGCCTGGTTGGACAGCGAAGATCCCATTCCGGGACGCTTCACCCTTGACGTCTCGAGTCCGGGTCTCGAGCGACGACTGCGCACGCCGGCGCACTTCGCGCACGCTCTGGGCGAGGTCGTGACGCTACGCGAGCGACGCGAAGGTGAAAAGACTCGCCGTCTCGAAGGCGTAGTCCTGGCGGCGGACGCCCACACCGTCACCATTGACGATCAAGAACTGGGCTCCATCGTGGTGGCCCTCGACACCCTCGAGCGAGCGCGAACGGTCTTTACGTGGGGGGCGACCGCGCCGGTCGCGAAACGCACCAAAGCCCACTCGACAAGCAAGAAAGGTTAGACATGGCGAACTTCGAATTCCTCGAGGCGCTCGGTCAGATCGCGCGCGACCAGAACATCGACGAAGGCGAGCTACTCATCGCCCTCGCGAACGCGCTCTTGGCGGCGTACAAGCGACGCCCGGATTCGGCCGAAGACGCCGAAGTTGAGATCAACCCCGAGACCGGTGAAATCAAGGTCTGGGGACTTGAACTCGACCTCGAGGGCAACGTCACGCGCGAGTGGGACGCCACGCCCGAGGACTTTGGTCGTATCGCCGCTCAAACCGCCAAACAGGTTTTGATGCAATTGATTCGAGACATTCAACGCCGCCAGATGTACGAAGAGTTCGCGAACCGCGAGGGCGACATCGTCTCGGGCACCGTCCAGCAAAATGACAACCGCTACACGCTCCTCGACTTGGGCCGTGTCGAGGCTCTGTTGCCTCAGGCGGAGCAGATCGCTTTCGAGCGCTACGAGCACGGCGCGCGTATCAAGGTCTACATCGTTGAAGTTCGCAAGACCAACAAGGGTCCCCAGATCGTCGTCAGCCGCACCCACCCCGCGCTCGTCGCCAAGCTCTTCGAAATCGAGGTGCCCGAGATTGCGAATGGCATCGTCGAAATCAAGGCTTTGGCGCGAGAGCCCGGCCACCGATCGAAGATTGCGGTCGCGAGTAATGACCAGATGATTGACCCGGTGGGCGCCTGCGTAGGCGCTCGCGGATCGCGAGTACGCAATATCACGAATGAACTGCGTTCGGAGCGTATCGACGTGGTGCCCTTCAGCGACGACCCCGTCGAGTTCATCCAGTCCGCGTTGCAACCCGCGAGAGTTCGCGAAGTGCGCCTGAACGAAGAAGAGGGCATCGCCACGGTCATCGTGCACGATCAGCAGCTCTCCCTGGCCATTGGCAAGGAGGGCCAAAACGCTCGCCTCGCGGCTCGCTTGACGGGATGGCGCATTGACATTCGTAGTGAAAACGAAGGTGATGACGAGGTCATCGAAGAGGTCTGGGCTGAAACGGAGGTCGTTCTCGACGAGACTATCGTCGCGGCCGAAGGTGTGGTCCCGGTGGACGTCGTGGTTATCGAGGATGAAAAAGGTAACGTTGCCGTCGACGTTATGGAGGAAGAGGCATAGTTTCCGAGCGCACCTGTGTCGTGTGTCGCACGCGACGCAGC
>Ga0307372_10013485_pt1 | contig 10561 bp, 8 predicted proteins | sample OX1MG_FD_202533 | JGI IMG/M metagenome (GOLD analysis project Ga0307372, IMG submission 202533) | Soil microbial communities from Risofladan, Vaasa, Finland - OX-1 | ecosystem: Environmental > Terrestrial > Soil > Coastal area > Acid sulfate soil | place: Finland: Risofladan, Vaasa | collected... | reverse complement strand
CGTGCCGGTCGTTCCCATCGGGACCACGGGGGGGCGGTCGCCGCTGTAGTGCGTGGGCCGGCGCCAGGGCTCGTCGCCGCCGCCGCCGCCGATCCGGCCACCCCGCCCCGTGAGCAGCGGTCCGGGGGGCCGGTCCGAGGCGAGGAGGTCCGGGTTGTCCGGGGTCGGGGCGGTCGGGGTGTAGCTGTTGACCCGAATGCCGTAGGGGGCGAGGTCCATCGCCGCAGCGCGCACGAAGTTGTTGACCCCTCCCTTGTGGAACGCGTAGGCGACGACCCCGGGGGAGGCGCTCCAACCGTGCGAGGACGAGATGCAGACGATCGAGCCGCGAATCTGGCGCTCGCACATCGAACGGGCGACGTGCTTGGTGTAGAGGAAGTTGCCGAGCCCGCTCACGAGCAGGGCCTTCGAGAAGTTCTCAGCGGTCTCGTCGAGGACACCCTTCCCGCCGAGGAGGGCGGCGTTGTTGACAAGGATGTCGATGCGCCCGTAGGCGTCGAGCACGGCCTGCACATTGGCGATGACCTGCTCCTCGACGGTGACGTCGCCCTGAAGCGCCATGCCCTCGTGCCCGTTGCGCTCGAGGCGAGCCACACAGGCTCTGGCGGTCTCGAGGTCGACGTCGTTGCAGGCGACCTTCGCACCGTAGGCGGCGAGGGCAAGGGCGACCCCGCTGCCGATGTTCGGGCCGGCCCCAGTGACGAGCGCGACCCTGCCCTCGAGGAACTGCTCCATGGTGACTCCTTTCTTCGGCCCACCGGCGGGCTTGGCCGGGCTCAGGCGAGCGCGGGCACGACCTCAGCGCCGAGCAGGCGGACGTGGTCGAGATCCTCGCCGTCGTAGACGTGGAAGTAGACGACGTCCACCCCCCGCTCCCGGGAGGACTCGGCGTGGGCGATGACGTCCTTCGGCGTTCCGACGACCCCGTTGCCGAGCAGCCGCCGACCGGCGTCGCCGAGCCGGTCGCGGCGCGCCTCGGCCTCCTTCTTGGTACTGCCGCAGGACACCGGGATGACGGTCGAGATCGTCACGCTCGCCGGGTCCCGACCGACCTCCTCGCAGACCCGCCGGAAGTTCTCGACCACTCCCCCCTCGGCAGCCGAGAGCGCGGCGTTGAACTCGTCGGCGTAGCGGGCGGCCAGGCGCGGCGTGCGGCGCGCGCCGACGCCGCCGATGATGATACGAGGACGCGGACGCTGCGCGGAACGGGGGAAGTTGGCGCAACCCTCGATGCGCCAGTGGCGACCGTCGAAGTTGAAGCGCTCCCCAGGCGGGGTGGTCCACAGCCCGGTGATGATGGCAAGTGCCTCCTCCATACGGTCGAAGCGCTCGCCGGTCGGCGGGAAGGGGATGCCGAAGTACTGGTGCTCCCGCTCGTACCAGCCGGTGCCGAGCCCGAGCTCGACCCGCCCGCCGCTCATCGAATCGGCCGTCGCCACGGCGATGGCGAGCTGCCCCGGGTGACGGAAGGTGGCCGCGGTCATCAAGGTGCCGAGGCGCACCCGGCTGGTCTCGCGGGCGAGGCCCCCGATCGTGGTCCAGGAGTCGGTCGGCACGAGGCTCGTGTCGTCGGGGTCGATCCCGAGGAAATGGTCGGAGCGGAAGAAGGCGTCGAAGCCGGCCTCCTCGGTGGTCTTCGCCATGGCGACGAGCTGGTCGTAGGTCGCCCCATAGCGCGGCTCGAGCAGCACGCGCGCCCTCATGTCTCACCCGCTTTCCCCGGCACCCGGCCGGATCCGAACCGCCCGGCTAGGCGGCACCGCCGCCCTTTGGCGGCTCGATGCCGAGGAAGCGGAAGGCGTTGTTCCAACAGATGTCCTCGAGGACGTCCGCCGGTAGGTCCATCGAACGCAGGGTCTTGGCGATCGGCTGCTCCCTCGGCATCGCCGGGAAGTCGGTCCCGATGACGAGGCGGTCCTGGCCGAGGAGGTCGATCAAGAAGCGCAGGGCCCGACGATCGAAGACGAGCGCGTCGTAGTAGTACTGCCGGGCGAGCTCGGTCGGGGACGGCCCTTCGGTCTTCTCCTCCGTCGGCAGCTCGTCCCAGGTGCGCCCCCAGAACCAGTGCGCACGGGGCAGCATCAGCGGGAATCCACCGGCCCCGTGGCTGAAGCACAGGCGCAGGTTTGGGCAGCGCTGCGCCAGTCCGCCGGTCACGATCGAGGCGGCCGTGATGGCGATCTCCGTCGTGACGGCGAAGGTCGGCCCGGCCGCTCGGGTGAGCCGCTCCCCGAGCGTGGGGTTGAGGGCATGCACGAAGACCGGCAGCTCGAGACGCTCCGCCTCCTCGAAGAACCCGAAGAAGTGCTCGTCGCCGAGCGAGCGACCCCCGGCGTTGGAGGCGATCTCCACCCCCTTCAGGCCCATCGCCTTGACCTCGGCGAGCTCCGTCGCCGCCACCTCGGCGTCCTGGAGCGGCACCATGCCGAGCCCGAGCAGCCGGTTCGGCTCGGCCTCGCACAGCCGGACGACGAACTCGTTGACGCGGCGCGAGAGCTCGAGGCCCTCCTCGGCGGGAAGGCTGTAGTCGAGCAGCGGCGGCATCGGGGAGACGACCTCGGCGTCGACCCCGTTGGCGTCGAGCGCCTCAAGCCGGGCCTCCGAGGCGAAGAACGTCTGGCTTGCGCTGAAGCGCATCGGGCCGTTCTCGAGCAGCCGAGTGGCGGCGTCCTCGCCGGGCTCGACGCTCGGCCCCGGCTTGCCCTCGCCCTTTCCGACGGGCGCGAGCCGGTCGGGGATGACGTGCGCGTGCAGATCGACGATCATCACTCGCTCTCAGGCGCTCGGGCAGATCGCCACGTGCACGGCCTCCTCGCCCTCGACCTCTCCGGCGAGGGTCTCGATGGCGCGGACGGTGTCAGCGAGCTCGAAGGTGTGGGTGTGCATCCGCTCCAGCGGGAAGCGCCCCGACTCGATGATCTGGATCGCCTGGACGTAGGCCGTGGCGTCGACGCCGTAGGCCCCGACCATCGTGATGGCCTTGTTGATCAGGCGGTCGGTCTTGAGCTCGACGGCCCGGCCGCCCTTCAAGCCCGCGAGCACGACCCTGCCGCCGTGACGCACCGACTCGATGGCGTCGAGCACCGGCGCCGTGGCCATCGGGGTGAGCTCGAGCACGACGTCGGCCATCTTCCCGTCGGTGATCTCGGCCACCCGCTCGACGGTGTTCTCCTCCTCGACGTTGATCGTGTGGTCGGCCCCGAACTCCTCGGCGAGGGCGAGCTTGTTCTTGTCCTTGGAGAGCCCGGTGACGATCACGGTGCCGGCGCCGGCAACCTTTGCGGCGATCACCGCTGCGATCCCCCGCTGGCCCGGCCCGAGCACCAGCACCGTGTCGCCGAGCGTGGTCTGGCCGTACTCGACCGCCCAGCGGACCCCGGCTCCGAGAGGGTTGAACATCACCGCGGTCTCGGCCGGGATGTCCTTGCGCATCTTGTGCACGATCGAGTCAGGGTGCAGATAGACGTAGTCGGCAAAGCCGCCCCACAGCGATGGCGCCTGGTCGATCGGGGTCACGCCGTGGGCGCCGCGCCGGTTGCGGCACGCCTGGTAGTGACCGGTGATGCAGAGGTCGCAGGTATGGCAGGGGATGATGATCTCGAGGGCCACGCGCTCCCCCGGCTCGACGCCCCAACGCGCCGCCGCGCGCTCGCCGACCTCCTCGATGATGCCGAGCGGCTCGTGCCCGGGGATCGAGGGCCGGGCACCCTCCCGCCAGAGGTGGCCCTTGTACTGCTCGACGTCGCTGCCGCAGATCCCGCACGCCTCGAGCCGCAGCAGCCCGTCGTCGGGGCCGATCACCGGCCTCGGGAACTCCCGCATCTCCATCTGGCGCGGTCCGGACTGGACCATCGCCCTCACCATCTCGGTCAACTCCCGATGCCTCCCCAGGATCGTCCGCCCCTCAGGGCGCTCACTGCCGGCGTCCGCGCTGAGCCCGCGCTGCGCTCACGCCGGGGCGCTCAGACGTCCGCGTTGATGATCACGCTCTTCAGCTGCGTGTACTCGAGGATCGACTCCGCGCTCATCGTCCGGCCGAACCCGCTGTGCTTGTAGCCGCCGAACGGCGCCCCGATCACGCCGCCCGAGAAGGTGGTGTTGATCGCGACCTGTCCCGCCTCGATGCCCTTGGCCAGGCGGACCGCCCGGCCGACGTCACTCGTCCAGATCGAGGCGACGAGCCCGTACTTCGTGCCGTTGGCGATCTCGAGAGCCTCCTCCTCGTCGTCGTAGCTGAGCACCGACAGCACCGGACCGAAGATCTCCTCCTGGGCGATGCGCATCGTCGGCTCCACCCCGTCGAAGATGGTCGGTTCGACGAAGAAGCCCGAGTCGTACTTCTCGCCGCTCAGCTTGTGGCCGCCGGTGACGACCTTGGCGCCCTCCTCGCGGCCGATGTCGAGGTAGCCGAGCACGCGCGACTCCTGCTTGGCATTGATCAGCGGGCCCATGTCCACCTGCTCGTACCAGGGCCCGACCGTCACCTTCTCGAAGGCACCGGCAAGGGCGCTCACGACCTCGTCGTGGATGTGCTGGTCGACCACCAGCCGCGAGCCAGCCGCGCACACCTGGCCGGTGTTGAAGGTAATGGCGCGCACGATGGTCGGGATCGCCCGCCCGAGGGGGGCGTCGCGTAGCACGACCTGGGGCGACTTGCCGCCGAGCTCGACGTGCAGCGGCACCAGATTCTTGGCGCAGGCCTCCATCACCTTGCTGCCGGTCTCCGGCGAGCCGGTAAAGCTCATCCGGCGGATCAGCGGGTGGACGGGTAAGGCGGCGCCCGCCTCGTGGCCGTAGCCGGTCACCACGTTGATCACGCCGGGCGGGATGCCCGCCTCGAGCGCCAGCTTGGCGAGGAACAGGCAGGTGAGCGGCGCGTCCTCGGCAGGCTTGACCACGATGGCGTTACCCGCCGCGATTGCCGGCGCGACATCGGCGATCATCAGCGAGCCCGGGACATTCCAGGGGATGATGCTGCCGCAGACGCCGTAGGGCTCCCGGAGCGTCATGCCGAGCATGTTCGGCCGCGAGGTCGGCAGCGTGCTGCCCGTGACCTTGTCGGCCATCCCGGCGACGTAGACCAGATTGCCGGGGATGCCCGACGGGCCCCAGTGGGGCCGGCCGACCTCGAGGCGCTCGATGAGGTCGATCTCCCGTTCGTGGGCCCGGCACAGCTCCGCCCACTTGTAGAGCAGCTGACCGCGCACGGTTGGACTTGTGTCCCGCCAGGCGGGGAAGGCGGCCGCGGCCGCCTGGACGGCGTCGTCGATGTCGCGCTCGGTGCCCCGCGGCACCTGGCCGAGCAGCTCCTGCGTCGCCGGGTTGATGACGTCGATCCGCTCGCCGCTGTGGGCGGGGACCCATGCGTCGCCGATCAGGTGGCCACCCCCAGGTAGAAGGGTGCCGATGTCTAGGCGACGACTGTCCGTCTCGTGTGCCTCGGTAACGGCCATCTACTGCTCCTTCCCACGTCGTGCATATCGGCGGGCGAGCGCCCCCCGGGCTGCGGTGCCGCTGTCAGGAGTCGAAGGCGTCCTGCATGATGCCGACCTCAGGAGCCACTTCGACGTGCATTCCCGTGAGCGCAACGACCTCTTCGACGGTGAAGCCCCTCGCGACCTCGAGGAGGTGGAAGGCACCGTCGACCCTTCGCAACAGGGCGAGGTCGGTGACGACGGTGTCGACGACCCCGATGGCCGTGAGCGGGTAGGTGCAGCGATCGACCAGCTTCGGCCGGCCGGAGCTGTCACAGTGCTCCATCGTGATCATGACGCTCTTCGCACCGACGGCGAGGTCCATCGCACCGCCGACGCCGCCGCCGGCCATCTCCGGGGTCGCCCAGTTGGCGAAGTCGCCGTTCTCGGCGACCTGGTAGGCGCCCAGCACCACGGTCGAAAGCCGGCCCGAGCGGGCGATCTCGAACGACGTCACGCTCTCGAAGAAGGACGTACCTGGCTTCGTCGTCACGAACCAGCCCCCGGCGTCGTGGACGTCGGGGTCGAAGTCCTCCTCGTCGGCGAAGGATCCGTAGTCGAGGATCCCGTTCTCCGCATGGAGCACGACGTCCCGGCCCTCGAGATAGTTCGAGATGAGGTTCGGGATCCCTGCCCCGAGATTGACGTAGGTGTGCTCCTCGAGGAGCAGCGCCGCGCGCTGGGCGATCTCGGACCGGGTGAGCGCCAGCTTGTTGTCGTAGCTCCGGGCGCTCTGGGCCGCCCGGCTCGGGCGCATCGGCAGCGTCTTGGTGTCCATCGTGTAGGTGCTCTGTACAACGCGAGCGACGAACGCCCCCGGGATATCGACGAGATCTGGAGGGATCTCGCCCGGCTCGACGATCTCCTCGACCTCGGCGATGGCAATCCGGGCCGCTTTCGCGAAGCTGACGTTGAAGTTGCGCGAGCCGCCGCGCAGCTGGATGTTGCCGAGGCGGTCGCCACGGTAGCCACGGATGAACGCGAAGTCGGTCGTGATCGCCATCTCGAGGACGTACGGCTTGCCGTCGAAGTAGCGGATCTCCTTGCCCTCGGCGATCGGGGTCCCAAAGGCCGTCGGCGTGTAGAGCGCGGCCAGCCCGGCCCCGCCGGCGCGCATCCGCTCGACGAGGGTGCCCTGCGGGACGACCTCGAAATCGAGCTGGCCGGCGGCGATCTGGGTCTCGGCCTCGGACTCACGAACCCCTGGTCGCGCCGAGAACGACGCGACGAGCTTGCCGAGCTGGTGGTTCTCCGCCAGCAGGTGGGCCGTTGCATGGCCCGGCTGGCCGAGCCCATTGCAGTAGACGGTCAGGCGCTTCGAGCCCAGCTCGCCGAGCGCGATGATCAGGCTTGAGGGGAAACGGTGCGCCAGCCCGAAGCCCGCGATCGCCACACTCGAGCCGTCGACCACGTCGGCCACCGCCTGTGTGGGGGAGCTCGCGATCTTGTTCATGCCTCGCGCATCGGTCGCTCCCACGCGCCACCCCCCATGTCGATCTGCCCTTCCAGTGACGCCTGCGAATCGCTACGCGTCACCACCCGCAACGACCCCCCTCGATATGCACCGTAGAGCACGCCGCCGAGCCTGTGCAACGCAGCTGCGCTGCACTTCGTGGTCGCCGGCGGCGCCGGCCGCGCCCTCCCGCCAGCGGTCCGCCCTCGCGGCGCTAGGAGCGGTCATCGCCCGCGGATTCGGCGCCCCGGTGGTCGATCCCGGCGAAACACCAGCCTGCAAGAGCGGCTCGGACCGGCTCGTGTGAGAGCAGGTGGGCGCGGGCCCACGCTCAGGCGACGGCGTCAGTGTCGGTGTCGGTCTCGGCTCCCACGACGCGACCCTGCCACGCGACGGTCGGGCCGATCTGGTTGAAGGAGAACAGGTGGAGCTGCTCGATCCTCAGCTCCGGGGACGTCAAGGCGTCGCCGAACTGGGTGAGCAGGCGCTCGGGGCGATAGGCGCCCATGCGGAGCATGTTCTGGAGGAAGCCGTGCTGCTTGGTGAGGTAGCGCACCGAGGAGCCGACGCCGATCTTCAGTGACAGATCCGCCAGCTTGGTGACGTGCATCGGCGCAGCGAGCCCGAGATGCAGCGGCAAGTCGATCCCCGCGGCCCGCATCTGGTGCAACCAGGTGACCACCGCGCCGGCATCGAAGCACAGCTGGCTGACCATGTAGCTGGCGTAGCGCTGCTTTAGCTTCAGCGCCTCGAGGAGGACCTCGTCGGAGATGTTCGGGTGGCCCTCCGGGTAGCAGCCGACGCCGATCGTCTCGAAGCCGTGATCCATCTGTGACATCGCCTCGAGCAGCTCGCCTGCCGAGGAGAAGTCGCCGACGGGCTCCGCGGCGTCGCCACCGATCACGTAGAGGTGCCGCACCCCGAAGCCACGTATCCGCTCGATGAAGTACTGGAGCTCGGCCTCGTCTGCGACCTGGCGGGCAGCGACGTGGGGGATGACCCGGAAGCCCTCCTTCACGCACAGCTCGGAGTACTCGACGGTCCTGTCCAGGCCGAACTTCGGCGAGCAAGTCACCGTGACGAGCGTGCCGGGAGCCATCTTCGACAACTCGTCCCTGACGCCCTTCAGCGGGATGATCTCCACGTCGGCGTCGCGCACGAGCGCGCGCACCGCCTCGATCGTCTTGTTGTCCGGCCGACGCTTCATCGGACTTTCCAATCCCTGTCGTCTGCTCGCTGCCTACTACCTGAAGACCGCGCCCGGCCTCGCCGGCGGGTGCGGGCGCGCAGCCGAGCGTCTTGCCGTGGCGCTCGACGTCTACGACACTGTCGACCGCCGCCGCTGTCACCAGGGTGAGGTGAGAAACCTGCGCAGTCCGCCATTACTCGAGGGCGCGACAGGACCAGCCGTCAGCAGGGGGCGATCCGAGCCAGATCGCCTAGGCCAACTCGGCCCTCGCCGGGATGTTGGGCCGGCGGCGGCGCGCGTCATGGGCCTGGAAGGGGGAAGCTCGCCGAGCCGCCGCCGTCGAGCACGAGGTACTGGCCGGTCATGTACGCGCTGTCGTCGCTCGCCAGGTAGGCCACGGCACCCGCGATGTCCTCGGGGCGGCCCACCCTGCCGAGGGGGATCCGCCCGCCACGACGCTGGAGCTCGGCCTCGACGTCGAGGTCCGGATCCTCGCTGAGGAAGGCCCGGCTGGTCCCGACGGCGCCGGGTGCCACGGCGTTGACGGTGATGCCCCAGCGCGCGACATCCATGGCGAGCGCCCTCGTAAACCCGATGATCCCGGCCTTGGAGGCCGAGTAGGCCGTCGAGTAGGGAGCGGCGATCACCCCCGCCATCGAGGACACGGCGACGATCCTCCCCCAACGCTGCTCACGCATGATCGGCACGGCGGCGCGCGACATCAGGTACGTCCCCCGCAGGTTGATCCGGATCACCTCGTCCCACACCTCGACCGGCACCTGGAGGATCTCCCGCCGGTCGAGGCTCTGGGGGGCGGCGGCGTTGTTGACCAGGATGTCGAGGCGGCCGTGGCGTCCCACCGCCGCGGCGACCATCTGGTCGGCGTCCGCGACCTCGCCGATGTCCCCGGTGACGGCGCTCGCCGTGCCGCCGGCCGCCGAGATCTCCTCGACAAGGTCATCCAGCCCCTTCCAGCCGTCGTCCTTCACGCCGACGATCTCCTGGCGCCGGTTGAGCACGCCCGTCGGCTTGCGATCCGCGACCACGACGGTCACCGCGGACGCCGCCAGGCGGCGAGCCACAGCCTGACCGACACCATCGCGCTTACCGCAGCCGGTGACGAGGGCCACCCGTCTCGGGTCGCTCATTCGCCGTCGTGGCCCTCGGGGTACGTGAGGTCGATGCGGTCCGCGGGCACCTTCAGGGCGTGCTCGAGGATCGGCACCATCACGCTGGCGGGCACCAGGCACTCGGCGCAGGCGTCTGGGGTCGCGGAGATGACGACGCCAATCCGTTCACCGTCTTCGACCGCGATCTCATAGCCGTCTGCCTCGAGTGCAGTCCGGACAGACGCGAGGCCCTCCACATCGATCACTGCTGACCTCCTCCTATTGCTGGGCTCGCCTCGACGAGGCACGAGGTGTTCGACCAGGTCCCGAACACCCGGCAGACAAGCGACATGGCGGCGTTTCGGGCGCCGGTCACGGCGACCGGGATCTGGGCGGGGGTCGGGATGATCCGAGTGAGCGTATCCTGAGGCACCCGCTCCTCGACACCGGCCGAGCGCCCTCCCATGGGCCCCTCTCCGACGGCGTCCTTGCCGGCCCGCCGCAGGTCCGCCTCGCTGCGCACGCAGTGCTCGATGAACCACGCTTTCACGTCGCCCTTGGAATAGCCGGCTTTGGCGAGCAGCTGCGCGTGCTCGGGGCTGAAGACCACGAAGCAGGACTGGTCCCGGAAGATGAGCGAACCGGTCCGCACGATGGTGTCCGCGAAGTCGAACAGCACCTGCTCGGGATCCTGGGTATGGCGGTTGTCCACGAACTCGCACGTCCGCAGCAACGTTGCCGACACGGCGCTTTGACCCTCGGGGAGCCCCATCTCCACCGACAGGGGCTCCCACGGGCTCTCTTCCTCGTTTTCGCCGAAGCAGATCGCGAAGCGACCGGGCAGTCCCTGTGTCGCCTGGTCGAACTCGTGGGGCCGAATGCCAAAGGCGTTGCGCACGATGAGCCCGATCGCTCGGGCCACGGTGGCGTTCGCGCGAAAGCCCGGTCCGAAGGCGCCGCCGGTGCTGTTGAAGCCGAGCTCGTGACGCGCCGGGCCGTTGAGGATGATCATCGGGGCCGGCCCGCTCGTGCTCTGCCATCCGCCGCCTTTTGCCGCCCGGTCGCGGTTGACCGCCTCCCAAGCGGCGAGGACGACCGGAAAGTACTCGGGTTTGCAGCCCGCCATGGCGGCGTTCACCGCCGCCAGCTCGACCGTGCAGGAACGCCCGAGGTGGTCCATGCGACCGATCACCTCGTCGGGCGAGCGCTGCGTCAGCGCGAGGAAGCGGTCGACGAGCGAGCGCGTCGCGGGCACCAGCGGAAGCCCGTCGGACCACCCCTGCTCGTAGCAGTGCTCGACCGCCGCCTGGGCAGCCTCGGGATCGAGATCCGGCGC
>Ga0307372_10013479_pt1 | contig 10564 bp, 11 predicted proteins | sample OX1MG_FD_202533 | JGI IMG/M metagenome (GOLD analysis project Ga0307372, IMG submission 202533) | Soil microbial communities from Risofladan, Vaasa, Finland - OX-1 | ecosystem: Environmental > Terrestrial > Soil > Coastal area > Acid sulfate soil | place: Finland: Risofladan, Vaasa | collected... | reverse complement strand
GGCCTCCCGGATCGTGATCGCGATGACCAGCTGCGGCCGGTCCCGACCCACGTAGCCGATGAACGAGTAGTTGAACGTCGTCTTCCATGCGCCTCGCCCGTGATCGAGCTTCGGGTCCCAGATCTGGGCCGTGCCGGTCTTGCCCCCGATGACGTAGCCGGGGATCAGGGTGTTATCGCGATACCACGGGACGGCGTGGACGACGTGGCTCATGAGGGCAGTGAGCTCGCTCGACATCGCCGCCGACATCACCTGGCCGCGCGATGGCGCCGCGACCGCGTTCGGGCCGACCGAGAGGACGACGTGCGGGGTGACGAGGATGCCGCCGTTCACCATCGCGCTGTAGGCGGTGGCGAGCTGCATCGGCGTCACCGCCACACCCTGCCCGAACGCACCGTTGGCGAGGTCGATCTGGCGCCACGGCGAGATCGTCGGGTCGCGCACGAGGCCGCCCACCTCACCGGCCAGGTCGACGCCCGTGGGCTGTCCGAACCCGAGCCGCAACCAGGTCGATTCGAGGATCGCCGCGGCCTGCTCAGTCGTCCTCGCCAGCCCCAGCGCGACGCGGGCCGCACCCACGTTGCGGGAATAGGCCACGACGTCCTGGAACGGGATCCAGCCCATCGGCCGCAGGTCGGAGTCCCAGACCTTGGCGGTCCCGCCGTCGAGTGAGAGGGAGCCCGAATCGTCGATCATGGTCGAGGGGCTCGCCGTGCCGTTGGTGAAGGCGGCGAGCGCCGTGAGGAGCTTGAACACGGATCCCGGTTCGTACACCGAACTCACCACCGGATCGACGAAGCGGCCCGGATCGGTCGCCGCGATCGTGGCGTAGTCGTTGCCGTTGTAGGACGGGTACGTCGCCTCGCCGTAGATCTCGCCGGTATAGGGATCCATGACCACGCCGGACACGCTGACCGCCTGGTCGGCGACTCCCGCCGCGAGGAGTTCCTGCTCGAGCTGCAGCTGGAAGCCGGCGTCGATCGAGAGCCGCAGGTCGGACCCCGGTACACCGGGCGACAGGACGGAGATCGTGTCGGGGACCGGGTCGCCGTTCGTATCGCGCTGGGCCATCTCGACCTGGGGCTGTCCCGCGAGTTGAGCCTGGTAGTACTCCTCGAGTCCGTATTGGCCGGCACCCGCCTGGTTGACGAACCCCAGCAGCTGCGCGGCGAGAGTCGACCCCGGAGAGCCACCGGCGAGCGGGTAGTCGCGCATCGGCTCGGACTCGAGCGACAGGCCGGCCAGGGTGCCGTTCGCGAGGCCGTCGCGGATCTTCTGGGCGGTCGTCTCGTCGAGGCCGTCCGTCAGGACGACGTACCCGCGGTCGGAGATCATCTTCGTCGTCAGGTCGAGGGCGGCCGCCTGGTCGAGGCCGAGCAGCGCGATGAGCGCCTGGGCCGTCTGCTGTCGGACGACGAGGGACAGCGGTCCCGGCTCGCCGATGAGGCGGTAACGGGCGACCGTGGTCGCCAGGACGACCGTCCCGCTCCGATCGTAGATCGTGCCGCGGCGGGAGGGAGTCTCGATCCGGACCGTCGTCTGGGCGCGGGCGTCGGCAGCGAGCGCGCTTCCGCGGACCACCTGCCACCAGGCGAGTCGCGAGCCGAGCGCCGCTGCGACGAGCGCGAGGACGACGAGGACGACGAGATGACGTCTGCGCGAGTCGGTCCGACCGAGCATCCTTCGATCGCCGGGTCAGCGGGCTGCGACGACGAGTGGTGCGGCGAGCTGACTCAGCCCGGCATCGATCGCCTGCTTCCTGATCGCCGGCGCGCTGCCGAGGCGGTTGATGTTGGTGGCGAGATCCTGGAGCGTGGCCTCCATCCGCTGCCGATCGGTCTGCAGGCCGGCGAGGTCGTAGCTCGTGGCCGACACGCGGACGGTCTGGGCGAGTGAGAAGAAGGCGAGGAGGAAGGCGATCACGATCCCGCCGAGGACGAATCCGAGGCGTGCCGGTCGGATGCCGGCGCGGACGGCCGAGCGCGTCCGCCGGCGCGGCAGCGCGGCGGGTGCGGCGATCGCGGCTGCGGCGACGAACGGCTCGCGGCGGAGGCCGAGACGAGTTCCGCCGAATGCCGAGCGAGGACGGGCGGCGCGATAGACGGCCACCGATCAGTCGGCGGCGACGGCGGCGAGCCGGCGCGTGCCGAGGTCGAGGTCGAAGAAGGGGAACCCGTCACGGTCGTCGGCATCCGGTCCCAGATCGAATTCGACGAGGTCGCGCGGGTGGGTGTGCTCGAGGCGCTCCCGCACCTCGTGCTGGCGACGGCCATACGCCCTGCGGCGACTCGACTGATGGCGCTTGCTCACGGGGGCTCCTCCTTCCCTTCGTGAGCCGGTCGGCTCGACGGGACATCCGCCGCGTCACGTCCGGCTCAGGCGGCGATCCGTTCTGCGGCCCGAAGCCGAGCGCTCCGGGAGCGGGGATTGGCGGCGACCTCCTCCGGTCGCGGCGTGACCGACGGTCCGAGCGGCCGCAACCGCGGTTCCCGGCCACAGACGCACACCGGGAGTTCGGGCGGGCAGACACAGCCTTTCCGTTCCGCGGCTATGAAGCGCTTGACGATGCGGTCCTCGAGCGAGTGGTAGCTCAGGACCACGAGCCGTCCGCCCGGTCGAAGGAGCTCGACCGCGACCCCGAGCGCAGCGTCCAGCGCCTCGAGCTCCGCGTTCACCGCGATCCGCAGCGCCTGGAACACGCGGGTCGCGGGATGCCGGCGGCGCGGGCGGCGCGGATCCACCGGGACGACCCGCTCGACGAGCGCCGCGAGTGCCTCCGCCGTCTCGATCGGAGCGGTCCGCCGAGCCGCCACGATCGCCTGCGCGATGCGACGGGCGTTCGGCTCCTCGCCGTAGCGGCGGAAGAGCGCCGCGAGCGCACCTCCGTCAAGAGTCGCCAGGAGCTGCGCGGCCGGGACGCCGACCGTGGCGTCGAACCGCATGTCGAGGGGACCGCCGGCCCGGAATCCGAACCCGCGACCGGTGTCGGCGAGTTGCTGACTGGAGAGGCCAAGGTCGAACAGGAGGCCGTCGATCTGTGGGAATCCGGCCGCCGGCGCCACCGACCCGAGGTCGCGGAAGTTCGCCTGACGGAGGACAACCCGGTCGCCGAACCGGGCAAGCCGTCGACCGACCCTGGCGATGGCCGCCCCGTCGGCATCGAGGCCGAGGAGGCGACCATCAGGATCGGTCGCCTCCAGGATCCGCTCGGTGTGCCCACCGCCGCCGACCGTGGCGTCGATCTGGAGGCTGCCGGGAGCAGGTGCGAGCATCTCGACGACCTCCTCCACCAGCACCGGCAGGTGCCCTTCCTCCATCTCGCCGTCAGCGGCCGTCGAACGGATCCCGGGCGGATCCTGGAAGCGCATGTGGTGGGGACCTCAGATCCCGAGCCCGTCGAGGTGCGCCGCGAGCGTCTGCGGGTCCTCGAGGCTCCGTCGGATCTCGTCCCAGCGGGCGGGCGCCCAGATCTCGGCGTGGTCGCGCGCCCCCACGATGACGACGTCGCCATCGAGGGCCGCGAATTCGCGGAGATAGGCCGGGATGACGACCCGACCCTGGCGGTCGAGTTCGACCTCGACCGCCCCGCCGAAGATGTGGCGCTGGAAGGCGCGTGACGCCGCGTTCGCGAGCGGCAGCGTGGCCGTCTTCGCAGCGAGGTTCTCCCATTCGCCACGGGTGTGGATGGCGAGACAGTCGTCGAGCCACTTCGAGACGAACGCGCCGTCCTCGAGCTGGGCGCGGAACCGCGCGGGCACGGCGAGCCGTCCCTTGTCGTCCACCGAATGCCGGTACTCGCCGGTGAACACGTGCCTCGCCACCCCTGTCCTGTCTCGTCTATTTCGACGCGGGCCGCCCGCCTGCGGTACGTGCCGGCTCTGGGTGTTCCGTGGGACTGTTCCCCACTTCTCACCACTTTGCGCCACTTGCGGGCATTCTACACGGCAGGATGGTCGCGTCAATGGACAAAACGCACGAGACGAGGTGCACGAGACGAGAGGACTGACGGCGCGCGCGATCCGCCGGACGGCGACACCCACGGAGTTCGGCACTCGGGCGCGTTCGGGCGACCGGGCGGGAGGCGATCGCGTCCGGGGTGCCGCCCGGCGTGCCCGGCGTGCCCGGCGTGCCCGGCGTGCCCGGGGGGCCCGGCGTGCCCGGCGCGGCGATCGTGTCAAATGGCCGTCAGGCGAGCGCTGGTCAGCACCACGAGGTCGATCCGCGGCCAGTGGGGCGGACCCGGAGCGTGCGAGGGATCGTCCAGAAGTGCCGATTCCTCGTTCCATGCCCCGCGGGGCATCGTCCGGCCGACGAATGCCCGCCTGACGGTCGGTTGTCACTTTCGCGCCGGTCGACCTGACCGACCATGGGCGGTCCACTGGGACCGCCACCAAGCGCCTGGGATCGCGCCCACAGCTGCTCGAGCGGCCTCCGACTTGACCTACGAGCCGAGCGGGATCGTCACCAACTGGCCGACATGGATGAGAGACGGGTTCGTGATCGTCGGATTGGCCGCGAGAAGCGCGGCATACGAGACGCCGAAGAGCCGGGCCACGGCGCTCAGGGTGTCGCCGCTGCGGACGTGGTACGCGGAACAGCCGGGAACGCCTGGACACGGGACGAGGAGTGCCAGCAAACCGGGCGGGAGGGACGGTGCGACCGTGGTCGGCGTGACGCCCGGGGACGTCGTCGCCGGCGCCGTGGGGGGCGGGCTCAGCGCATCGCTCTCGGTCGGCGCGGATGGCGGGATCGCGGACGGCGACACGACGGCCGCTCCTGGCGGACCCGGCGAGGCGAAGCCCGGCGAAGGCGAGGCGATGAAGAGCGTGAGACCACCGTGGGCGTCGACGAACCCGATCGCGAGGACAAGCGCTGCCACGAAGGTGAGAGCGGCGGCGGCCACCGACGTGCGTCCCACGATCGGACGGGCGGTTGGGTCAGGCTCGCCCGTGCGGGACGGACGAGTGGCGCGCACCGCCGTGGCTCCCCTGACTGTGGCCGTCTCTACCGTGGCCGTCGAGTCGGGCGACGGGATCGAGGAGACGATCGCCTCCGCGCTCGCCGGTTCGGACGGCCGCACCCCGGCGGTCGGCGAGGATGCGATCACGGCGACGGCGACGTCGTCCGGCAGTTCGGTGGCGACGGCAGCCAGGGGCGGGGTAACCGGTGGCGTGGCAGCCGGTGGCGTGGCAGCCGGTGGCATGGCAGCCGGTGGCGGGGCAGCGACCGGCGGTGCGACCGGGATCCGCCCCTGGGCGAAACGTGGGCAGGCGGCGTGCGTCGGTCCGGCGCACACGAGTGCAACCTGGCGGGAGCCAAGGTGGATCGCGGGAGCGATGGCGAGGCACGCCGAGGGACCGTCGGGCCGATGAAGGAATCGACAGGAGTCGACGCCCACGCGCGGCGCCAGCCCGACCGGCGAAGCCGCGGGCGCGGTGCCTGCGAGGTCGACCACCTCGGGGTGTCCCTCGTCCTCCACCCGTCCTCCGAGCTCGACTCGTGGTCGACGACCGACGTGCGGCGGGAGTCTAGTACCTTTCTCCGGTTGCCGCCGCTCGAAGGACGATGCTAGGCTGCCCATCGGGGGATGCCGGCGGCGGCGGTTCCGCGTCCGGTGCCCGAACCCATTCGAGGTGCACAGACCCTCCCGATGGCACTCGAACTGCCTGTCGTCTCAGGGGCTCCGGAGTCCTATCACCTCGCGGAGGCGCGGATCCGCCGGTGCACATACCGTCGGCTCGTCCATGTCGCGAGCGTGCCTGATCGGATCTACGACGTCGAGTGCCTCTACCCGGAGCGCCGACTGCCCATCCCGCTCGGCGATCTCGAGTCCGCGACCCCGATCTGCAACGCCTGCACGGCGGCGCACATCTTCCGCCCGGACGAGGACTGAAGTCCTTCTCGTTCGAGCCTGGAGCACGGATGACCAAGGAACGCCAGCGAGGCGGCCTCTAAGCCGAGTTCTGTCCTCCGGACCTCGCGGCCTGGAGTGATGGCCATCCATCTCGACCGGCGGTCGCCCGCCGGTTCCAGCGGCCGACCCGAGGGCTGGGCAACGCGCCCCTCCCCCCGGCGAACCGGGGTTGCGCCCTCCTACTTGGCCTTGCTCCGGGTAGAGTTTGCCGCGTTTCACTCCGCCGACGACTCGCGTCGTGCAGCGGCATCGTCACTGTGGCACTGGTCCTCGCCTCACGGCGGACGGGCGTTACCCGCTACCCTGCGTTGCGGAGCTCGGACTTTCCTCGAATCGACGCCGCCGAGGGCGGCACCGATGCGCGGCCATCCGGCCGCCTCGCTGACCGGTCGATTGTAATCGAGTGCCCCTCACCGCCCGGATACTCCTCGCCGGAGACTCGCGTGCGATGGCCGGGCCGGCGGGCGGTCATCCGGATGACTGATCCGGGCGCCTTACGACGGATGCCGGACCGCCGGCCAGCGCGCGATCGATAGCCTCGTTGCAGAGCGCGTCGGCGGCGAAATTCTCGGCCCGCCGGACATGCCGGGCCGACCAACGGTCGAAGGACCCGAGCAGTCGTCGGGCAGCGGCGTGGAGCGGCTGGAGCTTGGCGTCCCTGACCCGCCAGCGACCGTTGACCTGTTCCACGATGAGCAGCGAATCGAGGAGCAGATCCACCTCGCGGGCCCCGAGCTGGACGGCCAGCTCGAGCGCACGGACGACCGCCGTGTACTCGGCGACGTTGTTCGTCTGGATCCCGAGGTAGTCGGAGATGGACGCCACCGGGGACGCCCCCGGGTCGTATGAATCCGGTCGGCCGAGCGCGATGAGGACCGCTCCCGCCGAGGCATGCCCAGGATTCGCCCGCGACGCACCGTCGGTCCGGATCACGAAGCCCGGCGAACCGCCGGCCACCCCGGCGGGGTCCGGCCAGAGCGACCCGCTCAGGCCTGACGCTCGACGATCGCCGCGCTCACCTCGAGGATGGCCCGGGTGATGTTGATCCCGCGCGGACATGCGTCGACGCAGTTGAAGATCGTGCGGCAGCGCCAAACGCCGTCCTTGTCGGCAAGGATCTCGAGTCGCTCGTCGGCACCGTCGTCACGCGAGTCGAAGATGAAGCGGTGGGCGTTGACGATCGCAGCCGGCCCCACGTAGACCGGCTGGGCCCAGAACGACGGACAGGAGGACGTGCAGGCGGCGCAGAGGATGCACTTGGTCGTGTCGTCGTAGCGGCGACGGTCCTCCTGGGTCTGGATCCGCTCCCGCTCCGGAGCCCGACCCTCGGTGATGAGATACGGCTGCACGCTGCGGTACTTGCCGAAGAACCCCTCCATGTCGACCACGAGATCCTTGACGACGGGCAGTCCGGGCAGGGGCGCCACCGTGATCCGCCGCTTGCCGAGCTGGTCGACCCGGATCTTGCAGGCCAGCCGGTTGCGCCCGTTGATGAGCATCGCGTCCGAGCCGCAGACGCCATGGCCGCACGAGCGCCGGAACGTGAGCGTCCCGTCCTGGTCGTACTTCACCCGGTGGAGGAGGTCCAGGACCCGGTCCATCGGTTCGGCGATCACCTCGTACGACTCCCAGTGCGGCCCCGCGTCCCGCTCGGGGTCGTAGCGCAGGATCCGCAGATCGACCTGCATCAGTACGTCCTCGGCTTCGGCTCGAAGCGGGTGATGGTGACCGGCTTGTAGCGGAGACTCGGGTCGCCCGAGCCACGGAAGGCGAGGCTGTGGGCGAGGAAGTGGACGTCGTCGCGCTCCGGATAGTCCTCCCGGGCATGGGCACCGCGACTTTCCCGGCGGGCGAGCGCCGCAACAGCGGTCGCCTCGGCGCAGTCGAGGAGATAGCCGACCTCGCGCGCTTCGAGGAGGTCCGTGTTGAACGTGTGGCCGTGATCGTCGACGCGGACCCGCGCGTAGCGCTGGCGCAACTCCCGGATGGCGGGGACCGCCTCGCCGAGGATCGTCGCGTCGCGATAGACGCCGACCTTGTCCATCATCACGTTGCCGAGGTCGCGTCGGATCGACGCGGCGTTCTCGCCGGATGGCCGGGCACGCAGCGCCTCAAGCTCGGCGATGACCGGTTCCGTGGCGTCGGCGCTCACGGTCGGCAGGTCGCCTCCGCGCACGTCGAGCGCCATCCGGCGGCCGGCCCGCCGGCCGAAGACGAGCAGGTCGACGAGCGAGTTGGTGCCAAGCCGGTTCGCACCGTGGACGCTCACGCAGGCGCATTCGCCCGCCGCATAGAGGCCCGGCACGATGGTGTTGCGCTCGTCACGGGTGACCTGCGTCTCGATCGTCGTGGGTATCCCGCCCATCGCGTAGTGGGCTGTCGGCTGGACCGGCACCGGCTCATCGATCGGCTCGACCCCCTGATAGACGCGGGCGAAGTCGGTGATATCGGGCAGTTTCTCCTCGATCACTGCGCGACCGAGGTGGGTGACGTCGAGATGGACGTAGTCTCTGCCGCCGATGCCGCGGCCCTCGCGGACCTCCATGTAGATCGCCCGGCTCACCATGTCGCGCGGGGCGAGCTCCATGAGCCGCGGAGCGTACCGCTCCATGAAGCGTTCGCCCGAGTCGTTGCGCAGGTATCCGCCCTCGCCGCGAGCGGCCTCCGAGAGGAGGATGCCGATGCCGACGATCCCGGTCGGGTGGAACTGGTAGAACTCCATGTCCTGCATCGGGATACCGTGTCGGTACGCCAGCGCGACGCCGTCCCCGGTGAGGGACCAGGCATTCGAGGTCACCCTGAACATCCGGCCGAAGCCACCGGTCGCGAGCAGGACCGCCTTGGCCCTGAACGTGTGGATCTCGCCGTCGGCGATCCGGTAGGCGACCACGCCCGCGCAGCGTCCACCGTCGCCGAGCTCCGTCCCGTCGGTGAGCAGGTCGACGACGTGGTACTCGTCGAAGAACGTCACACCGGCCTTGATGCATTGCTGGTACAGCGTCTGCAGGATCATGTGGCCGGTGCGGTCCGCAGCGAAGCACGCCCGCCGCACGGGGCCCTCGCCGAAGTTGCTCGTGTGTCCGCCGAAGCGACGCTGGTCGATCCGGCCGTCAGGTGTCCGATTGAACGGCAGGCCCATGTGCTCGAGCTCGATGACCGTCTCGATCGCCTCGCGGGCAAGCACCTCCGCGGCGTCCTGGTCCGTCAGGTAGTCGCCGCCCTTGACGGTATCGAACATGTGCCACTCCCAGTGGTCCTCCTCGAGGTTGCCCAGGGCGGCGCAGACGCCGCCCTGGGCGGCGCCGGTGTGAGACCGGGTGGGGTACAGCTTGGTGAGTACCGCCGCCCGGACGCCCGCCTTGGCGAGCTCCAGTGCGGCCCACAGGCCCGCCCCGCCCGCACCGACGATGATCGCCTCGAAATCCAGCTCCATCGGCGGTCAGGCCGGCGGGACGATGCCGGGCAGGGTGAGCACGACGCTCGTGCCGGCGACGAACAGGGCGAAGGCCAGCAGATAGAGGCCGCTGAGGAGGATCGTCCGGGTTCCGCCCTTGACGTAATCCGACACGACCGTCCGCACGCCGAGGAAGGCGTGGAACAGGACGAGCATGAGGAGGCTCCAGTCCATGACCCGCCAGAACAGGCTGCTCCAGCGCATCTGGGTGATGAACGTCGCGTTCTCCTGGGACGGGTCGTAGAGGACGTGCAGGATGAGGAAGTGGGCGAGGGCGAGGACGAAGAGGCCGAGCCCGGTGAGCCGCATGAGATACCACGCGAACAGCTCGAATCCACCCCCGGTCGGACGGCGGCGGCCGGCTCGCGAATAGATGGCCACGATCTCCCTACCCTCCGAAGATCGGCTTGAGGATGATGACCGCGACCGGCAGGCCGACGACGGTGAAGATCACCCAGTTCGCGTACCACAGGATGCGGTGGTAGCGGGTGAACACCGGCCAGAAGTCCATGATGATGATCCGCAGGCCGTTCAGCGCGTGGTAAAGGAGCGCCGCGCCGAGGAGGGTCTCCATGATCCGGCCGGGCGGGCTCGCGTAGACCGCCAGGATCGTGTCGTACGCCTTGGGGTCGCCGCCCACGAGGTAGATGTCGATGACGTGCAGGACGACGAACGCCCAGATGGCGACGCCGGAGATCCGGTGGAAGGCCCAGGCGAGCATCCCTTCGCTGCCGCGATAGGAGCTGTAGCGACGCAGCATCCGATCCTCCGCCCAGCCTCGCTCGACGCCGCTCAGACGGCCGCGAGGGCGAGCTGGTCGGCCACCGCCGCCCCGAACGCCTGCGTCCCGGCCGTGCCACCCAGATCGTAGGTCACCGTTCTGCCCTCTTCGATCACCGCCCGCACCGCCGCCTCGACCCGCGCGCCGGCGGCCGTCTCGCCGAGGTGGCGAAGCATGAGCGCCGCCGACAGGATGAGCGCAGTGGGGTTCGCACGATCGAGGCCGGCATAGCGGGGCGCCGAGCCGTGGACCGGCTCGAAGACCGCCGCCTCCGTCCCGATGTTCGCGCCGGGGGCGACCCCCAGCCCACCCACGAGTCCGGCGGCGAGGTCGCTCACGATGTCGCCGTAGAGGTTCGGCAGCACGAGGACGTCGTACAGCTCGGGCTTCTGGACGAGCTGCATGCACATGTTGT
>Ga0307372_10013478_pt1 | contig 10565 bp, 10 predicted proteins | sample OX1MG_FD_202533 | JGI IMG/M metagenome (GOLD analysis project Ga0307372, IMG submission 202533) | Soil microbial communities from Risofladan, Vaasa, Finland - OX-1 | ecosystem: Environmental > Terrestrial > Soil > Coastal area > Acid sulfate soil | place: Finland: Risofladan, Vaasa | collected... | reverse complement strand
GGTCCCGTTTATATTACTCTGCACACTAGAAACCACACGAGCGGTAATGAGGTTTGAAGTCGGCCGAAAGAGGATCGGTCTTGCGGCAGGGCACTTTTTCCTTGTTCTTTGCGCTATTACGGTTGGGCTAATCGTGATTGCCGCGGCTCTCATTTCATCACAGGGGACTGGCCCATTACCCGCGAATTCCAACAGTGTCAATTCGAGTTCGTCTTTCGGCTCGTCGTCAGTCTCCATCAGTAGCTCTTTCATTCAGTCAACGGTCAAAAGCTCGTTTGTCTCCAGTAACTCCAGTCTCAGTCAGTCAGCCGCTCAATACCCGCTGGTGTGGGGGCCGAATGCCCCAACGGTGTGCGGAGATCGCTGAATCTGCTTCATCAACGCAACGCTCGCACTCTCGAACGGCACATCGTCGACCTCAACGACCATGTCGACTACGACAATCATCAATAATGATACAACGACCATAGAGCATGGATATACCACGCTGATCATCAGAGGGAATGCAACGGACGGCATTTACGGTAGTCCGCCTCCATTCGAGATAGTAGCGGTCACTGCATACTTTCGGGACGCAGTGACTGGCCAGAACGTGACTACGAGCAGTGGGCTTACTGTCATCACATATACCTGTGACGTCACGCAGACCGGATTTACCCCTTGCCTGATAGGCGGTCAGGTGCCTCCTGGCCACACCTACAAAGTCACCTTGTACGTTACGAAGACTTACCTGCCGTGTTCGTTACTACCAGCCCAACCGGCCAACTTACAGTGTGAGAAACAATTGCTTGCGCCACCAAGCCCAACGATTACGGTAACCGAGTAAGATGGTCAAGTTGGTGACCATGTCTTTGCGCCTGTCGATTCGCAAAGGATTCTATCAAATGAGCGCATTTAGAACGTAGACACCTATCTCCCGAATACGCAACACAGCCGGGTGCCGCGTTAAGAGCTTCTGGATATCCAATCGGGGATGAATCCCGCAGAGGCTCTCTTCCTGTATCTGCCGATCCCCTACTGGGCTGCGTTTCTACTACTGCTGTATAGGCACGCGCCCATCTCCCCGTACGTCGCGATGAACGCCTTGTCCCGTAGCTTGTCCGCTGCCCTGACCATGGCCTCGACCTCCGGGTCGGTGACGAAGAGCGGCGCCCGCCTCTCGGACTCCTTCACGCTCTTCCTGAGTCACCTGACCTCGTCGGGGTAGGGGGTGTCCCTGTCCGTGTCCCCGTACCTCACGAACTTCTGGAACCTCTTCACCACCATGTGGAAGTCGGCCATCGTCTCGGCCGAGTAGTGGCGCACCTCCTTCGTCCGCGTGCTCATGATCTCGTGGTCGGTCAGCTTCACCATCAGGTCCTCGATGTCCTTTCTCTTTGCGCGCTGCCAGGGGACCCGGAGCGTAACGTAGGCGGTGTGGAGCATGTTGACGTACTTCGCCAGCCTGCACGTCGAGACGTTCTGGGCCTTGAGGTGGTTCAGGAACGCCAGGATCAGCTTCCTGTCAGGCGCCCTCAGCCTGGCGTCGGTGCCGAGCCTCGCGAGCGCGTTCCTCAGGTTGTACTCGTAGTCGTGCATGAGGTCCGGGGTCATGCGGTACTGCTCTTCCTTCGCATTTAAGGCGGGGTATCCAGAAAGTCGGGGATTTGCCATTGTGGGAATAGGTGCCCCGGGCGGGATTCGATCCCGCGTCGCCGACTCGAAAGGCCAGCATACTCTCGATACTGAATTTCAGTTTGACCGGGCTATACTACCGGGGCCCAGCGTGTGGCTCCCGGGAGCACCAATTAGAGGTTTCTGAGCCCACGCGTTGCCGAGCTACCCCACAAAGCACCATTCGCCCAAATCGGCCGGCGGCACGCGCGTGTCGACCCGCACGCCCGGAATCGCGATGACAGAGTCCCTCGGCAGGTAGGATGCAAAATCTGCACCGCCCGAGTCGATGGTCCTCAGGGAATGCAGGAACTCCGCGACTGGGATCGTGGACTTGTAGTAGAGATTTCGGCCCACCTGGAAAGCGCTCGAGCCCCGTCTCGGCTTGGCTGTGACGCACTCGAGCTGCGAAGGTCCCGAAGCCCCCAAGAGATGCTTCAGGACGGCAGCCTCGTCCGGCGTAAGTCCACACAGCCCGTCCCGCCTCAAGCACGACCATGTCCTGAGGGACTCCATCCGGGGGAAGAGCTGGAGCTCCGTCGAGGCTCGAGACCGCTTCAGGGAGAAGTACAGCGCTGCGGCGTCCGCGCTTGCCTTGCCGGTTGCCTCCTTTCGAAGCGAAAGCAGCGGAGGGATCGCTGGGGCGAGAGCATCCAGCATGTCAGCCGCCGAGGCAGCCAGCCCCAGCGCCCCGTCGATGGCGATGCGTTGGGCTCCCTTCATCGCGATCCGCCTGCTCGGCCCGCCTCCAAGGCGGACGCCGAAACCCCGTCCCTCCAGGTGAGCCGACAACAGTTCGAGCTGGGCGCCGGTCAGCTTCGGGAGTGGGAGGAAGTACCTGTCAAGGGAGGGGACGTGGAGCTGCTGGAGCCGGAACCTGAGCAAGGCCCTTGAGAGCCCGCAAAATATTATATATATCACGCGGGGCTGACGGCCATCGGTTCCGCACTTTTGGCCAAGAAAGATCTAGAATTCCTTGACAGGATTGAGGTCAAGACGACGGACTACCTCGAGAAGATCAATGGAGCCATCGAGAGCGAGTTGAATAGGTACTCGGACTCCCGTTTCCATGGACCTCTCAAGTACGCCCTCGATGGAGGGAAGCGCATCAGGCCGCTCGTCCTTCTCCTCGCCGCAGAAGCTGTCGGGCACTCGGACGACGACAAGGTTCTCGACGCAGCGGTGGCCGTCGAACTTCTGCATGCAGAGTCCATCATCCATGACGACATCATAGACCAGGAGGCCTCGAGGCGGGGAAGGGCGGCGTTCCACGTCAGGTATGGCTACAGCGCCTCGCTTCTCACCGCCGACTTCGTCTTCGCGATGATACTCGCGATCGCGGCGAGATACCCTGACAGGAGGGTCGCGACCACCATCAGCAACGCGGCGATGAACATGTGCGAAGGGGAATACGCCGAATTGACGATTGACCCGGATGTGTACAAGCTCGACTGGGACGAGTACCTGGAGGTGATCTCCAAGAAGACGGCGGCGCTCTTCGAGACCGCGGTAAGGCTGGGGGGGCTCGTCGGCGGGGCGTCGCAAGAGAAGCTGGAGGCGCTCACCGAGTACGGCAGGTATCTCGGCATCGCCTACCAGATCCATGACGACATCCTCGACTGGGGGTCGGAGGACAAGATCACCGCCGCGTTGAAGCGGAAGGGAGAGGAGAGGTTAATCCTGGCCAGGCTGCAGTCGATGACCGACTCCTACGCGAAGAAGGCGAAGGAGAAGCTGTCCCTCCTCGACGAGAACGAGGCGACCTCGCTCCTGAGAGAGCTCACGGACTTTTCGGTGAAGCGGGACCTCTAAGGTCGCCTAGTGGCCCGCGAGTGCGGGCACGGCATCGCGCGCGAACGATATCACAGGCCCCGGGAAGAGGCCGAAGGCGATTATCAGGGCGACGAGCACCCCCAACAACACCGCGAACGAGGTCGGCTCCTCGATGCGGGTGGTCTCACCGTCAGGCTCGTCCAGGTACATGCGCTTGATAGCCCACCCGTAGTAGCCCATGCTCAGCGCGCTGTTCAGGACGCCCCCGACCGCGAGCCATGCGAAGGGTGTGTTGAGGACCGAGGTGAAGAGGAGCAGCTTGCTCCAAAAGCCGCTCAGCGGCGGGACGCCCGCGAGAGCGAGGAACGAGATCGCCATCGCGAACGCGGTCACGGGCATCCGCCTTCCCAGCCCGTTGAAGGCCTCGACGCTGCCGCTTCCTAGCTTGAGTATGACGAGGCCAGCACCGAGGAAGGCCGCCCCCTTCATCACCGAGTGGTTGATGATGTGGAAGAGCGCCCCGGTCATCCCTATCTCGGCCTGCTGGGCGAAGGGAGGGTTCCCCTGCGCGTAAGAGTAGACCACGAACCCGATGAGTATGTAGCCCGCCTGCGCGATGCTGGAGTATGCGAGGAGGCGGGTCATGCTCTTCTGGGTGAGCGCGGCGAGGTTCCCGAGAGTCATCGTCGCGAGGGCGAGCACGGCGAGGACGTTCGGGATGGTGAACAGGCCGCCCTGGGGCGTCAGGGAATAGACCGTGGAGATTGCGAGGACGACCCTGATCGCGGCTACGAAGCCCGCCTTCTTCGTCCCCGCCGCAAAGAGCGCGGCGATGGGCGTGGGGGCTCCCTCGTAGGCGTCCGGCGCCCACATGTGGAAGGGCACGATCGACATCTTGAAGCCAAAGCCGACGATGAAGAGGAGGACGGCCAACCCGGCGACCGGGTCGGTGAGCTGTGAACCCAGCGAGGCCGCGGCCGCCCCGATGTTGGTCGTCCCCGTCAGTCCGTAGGTGAGGCTGATGGCGTAGAGTATGATGGCGGACGAGAGCGCGCCCAGGACAGCATACTTGACGGCCGCCTCGTTTGACTCCTCCTTGCTCTTCTGGAAGCCGGCGAGAGCGTAGGTCGGGATGCTCATGAGCTCCCAGGCGACGAAGAGCATGAGGAGGTCGACCGAGTACGAGATGAGGAGCATCCCGAGGGCTGCGAACGAAAGCAGCGAATAGTAGAATGGGGTGTTGCTCGACCTGCCGGAGGGGACGAGCGTGAGGGAGGCCGCCGCCACGAAGAGCGTGACAAACAGGGTCAGAATCGCGAAGAGGTTCCCCAGGGAGTCAGAGGCGAGGAGCGTGCCGAAGGGGGCGGAGCTCGTCGACCCCGTAGCCGCGTTCAGGATGACCGAGGCGAGGGCGGCAATGAGCGCGACGAGGAGAAGGTAGCCAGGGAGGTTTCCGCGCCTGCCCCGATACTGCAAGAAGGGCACCCCAAGCGCAGCCGCGGAGAGCGCCACGACGGCGAAGATGATGTAGTCCGCCATCAGGCGTGCAGGCCTCCGTGTATCAGGTTGGCGGTCCATTGTGCGACCGGCGCGGCGGGCGAGAGGATCAAGAACGAGAAGGCCGTGAGAACGACCAGCGGGACGAGATAGAGCGCGACCACCGTCGCGTCCGCGCTCGAGAGGTCTTCGGCCGGCCTCGCAGTGTCGGTGGCAGGTGGTGCGGGGTCGATGACGACCCGTTTCAGCATCCAGAGGAAGTAGCCCCCGGTGATGACCGGGACGAGGACGGTGATCGCGGTCGATGCGTAGGCGGAGATCCCGCCGGAGATGACCATGAGCTCGGCGAGGAAGCTCGCGAACGGGGGTATGCCCATAGCTGCGCTGCTCGCGACCGCGAGGAGCGCAGCCGTGAGGGGGACGCGCTGCCCCATCCCGCCTAGCAGGGGGATCTTCCTCGTCCCGGACTGCTTCTCAACGAATCCCGAGAGGGTGAAGAGCGAGCCCGTGGCGAGGGCGTGCGTGAACATCAGGAGGATGGCCCCCTCGATCCCCAGAGGGTTGCCTGAGAGGACGGTCGCGAAGGCTCCGAGGAGCACGAAGCCCATGTGGCTGATGCTAGTGTAGGCGAACATCCGCTTCAGGTCGCTCTGGAGGAGGGCGACCACCGCGCCGTAGAACATCGAGAAGATGGCCACGATGATGAAAGCCCACGCGTACTGGTAGGCCGCCTGCGGGAAGAGGCCGAGGGCTATCCTGATCACGGCGTATCCCGCGAACTTGGGTAGGATGCCTGAGAGCAGGGCGTTTACGGGCGCGGGAGCCTGCTCGTAGGCGTCGGGCTGCCAACCGTGGAACGGGAAGACGGGGAGCTCCACGGCGCAGCCAACGAAGACCGCGAGGAGGGGGAGGTACTGGAGCCCGGCTGGGATCCTCCCTGCGAGGCTAGGGATGTCGAAGGTCGAGGTCGACACCCCGAAGTAGAGTGCTAGGAAGCCGAGGAGCATCACCGCGCTCCCCGCGAACGTGAAGATGATGAACTTCAGGGCGGCGTACTTCCTTCTGTCTCCGCCCCAGACACCGATCAGGAAGAACATCGGGATGAGGGTCAGCTCCCAGAAGAGGTAGAAGACGATGAGGTTGAGGGAGGTGAAGGCACCCATCACCGAGGCCAGCGCGAGGAGGAGGAGCGAGTAGTATGCGGGCTCCCTCTTGTCTATCAGCGTCCTCGAGCTCAGGATGGAGAGTACCCCCACGATGGAGGAGACGAGGACGAGGGGGGCGCTCAGGCCGTCCAGCCCCAGCGCGATGTCGACCCCGAACCCAGGCAGGGTGATCCACGGGTGGTCCTCCGTAAGGGCGTAAGCCCCCAGCGTCGGGGTGTGCGAGTAGACCGACCAGAAGACGTACCCCGCGACGAGGAGCGTCGCCAGGGCGAACGCGGCGGCAACGTTCGGCGCGGTCCTTCTTCCACCCCCGAGGCTCGAGAGCGCGAAGGTGACGCCGCTCCCGAGGAGCGGCACGAGGATGAGCAGCGAGAGGACGTAGCTCATGGCTAGCCCAGGACTCCTGTCGCGAAAATGAACAGGACGAGGATCACCGCGAGGCCTATCGCGAAGATCAGCGTGTATCGCTCCAGGACGCCGTTCTGGATCCGTCTGAGGGCCCTCGAGATTGACTCGCCGTCGATCGCGACGTCGGCGGCCGCCAGGTCGATCACGTTGCCGTCTATCCAGATGCCTGCGCGGGAGATGTAGACCCAAAGCGCCGCCGTTCCGGAGTTGACGCGCTCGAGGCCCTGGAGTTCAAATCCGTCGAGGAGCCACCTGGACGCAGAGATGGTCGGGTCGACGAAGACCCTGTAGTATATCGCGTTGAGGTACCACCGGTTCTCGAGGAAGCTGTGGAGGCCGTGCAAGACGCCCGTCTGCCCGACCAGGCTGCCCGGTTCCACGCGCCTCGCGACGTAGAGCATGTAGGCGGCGCCCAGGCCTGCCAAGACGAAGGCGAAGGCGATGGCCGCCGCCTCGAGGTTGAATGAGAAGGCCGCCGGGACGCTCGACAGCGCGGCACTTGGATAGAAGCCATGGATGTAGGTGGTCGCCGCCTCCTCTAGCGCCCCCTCGATGTTCAGGAACGGCGCGAGGACGCCGATGACCACGGTCATCGCCCCCAAAATCGCATATGGGACCCATCCCAGCGGCCCCACCTCGTGGGGCTGGTGGTCCCCTAGCTGCTCGCTGGCCTTACCATAGAATATCAGGCCGAGCATCCTGAAGGTGTAGAAGGCGGTGATCCCCGCCGTCACAGCGCCTACAGCGAAGAGGCCCCACTGCCCGGCGCTCCACGCGGACGCGAGGACGGCGTCCTTGCTCCAGAACCCGCTGAAGGGCGGTATGCCCGAGAGCGAGGCGGCCGCGATGAGGAAGACCGCGAAGGTCAGCCTCATCTTGTCCTTGAGGCCTCCCATGCCGTTCACGTACTTGGTACTCGTGACGTGGATTAGGACCCCCGCCGCCATGAAGAGGCACGCCTTGAAGATGGCGTGGCTCATGAGCTGGAAGAGACCGGCCGAAAGGCCCTGGGCGAAGTTCGAAGAGAGGCCGGCTATCCCCAGCGCCATGATCATGTAGCCTATCTGCGAGGCCGTGGAGTACGCCAGTATCTTCTTCAGCTCGAACCCCACCATCCCCTGGGTGGCCATGAGGAAGGCCGTGATCGCCCCTATCCACGCGACGGTCATGAAGAAGGGCTGAATGAGGGCAGGGTTCGCCTCCATCGCGAAGTAGAAGATGGGGCCTATCCTCGCGACCAGCACCACGCCTGCGTTCACCATCGTCGCGGCGTGGATGAGGGCGGAGACGGGAGCAGGACCGGACATCGCGTCGGGGAGCCACTCCTGGAGCGGGAACTGGGCCGACTTGCCTATCGCGCCCCCGAATAGGAGGAGGGCCGCGGGGACGAGCAGGCCGGCGTTTGAGAGGGAGGTCGCCCACGAGTTGCTGCCGGCGAGCGCCTGGAAGCTGAAGGTGTGCGCGTAGATGAAGACGAGGAAGAGCCCGATGAGCATGGCCATGTCGCCTATCCTCGTCATGACGAACGCCTTCATCCCGGCGTGGGACGGGGAGTAGGCCTGCTCCTCGCCGAGGGCCTTCTGCCCGGGCGTGCCCACCCAGTTTTCTGTCTCGTCGTGGTAGTGGAAGCCTATGAGGGCGTAGCTGCAGAGCCCGACGCCCTCCCAGCCGATGAAGAGCGAGAGCAGGTTGTCCGAGAGGACGATGAGGAGCATGTTCCCCAGGAAGAAGTTCATGAAGAACCAGTATCGCGTGAGGCCATGCTCTCCTCTCATGTAGTCTAGGCTGTAGACCATGATCAGGAGGGCGATGGACGTGACCACGTTGACGATGATTATCGTGAAAGGGTCGTAGAGGACGCCCATGTTGATGCCAAGCTCGGAGATCCAGGGGACCGATGTGGGGATGACAGAGTTGTAGACCGAGATCGTCTCGCCCTGGAGGACGGGGATGAGGAGGAGGGAAGCGAAGAGCGCGGAGAGGCCTGAGAATCCTACCGCCGCGTAGTCCCTCACCCTGCCCCCGAGCCTAGAGAGCAGGGGTGCAAGGAGGGCTCCCACGAATGGGAAGATTATCACCAGCCAAAGGTAGATTGATGGGATAGAGGCTGTCGCCAACTTGCCATCAGAAGCCTCCCTTCAGCACCGACACTGAGTTGGCGAAGTTGACCAGCATCTTGGTCACCAAGTCAGGATAGATCCCAAGGAGTAGAGAAATCGCGGCGAGGGCGAAGAGCGGGATCGTCATGGCGAGAGGCGCCTCCGTGACGCTCTGAAGATGGGCGGGGAGAGGCCCGAAGAAGATCCTCCTGACTGGCCAGAAGGTGTACGCGACCGTCAGGACCGTCGCGACGATGCCTAGGATCGCTATCAGGAGGTTGATGTTGACGCCGTAAGCTCCCTGGAAGAAGATGCCGGTGAACATTATCCATTCCGCTTGGAACCCGCTCGTCGGCGGAACGGCGGAGAGGACGAGCCCTCCGATGAGGCAGAGCGTGGCTGTGAGGGGCATCTTGCTCGCGAGCCCCCCCATCTGTTTGATGTCTCGCGTCCCTGTCCTGACGAGGAGTATTCCCGCTACCGAGAAGAGGATGCACTTCCCGAGGATGTGGCTGAGGAAGTAGAAGACCCCGCCGGAGACCCCGAGGACGGTGAGGCTCCCGATCCCCAAGAGCGAGTATGCGTTCTGGCTCATCGTCGACCATGCGAAGAGGTACTTGACGTCGTCCTGCACCAGCGTCATCGCCCCGCCGAAGATCATTGTCAGGAGTGCGACTATCATGAAGGGCACCGAGAAGGCCTGGAAGATCGTCGGCATGTTCTGGACGAGGAGCCTCGCCACCACGTAGTTGCCCACGCCCACCACCGCCGCCATTATCGGGGCGAAGGAGGAAGGGGGCTCGGCTTCCGCGGTAGGGAGCCACATGTGCACCCCGAAGACGCCCATCTTGACGAACCAGCCGAGCATGACGAGAAAGAAGACCCAGTACGCCAGCGAGGCACCCTTGCCGAGGGTCGAGAGCGAGGAGACGTCGAAGCTCCCCGTCGAAGAGTAGGCGACCAGTATCCCGACGAGGAAGATGAAGGCCCCCAGCTGGTTCCAGACAAAGTACATGATGGCGACCCTCCCCTTCTGAACGTACCCGAAGAGGCCGAGGAGGAAGAACGTCGGTATCAGCATGAGCTCCACGAAGAGGTAGAGCTCGATGAGGTTCGTGGAGAGCGAGACCCCGAGGAGCCCGGTCACCACTAGGAGGAAGTTGAGGTAGTAGACCCCGTACTGCCGCTTCTTCTCGTCCCCGTAGAGGTCGCTAAACCTGTGGCACATGTAGGGCATGGAGTAGATGGCGGTCGCCGCGCAGACGAGGGTCATGACGAGGGCCACGGGCAGGCTGAGGCCGTCTGCGAGGAACCCGAAGCTGAGCCCTGCCGCAGGCGCCCAGGCGTAGCTCTCGGTCACGGCCGCTCCCCCGCCGTAGAGGCCGGAACCGACAGCGAGCAGGAGCAAGGCGACGTAGAGGAGCGAGCCGAATGCTATCCAGCCCACGCGCCTTCCCACCCTGCCCCCGAGCGCGAACGAGGCGACGCCGGCCAGCAGCGGGACGAGGACGACCTGCAGCAGGATGAGTGGAATCGTGGTCAGGACGAAGCCCCTCCCCCTCCGCGTCTCAGGCCCGCCGAATCCTCACCCCTTCCCACTAAGAATCCGGGAATTAGCTTGTCTTCCATGTGGTCTACCCCTTCAGGTTCTTCAGCTCGCTGACGTCGACGTCGTCGTGGATCCTGTAAGCGACGACGACGATCGCGAGTATCACCGCCGCCTCGGCCGCCGCGAGCGCGATCGAGAAGAGCACAATAGTCTGCCCGAGGGCGGTCGGCCAGAGGAACCTGTTGAAGGCGATGAAGTTGATGTTCGCGGCGTTGACCAGTATCTCCACCGAGAAGACCAGCCTCATGGCGTTCCTCTTGGTCACGAGGCCGTAGATCCCGACCCCGAAGAGGAGCGCCGAGGCTATGAGGTAGTCCGAGAGGGCGACGGCCATCCTCCACTACGCCCCCTCCCTTTCGT
>Ga0307372_10013477_pt1 | contig 10565 bp, 8 predicted proteins | sample OX1MG_FD_202533 | JGI IMG/M metagenome (GOLD analysis project Ga0307372, IMG submission 202533) | Soil microbial communities from Risofladan, Vaasa, Finland - OX-1 | ecosystem: Environmental > Terrestrial > Soil > Coastal area > Acid sulfate soil | place: Finland: Risofladan, Vaasa | collected... | reverse complement strand
GCAAGAGTTCAGCGGGATCATCCGCCACGGCGCCAAGCTGCTCTACGCGTATTGCGAGGCGACGGTGCCGAAGGTCACCGTCATCACGCGCAAAGCTTACGGCGGCGCGTACGACGTGATGTCGTCGAAGCATATTCGGGGAGATTTCAACTTCGCCTATCCGACCGCCGAGATCGCGGTGATGGGACCCGAGCAGGCGATCAATATTATTTTTCGCAACGAGATGACAGCGGCGGAGCGCGCCACGCTGGTCGATGACTATCGCGCGCGGTTTGCCAATCCGTTCAAGGCGGCAGAGCTAGGCTATATCGATGAGGTAATTTTTCCGCGCGACACGCGGCCGCGCCTCATCACGGCGCTGCGCGCGCTCGAAAACAAACGCGACAAGAATCCGCCGCGCAAGCATGGCAATATTCCGCTGTAGGCGATCTCAATTGAGTAAAACGAATTGATAACGAATGCTCCGCTTCGGCGGGAACCGGAACTGCTGGAATACTGATGTTCAAACGGGTCTTGATTGCGAATCGCGGCGAAATCGCGGTGCGAGTTATCCGCGCCTGCCGCGAGTTGGGCCTCGAGTCGGTCGCGGTTTATTCCGACGCCGACCGCGGTGCGCTGCACGTGCGCGAGGCCGACTACGCGGCGGCGGTGGGCGCGTCTCCGGCGGCGGAAAGTTACCTGAAGATCGATCGCATCCTCGAGGCCGCGAGGAAAACCGGCGCCGACGCGGTGCATCCGGGCTACGGATTTTTCTCAGAGAACGCGGGCTTCGCGCGCGCGGTCGAAAAAGCCGGTCTGGTCTGGATCGGTCCTCCGCCCGAGGCGATCGAGCGCATGGGCGACAAGGTCGAGGCGCGCAAACTGATGTCGGCGGCGGGAGTTCCTGTCGTGCCGGGATCGCCGGGCACGCTCGAAACGGAAGCGCAGGTGCGCGAGGTCGCGAACAAGATCGGATTTCCGATCATGATTAAGGCGGCGGCGGGCGGCGGCGGCAAGGGCATGCGGATGCTCGAGAGCGACAAGGATCTCGCATCGATCGTCCGGACCGTGGCGAGCGAAGCGAAGTCGTCATTCGGCGACGGGCGTTTCTACGTGGAGAAATTTGTGCGCCGCCCGCGGCATATCGAAATCCAGGTGCTGGCCGATAAGCAGGGCAACACGGTCCACGTATTTGAACGCGAGTGTTCCATCCAGCGCCGCAATCAGAAGGTGGTCGAGGAATCTCCGTCGCCGTTCGTCACGCCCGAGATGCGCCAGAAGATGGGCGCGGTCGCGGTGCAGGCCGCGAAAGCGGTCGGATACTACAGCGCCGGGACGATCGAGTTTCTGGCCGACGCGGATCGCAATTTCTATTTCCTCGAAATGAACACCCGCATCCAGGTCGAGCATGCGATAACCGAGATGGTGACCGGAATCGATCTCGTGCGCGCGCAGATCGAAATCGCGGCGGGGAAATCGCTCCCGTTCAAGCAGAAGGACATCGCGCAACGTGGCTGGGCGATCGAATGCCGCATCTATGCCGAAGATCCGGAGGCGGGTTTCGTTCCGGCGCCGGGGAAAATCCAGACGTTGCGGTTTCCCGAAGGGCCGGGAATCCGCAACGACGCGGGCGTCTATGCGGGCGCGGAAGTGCCGATGTTCTACGATCCGATGATCTCGAAACTGGCGGCGCACGGCGCAAATCGCTCCGAGGCGATCGACCGGATGCGCCGCGCGCTCAGCGAGTTTGTGATTTCGGGCGAGCTTACGACCAATTTGTCGTTTCACCGCTGGATCATGACGCATCCGCGGTTTATCGCCGGTGACTTCGACACTAATTTTATTGCGCAGGAATATCATCCGGGCGTGGTCGCGAAGGGCGACGATCACGCGCGAACTGCCGCGATGTTTCTGGCGGCGATCGCAGCGCAGCGCGGCGCGAATCACAGCAATGGTCAAGCGCCGTCGCGTGCTGCGCAACCTTCCGGCTCGGCGTGGCGCAGCCTTGCGCGATTCGACTCGCTTCGGAGATAGAGATGCGCTACGTCGCGACCCTTGATGACGCGGAACACGAAATCGAGCTCGAAGAGATCTCGGCCGAGAGTTTCGCGATTACCTTCGGCGGTCATCGCTTCGATGCCGACGTGCGCAAAATTGGACCGGCCTCGTTTTCAATCATAATCGACGGGCGCTCGTTCGACCTTGATGTCGCGCGCGATGGCGACGCGACGGTGGTTGCGTCGCGCACCGGCTCGACACGCTTGACGATTGTCGATGCCGCGCGGCGCGCGTCGAGAGGGGCGGCGGACAAACGCGAAGTCAGCGGCAGGATCGAGATTAAGGCTGGAATGCCGGGTCGCGTGGTAGCAGTACTGGTCGCGCCCGGTGATGAGGTCCAGTCGGGGCAAGGGGTTGTGACCGTCGAAGCGATGAAGATGGAAAATGAACTCAAGAGCCCGAAGGCGGGAAAGGTGACCGAGGTGAAGGTGGTGGCGGGCCAGACCGTGGAAAAGGGCGAGCTGCTCGTGGTGATCGAGTAGCCCGGGTTATCGACGATGGCGGACAACGAACGCACCACACTCGACAACGCGCGCAAGAAATGGGAAGAGCGCAAGCTTGCTCCCGCGCTCAAACGCGGCGCCGAGCGCAAAAAGAAATTCACTACGACCTCGGGTATCGAGATCAAGCGCCAGTACGATCCGTCCGACCTGGACGGCTCCGAATATGTCACCGATCTGGGCTTTGCGGGCGAGTATCCGTTCACGCGCGGAGTGCAGCCCACGATGTATCGCGGGCGGCTGTGGACGATGCGCCAGTACGCGGGCTTCGGCACCGCGGAGGAATCGAACAAGCGCTATCGATATTTGTTCGAGCAGGGGCAGACGGGGCTTTCGGTCGCCTTCGATCTTCCGACCCAGATGGGCCGCGATTCGGACCATCCGCTCGCCTCGGGCGAAGTTGGGCGCGTCGGCGTTTCGATCGGATCGCTGGCGGACATGGAGATGCTGCTCGACGGACTTCCGCTCGACAAAATCTCGACCTCGATGACGATCAACGCGACCGCATCGATCCTGCTCGCGCTGTACCTGGTGGCGGCGGAGCGGCGCAAGGTCGGGTGGGACAAAGTCAACGGCACGATCCAGAACGATCTGCTGAAAGAATATATCGCGCGCGGGACGTACATCTATCCGCCGCGCGGTTCGATGCGGATCATCACGGATATTTTCAGCTTTGCGTCGAAGGAAGTTCCGAACTGGAATACGATTTCGATCTCCGGTTACCATATTCGCGAAGCCGGCTCGACCGCGGCGCAGGAACTGGCGTTCACGCTCGCCGACGCGGTGGCGTATGTCGATGCGGCGGTGAAGGCAGGACTTGAAGTCGATAGCTTCGCGAGCCGGCTGTCGTTCTTCTTCAACGTCCACAATAATTTCTTCGAGGAGATCGCGAAGTACCGCGCGGCGCGGCGGATGTGGGCAAAGATCATGAAAGAGCGCTTCGGCGCGTCCGACGAGCGCTCGATGATGATGCGGTTTCACGCGCAAACCGCCGGCTCGACTCTCACCGCGCAGCAGGTGGACAACAACGTGGTGCGCGTTACGCTGCAGGCGCTGGCCGCGGTGCTGGGCGGGGCGCAGTCGCTGCACACGAACTCGAAAGATGAAGCGCTGGCGCTGCCGACCGAGTCGTCGGTCCTGCTCGCACTGCGCACGCAGCAATTGATCGCGTACGAATCCGACGTCGCGGACACGATCGATCCGCTGGGCGGATCGTACTATGTCGAGAAGATGACCGCGGAGCTCGAGAAGCGCGCGTTCGAGTACCTTTCCAAGATCGACGATCTTGGCGGTGCGGTGGCGGCGATCGAACGCGGCTACCAGCAGCGCGAAATTCAGAACGCGGCGTACCTTTATCAGCGCGAGATCGAGACCAGAGAGCGTATTATTGTAGGCGTCAATCAGTTTACCGGCGGTGGCGAGCTTCCCAAGGATATTCTGAAGGTCAATCCCGAACTCGAGGACAAGCAGAAGCGCAACCTCGCGCGAGTCCGCGCCGAGCGCGACGCCGCCACGGCCTCGGCCGCAATCGCGCAGGTCGAGCGGGCCGCGCGCGACGGCGGCAACCTGATGCCGCCGATTATCGACGCGGTGCGTTCGTGGTGCACGTTGGGCGAGATCTCCGACGCGATGCGCCGTGTGTTTGGCGAGTATCAGCCGGTGAACACCCTCTGAGGTAGCGCGCCGGGGCGCGATTGTATAAAAGGATTGCGATTTTGGTTCGTGCGGCGCGCCATCCTGTGATGCCGACGCGCGCCATGCGAAATCGCTAAATCAGTACGCCGCGGCGCCACCGCGGCCTTGTGGAGAATCAGAACCGATGGGGCCGCTTCCAAAAGGAGTGTTTTTGACCAAGGGCGTCGGCAAGCATCGCGAGAAGCTGACCTCGTTCGAGATGTCGCTGCGTTCCGCCGGTATCGCAGAGTTCAACCTGGTGCGGGTCAAGTCGATCTTGCCGCCGCGCTGCAAGATGCTGAGCCAGCAGGAAGGACTCAAGTACCTGAGCTCGGGCCAAATCGTGTTTGCGGTGATGAGCGAGAACGCGACCAACGAGCCGCATCGTCTGATTGCGGCCTCGGTCGGCGTTGCGGTTCCCGCTAATCCCGATCAATACGGCTATCTATCGGAGCATCACAGCTTCGGCGAAACCGACCAGAAGGCTGGCGACTACGCTGAAGACCTTGCGGCGCAGATGCTCGCGACGATCCTCGGAGTCGATTTCGATCCTAATGCGAGCTACGACGAGCGCAAGGACGTGTGGCGCGTGTCGGACAAAATCGTGAAGACGCGCAACGTCACCCAGTCCGCGATTGGCGATCGCGACGGGCTGTGGTCGTCGGTCGTCGCCGCCGCCGTGTTTGTCGATCTACCCAACGGCAAATAGCCGGCGAATTGAATCGGGGCGCCGGTCGGCTTACGCTCGAACCATGGCAACCGAAATTCTTTACTGCTCGGCCTGAGGCTACAAGCCGCGTGCGGCCAGTCTGGCCGCCTCACTCACAGATCGATTCGGCGAAGACACGGAAATCAAAGCCGGCAAATCGGGACAGTTCGACGTTCTGGTTGACGGAAGGTTGATCTTCTCGAAGGCGCAGAGCGGACGGTTCCCGCTCGACGACGAAGTCGAAGAGAACTTCGAGGCGCTTCGCGACGGACGCGCGCCCGAGGCTCCGCGGAGCGCGCCGCCTCCCGCGGGCTTTGTGAATCGCGTGCTGGGCAAGCTGCGCAGGTAACTCTGCGCGCGAGGCATCGCTAACGATGCATATCGAGCATGCCTTTTAGTCCGCTCGGCGCGTGCGGGCCGATGATCAGCATCTCGAGGATCCCCATTCCCTCGCTTGCGCCGAGCTTCGCGCGGCATACCGCCTGGATATGCTGGAAGAGCTGCTGCGACTGATCGACGTCGGCGAGCTTGAACGACTCGTATTCCGAGGCGTTGGCGCCGACATACATTCCGTGGCCCCATTTCGGATGTCCGTAGCCGATTCCCTGCATATAGAAATTGTAGATGGTCTGTAACTCGACGCGCTGCTCTCCGCTGGCGGTGCGCAGGAGAATTTCGGCTTCGCGGGCGTGGCGCGTGCCGGGAAGATAGTTCACCTTGCACTCGACGGCGCTCGCGACTTCGATCGGGGCGGTGGGATCGGCTTTCGCGATCGCGCCGAATTGATGCCACCGGGAGCCGTCGGAGTTTTCGTTCACGTCAAAATGGGTGCATAGATTTTCGAAATTGTTCGGCGACCATAGCCAGAAAAACTGCGGCGGCTCGGTCGCGGGAACTCCGGCTGGGTCCTGCGGGCCGATATTGCGCACGCCCCATGAGCGATCGCGCGAACCCCAGACTCGCGCAGGAGTCGCGTCGAACTTGCGCCCGCCGACGGTCAGAGATCCGCTGTAGCCGCCGTGCTGCGTGAAACGCGTGATGTCGAACATCATCCGCGGGCCGTTGCGGCGCGAAAAACGCGGCTCCTCGATCGGCATCGCGCGAGCTTCGAACGTCAGGTCGGCCTTGATTTCAGGATGATCGACGCGCAGCCGTATCTTGCGCATCGGATGCACGATCTCGATCGAGATGGGGCCGACCCTGGTGTCCATCCGATCGGCGCCGAGAACCCGGGAGGCGCGCACGCAATGCTGAACGCCCGCCCAGATGACATTGACTGACGCGTCGATGATGCCGACGTTGGGATAGATTCCCATCGCGACGGCGAAGTAGGGTTCGCCTTCGCGCCAATATCCGTTGAAGAAAAAGCGGTCGTAGAAATTCCGGTCGCTGGTGAAGACCTGCTGAACCGGTTCCGGCGTCTGGTGAATGGGAAAATCGTCGCCTGACGTGATCATCGGTAATCTCCTTGCGAACTCTCTCAGGACGCGAGAATTTTTTCAATTTCCGCGGGCGCGAGCCTTATTCCGACATAGAATGGGCCGAACTTCGCGTACGCCGCGCTCGCTTCATCGAAGCGCATCTCGTAAACCAGCTTTTTGAACACCAGCGGGTCGTCGGCGAACAGATCGACGCCCCATTCCCAATCGTCGAACCCGATCGAGCCCGAGATTACCTGTGTGACTTCGCCCGCGAAGCGCCGCCCGACCAGTCCATGCTCATGCATCAGGCGGCGCCGATCGTCCATCGCGAGCCGGTACCAGTTGTCGGCGCCCTCGCGCTTTTTGTCCATCGGATAAAAACACAGGTATCGGCGCACCGGAATTTTCGGATAGAGCCGGAGCGAAATTTTCTGGCGCTGCGAGGCGATTTCGGCTTCGACCTCGCGATTCCATTCAGGGGTTCGCGGACGGATATTCTGCGCGGCGAGGCGAGCATGCAGCGCAACCGTCGCCTCGTAGAGGCCGATTTCGATAACCGACAGGTACGAGGAGGTCGGCTCCAGATAGTCGCTGAGCTTGAGTTTGCCGATCACGATTTGCGCCTCGACGAGATCGTCGAAGCTGCGGCGGAAATGCACGAGAAGCAGATCGCCCTTGTGCCCCAAGGCCGCGAACGGCGCGGACTCGCCGTCTTCGCGTTCTCCCATCTGGCGGAGCGCGGCCGATGCTTCCTGCGCGATACTGGCGCGTTCCGGCGCAGCCAGTGCTCGCCACGGCGCGCGCCGGACTCGGAACATCTGATGAAGGACGCTGAACCCTTCGAGCGTCAGCGGAGCGGCGGGCGGGTCTTCGCGATGACTCGCGGGGCCGGATGGAGCGTCGGTCTTCATGGATCGAATCCTAGATTCTTTTTGGCCGCGTGTCTTGCGCAGCTACTGGCTCATCCGGAAATGTTCGCACGCCGCGACCAGGCCGCGCGCGGCTTCGGGATTCGACGCCCAGTGCGCGTGGACGTAAGTTGCGAGCACGCTGCGAGAGGTGAAGCCCTCATCGAATTCGCCGCGGCCCCATCGCGGAGTTACCCGATATCCGCGGCTTGCGCGAACGGAACTGCCGGAATCCTCGAGGGTCGAGTAACGGAACTGATGCCCCCGAAAGCGTATCCCCGCCGGGCCGAGAATAGTCTCCGCGCGCGTCTCGACCTCGACGTAACCCAACGCCTGCAGGCGCGGCTGCATCACGGCGACGCCCGGCACCAGGGCCGCCATCGGCCATTGCTGTCCGTCGAGGGTGCGAATTGCCTCGCACAGATACATCAGGCCGCCGCACTCGGCGTATATCGGACCGCCGCGTTCCGCGAACGCGCGAATCGCCGACAGCATCTCCACGTTTTCCGCGAGCGCGCTCGCGTGCGCCTCCGGATAGCCGCCGCCGAAGTATAGGCCGTCGGCCACAGGGAGCGCGGAGTCGTGGCAGGGCGAGAAGCGGATCAGTTCCGCGCCGAGTTCTTCGAGCCGGCGAAGATTGTCTTCATAGTAGAAGTGGAACGCTTCGTCGTATGCGATCGCGATTCGGCATCGCGGCTCGGAATGCTCGCGGCGCTCGGCGGAGGCTGGAACTGCGAGCGAAGGCGCTGAACGCGCGATCGCCAGAATCGCATCGAGGTCGAGCCAATCGACCGCAAGCTGCGTCCACGCGAAGAATAGTTCATCGGGGACAGCGGTGTCAGTCGCGCTCAAGAGCCCCAGATGGCGTTCGGGAAACGCAAGCTCAGGCTGGTCAGGAAATCCGCCGAGGATCGGAACCTCGGGCCGCGCCTGTCGGAGCAGATCGAGATGCCCCTGTCCGCCGACGCGATTGCAGATTAGTCCTGCCATGCGGAGCGCGGGATCGAAGCGCGCAAAACCCGCCGCGACCGCGCATACGGTGCGGGCGATTCCCGACGCGTCGAGCACGAGGATTGCCGGAGCGTCGAGCCACTTCGCAATTTCCGCGGTGGAACCCTCGTCGCTCGTCGGCGTAGTTCCGTCGAACAGCCCCATCATCCCTTCGATCACCGCGATATCCGCGTCCCGCGCGGCGTGCGCGAGGGTCGAGACAATCGCTTCGCGGCCCATCATCCACGAATCGAGATTTTGCGACGGGCGGGCGAGAGCGCGCGCGTGATAAGTCGGGTCGAGATAATCGGGTCCGCACTTAAACGCGCTGACGCGCAAGCCGCGCGCGCGCAGCGCCGCGATAAGTCCGACCGTTACGGTGGTCTTTCCTACGCCGCTGGCGGTCGCGGCGATCACGATCCGCGGCAGGTTGCGCTGAGAGGTCATCCCACGATCGATCTTACACCAGCGTTCGGTCCGAAAAATCAAGGGTAGATATCAACCCGCGGCAGGACTTCATTCACCAGGCGCTCGAACTGTCCTTGCTGATCCCATCCGGTGCCGTTGCGTCATCCTCCGACTGGATCATTCGACTGTGAGCCGCGCGGAGCGCAGCAATTCCGTATGGGTGAGAGTTTCCGCGGCATCATGGGCGCGCAAGGTCGCGGACCATAACGATTGGCCGCGCACTTTCAGCCATTGCGCGAGGGGGCTTTGCTCGCTGCGCGGCGCCATCAGTTCGACTTCATAAGAACCGATCGCGAACGCCACTCCGAAGGCGTCCAGGTCGGGACGCCGGCGCGGCGCAGCCGGCCGCCCGAGCACGCGCGCGTAATATCCGCTGGTTGCGCCGGGATTTTCGACCGCGACGGTGACGCGCGCGATCCCGCTAATCCCGTTGCGATGCGAGCGTTCGCGCGGGACGCGCTCATCGCGCGAGGTCTCGTCCTTGATCAGAAAAGGCAACTGGCCATTGAAAGGAGGCTGTGGAATAACGAGAACCCAACTCAGGCGGAAGCCGTCGGGGCGGTCGCGCGTCATCGCCGAGGGACCGCCAATCGCGGCACCCGCATGACGCAGCGCGGCGATGTCAGCGCCAAGGTCGCCGGTCCGCATGCAGAAGTCGGTGACGCCCCCGCCGAGTTCGAGCGCTTTGAACCATGGATGGCCGTGAACAGGATTGAGGAACGCGATCAACTCGAGGTAGGAACCGTCGGCGAATGCGATCAGCGCGTTGTGCGTGCCGATATTATGCCTGCCGCCGCGCACGACGGTGAACCCGGCGTGCGCGTAGTTCGCGATGGCGCTCTCGAGATCGGCGACCGCGATAACGACATGATCGATTCCGGTGAACATCGATGCCTCCGCGAGGTGCGCGCCTCGTGAGGCAGGGAATACTCGGACTCGCGCGCCGCGGCAAGCGCGTTGGGCGCGGAGATCAGGTGAAAGCGGGACTGAGCGGCGCGATGCGAGCGCGCTGATTATCGCGCGCGTAGCGGCCGGCCAGGTTGAACCATTCGAGCCCAGGCAGCCGCTGCGTCATCGTATCCACCGCGCCGAGATCTCGCAGGCCGCCGTCGTCGGGAAACAGGAATCCGCATACTCGGCGCATCGAAGGGTCTCCGCGCACCGATACTCCCACCGGAGTCCAAAAGCGGCGAAGTAGAAAACTGGTGAGCTTTTGCGCGGCGGGTTCCCGCAATCGCCGGCGCGCCTGATTGAAATAAAAGGCGAAGTGACGGCGTTCGTCCTTGATGATTCTTTCCAGGATAGTCGTGAGCAGCGAGGGCTCCCGGTCGCGCGCCGCGTCGCCGCCGGTCTGTCGGATGAGAGCCTGATAGCCAGTCAGCGTCGAGTATTCATTGATCGCGCCCAAGGTCATGTGGACCGCGGGAAAGTGACGCGTCAGGCGCGAGACCATGCGCGCGACCGGCACGATAGTCCGGTCCAGAAGGCTGCGGCTGCTGCGCAAGTCGGCGAAGCGGCGGTCGTCGAATTCGACGCCCTGCGCGGCAAGCAGCCGGCGCAGCAGCAGCGAATGAAAAAATTCCTCATACGCCCAGCACGAGAGAAATGAGGTGACCTCATTTTCGCGAATGACCGCGGTCGAGAGCAGGTCGCGCATATAGACAATCGTGTGCGACTCGATATCCATCATGTAGGCGAGACAGAACAGCGCCTCTTCCCCAAGGCGCGGCTGCGGCGCGTTCCAATCGAAGGCTTCGGGTTTGGTTGCGCCCGCGACGCGCAGATAACGGTCGAGATCGAAATTGCTATTTATCGGCATCACACCAGATATACGTGGTGGCGATGAATTTGGATTTTT
>Ga0307372_10013476_pt1 | contig 10565 bp, 10 predicted proteins | sample OX1MG_FD_202533 | JGI IMG/M metagenome (GOLD analysis project Ga0307372, IMG submission 202533) | Soil microbial communities from Risofladan, Vaasa, Finland - OX-1 | ecosystem: Environmental > Terrestrial > Soil > Coastal area > Acid sulfate soil | place: Finland: Risofladan, Vaasa | collected... | reverse complement strand
AGCTCCTCTGCCGGAAAAGGTAGGAATTGCGTACCGCCTTATGCCCCGGGTCCTTCGATCCCTTTCACAACGGACACCTCGAGGTGGTCGAACGCGCCTCTCAGCTCTTCGACCGGGTGGTGGTGGCCTGCATAGGCAACCCCCAGAAGTCCGGCGGCATGTTTCCCATGGAGGAACGCCGGTTGGTGATCGAGGAGTGCACTTCCCACCTGGCCAACGTTCAAGCTGTGACTCGTGGCGGCCTGACAGTCGAGGCCGCTCGTGAGTTCGGTGCCGCCGTCATCGTCAGGGGACTTCGCACGGTCAGTGACTTCGACTCGGAGATGGCCATGGCCCAGATGAATCAGCGGATATCCGGGATCGAGACGATCTTTCTTCCCACCTCGGCCGTGCATGCCTTCGTCACCGCCCGATTGTTGAGGGAGATAGCCGCCCACGGCGGGGACATCCGCACCATGGTGCCCCCCCCTGTGGTCAAGCGACTCGAGTCGGAGGCCACGCCGTGAGCTTGTACAGCGACGACCAACCGGATGCGGAAACCCTTGTCCGCCGGGTCATCGAGGTCATAAACAACGGCAAGTCGGTGCCCCTTTCAACTTCGGTCCTGATCAGCAGCAAGGACGAGGTCATCGACCTGTTGGACAACGCCCTGGAGCGCTTACCGGAGGAGATCAAGGCCGCCCGGCGCCTGATGCGCGATCGCCATGAGCATCTCGACCGGGTCAAGCGGGAGGCGGATGAGATCATGGATGCCGCCCGGTCCCGGGCCGAGCGGCTGGTACAGCGGACCGAGATCGTCCGGGAGGCCCAGCGGGCCGCCAACCGCCTGTTGTCCGATGCGGAGGACGCCGCGCTGCGGCGCCGCCACGAGGCCGATGATTATTGCGACCAGAAGCTGGCCTCCTTCGAGATCGTGCTGGAGAGGACCATGCGCACGGTGAGGGCCGGTCGGGACAAGCTCAGCGCCGCCGCCCCCCAGATGGACGAGCCGATCGGCATGCTGGCCGAAAGGACTGAGCGCGAGCGCGGGCCTGCGTCCGCCACGGGCTATGGCCCCCGGGCCGGTGCCGATGCCGCTCCGGCCGACGCTGCGGGTGGATTCTTCGACCAGGACCAGGCCTGACCGCTCGTTCCCCTTTCCTGGTCAACATCGGCACCCTGGTTCGCCAGGGGCCCAGGCGGGAGGTCCGCCGGGGCCCGCTTCCGGGCCTGGTGGTGACGGGCACCTATGCCCCCGATGACTCCGAGATCGAGGCGGACGTGGTCCTGGAGACCGTCCACGGCGGCGTCATGGCCTCCGGGAAGGTCCGGGCGTCATGGATCGGCCCGTGCCGCCGTTGCCTGGAACCGGTCAGCGGAACGCTCGAAACCGAGGTGCGGGAGTTGTACGAACCGGGCTCGGATGAGACCGAGACCTACCTGCTCGACGGGGACCAACTCGACCTGGAGCCTCTGGTGCGCGACGCTGTATTGCTCGGATTGCCCCAGGCGCCGCTCTGCGAGGAGGGCTGCCGCGGGCTGTGTGCCACCTGCGGCGCCGAGCTCGACCAGGGGCCCTGTGGGTGCCCCGCCCCGTAGAATCAAAGGCGAGATCACCATGGCTGTCCCCAAGAAGAAGACCTCCAAGGCCAAGAGCCGTAGCCGTAGGGCGTCCAACTGGCGCCTGTCGGCCCCGGCGCGCAGCCTCTGCCCCCACTGCCGGGAGGCCAAGCTGCCTCACGTCGTCTGCCCCAACTGTGGTTGGTACGGCGGCCGCCAGGCGCTCGACGTCGACTGACGTGCTCCCCATAGCCCTCGACGCCGTCGGGGGGGACAAGTCGCCCGGTGAGATCGTGGCCGGGGCCCGCCTGGCCGTGGAGGAGATCGGCATTCCGGTCATCCTGGTCGGACCCCCCGAAGTGGTCGGGGACACCGGTGGGATCGAGTTGCTGGCCGCCTCCGAGGTGGTGGCCATGGACGAGGACCCGGCCAACGCCGTGCGCCGAAAGAAGGACTCGTCCCTCAACCGCGCCGCCGAGGCGGTCCGGGACGGCCGGGCTTCGGCCATGGTCAGCGCGGGCAACACCGGGGCCACCATGGCCAGTGCCCTCCTGCGCATGGGTCGCCTGCCCGGCGTCCTGCGGCCGGCCATCGCTACGCCCATCCCCGTGCCCGGCTCCACCCCGACCGTGCTGCTTGACGCCGGGGCCAACGCCGAGTGCAGCCCAGCCATGCTGGTCCAGTTCGCCCAGATGGGCTCGGAGTTCGCCCGTGCCCGCTTCGGTATCGAGACCCCCCGGGTGGGCCTGCTCTCCATCGGGGAGGAGGACAGCAAGGGCACGCCGCTGGTCAAGGAGACCAACGCCCTGCTCAGCGCCGGCGCCGGGGTCCACTTCATCGGCAACGTGGAAGGCCGGGATGTGGTCAGCAACCGGGTCGACGTGGTGGTGACCGACGGCTTCACCGGCAACGTGGTGCTCAAGACCCTGGAGGGCGGCGTAAAGGCCGTGGTGGAGGCTGTGCTGGCCACCTTCAGCTCCTCCGAGGCGGCCAAGGAGGCGGCCAAGGTGCTGCTCCCGGCCCTGGCGCCCCTGGCCCAGGAACTCGACCCCGACTCCATCGGCGGGGCCATGCTCCTGGGGGTGGACGGGGTCTGCATCATCAGCCACGGGTCGTCCTCGGCCCGGGCCATCGTGAACGCTCTGGGCGTGGCCAGGGACATGGTCGAACACGACGTGGTCGGCCACATGCGCACCGCCGTAGCCAGCGGTTAGTCGCCCCGTTTAGCGGCGGCAGCAGGCGCCACCGGTAACATCCCCGCTCGTGCCCGCCGAGACCCACGTGGAGCAAGGTCCCCTGGACCGCCAGGCCGTCTTCGAGATCATTCGGGACCGGCTGGCCGACATCCTCGAGATCGACCCGTCCACCATCACCGAGTCCGCCTCCCTGGGGGAGGACCTCGACGCCGATTCACTGGCCCTCATCGAGCTGGTCGAGGCTCTGGAGGAGGAGCTGGGGGAGCGAACCGTCGGGTTCCGGATCGAGGACGAGGACATGGAGGATCTCAAGACCGTCCGCGACGCCGTCGACTACGTGGTCGCCAAGCTCGGCTCATAGGGGCAGGCACGGCTCCGCCCGAGCTGGCCGCCCTGGCCGGCCGCCTCGGTCACAGCTTTGGGGATCCTGAGTTGCTGCGCCACGCCATGCGGCACCGCTCCTGGTGCGCGGAGAACCCGGGGGAGACCTCCAACGAGCGCCTCGAGTTCCTGGGCGACGCCGTGCTCGGGCTGGTGGTGACCGACTTCATCTACCGGACCTACACCGACCTACCCGAAGGCGAGCTGGCCAAGCTGCGGGCCTCGGTCGTCAACTCCGAGGCCCTGGCCGATGTGGCGGTGGAGGCCGGGGTGGGCGAGGCCCTCCTGCTCGGCCGGGGCGAGAATCTCTCCGGGGGTAGGGAGAAGCCGTCCATCCTGGCCGACGCCGTGGAGGCGGTCATCGGCGCGGTGTACCTGGATGGCGGCTGGGAGCACGCCGAGCGGCTGGTCATGGCTCTCCTGGCCGAGAGGATCACCGAGGCGGCCGCCGGGCCCGGCGGCCAGGATTACAAGACCCGCCTGCAGGAACTGGCGTCCCGCCTGGGCGGGCCCCTGCCTCGTTACGAGGTCCTGGACGAGGGCCCTGACCACGCCAAGCGCTTCTTCGCCACCGTGCACATCGGCACCGAGGCCGCCGGTGTGGGGGAGGGCCGGTCCAAGAAGCAGGCGGAGCAGGCCGCCGCCCGGGCCGCCTGGAAGCAGATGGCCGAGTCGGACCCAGGCTGACGCGCCGTGCCCGAGCTGCCGGAGGCGGAGACAGTTCGGCGGGGCCTCGAGGCCGAAACGGTCAGCCGGGGCATCGCCGGGGTGGAAGCCACCGGCCCGCGGTCCGTCCGCCGCCACCCCGATCCGGGTGAGCTCGACCGGCGCCTGCGGGGCCGGCCGGTGGAGGCGGTGGGTCGGGTGGGCAAGTTCCTCACCTTGAGTGCCGGCGGGGAGGTCCTGGTGGTCCATCTGGGCATGTCCGGCCAACTCCTGCTGTCCGACGGCCGGGACCCGAGGCCAAAGCACAGCCACGTGGTCCTCGTCTTCGAGGACGGCTCGGAGTTGCGCTTCGTCGACCCCCGGACCTTCGGCCAGGTCTTCCTCTCCGAGGGGCACGAGCCGTCGAGACGAGGCCGGCCCGCCGAGCTGGCCCACCTCGGCTTCGATCCCCTGACCGATGGCCTCACCGCGGCCCGCTTCGCCACTCGGCTGCGGGCTCGGCGCACCATGCTCAAGGCCCTGCTGATGGACCAGCGCTTCGTGGCCGGGATCGGCAACATCTACTCCGATGAGATCCTCCATGCCGCCGGCCTGCGCTACGACCACCCGGCCTCGGCCCTGGACGATGACCAGGCCCGGGCCCTCTATCGGCACATGCTGCGCATCCTGCGGGCCTCGGTTCGCCTGGGCGGCTCGAGCCTGTCCGACCTGCAGTACCGCGACGTCCACGGCCGGCCCGGGCGCTACCAGGAGCGCCACCTGGTCTTCGCCCGGGAGGGCATGGCCTGCGCCGGCTGCGGCGGCCCCATCGTCCGCCGGGCCTGGGGCGGGCGCTCGACCTTCTTCTGCCCCCGGTGTCAGCCGGCGGGCCGGGCACCGGGCCCGGCCTGACTATGCGCGCCGGGGGCCCCCTGACGACGTAAGTTCAAAGCGCGTGTTCCTGAAAGCACTGACCCTCAAGGGTTTCAAGTCCTTCGCGGACACGACCACCCGTGAATTCGAGCCCGGGGTCATGGTCGTGGTGGGTCCCAATGGCAGCGGTAAGTCGAATGTCGTCGACGCCGTGGCCTGGGTGCTCGGCGCCCAGGGACCCAGGACGGTGCGCTCGGGGAAGATGGAGGACGTCATCTTTGCCGGGACCTCCTCCCGGCCGGCCCTGGGCCGGGCCGAGGTCTCCCTCACCATCGATAACTCCTCGGGCATGCTGCCCATCGACCTGGCCGAGGTCACCATCACCCGGACCCTTTTCCGCTCGGGGGACAGCGAATACGCCATCAACGGGGCACCCTGCCGGCTGCTCGATGTCCAGGAGCTGCTGTCCGATACGGGCGTGGGCCGCCAGCAGCACGTCATCGTGGGCCAGGGCCAGCTGGACTCGGTCCTCAACGCCCGTCCCGAGGACCGCCGGCTCATCATCGAAGAGGCCGCCGGGGTCCTCAAGTACCGCCGCCGCCGGGAGCGCTCCCAACGCCGGTTGGAGTCGACCGAGGCCAACCTGACCCGCCTCAGCGACCTGCTGAGGGAGGTGAGGCGCCAACTCCGGCCCCTGGAGCGCCAGGCCGAGGCCGCCCGCCGCCACGCTGAGCTGGCGGATGAGGTCCGGGCCCTGCGGGTGCACGTGGCCGGCCTGGAGATGGCCGCCTTTGAGGGCCGCCTGGCTGCCGCTGGGGCCGATCACCAGCGCCTGGCCGAGGAGGAGAAGGCCGTCCGGTCCTGGCTCAGCGCCCTGGACGCCGACGTACTGCTGGCCGAGCGGGCCATGTCCGCCTCGGCCAGCGATGGGGGCCTGGCCGACGCCGTCGGGGAGCTGGAGGGGGCCCGGGCCCGGGCCCGGGGTGTCCTGGCCCTGCTGGCCGAACGCCGCCGGTCCCTCGAGCGCGACCTGCTGGCTTCCAGGGATGAAGGGGTGGTGGCCAGCCTGGAGGCCGACGCCGCCACCCTGGGGACCCAACTGGTCGACGTCGAGACGGCGGCCCAGAGCCTCCTGGATGAAGCGGCCCGGGTCACATCGGCCGAGCGCTCCGCCGAAGGGGCGCGACTGGCCTTCGAAGAGCGCTGGGGCGGCCACGACTCGGCCGGGCGCCCGCCGGCCGCCGACAGCCCGGCCTCCGGCACGCCGGCCGCCGAAACCTCCGCCGCTGAGGCCCGGGCCGCTCTGGCCGGGCGACGGACGGCAGTCGAACGGGACCGGCAGGAGACCGAGCGCCTGGAATTCCGCCGCCGGTCCCTCTCCGCTCGTCGGGACTCGGCCCTGGCCGACGCCCAGCCCATCCAGGCCGACCGCGCCGATACCGAGGGGACGATGGCGGCCCTGGCCGCCGCCCGGGAGCAGGCCGCCCGCCGGCTGGAGACGGCCCGGGCCGCCTTCGAGGCGGCTGACGCCGCTCAGCGGGAGGCCGATCGGCGGTTGCACTCCGCGGCCGCCCGGGCCGAGGCGCTGGCCCAGGCCCTGGATGAAGCCGCGGCCCGGGCCGGGGCCGAGCGCCTGACCGGGCTGGCCGGCGTGGTCGGCACGCTGGCCGAACTGATCGAGGTCGATGCCGGCTGGGAGGCGGCCTTCGAGGCCGCCGCCGGGGACGCCCTGTCCAGCGTCATCGTCGACGGTCCGGAGACGGCCCGGGCCGCCCTGCACCGGTTGAGGGCGCAGGGCCAGGACGGCTCCGTGCTGCCCCTCGGCCTGGATCACCCCGCCGTCAGTGCTCCGGCCGGCGCCGGCGCCGTGCGGGCCCACGTCCGCTCGGCGGACCCCAGGGTGGAGGCCCTCTTGGACGCCATCGTCGGGGCCACGGCGGCGGTGGAAGGAGGCTGGGAGGCGGCTCTGGAGGCGGTTACCGGCCGCCCGGGCCTGGTGGCCGTGAGCCGGGAGGGCGACCGCTTCGCCCCCTCCGGCTGGCGTACGGGGGCGGCAGGCAGTGGGGCCACCGGGGCGGCGCTGGAAGAGGCCCGGCGGCGCCAGAGTTCGGCGGCCGAAGCCGCCCAGGCGGCCACCGCCACCCTGGCCGGTGCCCGCCAGGAGTTGGATGCGTCCGTGGCCGCCGACCGGGACGCGGTCGCCGCCCTCTCGGCCGAGGAAGCCCGGCGTCGGGCGGGTGCGGAGGCTTTGGAGCGACTGGACCGCCAGGCCGTCGAGGCGGGGGCCGAACTGGCCGGCGTGGAGGCCGACCTGGCCGAACTGACCGCCCGCCTCGAGTCGGAGCGGCAGGAGGTGGCTCGCCTGGAGGCGTCCCTGCCCGCCCTGGAGGCCCGGGAGTCGGCGGCCGAGGAGGAGACCCGGCGCCGGCGGGCAGAGCGTCAGGAGCTGGACCGCTTGGCGGCGGCGGCGGCCACCCTCCGCTCGGAGCTGGAGGTCCGCGCCGCCGGCCTGGAGGAGCGCCGTTCGGTGCTCACCGCTCGGCTCATGGAGGTGGAGCAACGCCTGCGGGCCCACGTGGAGGAGCGCCAGAAGGCTGCAGGACGCCGGACCCGGTTGGAGTCCTCCCTGGTGGCCGTAGGGCGCCTGTCCTGTTCGTTGGAGGCCCGTACCGCCGCCCTGGAGGAGGTGCTGGTCCAACTGAGGGAGCGTCGGAGGGTGCAGGCCGAGGGCACCCGGGCCGCCGCCGCCCACCTCGATGAGTTGAGGCGGGACCGGACCGAAGCCGAGAGGTCCCTGGAGCGGATCCGGGACCAGGCCCAACGGACGTCATTGGAAGAGGCCGAGGCCCGGCTACGGCTTGAATCCAGCGTGGAGATGATCCGCCGGGATCTCGACTGCGAGCCGGAGACGGCCAAGGCCGCCCCCTGCCCTGAGCTGCCGCCCGGTACCACGGCGCCGGCCCGGCTGCGCGACCTGGACCGGGAGCTGCGCCTGCTGGGGCCGATCAACCCTCTGGCCCTGGAGGAGTTCGCGGGGCTGGAGGAGCGGCACCAGTTCCTCGACGGCCAGCTGGACGACGTCAAGGCCAGCCGGCGGGAGCTGGCCAAGGTGATACGGGCCATCGACATGGAGATAGTCGAGGTCTTTGCCGCCGCCTATGCAGACGTCTCGGCCAACTTCGAAAAGCTTTTCGCCACCCTCTTCCCGGGCGGCGCCGGGCGGGTCCGCCTCACCGACCCCGACAACCTGCTGGAGACCGGGGTGGAGATCGAGGGCCGCCCGTCGGGCAAGAACGTCAAGCGCCTCTCGCTGCTCTCGGGTGGGGAGCGTTCGCTCACCGCCATCGCATTCCTGTTTGCCGTCTTCCGCAGTCGGCCCTCGCCGTTCTACCTGATGGACGAGGTCGAAGCCGCCCTCGACGACGTCAACCTGCACCGATTCCTGGACCTGATCAACGATTTCCGCGAGGAGGCGCAGCTGGTGATCGTCAGCCACCAGAAGCGCACCATGGAAGCGGCGGACTGTCTCTACGGCGTCACCATGCAGCCCGGTGGATCGAGCAAGGTCGTCTCGGAAAAGGTCTCCGCCCGAGTCTGACCCCCTCCCCCCTCGGGACCCGGCCGCCCGGGGCCCGGAACTCTGTCGGTAGGCTGCCGACGCGATGACACTGGTTGTAGTGGTGGTGCTGCTGGCCGTCTTCGTGATGGTGGTGGGCGGCGCGGTCCTCGTCCGTGCCCGTCGTTACCCGGAGCTCGAACCTCCTGACATCCAGGCTGCAGCCGAGCCCTTGGTGGCCGACCGCGAGGTCCTGCCGCCTCCGGTTGTCACCCCAGAGCTAGCCGCCGCCGTGGAGGCGGAGGCACCGCCCCTGCCGGCCCGGCCCCGGATGCGGGACCGGCTCGGCAAGGCCCGGGGGCTCATCACCGGTTACGTCGGTTCGGTCCTGTCCCGGTCTGGCATCGATGACGCCTCCTGGGACGACATCGAGGAGGCCCTCATCCGCGCCGACGTTGGTGTGGCCACCACCGGGACCCTCATCGACAGCCTGCGCCAGCGGGTCAAGTCCGACTCCCTCGATACGCCCGAGCAGCTCCTCTCCGCCCTGCGCGACCAGTTGAAGTCCGACCTGGCCGTAGAGGACCGCCGGCTGCACCTGGCCGATACCGGCACCAATGTCTGGCTGTTCGTGGGGGTGAATGGGGTCGGCAAGACCACCACCATCGGCAAGCTCGGACTGCGCCAGGCGGCCGAGGGCAACCGGGTGGTCATGGCTGCCGGGGACACCTTCCGGGCTGCCGCCGCCGAGCAGCTCCAGGTCTGGGCCGAGAGGGTAGGGGCCGACCTGGTGCGGGGGGCCGAGGGCGGGGACCCGGGAGCGGTGGTCTTCGACGCAGTCCAGCGGGCCGCGGCCCGGGGCGCCGATCTGGTCCTGGCCGACACCGCCGGACGCCTGCACACCAAGGTCAACCTGATGGAGGAGCTGCGCAAGGTCCACCGGGTGGCCCAGCGCGATCCCGGGGTGGTGAGCGAGGTCCTGCTCGTGATCGATGCCACCACCGGCCAGAACGGGCTGGCTCAGGCCCGGGAGTTTGCGGAGGCTGTCGGGGTCACCGGGGTGGTGCTGACCAAGCTGGACGGAACCGCCAAGGGCGGCATCGTCCTGGCCATCCAGGCCGAGCTAGGCATCCCGGTCAAGCTGGTGGGGGTGGGGGAGGGGCCCGAGGATCTCATCGACTTCGATCCCGATGAGTTCGTAGACGCCCTCTTCGCCGCTTAGCGCCTCTCTCTGACGTCCCGGAACGGCTCCGGGGCCGGTGGGGGCCGGCGGGGGGTCCGATAACCTTTCGGGACCATGTTCGAGTCCCTGTCGGAGCGTTTCGAAGGGATATTCGCACGCCTGCGCAGCCGCGGGGCCCTGTCCGACGCCGACGTCGATGAGGTCCTCCGGGAGATCCGTCTGGCCCTGCTCGAGGCCGACGTCAACTTCAAGGTCGTCCGCGACCTCCTGACCCGGATCCGGGAGCGCTGCATCGGCCTGGAGCTGTCCAGGAGCCTCAGCCCCGGCCAGCAGGTCATCAAGACCGTCCACGAGGAGCTGATCGGGATCCTGGGAGGCGAGACCCTCCGGATCTCCTACGCCTCCAAGCCCCCCACCGTCATCCTGCTGGCCGGCCTTCAGGGCGCCGGTAAGACCACCGCGGCCGGAAAGCTGGGCCGCTGGTTCCGCCAGGCCGGCCGCCAGCCCCTCCTGGCCGGCGCCGACCTGCAGCGTCCCGCCGCCGTCGAGCAGTTGAGGGTCCTGGGCGGCCAGGCCGGCGTGCCCGTGTTCAGCCAGGCCACCGATCCGGTGGCTGTGGCCATCGCGGCCCGGGCCGAGGCCGAGCGTCTGGGCCGGGACGTCCTCATCGTGGACACGGCCGGCCGGGTCACCGTGGACGCCGAGCTCATGGACGAGGTCCGCCGGGTGTCCGAGGCGGTCAGGCCCGACTACACCTTCCTGGTCGTCGACGCCATGATCGGCCAGGAGTCGGTGACCACGGCCGAGGCCTTCCATGCCGCCCTGACCCTGGACGGGGTCATCCTGACCAAGCTGGACGGTGACGCCCGCGGCGGGGCGGCCCTGTCCATCAAAGAGGTCGTAGGCCGCCCGGTCGCCTTCGCCTCCACCGGAGAGAAGCTGGAGGACTTCGACGTTTTCCATCCCGACCGGATGGCCAGCCGAATCCTGGGCATGGGTGACGTTCTCACCCTCATCGAAAGGGCCGAGCAGAACTACGACCAGGAGGTGGCCGAAAAGGCCGCCGCCGCCCTCCAGCAGGGCCGGTTCACCTTGGAGGACTTCCTCGAGCAGCTCCAGCAGGTGAAGAAGATGGGGCCGCTCCAGAGCATCCTCGGGATGATGCCGGGCATGCCCAAGGAGTTGAAGAACG
>Ga0307372_10013474_pt1 | contig 10566 bp, 7 predicted proteins | sample OX1MG_FD_202533 | JGI IMG/M metagenome (GOLD analysis project Ga0307372, IMG submission 202533) | Soil microbial communities from Risofladan, Vaasa, Finland - OX-1 | ecosystem: Environmental > Terrestrial > Soil > Coastal area > Acid sulfate soil | place: Finland: Risofladan, Vaasa | collected... | reverse complement strand
ACGATGCCCGTCCCCGGCGGCACCACCTTGAACTGGCTGAACGCCTCCTGCCCCCAGCGCAGGAACGCGAACCGCTCCCGGTTGCGCTGGAACTCCAGGTCCACGTTGCGGTCGAACGCGTCCGGGCGGCCGAACACGTCGGCGACCACCGAGTGGTCGATGACGAGCTCAGCCGGGACCAGCGGGTTGATCCTGGCCGGGTCGCCGCCGAGCTGCCGCATGGCCTCGCGCATCGTCGCCAGGTCCACGACGGCCGGCACCCCGGTGAGGTCCTGCAGGATCACCCGGGCCGGCGTGAACGCGATCTCGGTGTCCGGCTCGGCCTTCGGATCCCACTGCGCGAGCGCGGTGACATGCTCGGCGGTGACGTTGTGCCCGTCCTCGGTCCGCAGCAGGTTCTCGAGCAGGATCTTCAGGCTGAACGGCAGGCCGCTGACGTCCTGGACGGCATCCAGCCGGTTGATGGCGTAGCCGGTGTCCCCCACCTGCAACGTGGCCCGGCTCCCGAAACTGTTCGCCGTCATGGCGCGCTCATCTCCTGTCTACGTCCTGGCCCTCGGCATCCCGGGCATCCGGCTCCCTTTACGCATCCTGCCGCAGGGCGCTGCCCCGGCGGGGCGCACCCCCCGTGCGTGCGGCCACCACGAAGCCGGCGAGACCCGCTGTCCCCGCACGGCGTCCGAGGTATCTCGACATCAAGGTACTTGCTGCCACCGTAGGCCCAGTGTGTCTCGACGTCAAGCTATCTCGGTACAGCCAAGAGCCCGGGGCCGTCATTGAAGTGGAGAGCCCGGGCCAAGACCGGCCGCCGCGTACCGGGGTATGAGCTGCCGGAAGAAGCGGACTAGGCAGCCCCACTTTAGAAGCGGTGCAGTTCGAGCGCTGCCACCTCGATAGTTCCCGCGTCGGGGATCAGCGCCGCCTGGAGCACAGGAGAAGCCGGTATGCGGGAGTCCGGCGTTCCGATCCGGCGGATCGGCGCGTCGAGCAGATCCAGGTGCCGCTCGGCGACCCGCGCGGCGACCTCCGCGCCGAACCCGCCCGTGAGGTTCGCTTCGTGCACGATCAGCAGCTTGCCTCCCGCGTCCCTTAGCACTCTGGCGATTGCCGCCTCGTCGAGCGGATTGAGCCACCGCAGATCCAGGACGGCCGCCGACACGCCGTGCTCGGCCTGAAGCCGATCCGCCGCCGCAAGGCACTGGTCGACCATCGTTCCCCAGGTGACCGTCGCGAGGTCCGATCCCGCCCGGCGTAGCCGGGCACCGCCCACCGACTCTGGAGGCACGCTCGTGTCGAGCGGGCTGGAAGTGAGGTACAGGCGGCGGGCCTCGACTAGCACCACGGGATCGGGATCGGCGACCGCCGCGCGGAGCATCTGATACGCGTCCTGCGACGTCGACGGCAGCCCGACCCGGATGCCGGGGATATGCGCAAGGAGCGCCTCAAGGCTCTGCGAATGCTGGGCGCACGATCCGGGCATGGCGCCCTGCTGAAGCCGGACGACCATGGGTGCGGACACCTGGCCAGATGAGAGATAGCGGACGTTCGCTGCCTGGTTCGCGATCTGGTCGAACGCCACCAGGAGGAAGTCCATCCACATGATCTCGACGACCGGCCGCAGGCCCTCCAGGCTCGCGCCCAGCGCTGCGCCGAGAATGGCTGCCTCGGAGATCGGGGTGTCGAAGACCCGGTCGCCGTACTTCTTCAGCAGGTTCCGGGTGACACCGAATGTCCCGCCTGGGATTGCGATGTCCTCGCCGAACACCACCAGCTCGGGTCGGCTAGCCAGCTCGTCGTCAAGTGCCCGGTTGATGGCGAGGCCCAGCGCGACACTGCCCTCGGCCGGCAGCGGTGCGAGAGCAGCGGGCCGCGCCTCGGCTGTCACCTCGCCAAACGCCGCCGACTTGTCCGGCAGCGGCGCGGCGAGGGCGGCGTCCACGGCCGCGCCGACAAGCTCCTCGACCTCACGGTCCGCCTGGTCCAGCTCCCCGCAGACGGCCGCAGATTCCTCCGCCAGGATCTGGCGGGTCCGGGCAATCGGGTCCCGCTCGCCATGCGCCGCCTTGTCCGCGTCCGAGCGGTAGTGCTCGATGTCCGCGTCGTAATGACCGAGGATCCGGGGCACCTGGACTTCCAGGAACGTAGGGCCTTCACCGGCCCGGGCCCGGGCGACAGCGCGCCGCGCCGCGTCCAGCACGGCGCGCACGTCGGAGCCGTCGACGAGCTCGGCCGGCATTCCGTAGCCCTGTGCCCGCTGCCACAGTTCCGAGCGCGGAACGGTCGCGGTGATTGGCGTCATCTCCGACCAGAAGTTGTTCTCGCAGACGAACACGACGGGCAGCGACCGGGCGATGGCGAACACGAGCGCCTCATGCGCGCCGCCTTGGTTGGTGGCGCCGTCACCGAAGGACACGGCCACGACACCGTCCTCGGCGCGCTGTGCCAGTCCCATCGCCACGCCGTTCGCAATCGGCAGGCCGGCCCCGACGATGCTGTTCTCGCCTACGAAACCATGGGCGGGGGAGGTGAGGTAGGCGGAGCCGGCCCGTCCGAAGTTCGTCCCGGTCGCGCGGCCGAGGACTTCACTTAGCAGTTCCTGGGCCGGGACACCGCAGGCAAGAGCCCAGCCATGCCCGCGGTAGGTCGCCACGACTCGGTCGCGCTCGTCCAGCGCGGCGAGGACGCCGACCGGTGCGCTCTCCTGCCCGACGCACAGGTGGACCGACCCGGAGATCTGCCCCGCGCGCCGGAGCCGGAGGATTGCCTCCTCGACCCGGCGGATCTGCACCATCTTCCGGTACAGCGCAGAGGTGTCGGCTCCCCGCACGGGCTGGTCGAGCTGTGTGATCATGGCGGCCTTTCGCGCGAGCTGCGACGAGCGGTCAGTGGCCGATTCCCTCGGTCCTGCCGGGGTTGAAATCGATCGATAGGCCGCCGTCCACGTGGACCACCTGGCCGGTGATGTAGGACGAGGCGGCCGTCGCCAGGAAGAACATCGTCTCGGCGATCTCAGCCGGGTCCGCCAGCCGCTTCAGGCTGATCCGGGTCGACAGCTGCTCCTCCGAGACCAGGCCGTTCGCGAGATCTTTCTGGATCAGCTCAGTCCGCACATAACCGGGCGCGACGGCGTTGACCCGGATACCGAACTCTGCCCATTCGGAGGCGAGTGACCGGGTGAATCCCTCGATGCCGGCCTTGGCCGCGCAGTAGGACGCCCGGATCGGCATGCCCATCTGCCCGGCGATGGACGACACGTTGATGATGGCGCTGCTGCCGGCGGCGCGCAGGAACGGGAAAGCGGCCCGGGAGCACCGGAACGTGCCGCCGAGGTGGATGTCGATCAGCTCGTTCCACTCGCTCGTCGGGATGAGCTGGGTCGGCCGCTGGTTGGTGATGCCGGCGTTGTTCACCAGCACGTCTAGGCGCCCGTGCCGCTCACCGACGGCCTGGACCACCGAATTGACGTCGTCGTCCGACGACACGTCCATCCGCCAGGAGAACGCCCGGTCCTCATAACCATCCAGCGACGCCACATGCGCCGATGCCCGATCGCCGTTAGCGTCGGCGAAATGGACCTCGAATCCCGCCTCCAGCAGGCGGCCGCCCATGGTCGCGCCGATGCCGCGGCCGGCGCCAGTGATCAGCGCAACCTTACCTGACGTGCTCATGGGTCACTGATCCTGGTTGGAGGGCTGGCTGGAAGGCTGACGTGGGTACCGGCTGATGAGCTTTCCGCAGAACGAGCTGGCGGGCTGGCCCAGATCCGCAGGTAGTCCTCGGCCTCGGTGTCGGCCAGATCCTTGTAGACCAGCCATTCGGTCGTGACCGGCGAGCCCTCCCCGTCGACGAAGATCACCGGCCGCCTGTTCACGCCCTCCTCAGCCACCGGCCAGTGCTCGAGATACAGGCTGCAGTGCACGCAGTACCAGGGCATCCCGGTCTGGCCCCAGGAATAGGGCTTGGGGGTGCGGACAATGCCCCCGGTCGGGTACGGGCCCTCGCCGGTCTCGGGATCCCCCCGGCGCAGCACTCCGCCGGTTCCGCATCCGGCGAACGTCATCCGGTACCGGATGCCCTCGTCGATGACCCTGAACTCGCCCTGCCGCGTCGGCCCGCCGTAATGCGCGCGCATGCCCTCGCAGGAAAGCTGGAGCCGCTCCTCGCCGGTCAGGCTCTCCCAGGTCGAATACCGGCGCCGCCAGATGTGCTCGTACGGCTCGCGCATCGCGGCGGCGGGCCCGTCGCTCCCTTCGGCCTCGGCGACCTGGGTCAGGATGTCCTGGATGAACTTGACGGTCTCGTCGCCCATGGTCTTGTAGACCCGCCGGGCATGGGAGAGCCCGACATCGAAAGTCGTCGTGTCGCCCGCGCGCAGCGCCGCGATCGCTTCGGCGACGAAGTCGTTGCCGACCCGCTGGAGGCTGGCCCAGAGGTGCAGTCGCGGTACTCGCATCAGCGTCGCGAACTGGCTCAGCCCCAGCGTCTCGCCCGCGTAGTCGAGCAACTCGGACAGCCACAGGGTCATCATCGAGTCGAAGATGTGGTCAGCTTCCTGCTGCATGTACCGGGCCAGTGTCTCCGCGGAGTCCTGGTCACCCCTGGCCACGGCGAGCATCGCCAGGTACTGGGTCGGCACGCCGAGTTGGCGCGGAGGATCCTGGCGGATCAGCCGGGCGAAGGATTCGGAGTACGCGACCACCCGGTGGTCGATCTCCTGATCCGTCAGCCCGAGCGCCCCGAGGTCAATCGGCTTCATGCCGCTCCTCCGTTCTGCAGCGTCAGCACGTCGGCCGGGGCGGCGGGCCCCTCCCCCGGCGGCGCGGTCGACTCCCGGATGAACAGCTCCGCCGGCTTGCTGACAGTTGCGTTGATCTCCTCGTCGGGTGGACGACTGACAAGAAGCGCCAAGCCTTCCGCACCCATCGCACTGAGCTGGAGCCCGATGGTCGTCAGCGTTGGCGTCAGGAAGTTGGCCATGTCGAGGTTGTTGAAGACGGCTATCGACAGGTCACGGGGCACCGAGATGCCAGCCGTTCGTGCGGCGCCGAGGACACCGACGCCCGTCACGAACTCGGATACGACCAAGGCTGTTGGCTTATCGTCGAGCTCCGTGATCCGAGCGAAGGCCGACTGGCCGCCTGCGATGCTGTAATCGGCCTCCACCACGTAGCCGCGGCGCTCCGGCAGGCCTGCTCGCCTAAGAGCCTGGGTGAAAGCGCGCCGCCGGCGGCGGCCTGTCTCCATGGTGCTCAAGCCTGCGATCGCGGCAATCTTCCGGTGGCCCAGGCCAATCAGATGCTCGACGGCGAGCTCGATGGCGCGCTCGTCGTCCAGGAACAGTGACCGCCGCGTCCCGGCTGTCTGCCGGTTCAGGAAAAGGAAAGAGACGTTACGTTCCACGAGGTACTCGTTGATCCGGCTCGTCTCCTGGCTGTTGCCGCCAGCTACGAGCAATGCGTCGACTCGGTCCGAGGCGACCAGGTCGATCACCAGGTCGATGGTGCTCTTCGACGAGGCCGCAGAAGACACGAACAGCGAGATGCTGTGTTTGTGCGATGCCTGCTCGGCACCATGCACGATCTCGGCGAACGCGGGATTGCGGAAATCGGGAATGACCAGCCCGACGGCACCAATCCGGGAACTGCGGAGCCGCTGCGCGGCGTAGTTGGGCCGGTAGCCGAGCCGCTCCACGACCGCCATGACCCGGCTGCGGGTCTCGTCGCTCACCCGCAGGGACGGATCGTTCCGCAGGATCTTGGACACGATTGCGGGGTCGACCCTGGCCTCGCGGGCGACCTGAGCGCCGGTGACCCTGGTGCTGGTACCGGCCTCTGTGGTTACCGTGCGCTTGGCCAACGCCTGCTCCTCAGATACCGTCGAGGCCCCGACAATGATGATGTTAACGGTTGCTGCCGGGCAACTTGGTCAATCGATAGAGCAAACTAGTTGCGACCTATCACCGTGTCAAGCCGGGCAGGTTAGACCGCGCCACGGCACCATGAGGAAGGCGGCTGGTTACCCTGCACGAATCCGGGAACTTCAACCTGCTCGACTGGCTGCACCAGGACGCCGCTGTCGCCGGCTTGCTCGACTTTGATGGCACCTTCGCGGCCTGGATCGCGGTCGAGCTGGCACTGGCCGAGAGCCAGGCTGAGCTCGGCTTGCTCGATGACGCCGTGATCGAGGAGATACGCCAGCTCCGCGATCAGCGCCCGGCTGACCTGGAGAAGTTCCGCCAGTCCGCGATGAACGTCGGCTACCCGATCGTCGGCCTCGTCGAGCTGCTGAACGAGGACCTGCCGCCCTCCGCGCGCGGCTACCTGCATCTCGGCGCGACCACGCAGGACATCATGGACTCGGCTGCGGCCCTCCAGGTGCGCGATGCCGGCCGGATCCTGTGCGAGCAGCTGACCGGCTACGGCGACCTTCTCGCCGATCTCACCCAGCGGCATGCGGCCACTCCGATGGCGGGCCGGACACATGCCCATCACGCCGTGCCGACGACGTTCGGGCTCAAGTGCGCGGTGTACCTCGGTGAAGCGACGCGCAACCTGGAGCGGATGCGGGCCGCGATCGACCGCGCCGCGATCGTCTCGCTATTTGGGGCAGCGGGAACCTCGGCGGCCCTCGGACCGCATGCGGCCGAGCTGCGCGTGTGCGTCGCGGCCCGCCTTGGCCTGGGCACCGCCGACCTGCCCTGGCATGTCAGCCGCGACCGCTTCGCCGAGGTCGCGTTCAGCTGCGCGCTCACCTGCGCCTCGCTGGCCCGGCTGGCCCGGGAGGTAATCGACCTGAGCCGGACCGAGATCGGCGAGGTGAGCGAGAGCGACGGCTGGCATCGTGGCGCCTCCTCGACCATGCCGCAGAAGCGGAACCCCGTTTCCTGCGAGGCCGTTCTCGGGATGGCGCTTGCGGCGCAGGGATCAGCGGCCCTGATGATGCGCGCGATGGAAGCGGGTCATGAGCGCGCCGCCGGTGAGTGGCAGCTGGAATGGAAGGCACTGCCGGAGACGCTGCGCGGCACGTCGTCGGCACTCGTCCTCGCCATCGGCCTGCTGCACGGTCTCGCCGTCCACCCGGACACGATGCTGCGCAATCTGTCCCTCGACCACGGGCTGGTCATGGCGGAGGCCTACATGCTCGGCCTGGCCCGAACCGTGGGCCGCGAGGCCGCGCATGATCTGCTCTACCGGGCCGCCCGGGTGGCCCGCGAGGAGGACGTCGCGCTGCCCGAGGCGCTGCTGCAGATCGAGCCGGCCGCGGCGTCCACCTTCCCGCAGTGGCCAGTGGAAGTCACCAGCTATCTCGGCGAGGCCAGGCCGGCCTGCCAGGCTGCCGTCGCCGCCTGGGCGGCCACCCGGGACGGCGGCCAGCCGTACCGCGAGGCCGCGCCAATCCCATAACCGCCTATCTCGCAACAGCTGGGATCTTGACAGGACGAAACGACTCCGAGTATCTTCCGGTCAATCGATTGATCAGCTCCTTCCACCCTGACCTCGCGCTGAGGAGTGAGCCATGAACGAGACGCAATCGCAGTCCACGGGTCTGAGGTCAGGGGCACTGGGCCTCTGGGGGCTGACCATCCTGGCTGCCGCGATGATGGCTCCGGCGCTGGGCCTCTACTTCAACTGGGGTCCGATGGAGCAGCTGATCGGCACTCCGACCCCGCTCGTGTTCCTCGTGGGCGCGATCGTGATCCTGCCAGTCGCGATCAGCTATTCGCAGATCTCGTCCCGCATGACCTCCTCCGGCGCGGCCTACGCCTGGGCCTGGCGCGAGGTGACGCCCCGTGTCGGGGCGTGGACCGGCCTGATTATGACCGCCTACTACACGGTGGCCGTCATATTGCAGCCGATCCTCTTCGGGCTCTTCTTCAACGACTTCCTGTCGCTGTTCAACGTGAAGACCAATACAGCGACCTGGGCGCTAGGCGTCGCGGTGATCATGGCGATCGGCATGTTTGCCACCTATAAGGGCATCTCGATCTCGGTAAAGACCGCGCTCGGCTTCATCGGGGTCGAGCTCACCGTGGTGATCTCCCTCATGCTCACGATCGTCTTCACTGGCGCGCACCACGGCTTGGGCCTCACGCTCTCGCCGTTCAACCCTGGCAACATCACCGGCGGAAGCAACGGCTTCGCCGCTGCGCTCATTTTCGCCATCCTGTCCTTTGCCGGTTTCGAGGTGCTCCAGACCGCTGCCGAGGAGAGCAAGTCGCCGAACTCCGTCATCCCGAAGGCGACGATAGCCGTCGTGCTCCTGGTGGGCGCCTTCTGGGTGATCGGTTCCTGGATCTTCTCGATCTCGGTGCCGGCGTCGAAGGTGAACTCGCTGATGGCCTCCGGGTTCACGCCGATCACGGCGATCGCGGGCGAGTACTGGGGCGCCGCGAAGGTCCTCGTTGACTTCACCGGAATGACCGCGCTCGGCGGAGCGCTGATCGCCTGCGCCGTCGGTGCCTCGCGGATCACCTTCGCGCAGGGCCGGCAGGGCACGATTCCCTCGCGCTTCGGCAGGACCAGCGGGAAGTCACAGGTGCCAGTGAACGCTCTGCACTTCGTGTGGGCGGCGACCATCATCGGCACGATTGGCATCACGCTGTGGCTCGGGAACCCGAACCTGGCGTTCGTCTGGTGGGCCGGCAGCATTGTGTTTTTCGCGCTGCTGATGTACATGGTGGTGCACATTGCCTCGCTCCGGCACTTCCGGCGCACGCACGACTTCCACTGGTTCCTGCACGGCGTGATCCCGGTCATCGGCGTTCTGCTGGTGCTCTACCTGATCTACAAGTCGTTCTTCGTCGCCCTCTGGGGTCAGCCGTGGGACACCGGCCGGAGCGTGGTCGTCTTTGGCCTGGTGGTTGTGGCTGCCTCGCTGATCTACGTCGTCCTGCCCATCGGCCGCCTCCGCGAGGTGCTAGGCGGCGCTCATCCGGAGGTCATCGAGGAGCCTGCGGCTGAGCTCGCCCCTACTTCTCAGTGATGCCCGGAAGCAGCGGGACGGTCCAGCGGGGCTGGGCATACCGCGGGTTCGACGCCGTCATCCTTGAGAACGACCAGCTGAGAGTTGCCGTCCTGCCCGGGCTCGGAGCCAAGGTCCACCAGTTCATCGACAAGAAGCTCGACCGCGACCTGATCTATCACCATCCGCGGGTGGAGGTCCGGGCGCCAGTCTTCGGGGCCAACGTCGATAACTGGTGGACCGGGGGCATCGACGACGCCGTGCCGACCGGGCACCCATGTGTGGTGGACGGCGAAGAGCTGCCGTTCCTGGGCGAGGTGTGGTCCATGCCGTGGGATGTCGGGCAGGTCACCGCGACCAGCGTCCAGCTCACCCGGGAGGGGGTGATCTGGCCGTTCCGGCTAGAGAAGGTACTGAGCCTGCGGCCCGGCGATCGCTTCCTGTCCGCGCAGTACACGCTGGCCAACACCGGCCTCGCCGACATGCCGTTCCTGTGGGGGATTCACCCTGCGCTGCCGGTCGGGCCGGGAACCCGGATCCACGTGCCTGCCGCGACCGCCTGGTACGGCTCCGGCGCAGACCCGCAGCAGCAGCTGCCGGCGTCCTTCAGCACCGGCGGGCAGCCGGCCCCATGGCCGGTCGAACCGATCGCCTCACTCGGGGCGGAGCCGACCGGTGCCTGGCACCACCTCTTCCTCGACGGCCTGTACGATGGCTGGCTCGCGGTGACCGATGAGGCCGAGGGCTGGGGGTTCGGCGTCACGTTCCCGGCGACCGTGTTCCGGACCGTGCACATCTGGGTCGTCGACGGCGGATGGCGGGGGATCCGGACGGCCGTGGTAGAGCCATGGACGGGGCGGCCGGCCCGGCTGGACGAGGCGATAGCGCAGGGATTCGCGATGACCCTGCAGCCTGGGGATTCGCTAACCGCGACGGTCAGGTTCATCGCGTTCGACGGTCGGCACCAGGTGTCCGGGTTCAGCGCGGAAGGAGAACCGCTATGAGGTTCGATGGCAAGTCCGTTGTCATCACCGGAGTGGCATCCGGACTAGGGCACGCCCTGGCGATCGAGTTCAGTCAGGCCGGCGCTGCGGTCTTCGGATGCGACGTCAACGACGAGCCGGGCGAGCGCAACATGACGGCGATCGGCGCCACCTACCTCCACGCCGACGTGTCGCGCGAGGCCGAGGTTGAGGCGCTGATCCAGCGCGCGGTCGGCGCGCACGGCAAGCTCGACGTGATGGTCAACAACGCTGCCGTCTCGGTGAACGAGGAGCTGGCGAACACGGCGGAGGCGGACCTGGACCGGATCCTCGCGACCAACCTGAAAGGGCCATTCTTCGGAACCAAGCATGCGGTGCGCTCGATGCTCACGACCGACGGCGGTGCGATCGTCAACATCGCGTCCATCCTCGGCTTGGTCGCGGACGGCATGCTGGCCGCCTACTGCGCGGCGAAGGGCGGCGTCCTCGCGCTGACCCGGGCGGCCGCGGTTCAGTACGGCGACCGCGGGATCAGGGTCAACGCGATCTGTCCTGGCGACATCGACACTCCGCTGCTGAAGGAGTACTTCGGGATGGCCGAGGATCCAGACGCGGCGCGCCT
>Ga0307372_10013470_pt1 | contig 10568 bp, 7 predicted proteins | sample OX1MG_FD_202533 | JGI IMG/M metagenome (GOLD analysis project Ga0307372, IMG submission 202533) | Soil microbial communities from Risofladan, Vaasa, Finland - OX-1 | ecosystem: Environmental > Terrestrial > Soil > Coastal area > Acid sulfate soil | place: Finland: Risofladan, Vaasa | collected... | reverse complement strand
CCTTCTTCATCAACTATTACGACACCCAGCGTTTCGGCGTTCCCGGCGGACCCAAGCGCACGCACTACATCGGCGCGGCGATTCTCGCGGGTGATTGGGACGCGGCCCTGCGCGAACTCCGCGAACTCAAGGTGCCGGAGAGCAGCCTGGCCAGGCAATGGGAAGGACCGGCCGAGTCCTTCTTTTGCGCCATGGACCAGCGCGAAAGTTCGTTTTACCTGGCGTCCCACGCCTCGGCGTGCTGGAACACCGAACTGTCCGCGCTTGTCAGCTCGGTCTGTCAGGACAGCTACCCAGTCACGATAGAAGGCCTAGCGTACCAGTGGGCTCGGTCGGAGATCGACGCTGCCTCCGTGCTTGCCCAGGCCCCTACGCTTGCCTACAACCGGTACTGGTTCACGGACAACGGCTTGGAGGTCCGCCGCAGCGAGCGGACAACCGTGATCCAGTGCGTGGTCGATATCTCGGAATACCAGGAGGATGAGGCCCACCCGGGGCGAGCACGGGTCACGCTCTCGCTTTTTCTGCCCTCCGGCTGCTACGCGACCACAGCAGTCCGTCAGGTCCTCGGCCACCGATCGCGATGACAGTCACCCGCATTGTGGAGCGTTCCACCAACGCTCGTGACCTTGGCTGGCTTCGGGCCGGCGCGCACGGATGGGTTCGCGCCGGCCTGTGGTACAGATGCGCCGCTGCCGGGGTTCCCGGTCTGCTGGCGCAACGCAGACTGCGAACCGTCATCGACCTGCGTTCCCCGCAGGAGAGCCTGCAGGCACCACTGTCCGCTGGGTTGGACGTGTGTAGCCGTCCTATCGAGGTCAGCCGTCGCGCATTGAGGGTCACTGACCAACCTCAGCCAGCTCATTACCTGGCGTACTACCGTCAGCTCGCGAGCATCGCCGCGGAAGTCGCGGCCGAACTCCTCGGCGTACTCGCCGAGGCTGACCGCCTCCCGGTGGCCGTGTGCTGCACCTTGGGCAAAGACCGCACCTCGGTCGTTTGCGGGCTGGCCCTTCGCGCCCTTGGCGTACGCCTGCGCGACATCGCCGCCGATCACCATCTCACCTCCCGCCTCCTACGCTCAAGCGACCTTCTCGCGGGGACGGAGTGGGCCGCGGCACTGAGCCCGCAGGCCCTGGACCGGCGTCTGGCGGCCGCGCCCGGGGCGATGCGAGCCCTGATCAAGGAGGTGGAGGCGGCTCACGGCAGCGCGGCGCGGGCACTCATGACAACCAGCCTGCGCCAATCCGTGTTGGACCGCGCCCGGCTCGCGGTGGTCGTCAACCGGCTGGACCTAGTTCCGGGTGGAGGTACCCGGTGAAGCCGACTCATCGCGACCGGGTGGTCAAGCGGCGCTTCGAAACGATCGCCGACACCTACGACACCACCATCCTGCGCCGGCGGGCGAGCTACAACGCCGGCGTGAACGCCATTGTGGCCGAGCGCCTGGCCACGCTCGATCCGCGCCCAGGTGAGTCCCAGCTGCGCCTCCTCGATGCGGGGTGCGGAACGGGAACGCGGTGGCACCAGTTCGCCATGGGACTGCCCGCGAACCTGGCCTGCGGCCTTGACCTCAGCCAGAACATGTGCCATGAGGCTCGGCTCGGAGGCAAGTACGCCGGCGTCGTGCGCGCGTCGCTGACCAATATCCCCTTTCCTGATGACGCCTTCGATGGAATAACATGCCTCTTCTTTGCTTTTTGTTATCTCACGTCGGCCGCACAGCGTCAGTTGGCGCTAAGCGAAATGCGCCGGGTGTTGCGCCCCGGCGGCCTTCTCTTCATTGACGTCATCAACCGCTGGCACAAAGGTGAGGGCAGCGAGTACCACCGTCCCTGGCCGGGTCTGTTACTCGATGCGGCGCGCTCTTTTCTGGATCCACGCCTGCGCCCGGGGGACAAGCTGTACCAGACCAAGCATGAAGGCGACCCGCTGAGCGGGTATTTCCACGGATTCAGCGGTGCTTCGTTCAGCCGCCTCCTGACCTCCGCCGACCTGACGCAGCACCAGCTATTCACCATCGGCTATAACTCCGGCACTTTGGTGGGAAGGCAGAGCGCGGGTCAGGTGCTAGCTTGCATAAACCTACCCGACGATTCTCCAGGAAGGGTCAATGCGCGGTTATATAACTCATGCCGTCAATAGCGGGTCGACTGACTATGTGCGAATGGCATATGCGCTAGCGCTCTCGCTGCGCCGCACCCAATCCGAGGTGAGTGCACTGACTGTCGTCGTCGCGGACGATCAGGTGGTGCCTTCGCGCTATGCGCATGCCTTCGATCACATCATCACCGTACCCAATGTTCGGCCCGATGTGGTACGCAAGACCTGGCGGGTGGACAACTTCGTCAAGTTCGGCAGGTTGTCGCCTTACCAGGAAACAGTCACGCTCGATGCCGACATGCTTTTCTTCGACGACGTGTCGCACTGGTGGGATGCTCTTTCACATCAGGAGATCGTCGGCGGAGCCGCATATACCTATCGCGGGACGCTTATCGAGCACAATCCGTTGCGACTGGACCTCTATGCCGCAAATTTCCCGGACCTGCATAACGGTTTTCTCTACTTCAAATCCGGGGAGTGCTCAAAACGGTTGTTTGAGAAAATGACCAGTAACATGGCCGCCTGGGAGTACACTTGCCGACGTCATTTTGGCCGACCAGGTGTACCATTCTCGTCGGATAGTGCTTTCCTCACGGCATTGCGCGATTGCGGGCTTGAGGAAGCCGCCATCAGCAAGACGCCAGGCATACCGAGATTCATTCACATGAAAGCATGCCTTCAGGGATGGGACGAAGTGGCTGCTACCGAGCGCGACTGGCGTCCCTATGTCGACTATCACTTCGACGATAACCTGTTTCTCTACATCGACGGACGCCGCATCGGCGACCCTTTTCACTACCACGTAAGAGATTTTATCAGCGATAACTTACTGAAGCGCTACGAAGCGGAGGTGGTCTAATGGGCAGTGAACTGCCTGGACAATTTCCCGATTCTGTGCCATTTTGCGATCTGACTCGTTCTCAGCCGATCCCGGAACTGATGGCCGCGGCTCGTGATGTCATCAGCTCGGGAAACTTTGTCGGGGGCGACGAAGTGGCCCGCTTCGAATCTGAATTCGCATCTTTCTCAGGGGCCAGGCACTGCGTCGGGCTGTCGTCTGGCACCAGCGCGATTGAGGCCGCGCTCACTGCCGTCGGTGTCAGCCCCGGCGACGAGGTCATCACGGTTTCTGCCACATTCGCCGCCACCGCGGCGGCCATCGCTAACGTGAACGCCGTCCCGATTTTCGTCGACATCGACCCAGGGCGACGCACTATGAGCCCGGAGGCAGCGGAGGCGGCGCTGACCCCCCGGACTCGCGCTCTCTTGCCCGTCGACCTTTATGGACATCCGGCCGAACTAGAGTCGCTGGCCGCGGTCGCTCGCCGTCACGGCCTGGCCATGGTGGAAGATGCCGCCCAGGCGCACGGAGCGCGGTACCAGGGCCGGCCAATCGGCTCCGTGGCCGACGTGACCTGCTTCAGCTTCTATCCGTCCAAGAACCTAGGTGCCCTCGGCGATGGCGGGGCGGTGATCACAGACCGCTCAGACGTCGCGGAACGGATCCGGCAACTCCGCGACCACGGCCGGTCGCCAGGAGCTGATGAGCCATCGGTAATCGGGCGCAACTGGCGTCTCGACGCTATACAGGCGGCCTTCCTCCGGGTGAAGCTCGCGCGTTTGCCCGAGTGGGTGATCCTGCGGCACCAGATCGCCGAGTGGTACGAGAAGGCGCTGGCTGACGTGCCGCTGACGCTGCCGTTCGCCGCGCCTGACTGCGACCCCGCCTACCATCTGTATGTGGTACGGTGCACCGACCGTGACCAGCTACGCGAGTTCCTCGCTGGCCAGGGTGTCATGACTCGCGTTCACTATCCTTACGCGGTTCACCAGCTCGCGCCTTTCCGGCGGTTCGGGGCGCTCGACAGCGAACTGGCCCACACGATCGCACACGCGCGCGAGTGCCTCTCGCTGCCCTTCTTCCCGGGACTTACCCAATCTGAGGTGGCCAAGGTGGCCGATGCGATGACTGATTGGGCGGATTCACGCCGTTAAAGGTAACGATCGTTTAGGAAGGCGGCCCATGACGAACCCGTTCGATGATCCTTCCGGAACCTTTTACGTTCTCGTCAACGTCGAGGGTCAGCACTCATTATGGCCGAGCTTCATTGACGTCCCCTCAGGCTGGACGGTGGTTAATGGTGTGACCGACAGGCAGGGCGCCCTGAGTTACATCGAAGAATATTGGACGGACATGCGACCGAAGACTCTGGCTGACGAGATGCGCCAGCTTGACATCCCACCTGACAACGACCCCGGAAAGTGAGACAGCCCAATGCGACAGCCGGAGCCGCCGCGGCTGGCGGCATCACTGGCGTCCGCGCGCATTAGCGACGTGGCGGCTGACGCGGCCGCGCTTGAGTCCCTCGGCTACCGAGGGCTCTGGGTAGGAGAGGGCCGACTCCGCCGCGATGCGGTAACCGCCCTGACGCTCGCGGCATCCGCTACTTCAAACGCCTACCTCAGCAGCGGCGTAGTACCGTTCCGCACGAGGAACGTGACCGTTCTCGCCATCACCTGGAAGAGCCTGTACCAGCTCGCGCCTGGCCGGGTCCGGCTTGGCCTGGGGGCTTGGTGGGAACCCATCGCCTCCAAGGCCGGCCTGCACACCGCGCGGCCGCTACTCGCGATGCGGGAAGTGGTGACAGTGCTGCGAGCGCTGTTCGCCGGAGACGAGGTTACGCTCGAAGGCGAGTACACCCGCGTGAACGGCATTCGTTTCGACGGCGCCGAGGATGAAGCCGGGGCCACCTACAACGTGCCGCTGTACATGGCCGCAGTGGGTGAGCACATGCTGCGACTAGCGGGCGAGATCGCCGATGGAGTAGTGCTCGACTTCTTGGTCCCGCCCGAGTACACGGCGGCCGCGGCTGCGATCGTGGCCCAGGGTCGGCGGGCCGCGCCGAATACGACGTCGCTGGACCGTCCCCAACTGGTGGCCTGCGCGTGTGACGACCGGGACCCGCAGGCCGCCGTCAGCGCGATGAAGGTGGCGATAGCGCGGTACCTTGCCCAGCAGACCCATGTGGCCGACCATTGTGGTGCCGATCCCGACCTCGTGAAGGCGCTGCGCAAGCGACTGACCTGGCCCGCGACGACGGCCGAGCTTGAGGACGCCGCGCGCATGATACCGCAGGACCTGGTCCGGTCGATCGCCGCCGTCGGCAGGACATCCGATGTTATCGACAGGCTGCACCAGTATCTCCTAGCTGGAGCGACCGAAGTCATCGTGACGCCGTTTGGCCCCCGCCGTCATGAGGCGTTTGAACTGATCGCTCGCAAGGCCGGCTTGCGGTCCGGTCCGCGCGAGTGAGAGCCGAGAGGGCAACATTTTGCTTCCCGCGCTCGTCGAAATTGCCCGGATCGAGCCATGAGCGAATCCTCGGCCCTATGGAGATCCAGTCCGAGTCGGTAATCGAGAACCAGGCAGTGTCCCGGCTTCGCCCTTTGCTGATCAGCGCGTTTCGCCAGGTACCTTCGTACCGAAAACCAAGGCGCTCAGCCGCTGCCAGCGAACGGCCGTTGAGCGCGTCGCACCTCCACTGGCACCTGCGATAGCCCAGATCGTCCAAGGCGTGCGACAGCATCAGGTACAGCGCCTCGGTAGCCCCGGTTGTCCGTTGCAGGCGCCTACCGAAAACTACTTGCCCGATTTCAATCGTTCCAGCCGCTGGACTGATCTCGTCATAGGCCGCCATGCCTTCCAGTCGCCTGGAGGCAACGTCGATTATGGCGAAGTTCACTAACCCCGGATCCGAGATCAGACGGTGCACATGGCGAGCAAATTCTTCGGAATCAAAAAACGGGCCGAACTGCAGATATGTCCAGATATCTTCAGCCTCGGCGCCGCCGAGCGAAGCGAAAAGCGGGCCGACGTGCTCAGAAGCGAGAGGTTCAAGGCGGCATCTCCCGCCGTCAAAGGCCCTGGATTCCGGGGTAGGCCGGGGCAGCCAATCGTCAAGGCTCCTGCCAACCGGCTGACCGAATTCATTTATCGTGGACTCGATCATTGCACCTCGAATCTCAGGTTAGTGCAACTCCAGATCGACGACTGCGGCAATATCCACTAGCGGACGTCCTTTGAGAATGCCATAGTGTTCACCAGAAATGGGCGTCACCTTCAGGTTGCCTACATAATTCCGCCAGCTTAGCGGCTCCGCACCCCGGGCGATGCTGTCAGTGGTCGCCAGGAATAGAACATTGCCATCATAAGATGATGGCGCATAACTCTCGCCAAGTCTTAGATTATTAACCCGGACATGATTGAGCACATTGGTCTGCCTCTCGGAAACCTCCAGCGGCAGGTCACCGAGCTCGACCGAGGCGTTCTGAACGCGCTCTATTGACCGGAGTGTTTCCTCTTCTTCTTTCCTTAGCAGATCGCTCAGCTCAGAATCTGAAAATCCGCCGTTGAAGAGATAGCAATCGATCATCGCAAGAAATGACACTTCCTCGTTGTCGTCGCGCAAGCGGACCGCCATAGCATGCGCTACGATGCCGCCGAAGGACCATCCCAAAAGCCGGTAAGGCCCGCTAGGCTGCAAGCTTTTCATATTCCGGATGTACTTGGCGGCCATGGCCTCGACGCTGTCCGGGAGATCCTCGACCTGATCGGCGCCTATGGCCTGAAGTCCGTGAATCGGGAAGCCGCTTCTCAGGCGACTGGCTAAGGGCGCGTAGCACCATCTGAGGCCAAGCGCGGGATGCACAACAAAGAGGGCGGGCTCATCACCCTGGAATCGCAGCGTGATCACCTCATCGCCGATCCCGCCGTTGCCCGCGCTGGTCCCGTCGGCAAGCGCCGAGCCCTTGCCGCAGCTCGCGCTAATCTCACGCGCGATCTCCGCGACGGTTGGCGCGGTGAACAATAGCTGGACAGGAATTGATATGCCGGTTCGCTGACGCAGCCGAGCTATTACCTGAATGGCAAGCAGCGAGTGCCCGCCAAGGTTAAAGAAGTTACTAAATATCCCAACTCTCGCCGTCTCCAGCACCTCGCACCAGACAGCCGCGACCACTTTCTCAAGCGCTGACCTGGGCGCCACGTAAGCTATATCGTCCTGATAATCCGGCGACGGGAGCAGCTTCTTATCCAGTTTGCCGTTGCTCGTGAGAGGTAGCTCTGCCAGCAAAACAAATGCCCCGGGCAGCATTGGCGCCGGAAGCTTGGATGCAAGGAAGGCCCGCAATGCCGCCGGATCGGCTACGGCGCCCGCGGCGGGCACGATGTAGGCGATGAGCTGGCGGTCTCCCGGACGGTCCTCGCGGGCCACCACCACCGCCTGGGCCACCGCCGCATGACCGGCCAGCACCGACTCGACCTCACCAGGCTCAATCCTGACCCCGCGGACCTTCACCTGCTCATCGGCCCGCCCCACAAAATCAAGCTGCCCATCCCGCCGCCACCGGACCAGATCACCAGTCCGGTACATGCGCTCACCAGCAAACCCGAACGGGCACGCCACAAACCGCTCCGCCGTAAGCCCCGGCCGGTTCAGGTAACCACGCGCCAAACCCGGCCCCGCCACGTACAACTCCCCCGTCACCCCAACCGGCACCAACCGCAACCCGCCATCCAGCACAAACACCCGCGCACCACGCACCGGCCGCCCAATCGGAGGCCGCCCGCCCCCCGAGGCGTGATCGGCCCGCCACGCCGTCGCGAGCACGGTTATCTCAGTCGGACCATACACATTGACCAGTCCTACGTCCGGCATCGCGACGCGGATGGCATCGACCGCTGACGCCGTCAAAGCCTCACCGCCTACCACCACAGTGCCTGCCTGGCAGCTGACACCGGGGATGTCGAGCAGCTGCATCAGTGCCGATGGCACCGCGCAGATCAAACTCCCCGACCACGTACTGTCCCGTGCGCCTACGACGGTCGGCAGGTTCTCGACAACCTCGACGCCCCCACCTGCGGCTAACGGCGCGAATATCTCAAGCACTGAGAAATCGAAGGTCAGCGAGGTCGACGCCAGAACATGAGAAACCTCATTCGCGCCAAACTCGCGTACCGCCCACGCGAGCAGACTGACCAGGCCGCCGTGGTGGACGATCACGCCCTTGGGAGTCCCCGTCGAACCCGACGTGTAAATGACATACGCCGGATGACCAGGCCTCAACGGCACCAGCCGCTCCGCATCCGTCACCGGATCCCCCCTCAACCCAGCCACCTCCGCAGCCACCACCGGATCATCAACCACCACCAGCCGCACCCCGAAACCAGCCAGCCCACCCGCCGAACCCCCATCAGCCAGCACCAGCACCGGCCCGGTATCAGCCAGGATCAACCCCACCCGCTCCGCCGGATACCCCGGATCCAACGGCACGTACCCCGCACCAGACTTCAGCACCCCCAGCAAAGCCACCAGCAACGACACCGACCGCCCCACCGAAACAGCCACCAGCCGCTCTGGCCCCGCACCAGCCCCGATCAAAAACCGCGCCAGCCGCGACGACGACGCATCCAGCTCCCCGAAACTCAGCTCACCACCCCCGCCCGCCACCGCCACCGCATCAGGAACCGCCGCCGCCCGCACCCCGAACAACTCCGGCACCGTCACCCCCGCCACCACACCACCACCCACGCCAAACTCCGCCAGCAACTGATAACGCTCCTGCGGGGCAAGCAGATCGACTTGACCGAGCCTTGTATCCGGATCTTCGGTAACCATCTTGAGTATCCGCACGAAGCGCCGCGCCAGCTGTTCAGCTGATTCGTAGTCAAACAGGTCGGTGGCGAATTCGATATGACCAGCTAGCCCATCGAGCGCGCCGTCAGAATTGAACTGCTCGCGCAGGCCGAAGTAGAGGTCAAATCTTGCGACCGTAGTGCTGCCTCGTAGCTCCTCGGCTTCCAAGCCGGGCATGACGGGAGTGGCGTTCGCATTATTCTGAAACGCAAACATGACCTGAAACACCGGATGCCGGGCCGTGGATCGCTCCGGGTTCAGCAGTTCTACCAGTCGCTCGAAGGGAAGATACTGATATTGGAACGCGGCCAAATCCGTTTCACGAACTCTGGCGAGCAACTCCCGGAAGGTCGGATCCGCAGAGGTATCGGTCCGCAGCACAAGGGTGTTGACGAAAAAGCCAATCAGGTTATCAAGCGCCTCGTCGGCCCGGCCCGCGATTGGAGTACCCAGCGGAATATCAGTGCCCGCTCCAAGCCGCGTGAACAGCACTGCCAGCGCGGCTTGCATCAGCATGAACGAGGTCACGCCCACGCTGCGCGCCAAGGCCCTAAGCCGGCCATGCAACTGTGGTCCGACGGCAAACTCGACCACATCACCACGGTGGCTAGCGACCGGAGGACGGGGCCGGTCGGCTGGCAAGGCCAGTTCTTCGGGAAGCCCGGCCAGGGCTGCCAGCCAGTATGCAGATGCCTTAGCCATCGCGCTGCCGGGGTCGTCCTCCGCGCCCAGGATCTCAGTCTGCCACAAGGTGTAGTCGGCGTACTGAGCTGGAAGCTCGTCCCAGCTCGGTGCCACTCCAGCTAGGCGTGCGGCATACGCGTCAGCGAGATCCCGGCCGAGCAGGGCCTCCGACCAGCCGTCAAAGGCAATGTGATGGGTGACCAGGACCAGCACGTGCTCATCGTGCCCGATAGCGAACAGGCCCGCTCGCACCGGGATTTCATCAGCCAGATCGAAGGTGCGGGCGGTTGACTGGGCGAGCTGCCCGGTCAGTTCGGTGGGGGACACCGCGCCGACCGTCATGCTCAGTGCTGCCTCGTCAGGCGGCAAGATCCGCTGGAATGGCACCCCGTCAATCATTGGGAAAATGGTGCGCAAACTCTCATGCCGCACGATGACATCATCCAAAGCAGCCCGCAGGGCGCCTTCGTTTACACGACCGCGCAGCCGCCAGATATGAGATTGATTATAGGTCGCGCTCGGTCCTTCATAATGGTAGAGGAACCACAAGCGCCGCTGCGCATAAGACAGCGGCACGCGGTCTGGGCGCTTCCTTCGCGCAAGCGTCAGGTGACCGCCGCGAGCGTTCTCCAACGAACCGGCTAGCGATGCCGCGCTCGGGTTCTCAAACACGGACCGGATCGTCAGTTCCAGCCCGAGTACTGATCGAATCCGGCTTACCAGACGGGTAGCCAGCAGAGAGTGCCCGCCCAAGTCGAAGAAGCTGTCGTGCGGCCCCACCCGCTCCGTTCTCAGCACCTCGGCGAACAATTCGCACAGGACGTCTTCCCACGGAGAAGCTGATTCCCGCCTAGGCATTCCGGCGCCGAACCTGGGCGCTGGCAGCGCCCGGCGATCGAGCTTTCCGCTGCGGGTCGAAGGCAACTGATCCAGCACCACTACCGCGGCCGGTACCATGTACCGTGGCAGCCTCTTAGCAACCAAGGCCCGCAATGCCGCCGGATCGGCTACGGCGCCCGCGGCGGGCACGATGTAGGCGATGAGCTGGCGGTCTCCCGGACGGTCCTCGCGGGCCACCACCACCGC
>Ga0307372_10013467_pt1 | contig 10571 bp, 12 predicted proteins | sample OX1MG_FD_202533 | JGI IMG/M metagenome (GOLD analysis project Ga0307372, IMG submission 202533) | Soil microbial communities from Risofladan, Vaasa, Finland - OX-1 | ecosystem: Environmental > Terrestrial > Soil > Coastal area > Acid sulfate soil | place: Finland: Risofladan, Vaasa | collected... | reverse complement strand
ACTGCCACGGCGTGGTGGACGCCTTTCGGATTGCCAACCAGGTGCGGCGGGAGAGCTCAGGACCGGTTCACATGCTCGGCCACCTGGTCCACAACACGCACGTCACCGACGACCTGCAGGCGCAGGGCATCGCGCTCGTCGATCCCCCGGATCGGCTCGCCGGGCTGGATCAGATCAAATCCGGGACGGTTATCTTCACCGCCCACGGGGTGTCGCCCCAGGTCAAGCGGCGGGCGGCCGAGCTCGGGCTGGAGGCGGTCGACGCCACCTGCTCCGATGTGATTCGCACCCATGAGCTGGTCGCCGACCTGGTCCGGCGCGGTTATGAGGTGGTCTACGTCGGCCGCCACGGGCATCCCGAGCCCGAGGGCGTGCTGGGGGAGGCGCCAGGGCGCGTCCACCTGGTCCAGGACCCCGATGACGTGGCTGGTCTGGATCTGGTCGGGGATCGGGTGGCCGTAACCTGCCAGACCACTCTCTCGATCTGGGACACCGAGGCCATGATCGACGCCGTGCGCGAGCGCTGGCCCCAAGTCGAAGTTCACAACGAGATCTGCCGGGCGACTCAGGACCGCCAGGAGGCTGCCGTGCTCGCGGCCCGGCAGGTCGATCTGGTGATCGTGGTCGGCAGCCCGCGCTCCTCCAATTCCCAGCGCCTGGTCGAGGTGGTTAGAAAGCTGGCCGGAAAACCGGCCCACCTGGTCGACGACCTCGCAGATCTGGATCTGAGCTGGTTTGAGGGTGTGGGACGGGTCGGGGTGACGAGCGGCGCCTCTACCCCGAGCCAGCTCACGCGCCGGGTTATCGAGTACCTGGAGGGGCTGGCGCCCTCAGCTGCCTCCGCGCAGCCGGCGCAGGACTCCGCCTAGGCTCCGTCCCGAGCGGTGGGGATCGTCAGGGGCGCCATCGGTCTCGGCAGCGGCGGTCGCCCGGCGTGTCCGGGGCCGAGGCAAGCTCGCCACCGGCGCCGTAGTGGGGATATCCAGGGCTGCGGGGGACGCCAGAGGGGCAGCCGGGCTGGCATCGGCGGGTGGCCTGCGGGGGGTGCGGCGGCGGGCCGCCGGGATGGCTGCAGGCGGCGCCGACTCGGGCTCCGGCACCGGCATCGGCTGGTCGGCGGGGCTTGCGCTCGCCGCCCCGGCCTCGCCCGCATCGAGGCCGCCCCGGCCTCGCCCGCCGCGGCGGCGGCGGCGCCGGGCGGGTGGGGCGGGGACGTCAGCCCCGGGCTCCAATTCGGGCCCCCCCGCCGGCGCGGACTCTGCCGGCTCGGGTGCCGCCACGGCGTCCGCTGCGGCCTCAGGGCCGGCATTCTCCTCGCGCTCCCCGGTCCGCCTGCCCCCCCGGCGCCGGCGGCGCGGGGCGCGCTCTAAAGCCTCGGCGGGCACCGGCTCTATCTCCGCTTGGGCGCGCTCGATCAGGCGCACCACGTCGCCCACGGCCACCACCAGACCGTTCTGGTTCTCGACCGAGACCTGCCACCCGGCCAGGCCCAGGCGGGGGTTCTCGATGTCGCGCTTGCGGTTTAAGCGCCAGCGGGCGCGGATGGTGTCCCCGGGACGCACCGGGGCCAGGTAGCGCCAGTTGGACTCCATCATGGCCGCCGTCGCCGGCAGGGCCGCGTCCATCGATCCCAGTCCCAGCGCAATCGCGGTGACCAGGCCACCCGGCACCACCAGTCCGCCCAGGCTGCTCCGGCGCGCGAACTCGACGTCGGTGTGAAGTGGTGCGAAGTCTCCGGCCAGACCGGCGTAGGCGGCGATATCGGCGCCCGTCAGGGTGCGTCTACGGGTGACCCACTCCCCACCCAGGGGCAGGTCGTCAAAGAACAGGATCAGCGCCGATCTCCCTTGCTGGACAGAGCCCTGCGAGTATAGCTTTGTCCACTCCTCGATCCCGCCGCCCCCGCCTCGCGGGCCTAGCATGTTGGCGATGGCGGGGCACTACTGTCTCAACTGCGGTTCCGCGCTGGCTCCGCGGATGATCGAGGAGCGCGAGCTCGAAGCCTGCCCGAATTGCGACTTCGTGCTCTGGCGCGACCCCAAGGTCGTGACCATGGTGGTGGTGGAGGACGGTGAGGGAGGCGTGGTCGTGGGTCGGCGCGCCATCAATCCTGGCTACGGGCTCTGGTGCCTGCCCGGCGGCTACGTCAACGATGACGAGCACCCGGCGGAGGCGGCGGCGCGCGAATGCCGGGAGGAGATACTGGCCGAGGTCACCATCACGAGTCTCCTCGACGTCTACCACATCGACGCCGAGTCGGGCCCGTCGATGCTCGCCCTCGCCTATCGTGGGCGGCTCGCCAGCGGACCCGTGGGTGCCGGACCGGAGATGTTGGAGGTGCGCTCCTTTCCCCCCCGAGCTCTCCCGCCGCTCGCCTTCAGCAGCCATGGTCAGGCCATGCGCGACTGGCTCGACCATCGACAATCGGCCCTGGAGAGAACATGAACTGGTTTAAGACGTTCTTTTGGATGACGGCCATGAGCGTGCTCCTGGTCCTGGCGGGACGTCTTCTCTTCGGGCCGGCCGGGCTCTTCATCGCTCTGCTGCTGGCCCTGGCCATGAACGCCAGCGCCTACTTCTACGGTGACAAGCTGGCCCTGGCCGGGGCGCAGGCCCAGGAGGTCAGCCCTCAGGCGGCGCCGATGCTGCACCGTCTGGCTGACCGCCTGGCGCAGCAATACGGGGTCCAAAAGCCGCGCGTCTACGTCAGCCCCGACCCCAACCCCAACGCCTTCGCCACCGGCCGCGACCCCCACCACGCCTCGATCTGCGTCAACCAGGGTCTGATCCAGATCCTGGACCAGGAGGAGATCTACGGTGTCCTCGCCCACGAGTTCGCGCACGTGCGCAATCGCGACATCCTAATCAGCTCGGTGGTGGCGGTGATGGCGGGGGCAATCACGCTTCTGGCCAGCCTGGCCCAATGGGGCATGATGTTCGGGGGTCTGGGCGGGCGCAACGAGCGCGACCGGGGAGCGTTTGGGGGCCTGATCCTGGTCATCCTGGCCCCCATCGCCGCGCTCCTGATCCAGCTCGCCATCTCGCGCTCGCGGGAGTACGAGGCCGACCACACCGGGGCCGAGGTATCGGGCCAGCCCCTGGCCCTGGCATCCGCCCTGCGTAAGCTCCAGCGTGGGTCGCAGGCCGTGCCCTCTCCCGTGGTCCGACCCGCCTTCGCCCACCTCTACATCGTCAATCCGCTCTCTGCCGGCGCTCTCTCGGGACTGTTTGCCACCCATCCCCCGCTCGAGGAGCGAATCCGGCGCCTGGAGAGCATGCCCCACGGGTGATCGGTCGGCGTTCTAGGTCACGGTGCCGACGAAGTCACCACACAATCCCAGGTCGTTTGCCCGCCCGGGCAGCGTGAGCTCTACGGTGGCCAGTTCCTGCTCGCCGTGGCAGCGCGAGGAAGGCCCAGGTCCCAGGCCCACGACCAGGGTCTGATCGTCCACCCAGCCCTCGGGATGCAGGTTCTGGGGCAGTCTGATCGTCTGTCCCGAGCTCTCCACCACCTCGCCCGCCATGGCCAGTGCCGACCCGTCCGGAGAGAGCTGAAACCAGCCTCCATAGCCCTGCGGACGGGGGTAGGTGGCCTGAAAGAGGGTGCCTCCCGCGCTGTCGCGCACGCTAACCGTCTGGGTCCCCGCGCAGACGATGAGTCCGAGGTCCGACACCGACCAGGGTTGAGAAGCTCCGGTGACCCCGCAGCCGCCCAGCACGGTACTGGTGGGCACCCCAGCCCGCGGGTCCAGGTTGGCCAGGTGGCCGCCCTGGAGCGTCTGGCCGGCGAAGCTCGACGCGCCGAGCGTCGCCGAACCCCCGACCAGCGCGACGGGGCCGTCCTGGTCCCAGCCGACGAGGCGGATCATGTCGAATCCCAGCGCCGAGCCGGGTGCCTCCAAGCTCGCCCAGCGGTGCAGCACCACCGGGCTGGACCCGTTGACCGAGGCGGCGACCTCGAGCACGTAGGGCTGGGAGGCAAAGCTGCTGCGTGGCGCCGAAGCCGGGGCGGGGGACGGCGGAGACGATGGCAGGGCGGGCAGCGTGAGCACGGCGGCGAGCACGGTGCCACCGTCGGGGCTGACCGCGAAGGAGACCTCCTGACGGCTGCTGGAGATCTGGAATGCGCTGGTCGTGGTCACCACCCCGTCCGAGGCCAGGCGCCGGATCACGCCCGCTCCGTCCATGTAGTAGAGCCCCGATGGGCTCACGGCAACGTCGGATGCGAGGGCAGGATTGGCACCCGCGTCAAGGGGGATGGCCCGAGGTTCAAACCCGACCTCGGCTTGAACCGCACCCGTCGGGCTGACTAGGGCGAGCGCGTCGTGCTGCTGGCTGGACGCGGTCTGGGGGCTTTGGGACTCGGCCAGCGCCAGGAGCCCCGGAGCCGAGGGAGACGCGGTGGGCCGGGGTGACGAAGTCAGGTGGCGCGCCCCGGATGCGCGATGGACCGAGCCGCCCGAGGTGCCGCAGGCCATCAGCAGCAGGGCCACGGCGGCGCCCGCGGACTTGACCCTCACCCTCCTTGAACGCCAGCGCCCGCCGATGGTTACCGGCGCCCCCTACACCGGATTTAGGGCCGTCCCTCCGCCCAGCACTCGAGCCACCTCCTCCGCCGCCTTGGTCTGAAGTTCGCGTTCGGCCTCGATCGAGTACCAGGCGACGTGGGGGGTCAGGATTGTGTTCGGCGCCGAGAACAGGGGATGGCCGGCCGGCAGGGGCTCGAGCGTGGTCACGTCCAGGCCTGCCCCACCTAGGTGGCCCGAGGCCAAGGACTCGGCAAGCGCGTTCTCGTCGACCAGGCCTCCCCGGCCCACGTTGATCAGGATCGCCCCCTCCGGCATCGCCGCCAGCTGCGCGGCCCCGAACAAGCCCCTGGTCGACTCCTGCAGGGGCAGGTGCAGGGAGAGGGCGTCGCTCTCCGCCAGGAGACGGTCCAAATCGACCTTGACCACCCCCAGCGCGGACATCCCCGAGTCGTCGACGAAGGGGTCGTAGGCGATCACCGTCATGCCCAGGGCCCGCGCCTTGCGTGCCAGTGCCCGCCCGATGCGTCCCAGGCCGGCGATTCCCAGACTCAGCGTATCCAGCCGGCGCAGGGGGTGCTGGCGGTCGATCCCCGGGCTCCCGGCTCGCAGGCGGGTGTCGTAGTCGAGGAGCCGGCGCTGCAGCGACAAGAGCAGGGCCAGGGCGTGATCGGACACCTCCTCCACGCAGTAGTCGGGGACGGCGCAGACCACGATCCCGCCCTCGCGTGCCGCCTCCAGGTCGACGTTGTCGACCCCCACCCCGTATCGAACCACGACCCGGCAGGAGCTGAGGCCGCCCAGGCGTTCCCGATCGAGCCGGAAGCGAGAACCGAGCAGGACCCCGTCGACGTTCCCGGCGCTGGTCATCACCTCTAAGTCGGGCACCCCTCCCAGGTCCAAGATCTCGATCCCCTGTCCATCGAAGACGGCGCGCTCGGGGTCGAGACTGGCGAACCGATGCCCGATGGTGGCGACTCGCAGGGAGGGCGTTTTAGGACCCAGGCCGGGTGCGGCCGGTCGACGAGTCCAGGGGATGGAGGGTTTTAACGAGGCGTTCGTCGAAGGGGTAGGTGGTGTAGATGTCGGGCTCGGAGTCGGTGACGACGAGGTTGTTCTCGAGTCGGATGCCGCCCACGCCGGGTTGGCCGGCGTAGGGTTCGAGGTTGAACTGCATGCCCTCGCGCAGGGGCATGGGGTCCTCGATGGAGTGGGGACTGAAGTAGGGGGGCTCCCAGGGGGCCATGCCCGAGCCGTGGCCCAAAGAGTCGAGGACGTAGGGGTCGGCGGCGGCGAAGACGTCGGCCGTGGTGTTGCCCACGCGTCCGGCCGCGCAGGCCCCCCAGAGGGCGTCGTAGCAGTGCTGGTGGAGGTCGATCTGGGCCGGGGTGGGGCGGATGTCGCCGCAGACCCAGGTTCGGGTGAGGTCTCCCCAGTAGCCGTTGAAGCAGCCTCCGATGTCGATGATCACGAGGTCGCCGGAGCGGATCAGGCGGTCGGAGGTGAAGCGGCGGTAGGGGGCGGTGTAGGGGCCGGAGCAGACGATGTTGGAGCACTGGGTCCACTCCGAGCCCATGGCCGTCATGCGCTGCCAGGCAGCGGCCAGAACCTCACACTCGCGCACTCCGGGGCGGAGCAGGGAGAGGGCGGCGTCCATCCCCGCCTCGGTCACCGAGTTGGCGATCTTAAGGCAGGCGATCTCATCTGAGGTCTTGATGATCTTGGCCTCCATCAGGATCGTGTAGCCGTCCACGAACTCGCTCTGGGGGAAGACCGCGCGCACGTGGCGCTCCACCGTCGGGCTCCACAGGTCGACCCCGATGCGCTTGCCGTTGAGGTCGCCGAGCAGCCCGCGCAGCGTCTCCGCCCACTTGCGGATGCCGACCTCCTCCCGGAAGTTGGCGCGAGGCTGAATCGACGACTCTGAAAGCCAGGGCATGCGGAGCCGGCAGTGCTCGTAGTCCATGGTGAAGAGCAGGGGCTCGCGGTCGGCGGTCAGGACCACGGTCGCGTTGCCCAGGAGCGGGGTCGGACCCAGGTGGTGGCGGTAGCCGGTGAGGTATCGCGCGTCCTCGGTCCGGAACACGAAGAGCACGTCCGCGTCCGACGCCGCCAACGCTGCCTGCGCCTTTTGCAGCCGCTCCCGGCGCAGCCGCTCGAAGTCGATCCGCTGCTCCCAGTCCACCCCGATCAGACCCAGATCCATGTCCACCCTCCTCTTACCGCCGCCCATCGCCGGCCGCATCATCATCCCAGGGTTGCCCCTCATCTCGCGCCTGAGTTCCAGGAGCGGTCTCCCCGTCCGTCTCCCGGAGGTGGATGACGTCGCCGACGCTGATCCGTCGCCCGGAGACGATGAGCGCTCCGTCACCGTCAACGTCCTCAGCCAGTCCCTGCTCGGAGCGACCGTCGCCCAGCTCCACCCGGACCTGCCGGCCCAGGGTATGGGAGAGCTTCCGCCACACCTGCAGGACGGCCTCGGGGGGCGAGGCAAACCAGACCTCGAGGCGCTTGCACAGGCGCTCGAGCAGCGGGTCCCGCTCGAGGTTGAGCATCGCCGCGCCGGGCGGGGCCCAGGTCAGGTTCACTCCCACTCCGACGATGCAACGCTGGCCGTGCGACTCAACCAGTATGCCGCCCAGCTTGCGTTCCTCCAGGTAGAGGTCGTTGGGCCACTTGAGTCGCACCCGGGGAGAGCAGGCCTCGGCCGCCGCCACCCCCGCCGCCAGCGGCGCCAGGGGGTGCCCGGGCAGCACGAACGAGGCCAGCAGCGCGGTGCCCGGGGGAGCCACCCAACGCCGGTCGAGACGCCCCCGACCCGCGGACTGGTGATCGCTGACCAGGACCGACCAGAGCGGAAGATCACGGGCCTCATCCTGGGTCGAGGTGACGCTGGGCAGCCTCAGTATGTTCACCGCTGGGACCTAAGCTTAGGGCTGATCATGGCGGGCAACTCCTGGGATCGGATGGGTCGGATGGAGGCTGCATTCGAGTCCGTGGCGCCGGTTCTGCGGGCCGCTGCCAGAGCCGCCGGAGCGCGCGTTGAGGAGTACGTTCAGGAGGATCCGGTATGGCGCCTGCAGGCGCCCGCGGGCTCGGTCGACGTGGCCTGGTCGGAGCAAGCCCCCGACGCCTTCGAGCTGGTGTCGATCTGGCGGGAGGGGGGGCAGATCCGGCGCGGCGAGGTTCGCCGATGGACCATCGAGCAGCCTGCAAGCGATCTGGAGCAGATCCTCTCCGAGGCTCTTGGGAGCCTGCCCGAGCCCAACCGATGAAGATCCATCGCGCGCTCACGCTGGTGCTGATGATGCTCTTGGCCCTCTTCATGCTCGTCGTCATGGCTGCCTATGGCATTCACACCATGAACCGGACCAGCCTCATCTCGCTCCTCACCGTGGTCGTCGTGGCGGCCATCGCGGGCGTTGTCTTCAGCTGGCGCCAGTACTTCCCCCGGCGCTGATGCAATCGCCACCCGCCCGCCTGCACACCGTGTTCGAGCCTCAACTGCAGGCCGCCGGCCCGATTCCTGCCGACACCTGGGTGGTGGTGCTGATCAAGGATTTCGGCAGCGCCAAGCAGCGCTTGAGTCCAGCTCTGGGGCCCGAGCAGCGGCGCGCTCTGGCGCGCGAGAACGCCTCTCGGGCGCTGCTCGCGGCGCAGGCGGCAGACCACGTGCTCGCCGTCTGCGGCTCAAAAGAGGCGGCCGCCATGGCCTCCGAAGCCTCGGTTGAAGTGCTCTTGGAGGACCGACCGGAGGGGCAGAACCGAGCCGCCGAGCGTGGCCTGGAGCACGCACGGCGCCGCGGCGCCGGGTCGGTTCTGGTGCTCTCGAGCGATCTGCCCCTGATTGAACCCTCGGTCGTGACCGACCTGCTGGTGCGCACCCGCGAACTTCGCCGTCCTCTCGCGGTCGCCGTTCCCGCCACCGGCCGGGGCGGGACCAACGCCGTCCTGACCTCGCCCCCCGGCTGCGTCGGCCTCCACTTCGGGGACGATTCCCTGGCCCGCTTCGAACTCGACGCCCGCAGCCGGGGCCTGGGATTTCACCTCTTTGAGTCCGAGCTTTTGGCGCTCGATTTGGACGAGCCTTCAGACCTCGCCGCGCTCGCGCAAAGGTGAGCGGCTACCAGGTCTTCGCCGTTGCCGGGCTGCCCGAGGTCGCCCCGGGCGACGATCTCGGCGAGCTCATCGCCGAGCGCGTCGAGTTGCTCGACGGGGACGTGCTGGTGGTGGCCCAGAAGGTGGTCTCCAAGGCCGAGGGCATGGTCTTGGACCTGGGAAAGATCGAGCCTGGGGAGCGGGCTCGAGAGCTGGCAGCCGGCCTGGAGGCGGATCCCCGGCTGATCCAGCTGGTCCTGGATCAGAGCCGCCGGGTGGTGCGGGCGGACCGGGTGCTGATCGTGGAAACCGTCCACGGCTACGTGTGCGCCAACGCCGGCATCGACCACTCCAACGTCCCCGGTGAGGACAGCGTGACCCTGCTGCCCGAGGATTCCGATCGCAGCGCCGCCCGGCTCTGCGAGCGCCTGTCGGAGCGCACCGGCCGCCGGCTGGCGGTGGTGGTCAGCGACACCTTCGGCCGGCCCTGGCGCAACGGGGTGGCCAACGTCGCCCTCGGTGTCTGCGGCATCGCCGCCGCCGTCGACTACCGGGGCCGCCCGGACGATTTCGGGCGCCGGCTCGACGCGACCGTGATCGCGGTGGCCGATGAGCTGGCCGCCGCGGCCGAGCTGGCCATGGGCAAGACAGCGCGCACCCCGGTGGTGGTGGTGCGCGGACTTGAGATCGAGGGGGAACCGGGTCTGGGCCGGGATCTTATCCGTCCCCCCGAGCTCGATCTGTTCCGGTGAGCGGCGGCGCCGGCGGCCGCCTCGGTCGGCGCGTGGTGCTCCTGGCCGGGGGCACCGGCGGGGCCAAGCTCGCCGTCGGGCTCGAGCAAGCCCTCGAGCCGGGCGCGCTCACGGTCATCGCCAACCCCGGCGACGACTGCGATGTCTGGGGACTGCGCGTGTGTCCTGACCTGGACGCGGTCCTCTTCCGTCTGGCCGGGATCTTCAACCAGGCCTCCGGGTTCGGCGTGGCCGGAGACACGTTTTCCACCCACGGCATGATGTCGCGCCTGGGTGAACCAGACTGGTTCTGGCTCGGCGATCGTGACCTGGCGCTCCACATCCTGCGCACCTCTCTGCTCCAACAGGGCCTGCGCTTGAGCCAGGTCGGCCTTGAGCTGGGGCGTCGGCTCGGGGTCCAGAGCCGGGTGATTCCGGTCACCGACGATCAAGTTCGCACCAGGTTTACGACCTCCGCCGGCGAGCTCGATTTTCAGGAGTACTTCGTGCGCGAACGTCTGGCTCCCCGACTGCTCGGCGTGCGATTCGTGGGTCTGGAGACGGCTCGGCCCAGTCCGGAGGCGCTGGACGCGGTGCGCGGCGCCGATCTAGTCGTGATCGGCCCATCCAATCCGGTGATCTCGATCGCACCCCTGATCAGCGTCCTCAAAGGGCACCTTCGGCCCCAAACCTGCCTCGCCATCTCGCCCATCGTGGGCGGCCGTGCCCTCAAGGGGCCGACGGTTGAGATGATGTCCGCCCTGGGCCTGGAGCCGACTCCGCTCGGAGTGGCCAGGGAATATCGCGGGGTGGCCGGGTGGTACGTTCTGGACAGGCTCGACCAGGAGCTCGAAGCGCAGATCCGAGGCCTGGGGTTCAAGGTTTTGATCACGGACACCGTGATGGAGGACGACATGGCCTCGCAGCGCCTGGCAGAACACGTCCTGGGCGGACTGGGGGCGGCATGATCGATCTGCTCGGAGCCGCGCGCTCGCGCGATCCCAAGGTCCTGGCGCAACTCCTCGATCCCGCTCGCCAGGCCCTTGCGCCCCTGCTCGCCGCCGCCCTGCAGGTGCGCCGAGCCGGGCATGGCGACCGGTTGAGCTATTCCCCCAAGGCCTTCTTGCCCCTGACCCAGCTCTGCCGGGACAACTGCGGATACTGCACCTTCGCCAAGCCTCCACGAGCCGGGAGTCGCGCCTACATGAGCGCCGAC
>Ga0307372_10013466_pt1 | contig 10571 bp, 7 predicted proteins | sample OX1MG_FD_202533 | JGI IMG/M metagenome (GOLD analysis project Ga0307372, IMG submission 202533) | Soil microbial communities from Risofladan, Vaasa, Finland - OX-1 | ecosystem: Environmental > Terrestrial > Soil > Coastal area > Acid sulfate soil | place: Finland: Risofladan, Vaasa | collected... | reverse complement strand
GTTCTTTGGCCTGACGTTCAACGATCACAGCAATCCGAATTTCAACGGGCGCGAGCCGGCATCGGGAGGCCTGGAGGAGGAATTCATCGAGGACAAATTCAAGATAACTCCGTGGCTGACGCTGACCGGTGGCGTCCGGCAATCGCACTTCTCAGGCGAAATTACCGAGAACGCCACAAGCCCGCGGGTTGGAGCGGCGATTCGCGTTCCGCGCCTGAATTGGGTGTTTCGCGCTTTCTACGGCCATTTCTACCAAGCGCCGCCGCTGCTGACCGCGTCGGGACCTTTGCTCGCTTTCGTTACCAGCCAAAACCTGGGCTTCATTCCGCTGCGAGGAGAACGTGACGAAGAGCATCAGTTCGGCGTGACGATTCCGATTCGTGGATGGTTTCTGGACGCCGATACATTCCAAACGCGCGCGGAAAATTTCTTCGACCACAACAACGTCGGCAACTCGGATGTATTTTTTCCGCTCACGATTCAGCAAGCCCTGATCCGCGGATGGGAGACGACTCTGCGCTCACGACGGCTCTGGCGGATTGGGCAAATGCATCTCGCGTATTCGAACCAAGTGGCGGAGGGCGAAGGAGCAATCACCGGCGGCCTGACAAGCTTCGCGCCACCGGCTGGATACTTTCCGCTCGACCATGATCAGAGGAATACGCTAAATGTGGGCTTCGATGCGAACCTCCCATGGCGAGCCTATATGTCCACCAATGTCTATTATGGTTCAGGCTTCACGAATGGCCAGTTCAATCCTCCGGCGGTTCCTAATCTTTACTTGCCCGGGCACACGACCGTGGACATTTCGCTGGGGAAAAGTTTTGGGGAGCGCTTTTCCGCTTCGCTGAGCGCACTGAACATAGCGAATCGCCATCTGCTGACCGACAATAGCGTTACCTTCGGCGGATTTCACTGGAACGATCCACGTGAAATTTACGTGGAGCTACGCTACCGGTTTCACTACTAGCGCCATCGCGGAAGATCCCAGAATCAGCGCCGAGATCTGGCTGACCAAGGGCCCCGGCGAGATCCTTCGGCGCGAGCAAACCATTCGCGCGTCAGGATGATGCGGAATGCGCGTCAGCTTTCGCGGTCGAGAATGAAATCGGCGACGGAGAGAAGTGCGCGGCGATACTCGGAGTCTTTGCAAACATCGAGGCAGGCTTTGGCGCGAGTTGCGTATTCGTCGGCGAGGCGCCGGGAATGTTCTAAAGCGCCCGAATTGCGAACGAGCGAAGTGATCTGCTCGGGCTGCACGCTGTCGAAACCTTTTTCGCGAAGCACGGTGGCGACCAACTCGCGGCCGTCACGGCCCGCGCCATTCTGAAGAGCAAAAATCAGCGGCAGGGTGACTTTCCCTTCCTTGAGATCGCTCAAAACGGGCTTGCCCAGCGTTTCCGAGGACGCGGTGAAATCGAGCAGATCGTCGACGAGCTGAAATGCAAGGCCCGCCTGGCGGCCGTATTCGGCGAGCGCGTGGCGCGTAGGCGCGTCGTCATGGCCGAGGACCGCGCCGAGTTCGGCGCAACCGCTGAATAGGCATGCGGTCTTGCGGTAGGAAAGGTCGGTGGCTTCGGATTCGGTCAGGTCGATGCGATTGAGAGACGCGAGCTGCAGCAATTCGCCCTCGACCATGTTCTGCGTGAGATCAATCAAAATATCGAGGACGGAGAAATTCCGCTCCTGCAAGGCGATTTTGAACGATTGCATGTACAGCCAATCGCCGGCCAGCACGCTCATGTGATTGCCCCAGCGCGCGTTTGCCGACGGGCGGCCGCGGCGCGTGTTGGCACCATCGATCACGTCATCGTGAATCAGCGTGGCGCTGTGAATCATTTCGACGACGGCGCCGAGAGAAATCGCGCTCTCTCCGCGATAGCCGCACGCGCCCGCCGCGAGCAGCAGCAGCGCGGGGCGCAAGCGTTTGCCGCCGCCTTCGCGCAAATAGCCGCCAATCTCCGCGATGGGCTGTATGGCTTCGCCGGTCTGCGCGGCAATCTCCTGCTCGACGAGAGCAAGATCGTCGCGAACCAGATCAAAAATTTCCCGAACGGTCAGGACAGCGATGGCGCCCTCCGGCGACTAAGGATGAGTGGAACGTTCCGCGCGGCCAGAAAGATGAAAGAAGCGGCGAAAGTTCTCCGCCGTGGCGCGGGCGACTTCATCCGGCGGTAAGTTTCTCACATTCGCCAAGGTCTGCGCTACCTCAACCACAAAGGCGGGCTCGTTTCGCTTTCCGCGTATGCGCTGCGGCGGCAGAAACGGCGAATCCGTCTCTACGAGAATGCGATCGAGCGGAAGAACTGCGGCGACATCGCGCAGCGGCGCCATCTTCGGATAGGTGATATTCGCGGAAAAGGAAATCAGGAACCCCAAGTGCATTCCGTGCTCGGCCTCCGCGAGCGTACCCGTGAAGCAGTGGAAAATTCCGCCGAGGCCGCTGGAACGCCACTCTTCGTCGAGAATCCTCAGGCAATCGGGCCAGGCGTCGCGGCAATGAATAATGACGGGCAATTTCGCGGCGCGCGCGAGTTGCAATTGGCGGCGGAAAACGCTTTGCTGCACGTCGCGCGGCGAATGGTCGTAAAAATAATCGAGGCCGATTTCGCCCCAGGCGAGGACGCGCGGATGCCGAGCGAGGCGCGAAAGCTCTTCATACCATTCGTCCGTGGCGAGCTTCGATTCGTGGGGATGAACGCCGACCGTCCCGTGGATCCAATCGTACTTTTCGGCGAAAGGAATGGCGGCGTCGAGGCGATCCGACGCCGTGCCGCTGCCAATGGCGAGAATCATCGCGACGCCTGCGTCACGCGCGCGCGCGAGCATATCCCCGCGGTCAGCGTCAAACTGCGGAAACTCGAGATGCGCGTGCGAGTCGATGACTTCCAAGCGTATCCTTTTTACGTGATGAAATTATTTCAGGCGCGCGCCCGCCGGAACGTCTTCCGTGAATGTACAAAGAACCGGAAGGCCATCGGGCGCGACCGAAGCGGCGACGATCATGCCATTCGATTCGACACCGCGCAGCTTGCGCGGCGCAAGATTGACGACGACCACCACTTTCTTGCCGACGAGTTGCTCGGGCGTGTACGCGACGGCGATGCCCGCGACGACCTGGCGGACTTCCTCGCCGATGTCGACGAGCAACTTCAGAAGCTTATCGGCGCCAGCGACGCGCTCGGCAGATTTCACCACGCCGACGCGCATTTCGATCTTGGCGAAATCCTCGATGCCGATCTTCGCCGGGCCAGCAGGAACTGCCGCGGAACCGCTGGCCGACTTCGCGGCAGCGTCCGCGGCGGGCGCGGACGCTGCGGGATTGCGAATTTCCTCTTCCATCGCTTCGATCCTTTCGAACGCTTCGGTTTTGTCGACGCGCGGAAAAACCGCGCGAGGCTTATTGACGTGCGCGACTTGCTTATGATCCGGTGTCAGTGAATCCGGAGAAAGCGATTGACCGGCGAGTTGCGTCGTATGGCCGAGCTGCTCCCAAATCTCCTGCGTGGCGTGCGGCAAGGCGGGATGCGCGAGGAGCGCGGCGATGCGCAGCGAGTCGTACGCCGTGAACAGGACCATTTCGAGGCGGCCCCATTTCGACTTTTCCTTAACGAGAACCCAGGGCTGAAATTCGACAAGGTATTTGTCGATCTCCGCGATCAGGCTCCAAATCGATTCAAGCGCGCGCGAAAATTCGTAGGTATCGTAGTAACGAAGAACCTCGTGGCAAGTTTTCTCGCGGAGCTTCGCCACTTCCCTATCGCGATCGTTTTCCTCGGCGGAATTGGGCGCCGGGACGCGGCCGCCGAGATACTGCTCGATCATGGTGACCGTGCGGCTGGTCAAATTGCCGAGGCCGTTGGCGAGGTCGGAATTGTAGCGCGTGAGCAGCGCGTCACGGCTGAAATTGCCGTCCTGGCCGAAAACCATTTCGCGCAGCAGGAAATAGCGCAGCGCGTCGATTCCCAGGACGCGCGCGATGGGCTGCGGATATTGCATGTTGCCGCGCGACTTGCTCATTTTCTCGTCGGCGAAAAGCCACCAGCCGTGCGCGAAGATTTGTTTGGGCAGCGTCTCGCCAGCGGCCATCAGGAACGCGGGCCAGTAGACGGCATGAAAGCGCAGAATTTCCTTGCCGATCAGGTGCATGTCCGCGGGCCAGTATTTCTCGAACTCTACTTCATCGTCGGCGTAGCCGACACCGGTCATGTAACTGGTGAGCGCGTCGGACCAGACGTAAAAAATATGCTTTTCATCGCCGGGCCAGGGAATGCCCCACTGAAAAGACGTGCGGCTGATGGAAAGATCGCGCAGGCCGTTGCGAACGAAGGCCAGAACTTCGTTGCGGCGCGTCGCCGGCTGAACGAAATCCGGCTGCTTTTCGTAAAGTTCGAGCAGGCGCTCCTGAAACGCGGACAATTTGAAAAAATAATTTTCCTCGCGGACGCGTTCGGTGGGGCGTTTGCACTCGGGGCAAAGATTTCCGGGCAGCGGCTCGTCAACGTACATTTCGTCGTAGACGCAATACTGGCCTTCATACGCGCCCTTATAGACGTAGCCCTGATCCTGCGCCTTGCGGAAGAGCATCTGCACGGCGCGCTCGTGGCGCGGCTCGGTGGTGCGGACGAAGCGGTCGACCGGCAGGTCGAGTTCCTTCCACAACGCGCGATACTCGGCGGAGATGCGGTCGGCGAATGCCTGCGGCGTGACGCCCGCGGCTTTCGCGGCGCGCTCGACCTTCTGCCCGTGCTCGTCGGTGCCCGTGAGAAGGACGACTTCGTAGCCGCGCATGCGTTTGTAGCGCGCGATCGTGTCTGCGACAACGGTGGTGTACGTGTGGCCGAGGTGCGGGCGCGCATTCACGTAGTAAATCGGCGTGGTGATGTAGAACTTGGGCTTGGCCATGATTTATTTTGCCGGTTCGCCGAGCTTCTGAAAATGGAAATTAGCCGCCGCGAACACTTGTTTGAGAGGCACGCCCTTCTCAGCCGCGATTCGCTGGCAGTCTTCGTATTCCGGCGCGGCATTGAGAAGAACGCCATTGCGGCGCGATAACTTGATGCGAATGGTCCCGAGCGGTGTTTCGACAGGGACGCTTTCGCGCGCGAGTGTTTGCCGGGAAACTTCGTGCGTGCGCACGCCGATGGTGGTGGTCTCGCGAAAAAGCAAGTCGATCAGCGCGTCGCGCTGCGAAGGCTCGCAAAGAATGGTAACAAGCAGCCCCGGGCGATTCTTTTTCATCTGCACGGGCGTCGAGAAAATATCGAGCGCGCCGACGGCGAGCGCGCGTTCGGCAAAGTATCCGTAAATCTGCGGGCTCATGTCGTCGAGGTTCGCTTCAATCACGGCGACAGCCGCATCGCAGGCATCGCCCGCACGATGTTCGCTCGTGCTGCTGGCTATCGATTCGCCAATCAGCAAGCGCAGGACGTTTGGTTGCTGCGGCAAATCGGCCGAACCTGCTCCGTAGCCGATGGCTGTGAGCTGCATCGTCGGCATCGCCGCGAATTGCGCCGCGAGCGTGGTGGCAATGGCCGCGCCCGTGGGAGTGACAAGCTCCTTCTCGATGCCGCTCGAAAACGTGGGCGCGCCGCGAAGCAATTCGGCGGTTGCGGGAGCGGGAACGGGCAAAAGGCCGTGTTCCGTCATCACGCGTCCGGAACCAACATCCATGCTCGAGCACGCGGAGCTATCGATTCCAAGCAGCTCGAAACCGATCGCCGCGCCGACGATATCAATGATCGAATCGACCGCGCCGACTTCGTGAAAGTGGACTTTTTCGATCGCGATGTTATGAACTTTGGCTTCCGCTTCGCCGAGGCGCTGAAAGATTTTGCGCGCGCGGTCCGCGGCGCGTGGCGCGAGCGCGGCTTGGTCAATCATCTTCAAAATGCCGGAGAGATGGCGATGGTGGTGATGCTCCTCGGTCTCGACGTGCACTTTCGTCGCGCGGATGGCCTGGCGCTGCACCTTTTCGGCGGATATTTTCCAGCCGTCGAGATTGAGTTTGCGCAGCTCCGCTTCGAGCGCGCGCAAATCGAGGCCCGCGTCGACGAGCGCGCCGAGAACCATGTCGCCGCTGATGCCCGAAAAACAGTCGAAGTACGCGAGTTTCATTCGTTTATTGCATTCCCATTCGTCGATCTGGAAACTGTTTCCTGCGGCACCATGCGCCGCGAAAAAACGCGAGGCTCAGATACTATGCTGCGCTCCCGAGGCTGTCAAATTGGGCTTTGCAGTCATATCGCGGGTCTCCAACAATATGTAATTTCAGGTATATCTCTTGATATCAAACACATTCACAAGTACAATCCTAAAAACAGAGCGGATTCATGAAATTTACCAAAATCCTCGCGGCTTTGCTGTTCGTCGCTGCTGTGTTTACCTTCTTTCTCGTTCCCCAGGCGAGGTTGGCGCCAATTCTAATTATTATTAGCAGCAGCTTGAACATCTATGATGCCTACGTTGCGAAGCGCTCCGGCGCAACAGACCGGCCTTTCGACCACGAGACGCTTCACCTTTTTTGACTGACCCGCAGGAAACTTCTATAATCGCTTACCTTTTTTGCGAAAAGAGAATTTGTGTATCAAACGATAGAAAAACGAGTCCGCGAAGCGCTGGCGGCGCTGATTCGCACGAAGTACGGCGTCGAGATCAGCGTGGTGACGGAGCGGCCGCCGAAGATCGAGATGGGCGAAATCGCTTCACCCGTGTGTTTCGAGCTGGCGAAGCGCCTGAAACGCGCGCCGCGGCAGATCGCGCAGGAAATCGCGGCGGCAATCGGGAAAATCGAAGGCGTCGAGCGCATCGAGATCGCGGGCGCCGGATATTTGAACGTGTTTCTCGACCGCGCCGGATTTCTTCGTGGCGCTGCCGCAACGGCGGGCCGAGAAGCCATCGCGGCAACTCCCAGCGCGCCAAAAGCGATCGTCGAGCACACGAATATCAATCCCAACAAAGCCGCGCATATCGGGCATTTGCGAAACGCGGTGCTTGGCGATGCGTTTGTTCGGCTGCTGCGCTACACGGGCCGGCGAGTGGAGGTGCAAAATTATATCGACAATACCGGCGTGCAGGTCGCGGACGTTGTGCTGGGGTTTGTCCATCTCGAGAAGAAAAACGCGGCTCAGGTTCGTGCGCTCGCCGCGCAGCCGCGGTTCGATTATCAATGCTGGGATTTGTATGCGCGCGTGACGCAATTTTTGGAAGAGGACAAGGCGCGGATGGAGCTTCGCGGCGAAATGCTGAAAGAAATGGAACGCGGCAGCGGAGATGCCGCGGAAATCGCGGAAGTGATTTCGACCGCCGTCGTGCGGCGTCATCTGGAAAGCATGGGGCGGCTGGGAATTGAATACGATTTATTGCCGCGCGAAAGCGAAATTCTGCACTTGAAATTCTGGGAGTCGGCGTTCCAAAAGCTGGTGGCGCGCGGCGCGATTCACAAGGCAGCATCGGGAAAAAACGCGGGATGCTGGGTGATGCAACTCGCGGGAGACAAGGACGCGACGGAGCCGGACGATGAAGCGGACGCGAAAATTATCGTGCGGTCGAATGGCACAGTCACGTACGTTGGCAAGGATATTGCGTACCAGCTTTGGAAATTCGGCGTGCTCGGAAAGGATTTTCACTACGCGCCATTTCTCACCTATGCCGATGGACGGAAACTTTGGGTGACGTGCAGCGACGGCGGCTCGGCGGACGCGCCGCCATTTGGCCGCGGCGAAGAAGTGTTTAATGTGATCGATTCGCGGCAGGCGTATCCGCAGCAAGTTGTCGCCGCGGGATTGCGCGCGCTGGGATTCAACGCGGAAGCGGAACGCTCCGTGCATTTTTCCTACGAGATGGTGGCCCTCACGCCGCGTTGCGCCGCGGAACTTGGCTATCAGCTCAGCGACGAAGAGGCGAAAAAGCCGTACGTGGAAGTCAGCGGGCGCAAAGGCCAGGGCGTGAAGGCTGATGATTTGCTCGATCAGCTAGAGCTACGCGCGCGGGAGGAAGTGGACGCGCGGCATCGCGATTTCTCAGACGCGGAACGCGCCAGCGTGGCGCACGCAATCGCCATCGGCGCGTTGCGTTATTTTTTGCTGAAATTCGCGCGCGGGACGATTATTGCGTTCGATTTCAAGGACGCGCTGAGTTTCGAAGGCGAGACTGGTCCGTACGTGCAATACGCCGTGGTGCGCGCGCGCAGCATCTGGCGAAAATTGGAGGAAAAAGATTCGGGATGGGAAGCAGCGGAAACGGGAGGCGCCAAGATTTTGGAGGCGCTGCAAGGGACCGCTGCAGAGCAATCCCTAGCTGCTCCCAGCGGAGACGATCTGTGGGAACTGGTGCTGCTGGCCGGCTCGCTGGACAGTCACATCGACGCGGCCGTGACAACGCAAGAGCCGGCCTTCGTCGCGAAGTATGCATTTCAGCTCGCGCAGCAATTCAATCTTTTTTACCACAAGCATCACATCCTATCCGAGGAAGACGCTGCAACGAGGGGTTTCCTGCTGGCGCTTACGTGGCTGGTCGAAACGCAGCTGGTGACGGCGCTGGAACTGCTTGGCGTGGAAGCTCCCGAAAAAATGTAGATCCACGGCGGGCGAGCCTAACAGCTTGTTGACAAACTGACTGCGAGGAACTTCAGGGGCCAAGGCCCCAGTGATTCCGCAAGCTTTCCATCGCAGCTAAAGCCGCGACCCACAAAACTTCCGATCTTTTCCAACAAGCTGCTAAGAGCGTACAAAGGCGTTCATTTTGTCCCGGAAAGCGCAGAGAAAGAGCTCACGCCAGTTGCGGCAAACATCGCCGCAACCCGGCGTGAGTTATAGCGCGGCTACATCTTCATGGCGAAATCGACGAGGGTGCGAACGGCAACACCGGTCGGACCTTTCGCTGCCCAGGGCTTTGCATCATCAAGCCAGGCCGTGCCCGCGATGTCGAGGTGAATCCACGGTGTGTCATCCACGAATTCCTTAATGAACCATGCAGCGGTGATCGCGCCGCCGCCCTTGCCGCTGCCGACGTTGCGAATGTCCGCGATGTTGCTTTTGATCATTTCCTCATATTCGTCGTCGATAGGCATGGGCCACATTTTTTCGCCCACGGCGCGCGCGCTTTCGAGAAAGCGGTCGAGATATTCGCGCGGCGTGCCAAACGCGCCCACGTGGACATCGGCGAGAGCGACGACGATGGCTCCGGTGAGCGTGGCGGCGTCGACCAGATGCGTGCAGCCGAGCTTTTTCGCGTAGGTGATGGCGTCGGCGAGAATCAAGCGGCCTTCGGCGTCCGTATTGATGACCTCGATCGATTTGCCGGACATGGCGATTTGCACGTCGCCGGGCTTTTGCGCGCGTCCGCCGGGCATGTTTTCCGTCGCCGGAACGACGGCCATGACTTCGATGAACGGCTTCAGCGCGGCGAGGGCGCGAAGGACGCCGAGCATGGTGGCTCCGCCGCCCATGTCGTATTTCATTTTCTCCATGCCGTCAGCGGGCTTGATGGAGATGCCTCCGGTGTCGAACGTGACTGCTTTGCCGACCAATCCGAGGACTGGCGCGCCGGCCTTTTTCTGCGCGGGGCGGTAGCGGATCACGATCATGCGCGGCGGCTCTTCGCTGCCTTGCGCGACGCCCAGCAGCGCGCCCATTTTCAATTCGGCGATGCGCTTTTCGTCGAGGATGTCGACTTCGAGGCCCGCTTCCTTGGCCATGGCTTCAGCGCGCGAGGCGAGCATGCGAGGTGTCAGACGATTTGATGGCTCATTGATGAGATCGCGCGAAAAACTCTCCGAGTCGCCGATAGCTTTTGCGCGCTCGATGGCCGTTTCGATTTCCGCCCGGGACGCAGCGGCGAAACCGAGAAGCGCAACGCGGTCGATACTTTTATTGCTCTTCTTCTCGGTTTGATATGTATCCGACTCAAAATTCGCGTGGAGAAGGCCTTCGACAATCGCCTGCGCGCCCGCGGGCGTGCGATCTTTCTCGGCGGGCAGGAATGCGAACGATTTTACGCCGCGGGATTTGAGGTAGCGCAGAGCGGCGCCGGCGATTTTGCGCAACTCGGCGTGCGAAAACTTTTCGGGCTTTCCCGCGCCGACAAGAAGGAGCCGCTTGGCAGCGAAACCCGCCGGGAAATGCAGCAAGCTCATCTCGAGAGTTTTTCCCGTCAACTCGCCGCTTTCGGCCAAGAGCTTTAGCTTGCCACCGGCCACGCGGTCAAGTTCCGCCGCGTTTCCCTCGATGCGGGCTTGCTTATCCTTGTCACCGAAGACATAGGCAACAATTGCGTCCGCAGCCACTGCGGAGAACGGCTGTGCTTCGAATTGGATTTGCATATCTCCCTTTCCGTGTTTTTACTGCCGCCTGTAGCGGTGGATTGCCTCTTTCGCTTCGCGTTTATCTTCTTTTTCGCGTTCGGCCGCGCGGCGATCCCACGCTTTCTTGCCTCGCGCGACGGCGAGTTCGCATTTGGCCATGCCGTCACGAAAATAAATTTTCAGCGGGATTAGCGTAAGGCCTTTTTGCTGAACTTGAATGCTCAACTTGTCGATTTCGCGGCGATTGAGTAACAGCTTGCGCGCGCGC
>Ga0307372_10013465_pt1 | contig 10572 bp, 10 predicted proteins | sample OX1MG_FD_202533 | JGI IMG/M metagenome (GOLD analysis project Ga0307372, IMG submission 202533) | Soil microbial communities from Risofladan, Vaasa, Finland - OX-1 | ecosystem: Environmental > Terrestrial > Soil > Coastal area > Acid sulfate soil | place: Finland: Risofladan, Vaasa | collected... | reverse complement strand
CCAAGACGCTATTGAGCGCGGTCGAACTGGGACTGTTTACGCATCTTGCCAAGGGGCCGCTCAGCGGCGACGAACTGGCGCAGGCAGCGGGACTGCATCGCCGCAGCTGGCGGGACTTTTTCGATGCGCTGGTGGCGATGGGGATACTGAACCGGGAGGGCGGACGCTATTCCAACACGCCCGAAGCCGGCCTTTTTCTCGACAAATCCAAACCCACCTATATCGGCGGAATTCTGGAGATGGCGAACGCCCGGCTTTACCATCATTGGGGATCGCTCACCGAAGGTTTGCGGACGGGCCTCCCGCAGAATGAGTCCAAGGAAAGCGGCGATGAAAACACCTTTGACGTGCTCTACTCCCATCCCAAACGCCTGCGCGGCTTTCTCCAGGCCATGACCGGGATCAGCCTGGGGCCGGCCAGGGCGATTGCTCAAAAGTTTCCGTGGAATAAGTACGAAACTTTTGTGGATATCGGCACGGCGCAGGGTGGGCTTCCCACTCAGGTGGCGCTGGCGCACGAACACGTCACCGGCAAAGGGTTTGATTTGCCCGCCGTAAAGGAGATTTTCGAGGAGTACGTGCAGTCCTTCGGCCTGTACCCGCGCCTGAGTTTCCATCCCGGCAATTTCTTTGAAGACCCGCTGCCGGAGGCCGACGTGCTGGTGATGGGGCACATCCTGCACGACTGGAACCTTGAAGAGAAAATGATGCTGCTCGAAAAGTCCGCGAAAGCCCTGCCCAAAGGCGGAGCGCTGGTGGTCTACGATTCGGTGATTGACGATGACCGCTGCCAGAACGCGTTTGGACTGCTGGCCAGCCTGAACATGCTGATCGAAACCCCCGGAGGGTTCGATTACACCGGAGCGGACTGCTGCGGCTGGATGAAAAAAGCCGGCTTCAAAGAAACCTACGTCGAACACCTGGTCGGGCCGGCGTCGATGGTGGTGGGAATCAAGTAGAAAACGCCGCAGAGTAATGCGCTGAACGCGCACAACTCTGCGCTACCCTGCTGCCGCGCAGCACGGGAAGGTATCGCTTTTGACCCTTCAACCAATATAGAATAGGGGCGAGGATGTTATGCCAACCGAAACCATTAGCGTCCCGCTTGATCCTGAAGCCGCCAAAGCCTACAACGCCGCGCCGCTCGCCGAGCAGAGGAAAATGAAGGCCCTGCTCAGTCTCTGGTTGCGAGACCTGGCCAGGGCAGAGCCTTCCGATTTGAAAAAGCTGATGGATGACGTCAGCCGGAAAGCCCGCGCCCGGGGGCTGTCTCCTGAAATCCTGGAGTCTCTTCTGAAGGACGCATAAGTTGCGGGTTGTCCTGGATACCAACGTCGTGGTCAGCGCCCTGTTGCTCGATGAATCTGCATCAAGATCTGCGTTCGACCGCGCCTTCGAAAAGGGAGGCGTGTTACTTTCGCTTCCAGTCCTCGCCGAGCTTGATGAGGTTTTGGCGCGACCGAAGTTTCGCAAATACGTTTCAGAGGAAGACGTCCGGCTGTTTCTGGCGGCCTATGTCCGAAAAGCCGAGTGGATTGAAATTGCAGAAAGCATTCGGGCGTGCCGCGATCCCAAAGACGACAAATTCCTGGAACTGGCAGCAAGCGGACACGCCACCCACATCATCAGCGGCGACGACGACTTGCTTTCACTGAGTCCCTTTCGGGGCATCGTTATCACCCCTCCGGCAGCTTTCCTCAGAGACATCAAGTAAGCCAACCGAAATCTTTGCTTCTACACTTTGGAATGGAGGACGCGGACGGCGGGCATGCCGTCGGCTTCTTCGTAGACTTCAATATCGTGGAAGATGTTGGGGCTTTCCTGCTTCAGGACCTTGCAGACTTCCACCGCCAGCATGCGGATTTCGGTATCGGCGTGCGGGCTGCCGCGCAGCTCCAGGAAATGGCGCCAGGCGCGGCCGTTGCCGGTGACAAAAATCTTGGTTTCGGTGGCGTTGGGCAGAACGGAACGGGCGGCCTGGCGGGCCCACTTCCGGCGGTCGCGCGCGGCCATCTCCGGGTGCTTCTGCTGAACGTATTGGCTGGTGGCTTCCGCGAGTTCCACGTAGGCTTCGCGGACGTGATCGATCGTCTGCTGCCACTTCTCGCGCAGCGCTTCGTTCTCCTGATAAAGCGGCGGCACCACGTAGCGCGCGTCGCCTTCATCCACGTAACGCTGCGAGAGCTGCGAATAGCCAAAGCCCGCCCGATGCCGCACCAGTTCGTGGGTGAGCGAGCGGCTGACTCCGGCAATCAGCAGGTTCCAGACGGCGTGTTCCAGCACGCTGCCGTGCTTGGAAGTCAGGATGTTGTCCAGATAATCCTGGTTGGTCTTGCGCCCTTTTCCGAACGACATGTAGCAGGTGCGGCCCGCGATTTCCGCCAGCACCTCCGCCGCCACTTCGGCGTCTGTGGTGAAAACAACGCCCTCATCCTCCAGAAAGCGGTCGAGTTCCTCGCGCACAACGGCCTGGCGGCCCAGGAGGTAAACTTTCGGTCGCGTAATGTACGGGTCGAGCGATGGGTTGGTGGCCAACAGCTTTCTCTGCCCTGCGTGTTCTAATTTCGGGATCTGCTTGAAAACCCAGAAGGATCTGGATCGCGAACGGTTTCAGCCCTATTTCCCGGCTTTTGCACCTTTGGCCGGAGCAGCCTCCGCCTCGCGCTTGCGAAAATCCGCGTACTTTCTCTTGAACCGCTCCACCCGGCCGGCGCTGTCAACCAGCTTCTGCTTGCCGGTAAAAAAGGGATGGCAACTCGAACAAATTTCCACGTGCAGCACGGTGTCCTTGTAGGTTGAGCGCGTTTTGAAGGTGCTTCCGCACGCGCAGGCAACAGTGACCTCGTGATAATCCGGATGAGTATTGGTTTTCATGGAACTCCTTGCAGGCTGCTTCAAAACCCTAATTATAGTCTCCAGGCCCGAAACTTTCAATCCTGAATCTGCAACCGTCCGGCCGCAGGGGGTTGACGCAATCCGCCGTAGGGCTGACCTTCAGGCCGGCATTCCGGAACTCAATTCGTCGGGCGGCGGTTAACCGAGCACCGGCACGGCAACGGAACGCACGGCGCGCGACTGGTCGCTCAGCAGAAAATGGATAACCCGCGCTACGTCCTCTGTTTTAACCCACTTTGCAAAGTCCGCTTTGGGCATCGCCTTGCGGTTCGCTTCGGTATCCAGGGTCCCGGGCATAACCGAATGAGCGCGAATGTCATACTTTTCGAGCTCTGAGGCAAGGATTTCAGTCAGTTGCGTAACCGCGCCCTTCGAGACCGCGTAGGCGGCAATTCCGGCGCCCCCACCCTTCAGGATGGCTCCGCTTGAAACCGTGACGATGCGGCCGAAGTTCTGGCCGATCATCGCGGGAACCACCGGCCGAAGCATCCGAACAATGCTTTTGAGGTTGAGGTCCAGCATGTGCTCCCAAGCCCGGTCGTCGGTCTCATAACTCCTGCCCGCCGCAAAACCTCCCGCCACGCAGACCAGAAAGTCCAGGCGTTTCGCGCCCTCCAGGACGCCGGCAATAAAGCGGTCCACGCCGGCGGAGTCTCGGAGGTCGACCGGGCCGCCCGTCAGCCGCCCGGCATGTTCCCCGGCAGATGCCTGGAGTGATTTCCATCCTTCTTCCCCGTGGTAGGGCACGGCAACCGCTGCCCCGCTTCTGAGCAAATCCAACACGACGGCGCGGCCCAAGGCACCCGTTCCGCCCGTGATAACGGCAACACGATTCTTAAAGTCCACCGTTCACCTCCTTCATGTCTTATAATAAAGCATTACGAATCATTCCAGGTGAACGCAGGTTAGCCGAGCAACAACATTGTTCGCGCAGCTAATAACCGCTGAGGTGTTTTCCGTAAAAGAATCTTAAGAAGGATGATGTAGAATCTACAAGATGCCTATTCGACACAGGCTCATCATTTCTTTGACCATCAGCATTACGCTGATAGCCTTCGCCTTCGCTTTTTATCAGGTGCGGTCGCAAAAACACGCGCTTCGAAGTGATCTTGAGAAGCGCGCGGAGATCCTGGCCGAGAGCCTTGTGGACAACGTTGAACCTTTGCTCCGCAGTCAATCCTGGGGACCTTTGCAGCAACTTCTGGACCGCTTTGAAAACAGGGAAGCCCTCGACGGAGTTGCGGTCTATAACAAGAACGGGAGCGAGATCGCCGTCGCCAGTACGCTGGAAGCTCAGCTGAACGCCACGCCTTCCGCCGTCCGCCAGGCTATTTTTCGAGACCAGGGCGTCAGCCAGTTCTTCACCTTGAACAGCGTGCCCATGGAGGTTTATGCGCTGCCCATCCATGGGGACCGGGGCGTGGAAGGCGTGCTGGCGCTCTACCACAATGCCAGCTTCATCGAGGCCCAGTCCTTCCGCCTTTGGCGCGATACGTTTCTGCAACTGCTGGTAGAAACATTCCTGATCGCTTTTATTTGCCTGCTTATTATCCGAATCAGCATCCTGGAGCCTGTCACAAAAACCGCGCAATGGCTGCGCGCGCTAAGAACCGGCAAGGGGCTTCGGTCAACTCCACTGCCCGCCGAAGAAATATTCCAACCGATCGCGCGCGAAGCAACGCAACTGGCAAAAACTTTGGAGGTCGCCCGTACGACAGCCGAGGAAGAAGCACGCTTGCGTGAAGTCGGTGAAGCCATCTGGACGGCGGAACGCCTGCGGGTGCACGTACGAAATCGCTTTCGGGATAAACCGATTTATGCGGTCTCCAACCGCGAACCCTATATGCACGTCCACCAAAATGACGGGATTAAGTGCCTGGTGCCGGCCAGCGGCCTGGTGACCTCACTCGAGCCCATTCTGCGGGCCTGTGACGGAACCTGGGTGGCGAGCGGCGCCGGTGATGCCGATCGCGAAACAGTGGACGAACAGGACCGCCTGCGGGTACCTCCCGATGACCCCCATTACACGCTGCGAAGGGTCTGGTTGACTAAAGAGGAAGAAAAGGGATTTTATCTCGGTTTTGCCAACGAAGGCCTCTGGCCGCTCTGCCATATTGCGCACACCCGTCCAACCTTTCGCGAAGCGGACTGGAAGCAATACAAGGCGGTGAATGAAAAGTTTGCAAAAGCCGTTCTGGAAGAAATGGAAGGCACGGAGGAACCCGCCGTTCTGATCCACGACTATCATTTTGCGTTAGTGCCCCGGATGGTAAAAGAGAAACGGCCGGATGCGCGCGTGGCCATTTTCTGGCATATTCCCTGGCCGAACGCGGAGGCCTTCGGGATCTGCCCCTGGCAACGCGAATTGCTGGACGGACTTCTGGGCGCCGATCTGGCCGGCTTCCATATTCAAAACCACTGCAATAATTTTCTTGAAACGGTGGATCGCGCCCTCGAATGCCGCATCGAGTGGGACCGCTTTGCCGTCAATCGCCGGGGACATTTTACGCTGGTGCGTCCCTTTCCCGTCAGCGTTGTGTTTGATACCGAGACAGCCCGCGCCTCGGACATGACAAGCCCGCCTGAGGCCGATGAGATTTTCAAGGAACTGGGAGTGGAAGGGACGCTGCTGGGTGTGGGCGTCGATCGCATGGATTACACCAAGGGGATCGTTGAGCGTTTTCGAGGCATTGAACGCTTCCTCGAAAAGTATCCGGACTATCAGCACAAGTTCAGCTTTGTCCAGATCGGGGCGCCAAGCCGTACCGACATCCAGCAGTATCGCAACCTGGCAGAAGAGATTGAATCGGAGGCCCAGCGCATTAACCATCGATTCCAGGAGGGCGCATGGAAACCGATTATATTGCTCAAAAGACATCATAGCCATCAGGAGATTACGCGCTATTACAAGGCGGCTGATTTCTGCATGGTGACTTCGCTCCACGACGGAATGAATCTGGTCGCCAAAGAGTTTGTCGCGGCGCGGAATGACGGCCAGGGGGTGCTGATCCTGAGCCGCTTTGCCGGCGCCTGCCGCGAACTGCGCGATGCGCTGATTGTCAATCCCTACGACACCGAGCAACTGGCGGAGGCTATCCGCTTTTCTCTGACCATGGACCCTGAGGAAAAGCGGCTGAGGATGCAGCGCATGCGGCGTGTGGTGCGTGAGCATAACATCTATCGCTGGGCCGCAACCCTGGTCCGAGAACTATCCGAAGTCCGGCTCGAAAGACCTGAGCCGCTGAAAGTCCGATAACGAAAAGGCAAACGGCCGCTCCCGGGGATGAGGTTGCAACCCTTTCCGGCTGGAACGCGGGCCGCAACCCATCACGATGACAAAGGCCAGGCTTTCTCGCAGCAGTTCCGCTGACCCGCAGACTTCGAAGAGTGCGACAAAGGTCCTCCCGGCCCGAGACAATCCGAAACCACAATATCTCTTTGAGTGCTGGGCGAAAATCGACCGGCGAGTCCGCCGGGCAAGGCACATCGTCGTCTTTCTCGATTTCGACGGCACCCTGGTCAGGCTGCGCCGGAATCCCAAAGAGGTGTTCCTGGAAAAACCGGCGCGGCGCGTGCTCCGCGGGCTGGTCCGCCACCGGCAGGTCACGCTCTGTTTGATCAGCGGCCGCCAGCTCGGCGACTTGCAACAACGGGTACGGGTGGAAGGCGCTCTGTATTTCGGATTGCACGGCTGGGAACGCAGCAACGGTCAGACCCCGGATTTACCCGGAACCCGCCGGCTTCGAAAAGAGATGCGGTGGGTCCGGCAACAAGTGCGGGGCATTCCGGGAATCAAGATGCAAGATAAAGGGATCTGCTTTGGCATCCACTACCGGCTTGCCCGCAAACCGGCTGTGGAGAAAGCCCAGGCGCTCGCGGAAGAAGTTCTGGACCATCTGGGACCCGGGTTCAGCCTGATGGCGGGCAAAAAGATCTGGGAAATTTATCCCACGGACATGGGAAACAAAGGGAAGGCGGCGAAGGAGCTGCTCCAGCAGATCCCGGGCCGCAAACTGGCCATCTTCGCGGGCGACGACACGACCGACGAAACAGCTTTTGCATTGCTTCGGAAGGATGTCACAATACGAGTCGGTAAGTTCCATGAAACGAAGGCAAACTTTTTCCTGCGCAATCCCGCTGAAGTTCTGATATTCCTTGAGAAGCTGGAGGAAACGCTCTCTTGACGAAGGCCCTGCATCCTTTTCAGTTTGCCACTGCCACATACCTGACGTGCATTTGCAATCAGAGAGCAACGCGCCTGGCCGAGTTGCAAAGAGGGCTTGCCGAGTGCAGCGACGCGTCCATCTTTTACCACACCTTTCACAGCCTGCGCCGCCACCACTTCCTGACCGAAGGTTTTTCCGATGACTTTGCCCAGTGGATCATGGCCGCCTGCAACCTGGCGGAACTAGCCGAACAACTGGCCTCGCTCGACCTGCGCGAATATTCCAATCTCACCAGCCTGCGCAATGACATCCGGTCGCGGGTGGCCGGTTATTGCCAGGCCTTCCCCGAACGCGCCCAGCAGAAGGCTTTTGAGGCCTTTTACTTCGCGGAGGCCATCGAGGTAACTCTCCCTTTGGGGATTGAAGCCGGGACGCTGGAGGAATTCCATCAGGTCCTCGGCAAGCTGAGCAACGCTTCATTCCATTTTCACTTCGTCACCTCAAGGTTGCGCCTTCACTTGCGCAATAACGATTTCTCGCTCTGGCTCTCCACGGCGCTGGGACTGGACGACCTGGCCCAGCGCGCGAACCGCATCGACCTCTACACGAACACTCTGGAAGCTGCCCGCCAACAGCTTCTCGATCTGATCAGCCAGGAGTTTGCAGCATGAGCGAGCCCCGGCGGAAACCGCGCACCGTCCACATGGAAGACTATGTTCCCATTGTGGGCGCGCCGGAAATTCAGGAGCTTCACGCTCTGGCTTCCCGGCTGAAAGGCCGGTCCGTACAGATGGTGAACTCAACTTCCGTGGGCGGAGGCGTGGCGGAGATTCTGAGCCGGCTGGTCCCGCTGATCAAGGAACTGGGGCTCAACATCCGCTGGGACGTGATGACAGGCGGCGATGACTTTTTTGAAGTCACCAAAGCTTTCCACAACGCGCTGCACGGCGCGCCTTACGAGAAGCCTCCCGAGAGCTTCGAAATCTTTCTGGCCTACAATGAGCAGAACCGGGCCCGGCTTGAGATGGACTCCGAGTTCACCATCATCCATGATCCTCAGCCGGTGGCCCTGATCAACGGCCGCAAAGACCGCACCGGGCACTGGATCTGGCGATGCCATATTGACTTGTCCCAACCCAATCCGAAGGTGTGGGATTTCCTGGAACCCTACGTGCTGCGTTATGACGGCTCTTTGTTTTCCTCACCGGATTTCACCCATCCGACGCCGATTCCACAGTATCTCTTTTACCCCAGCATCGATCCGCTTTCGGAGAAGAACCGCGACCTGGAGCCGGAATTCGTCCAGGGAGTGCTGGAACGATTTGAAATCGACGCCAAACGGCCCATCCTCACCCAGATTTCACGCTTTGACCGGCTGAAGGACCCCGTCGGAGTTGTTCAGGCATACAAGATCGTCAAGCGCTATTTCGATTGTCAACTGGTTCTCGCCGGCGGCGGCGCGGCCGACGACCCGGAAGGCGGCAAAGTGCTCGACGAGGTCCGGGAAGTATCGGCGGGTGATCCCGACATCTTCATCCTGGACTTGCCGCCGTGGAGCGCGCTTGAGATCAACGCCCTGCAACGCGCTTCAACCATCGTGATTCAGAAAAGTCTCCGGGAAGGCTTTGGACTGACGGTAACGGAAGCCTTGTGGAAGAAGAAACCCGTGGTCGCGTCAGCCGTGGGCGGGATTCCCATCCAGGTGATCCACAAACATACAGGAATGCTGGCGCACTCGGTGGAGGGCACCGCCTACCAGCTTCGGTACCTGCTCTCGAATCCTGCGTTCGCTTCGCGGCTGGGGCGGCATGGGCATGAGCATGTCCGCGAACAGTTCCTGATCACCAGCGCATTGAGCCGTTATCTGACGCTGTTCCTGCACTCGATGGACCACTCCTGATCCCGGTCCTCCCGCCATGTCTCGGCGAGCCCTGCGGGCCAGTCAAGCTGAGAACCCGGACAGTATTACTTTGCTTGTCCCGATCGAGCAGAACGAACGGCTTCCAGAAATTTGCGGGCGTTGGCTGCAATGACTTCCGTTTTCCCTTCCCGGAGCGCTTGGCTCGATACCAGTTCCCCGCCGACCGCCACCGCCGCCGCCCCCGCGCGGATATAATCGGGCGTGGTTTCAAGATCAACGCCGCCGGTCGGAACGAAATCAATCTGCGGGAGCGGTCCCCGGAGTGACTTGAGGTATTTCGGCCCGCCAACAGGCCCGCAGGGGAAAACCTTGACCATGTCAGCGCCTGCCTGCCAGGCCGTAACAATCTCCGTGGGAGTCAGCGCGCCCGGAACACAGGCTTTGCTGTAACGCCGCGCGGTCTCAATCACTTTGATATCGAGGGAAGGAGTCACGATAAACTCCGCACCCGCCAGCAAAGCCGCCCGGCACGTTTCGGTATCGAGCACCGTGCCGGCTCCCAGCAGCACGCTGTCTCCGAATCGATCCACCACCTGCTCCATCACGCGAAGGGCGTTCGGCACTCCCATGGTGATCTCGACCATCGGAAGGCCTCCGGCGACAACGGCTTCAACCGCCCGAAACGCGTCTTCCGAAGTGGAAACGCGGACAATGGGGACCACGCCAAGCTCCCGAATCCGGCTTAAAACTTTCTCTCTGGACCATGCCATAGATGAATCCTCTCGTTGGGGGTCACAAGGCGCAAGGGTCTGTAAGTAGCCTTGCCCCCGAAAAAGACTTCCGATTCAGGGTGCCGCCGGCGTAGCCTCTGCTGAGCCACGCCTACCGGGCCACCCGCAGGCTTGCGCCTTTCAGCAGTTTCTCGACTTCCTCCAGCGTCGTCCAGTTGAAGTCTCCAGGAGTGGTCTGCTTCAAAGCACTGAAGGCGTTCCCGTAACGCACGGCGGCTTCATAAGAATTCTTTGCCAGGAAACCGTAAATGAACCCCGCGCTGAAAGAGTCTCCGCCGCCGACGCGGTCCACGATCTCCAGCTCATACTTGACGTCGTCATAAAACTTGCCGTCGGCATAAGCGATGGCCGACCAGGTGTTCCGCCACACCAGCGGATTTTCGCGCAGCGTAATGGCCACAGCCTTGAACTTGAACTTCTCCTGAAGGCGCTGGGCAACTTCCTTGTAGCTTCCTGCGGAGATCTCCTTGAATCCCTGTTCGTCCGTGGTTCCCGAAGCATTGATTTTGAAAACGACCCCGGTATCCTCTTCCGTGGTGATCAGAACATCAACAAATTCCATCAAGGGTTCCTGGACCGCTTGTGCTTTGTCCGGAGACCAGAGCTTGCTGCGATAGTTCAGATCATAGCTGACCGTAACACCGGCGCGTTTTGCCGCCTCCAGCGCTTCGCGGGTGACGGCGGCCGCCGAATCACTCAACGCAGGCGTAATGCCGCTGGTGTGAAACCATCGGGCTCCCGTAAAAACTTTCTTCCAGTCCACCTCGCCGGGCTTGATGGTCGAGATGGCCGAATACGCCCGGTCATAGAGAACAGAACTTGGCCGGGGCGCCGCGCCAAATTCCACAAAATAGACACC
>Ga0307372_10013462_pt1 | contig 10573 bp, 9 predicted proteins | sample OX1MG_FD_202533 | JGI IMG/M metagenome (GOLD analysis project Ga0307372, IMG submission 202533) | Soil microbial communities from Risofladan, Vaasa, Finland - OX-1 | ecosystem: Environmental > Terrestrial > Soil > Coastal area > Acid sulfate soil | place: Finland: Risofladan, Vaasa | collected... | reverse complement strand
GGCCCGGTCGCCGCCGGACGGGCCGACCTGGTCGGGCTCGGCCGGCGCACGATCATGTACCTGACCGGCCTGGTGGCGGGCATTGACCCGCCACAGACCGAACGGGCCGCCGACGCGCTCGAAGAGTTCTCCCGGGTCTTCAGTGCCGGTGCCACGGTCGTGCACTCGACCCGGCCACGCCAGGAAGTGAACGCCGAGGTTGCCCGCGCGATGCGCGAGTTCGACGAGATGTTCGTCGAGCCGTCGCGGCAGCGCCGGCTGGCGCTGCTTGCCGACCTTCGGGCCGGACGGATCGCCGCGGAGGACCTGCCGCGGGATGTGCTGATGGCCGTCCTGCGGAACCAGGCGGAACTGGGAGTCGATGACGACGTGATCCGCCGTGAGGTTGCCTTTTACCTGCAGGCCGGGTCGCACAGCACGGCGAACCTGTTCACCCATGCGGCGCACCAGGTGTTCACGCGGCTGGATGACCCGGGCTTCGCGGCCCGGCTGGCCGATCCGGTGTTCGTGCGGCGGTGCGTGCACGAGACGCTGCGGCTGCACCCGGCTTCGCCGGTCGCCTGGCGGCGGGCGCTTGCCGAGGTGGAACTGCGCAGCGGCGTGACGCTGCCGGCGGGCACGCTGGTCGAACTCGACCTGGTCGCGGCCAACACCGATCCGGCGGTGTGGGGGCCGGATGGCGGCGCGTTCAATCCGGACCGGGACTTGCCGCAGGGTGTCATGCCGTGGGGCCACTCGTTCGGCGGCGGCATGCATGCGTGCATCGGGATGGAACTCGACGGCGGGGTACCGCCGGAGAGCGGTGGCGAGGAGCACGAACCTGTGTACGGGACGGTCGCGCTCATGCTCCGGGCGCTGCTGGAGCACGGTGCGCGGCCGGACCCGGACCAGCCGCCGGTCCGCGACCCAGACTCACAGCGCGACAATTTCGCTCGCTACCCGGTGATCTTCGCTCCCTGGTAGCAGAACTGCTTACGCCATGGGGCGCCGCGGACGCGCGCGGCTGCCGGTCGGCAGACGTTTCCGCTTACCCGCATACGGGTATCGAATTGGTGTTCGACTGGCGGGAGATTGGCATGAGGGGTGACCGGGTCGAGATCGTGGTCGACGTCGGCGAGGGGACCCGAACGTATGAGATGAAGGCGACCCGAGCCGGGCGGCGAGTCGACGTCACCACGCGGCGTGGACTGGTCGAGGTGACCGAGACGACCCGGACCGGGACGCCGGTCCGGACCGCGCGCTTCATGGCCAGCCGGATCGTCGCCCTGGTCGAGCACCCGGCAGCCGACCAATCCGACAGCGGCTAGCCAGCGCCGGCCGTAGCCCGCACGACATCTGCGGCGCAGCGCTGGCTCGCACGTGTGCCCAGTCGGGCTGAGCTACGCGTTCTCCTAGACGGCGGCGGCCTGGGTCAACCGGCGGTGGGTGCGGGAGTACGGGCCCTGCTTCATCTCCTTGCGCCACCGCGGGAAGTCCTCGCCGAACTTCTGGTGATCCTGGCCGGCCTTGGCGTAGACCACGTAGCCGCTCTTCAAGATGCCGAACGGCGCGGTGAGCAGGCCGAGCTTGTCGAACTGCGCGCCGGCCCCGGCTTGCGGGTCGAACCAGGCCGGCGTCACGAAATTCGATACCGACACCCCGTCGATGGCATAACTAGGAGCTTCCACCGGATCGCAGACCTCGAAGGTGAAGATCCCGCCCTTGCCGTCGTTGGACCACAGGTTGCAGTTGGGGTCGATGAACATCTCCAGGACCTCGTGCGACAGCACGCTGGAGACGCTCCAGTCGCCGGTGGTCGGCTTGCCGCCGTTGCCGAGCTCCGGCTGAGCGGCGACGGTCCCCCAGAGTTTTCCGCCCTGGTCCTCGGTGTGGAATCCGAGGACCCCGGCCGGCTGGTCCTTGATCGTGTCGGTGACGGTGACCACATGCGCGTTCGGTGGTATCGCTGACGGGTCGGTGTAGAACACCACCGCGGCCGGCGAGCGATCCCACAGCGGCGCGGCGTCGAGCTGGATCTGGCTGGCGATGGCCTGGCTCATCCTGGCGACGTCGGCGTTCGAGATGAGACTTGATTGGTTGACGATGGCGATCAGCACGGGTCAGCTCCCCGGATACGTAGGCAGGTCAGCAGGTGTGCGCCATGCCATTCTTGCTTACGGATTAAATATTTTCCATCACCCTCGGTCACTTTGCTGAAGGCGGCTGGTGTCGGGCTTTCCTGAAGGCTGCTGCGGCGAGCCAGCGTTCGAAAATCAATCTCAGCCCGGTTCGCTGCTTGTTGGGACCTTTTCTGGGACTTCGTGCTCTATCCGCTGGCGGCTTGCGGTGCGATCCATGGGATTAGGCGGGCAGTCGCCGCGTGCGGGAGCACGTCCGCGGGGGAGGACGCCATGACTAGACCGGATACCCGATCAGGACCCGGCTCAGGCACTCAAGCACGGCAAGGAAGTCGGGCCGCAGCTTGTGTGGCTGGCTGGCGGGCGGCTTCAGGTGACCATGTTCCGGATGACCGTCCCGGCCAAGTCAGGAGACGTGCCCAGGTACCTGCCCGGCTGGCAGAAGGTCGTGAATGTTCGCACCGGGAAGGTGGAAGACATCCCGGCAGCGGACGTGCCGGCGCGGCCGAACATGCGGACCCATCCGCTGGTCAGCCCGGCAGGGCAGCGGATCAGCTGGACCTCGGACCAAGGCCGGGTGGAGATCAGGCTCCGCGACCGCGACGCGACCCGCACGCTGCTGTCGGTCCGCGGGCCGTCGGGGTACAGCTATGGGCTGCAGTCCGCGTTCTGGGCGCCGAACTGGCAGTGGATCGCTGCCGACGACGGGCGGATCCTGATCATCACCACCAGCGGTAAGCCGGTTACCAGGGTTCTCACCGACGAGAGCAGCCAGATTACGTTCGAGGGGCAGTTCGCCCGATTCGCCGTGACCGGCGCCAATCTGCTGACGCCCGCCAGATAACGTGCTCCTCGGGTTCCTCGACCATCAGTTCACAGGATCTCGTAGTTTCCGGTACACCACATGGCGGCGTAGCGGGCCCTCGTCGACGTCCGGGTCGTCGAAGTCCTCGGCGGGATCATTGGTCATGCCGATCCGCCGCATCACCTCCCGCGAGCGCAGGTTTCCTCACCCCAGGGTCACCTTTGACGGTGAGTTCTGGCAGCTTGACAATGCCGCCAGGCCGGCATAGGAGGTTCGCTAGTGAATGGGTTGGAGGCCAAAGTGGTTGTGAGAAGCTTCGAGATCTTCCCGATCGGATGGGTCGAATCTGTGCTGACGGACCGTGCCCAGGCGCCGCGGCAAGCGGACGATGACACGCCTGCGGCGTGGCTGGTCGTGCAGCCGGAGTTCGCCGAGGGGATACGGGACATCGCGGCTGGTACTGAGATCATCGTGCTCACCTGGCTGGACCGGGCCGTCCGCGATGTGCTGGTCACCCGCCCGCGCGACGACCCGGCGCGACCGCCCCTAGGGGTTTTCAGCACCCGCTCTCCGGATCGTCCCAACCCGGTCGGGCTGCACCGGGTCCGCGTCGTGGCGAAGGAGGGACTGAGGATCAAGGTTCGCCGGCTGGAGGCCCTGGACCAGACTCCGATCATCGACATCAAACCGGTGCTCGACCAGGTGGCCGAAGGATAAGGGCTGCCGGCGACGGCTGGTCTGGGTACTGGAGCGAGCCTGCCTGTACTGCTGAAAGTGCGCGCGAATATTGTGGTTACCGGGGCGGCCGGTCGAGACCGGCGCGGATTCGGGGGGCTCATCGTGGCGCAGCTTCGGCGGGCGCAGATAGTGGCTGCCGCGGCGGCGGCCGGCCTTGACGTGCTCGCCCACCGCGCCGGAACGCCCGCGGCCCGCACGGCGGCCCGGCTAACCGCCGCCACTGCGGTGCTCGCGCTCGCACGCGGGTCCGGCGTCTCCTGGGCTGGTCTCGGGCTGTGCCGCGCCGAGCTGGGCAGCGGGGTCCGGACCGGTCTGGCTGGCGGCGCCTGTGCGGTGGCAGGCGTGTGCGCGGCGGCGGCGCTGCCAGCGACCCGGGGGTTCTTTCTCGACGAACGGTCCGCGGCGGCCGCCGTCCCCGGCCAGTTTTCAGCCGAACTGGCCAGGATCACCTTCGCCGCGATACCGGCTGAGGAGCTCACCTACCGGTCGGCCCTGCTGGGCCTGATGCTGGAGGACGGCTCGCGGCTCGGCTCGGCGGCATGGTCGAGTGCGCTGTTCGGTTTGTCGCATATTTCGCCGACGCTGTCGACAATGCGGCAGACGGCAGTGCAACACCACCTCGCAGGCAACTGGCCGCGCACGGCCGCCTTCGTGACCGGCAACGTTGCCGTTACCGGCATCGCCGGCGCAGCCTTCGCCTGGTTGCGGCTGCGGTCGGGCAGCGTCGTGGCACCGTTGCTCGCGCACGCCGCGCTCAACGACGCGGCGCTGGTGGCCGGGCGGGCGGTTCACCGGCGCAACGATGAGCCCGCCGGGGCTGACGGCGTGGTTCGTCAGCCAAGCCGGGCCAGAGCTCGTTCTCGGCAGGCCAGTTCGCGTAAGGCGGACCAATTGCGGTGACGTCCGGCCGGTAAGGGGGCAGGCATGGATCGCGGGGGATGGGCACGGCGCGCGCAGCGCACCCGAAACGCGCTGGCGGGCAGTGACACGACACAGCAGACGGCGGTGCTCGCGTCGATGGCCACGGTCGGCCTGAGCTTCGAGCCAGGCTTGCTGCCGCGGTCTGGCATGGACCAGGCCCTGGCCACCGGAATCGTGGCCGCGGTGCAGCACGGGCTGGTGATGACGTCGCAGTCGGCCTACGCGGCACTGGCGAGGAAGCTGGCCGCCGACGACGGAACGCAGCCTGGCCGGGTACGCAACCGCGCGGTCCGGGCGGCTGTGGGCATCGGCGTTGCGTCGGCAGGCGCCGTCGTACAGCGCTTGCTGGCGGAACGGCCTGGCGAGCCGCTGCGGCGGGCGGCGCTGCGGACGCTGGGCCACCGGACGGTGCGAATCGGGCTCGCTGGCGCGGCGGTATCCGCGGTATCGGCCGCCGACGCGGCTGTGGGCAGCAACCGGCCAGGGCTGAGGGTACTCGCGGCATCCGGCGGCGTGCTGGCCGGCTCGGCGTTCGCCGCCGTCCAGATTCGCCGCTACCACGTAGGCGAGAAGACGGCGGCCGCAGGGCTGCGGCCGGTGGCTGACCCGCTGACCGGCGAGGTGCCGGGCGCGCCTGCGCCCGCGGCGCCGCAGCCGGGAATCCCGCCAGTCACCAGGTCGTTGCTGCTCGGGGCCGCGATCAGCGCGAGCTTGCACGTGCTGGCCCTGGGCGAGAGGATGTTCTCCCGCCGCCTGTCGGCGGCGATCAGCCGGGCGGCGCCGGACGCCGGCCCGCTCGCCGACCTTGTCGGTCACGCCACCGCACTCGGGGTGACCGTCGCCGGGCTCGCTGCCGCTGTGGAGTACGTCAACCGCCGGGCGGAGACTGGCGGGTCCGCGATCGACGCCGCTTACACCAGCCCGCCGGCCGGCTCGACTGTCAGCGGCGGTCCCGCGTCGGCGGTCGCGTGGCCGAGCCTGTCACGCGAAGGGGTCCGGTTCGTCAACATGGCCCTGACCAGGCAGGAGATCGCCGAGGTCACCGGGACGCCGGTCGAGGCGGTGCGCGCCCCGGTGCGTGCCTTCGCCGGGCTGGCATCGGCCGAGATCGTGGACGTGCGGGTCGACCTGGTGATGGCGGACCTGGCCCGGCTCGGCGCATTCGAGCGCTCGGTGCTGTGCGTTGCCTCGCCCACCGGCACCGGCTACGTCAACTACGTCGCGATCGAGACACTGGAGTACCTCACCAAGGGCGACTGCGCCACGGTGGCGCTGCAGTACTCGCTCCGGCCCTCGTTCCTGTCCCTGGACCGGGTCGCGATGGGTCGCGAGCAGAACAGGGCGCTGCTGCACGCGCTGGAATGGCGGCTGCGCAGCCTGCCTGAGGGTCGCCGTCCCCGCCTGGTCGGTTTCGGCGAGTCGCTGGGCGCGCACACGATGCAGGACGCGTTCTTGCACGAGGGAGTGTCCGGACCGCACCGGGTCGGAATGGACCGGGCCTTGTTCCTCGGCACTCCGGCGCAGAGCAAGTGGGCAAAACAATGGCGCCTGGACCCTAAGCATGCCGATCCGGACGGTGAAGTGGCCGAGGTCGCGTCCTATTCCGAATGGCTGGCCTTGCCGCCGCCGGAGCGGGCACAGTGCCGGTACGTGCTGTTGTCACACCACGAGGACCCGATCACCCGGTTCGAGCCCGCCCTGGCCATCCAGCGGCCTGGCTGGCTTGGCCCGGCCGAGCGCCGTCCGGCTGGCATCTCGCACCTGGCCAGGTGGTATCCGTTCACTACGTTCGTGCTCACCCTCGTGGACGTCAAGAACGCACTGGACGTCACGCCGGGCATCTTCGTGGCGCGTGGTCACGACTACCGAGCTGACCTGGCGCGCATGGTCAGCGAGGCGTATGAGCTGCCGGCTGGCGAGAGCGAACTGCTCGCCGTCGAGCGCGCGCTGCGGCGGCGCGAAGCCGCCTGGGCGCAGCGGCGCCTGGTTGCCGAGCAGCTGCGCCGGGCCGGGGAGGCTATCTCACGGCAGGCCACCCAGGCTTAACCGGGACTTTCGCCTCTGCTCTTGCGTCCTGGCCCGGCCGTAATGTGCGCTCATGGTAGCGACCGGCAAATACCAGCTCAAGGACGGCCGGACCGTGGCCTTGCGCCGGGCCGGTCCGCAGGACGAGCCGGCCATCGTCGCGTTGTTCACGGAACTGTCACCCGAATCCTTCCGCGACCGGTTCCACAGCGGCTGGGTCGGGCCGGCCCTGATCTCGCGGCTCGCCCGCGTGGGGCCGCCGACAGGGACGGTCTGCGTCGTCGCTGCCGCACCGGAAGATCCGGACCGCCTGGTGGCCGAGGCCCGGTACGTGCCGATGGGCACCGGGCTCGCGGAGCTGGGCATCACCGTGCTCGACGATTACCAGGGCACCGGGCTAGGCAAGCTGCTGCTCGGCATGCTGGTACAGCGCGCGGGCGAGTCTGGGCTGAGCCGGCTGCGTGCGGTCGTCAGCCTCACCAACACCGCGATGCTGCGCCTTCTTGAAACATACGGCTGGACGCTGGCCGAGCCCACTGACTTCTCCGTCGCTTACCTGGAGATCTCGGCGACGGGCGGAATGCCTGGCTGGTCGGCCAGGGGCACAGGCCGCCGGGTGCTGGTCGAGCAACGCAGCTGGTTTGACAACGAGCGGGTCGCGGCGCTGCGCGCGGCCGGAAACGACGTCCGGATCTGCGCTGGCCCTCGTGCCCGCACCGGACGTGCCTGCCCGCTGGTGACCTCCGGCCGGTGCAGGCTGGCCGAGCAGGCTGACCTGATCGTGACCGCGCTGCCCGCGGACCAGGAGGATTGTGCTCACGTGCTCGATGCTCACCGCCAGCGCTGGCCCGACCGACTCGTCGGCTAGGCCCGGCGGCTGCGCGGTCTGCACGACAGCCACCTGCGCCGCACGGTCCGCGCGACGATCACCTGCTGCTGCGCCGGGCCGCCTGGGGCGGTGAACGTCGGCAGAAGATCGGTCCGAGAATGATATGCATGGCACCTTCTGGCCTGACTGAACCAGAGAAGCTGACCGGAGACCTTTCCGCGTGGCGGCTGGGTCGATCTGCGGGACGGCGATCCGCGAGTCGATGACCCGGGAATGGCATCGGGCTGGGGACCTGGGCGGGTGGTCCGGGCCGAGGTGATCAGGGCGCTGCTGCTCGGGGCCCGGCCGGCTGAACCGGGCTGGGCACCCGCGATCCGCCTGCGTGGTGCCCGCATCAGCGGCAGATTCAGCATCAGCGGGGCGAAGCTCGCGCACGCCGGCGGTACGGCACATCGAGCGCCGGGCCGCGCCGCCGCCGGCCAGGATCTGGGGCCTGGTGCAAGACGTCACGCTGGGCTACGGCTACCGGCCCTGGCGTGCCCTGGCCTGGCTGGCTGCCGCATTTCAACCCGGTGGTCTATACCCTCGACCTGTTGCTGCCGCTGGTGGATCTGGGCCAGAAACATGCCTTCAACCCCGCTGGCGCCGAGCAGTGGCTCTCGTATCTGCTCATGGCGGCAGGCTGGATTTTCGTGACGACCATCGCAGCCGCGGCCGCGCGGGTCCTGCAACGCGGCTAGCGCCGCGAAGCTGTGGGTCATCCTGTGGGCTTCCTTCGTGGTGGTGCCGTGCCGCGCCGCCTAGCGTCAGTACTGCCCCCCGAACACACCGGGCGGCAGCACGAGGCTCCCCTCGATGGGAGGTGGTAGTGATGGTTGCCTTGCTCCTGATCGTCGCCGGCCTGGTGGCCAGCGTGCCTCTGGTCGCCGCGGTGCTGGTCAGCGTGGCCAGCATGCGCGAGGACTCCAGCAAGACACTGAGCGGGTCCGCTCCTGGCATGGCGCGGGCGGCCGCTCGCCGCATTCTGAGCTATCGGTCCGAACTGGCGCACAGCAAGGAACGCGGCTCGGGTTTACGGCGCGGTTAAGATGAAATCACGGCGGCTAATAGCCGCCGAATACTTCGAACGGCCACAGTGCCGGAAAGGGAGGGAAGGGGATCGGCTTCGGTGTCCTTTGGGCGGCTGCTCAGACGACTGCGGCTAGATGCCGGGCTGACGCAAGAAGGTCTGGCTGACTCCGCGGGACTGAGCGCCCGGTCGGTCAGCGACCTGGAGCGCGGCATCAACCTGACCGCCAGGAAAGACACTGCCCGGCTGCTGGCTGACGCGCTGCAGCTCAGCGGCCAGGACCGCGCCGCGTTCGAGGCAGCGGCCAGCGGCCGTGTCCCCGCCGACGGGTTCGCCGCGGCCACCAAGACGCTACCGCGCGACATCGCCTCGTTCACCGGCCGGGAGTCCGAACTCCGTCGGCTCGAGGCTGCGGTCCCGGCCGCCGACGGCGGTGTGGCCATCTACGCGATCGGCGGGATGGCCGGGGTCGGCAAGACCGCGTTCGCCGTGCATGCCGCGCACCTGCTGGCACCGAAGTTCCCTGACGGGCAGGTGTTCCTGCCGCTGCACGCACATACCCCTGGCCAGCGGCAGGTCGACCCGGTCGACGCGCTGGCGAGCCTGCTCCAGACGATCGGCGTGGCGGTGCAGCAGGTCCCGGCGGGCCTGGAGGCTCGGATGGGGTTGTGGCGCGATCAGCTGGCAGGCAAGCGACTGGTCCTGCTTCTCGACGACGCGGCCGACAGCGAGCAGGTGCGGCCGCTGCTCCCCGGGAGTGGCCGGAGCCTGATCCTGATCACCAGTCGCAGGCACCTGACCGCGCTGGAAGACGCCCAGACGATCAGCCTCGACGCGCTGCCGCCGGGAGAGGCGGCCACGCTGCTACTCCGGCTGGCGGCCAGGCCCGACCTGGTTCTCGGTGACCCCGCAGTGCCGGAGATCACCGGGTTGTGCGGCTACCTGCCGCTCGCCCTGGGCATGCTGGCACGCCACCTGCATCACCATCCGGCCTGGACGGCGGCTGACCTGGCGGCCGACCTGGCGCAGGCACGCGACCGGCTCGCGCTGATGCACGCCGAAGACCTGACTGTCGCGGCCGCATTCGACCGTTCCTACCAGGACCTCACCGACGAGCAGCAGCGGATGTTCCGCCGGCTGGGGCTGCACCCGGGCATCGATGTGGACGCCTATGCCGCTGCCGCACTCGCCGGTGTCGGCGTGACCGATGCCCGGCGGATACTCGGCGGTATCTATGACCATTACCTGCTCGCCGAGCCCGCCCGGGGCCGCTACCGCCCGCACGACCTGATCAGGGTGTACGCGAGAGTGCTGGCGGCGCAGGATCTGCCAGCAGAGCGCGACGCGGCCGTTGGCCGGCTGCTCGACTACTACCTGCACACGATCCGCGTGGCCGACCGGTACCTCGGGCGTGCCACTGCCGCCGTGCCCGGCGTTCCTGCGCTCACTGGGTCATCGCCGACGTCCGGCTCAGTCCACGTTTCCGCGTTTCCGCCGGCGTCCGCTGCTTCGCAGCCGTCCGTCGAGCCGCCAGCGGAGGCTCCCGAACTCCCAACCCGGCAGGACGCCCTGGCCTGGATGGAGGCGGAGCGGCTCAACCTGCTGGCGGCCGCGGGTCACGCCGCGACCTGCGGCCTGAACGACCACGCGGCCGCCATCCCCGCGGTGCTGCACGAGTTCCTGCGCGGCCAGGGTCACTGGGGCCAGGCGGTGACGCTGCACCGGGCCGCGCTTGGAGCGGCCCGGGCAGCGGGCAGCCAGACCGCCGAGGCACGGGCGCTGACCGACCTGGGTGACATCCAGTACCTGACCGACGACTATCCGGCCGCGACCGCTGCGCTTACCAGCGCGCTGGAACTGTTCCGGGGTCTGCGCGACCGGCGTGGCGAGGCCGACGCGCTGCTCAGCCTCGGCGCGGTCCAGCAGGCGACCGGTCATTATCCGCAGGCTGCCGCGAGTCAGGAGCGGGCACTTGAGCTGTACCGCGCGGTCGGTGACCGGGGTGGCGAGGCCGACGCGCTGATCAGGCTCGGTGCGGTCCAGCAGGCGACCGGCCGGTACGCCGAAGC
>Ga0307372_10013461_pt1 | contig 10574 bp, 10 predicted proteins | sample OX1MG_FD_202533 | JGI IMG/M metagenome (GOLD analysis project Ga0307372, IMG submission 202533) | Soil microbial communities from Risofladan, Vaasa, Finland - OX-1 | ecosystem: Environmental > Terrestrial > Soil > Coastal area > Acid sulfate soil | place: Finland: Risofladan, Vaasa | collected... | reverse complement strand
GACCACTCCATTGTCGCCTTGTTCCGCACCGGCTGCCATGTCCGAAATTCAACCAACTCCCTGGACATTTCGCGAATCGCGAGGTCAGGGGCCTGCAGCGCCCAGATCGAACAGCTGAATGGTTGCGAAGTAGGTGAGGAACTTCAGGAGCGGGTTGTCCGGCTTCTCCGCAATCTCGTTCGGCCCGTACTGGACGAGCCGCTTTGCCGCCTCGACCTGAGTGAGACCGTCCGGCGAGTACCCCAACCGCTCCTCGACTTCCGCCAAGGGAAGAGATTTCAGATCGTCGTTCACATCGGCCTTCGATCCCGGGTTCAAGTCGGGAGCCTCGGGCGGGATGCCATCAGATTCCATATGGGTATCTTCCAACCTTTCGTGTGCCGCACCCGTTGGCCGGACCTTTTAGCATAAGCATTAGTATATGCAATGATTAGTGTATGAATCCTAGTGACTCTGGTCCATCTGCGTTGCCTGACTCGGTGATCGATGCTGTGCTGACGGCCAGCCGGGTGCTCGTGGCGGTGGCGGCACGGTCTCTCGCCGATGCCGCCGAGGAGGTCACCCTCACGCAGTACCGGACGCTCGTCGTGCTCGCGTCCCGCGGACCTCAGAACCTTGCGGGGCTCGCTGAGGCTGTAGGAGTGACACCGGCAACAGCGACCCGGATGTGCGACCGTCTGGTGCGAAAGGGACTTATCCGTCGGAGGACGCAACGAGACGATCGCCGCCAACTCCGGGTAGTGCTGACGGAGAACGGACGGGCACTCGTCGATGCCGTCACAGATCGTCGGCGTCGGGAGATCGAGCGCATCGTGAGCGAGATTCCACCCGAGGAGCAGGTTGTCCTCGTTCAGGCGCTCGGACGGCTCGCCACCGCTGCGGGCGAGGTGCCAGAGCAGGACTGGAGTTCGGGCTGGGACCTATGACCGAGGAACCTATTCGAGATTCCGGTCGCGCCGTGTGGGTGCGGTTCCTCTCGGCCCGAGCGGCCCGGTGGGTGGCCTCAGCCTCGTACCTCAAGAAGTGGACCGTGCTCGGAGTTGTCATTGGCGCGGTAGCCGGGCTCGGCGCCATCGTCTTTTACGAGGCCTTGGTCGCCTGCACCCATCTCTTCTTGGGCGTGCTCGCCGGCTACCAGGTGCCCACCCCAGTTGGCGAAGGTGCTCGTGTCGCGTCCACCTCAGGCGCACGTCCGTGGTCGCTCCCCCTCATTGCAGGACTCGGAGCACTGCTTGGGGCGATACTCGTCTTCCGCTTCGCGCCCGAGGCCCAAGGCCACGGCACCGATGCGGCGATCTCGGCGGTGCATCACAACCCCCGGGGCGTCCGGTTCCGTGCGGTGATCGTGAAAATCTTGGCCTCGGCTCTCACCATTGGTTCTGGGGGCTCAGGTGGGAGAGAGGGGCCGACGGGACAGATCAGTGCGGGCTTCGGTTCCCTGCTCGCCCGAGTGCTCGAACTCGAACCGGCCGACGGTCGCATAGCGGTGGCGACAGGTATCGGGTCGGGCATCGGGGCCATCTTCGGAGCACCTTTGGGTGGTGCGGTGCTGGCTTCGGAGATCCTCTACCGCGACGATTTCGAACCGGCGGCGCTTCTGCCCTGCTTCATCGCATCAGCCGTCAGCTATGTCGTCTTCAGCTCGGTCGAGGGGTTCTCCCCCCTGTTCGGCTACGTGGCGAGCTACCACTTCACCGACCCATTCCAGTTGATCTGGTTCGCGCTCATCGGCGTGCTGGCTGGTCTGATCGGACTTCTCTACGCCAAGGGCTTCTATGGGATGGCCGACCTCTTTCACCGACTGCCCTGGCCCCGTTGGGTCAATCCAGCCCTCGGCGGAATCCTGGTTGGCGCCGTCGGTATCGCCATCCCCGAGGTGCTCGGCACCGGGTACGGCTGGGTGCAAACGAGCCTCGGTCACGGTTTGCTCTCGATTCCGCTCTGGATCGTCCTGATCCTTCCTTTCGCCCGGATCCTGGCCACCGGGCTCTCCATTGGCTCGGGAGGGTCGGGGGGGATCTTCGGGCCAGGCATGGTGATCGGAGCCTTTCTGGGCGCGTCGGTGTGGCGGCTCTTTGAGCCGGCGTTCCCGTCCATGGGCCACAGCCCGGCGCCCTATGTGATCGTCGGCATGATGAGCTGCTTCGGGGGCATCTCACGGGCACCGCTGGCCGTCATGCTCATGGTGGCCGAGATGACCGGGAGCCTGTCCATCATCACTCCGGCCATGGTCGCCGTTGGCATCTCATGGCTCATCGTGCGGCGCAACGACGACACCATCTATCGCAGCCAGCTCAAGAGTCGGGCTGACGCGCCTGCTCAGCGACTTCTCGCCGGCCTCCCTCTTCTCGCTTCCATCCCGACTACTCGGGCCATGGTGAAGCCAAGGTTGGTGATCACTCCTGCGCTCGGCATCGATGCGGTCAAAGACGCACTGGATCACGCCGGACTCAATGGTGCCCCGGTCGTGGATCCCGCCGGTCGTTTCGAAGGCATCGTGGCTCGGGCCGCGCTCGACTCGAAAAGTGAACGCCACCGAACGGTGAGTGATCTCGTCGATACCGGAGCTCCCAGCGTCTCGGCGTCGAGCAGGCTCGACGTGGCGTTGGAGAGTTTGACCGAAGCGCCATTGTCCTGGGTGCCCGTCCTCGACGACGACCGACGAGTCGTCGGCACGTTATCGATCTCAGACGTCGTGCGCGCCTACCGTCAAGAACTGGTGGCGAGTGCAGAGCGGGTGGGTGGACTCGGTGGAATTACCGGAGCCTCGCAGATGACGATCACCGCTGATTCACCCATCACCAACAAGACCCTTCGCCAGGCCGGACTGCCCAAGGGCCTCCTGATCACCTCGATCACACGAGGCGATCAGGTCTTCGTACCCAATGGAGACACTGTGTTGGCCGTCGGCGATCACCTCTCGGTACTCGGGCAACCGAGCGACCTGGAAGGCGTCGGCCAGATTGATCCACTTGGTACCCAATGATTGCAACTCCACAATCGCTGGCCAGATAGGCACCGGGAATAGCTTCTAACGTGGAGAGTGGTTCCCTTGCCGGTGTCACCGACCGACGAGTCATCCGCGTTGATGGACTGTTTCCGGAGTGATGCTTGGCGTAGAAAAGCAGCGAAATCGCCGAGGCCGTTTGGTCATTTCCCGGCGACCGGTCAACGAACGGCATCCGAAGATCCTCAGCTCGTCATTCGGACGGTCGGCCGGGTGCCCGCAGGGGATCCCGTGCTGGGGAATGTCCGGCCATCGTGCGGTCGGCCGGGCACGAATTCGGGGTCGGAATGCCGTGCCGAGCGGGGAATTGGGCTGTCGTTGGGTTTGAGTGGTCCGCCCGGAGTTTCTCGTGGCGCATCCTGGGTGTCTTGTACGCTTACGTCGTAATTGCGATACTTGTGAGGTCGCATGAAGCCACCTGGTCACCGTGGTGAGGACGCGGCGCAGTTTCTGGATCGCGATGGTCGTGTCGCTCGTCGTCATAGGCACTTTCGGATCGGTCGTAGCCGCCCTGCAGGTGGCCCGGGCTGACAGCAGCAAGTCACGCCAGGTCTTCGTGGCGTCGGCGGCGGACGTCGCCTCGACGTTGCGGCTGACCATCCAGCACGAGCAGGATCTCACCATCAGCGCCGGGGCCTTCCTCGCCAACAACCCGAATCCGACTGAGGCCGAGTTCCTCGCATGGACGAAGTCGGTCCGTGCATTCGCGCGCTACCCGGAACTTGAGACCATCTCTGAAGCGCTGATGGTCCCAGCATCGCAGCTCGCCGCATATGCGGCGCAGCAGGTTGCCGACCCCTCAGGCCCGCTGGCCGCGAACGGGACCTTCCAGGTCTCTCCGCTGGGGAACCGCCCCTACTACTGCCTGGCGACCGTAGCGCAGACAGGGCACGCCGCTAACGTCCTTCCCGACGGCACCGACCTCTGCAAGACTGCGCTGGGACCGGCACTCTTGGAGGCTCGTGTCTCGGGCAAGGACGAGTACCTTCCCTACAATTCCGGCAAGGGCGAGGATCTGGCGGTCGGCGCCGCCGTCTACAGCGGCGGTGCGGTGCCCGGCACGGTAAAGGCCCGCCAGGCGGCGTTCGTCGGATGGACGGGCACGGCGACCCTACCCAGCGTCATTCTTGCCACCGCACTCGAGGGACATCCGTCGACCGAAGTGGCATTCCATTACGGGGCGGGCTCGTCCAGGGTCACCTTCAGGGCGGGCAAGGCCCCCCTCGGCGCTGGGTCGACGACGATCAACCTCCACAACGGCTGGCACGTCCAGGTCTTCGGTTCCGTGACCGGCGCCGGGCTGCTCGCCAACCGCAACGCACTGATGCTGCTCATCGGTGCGCTCGCCCTCTGCTGGCTGCTCGGACTGTTGATCTACGTGCTGGGGACAAGCCGCTCACGGGCCCTGGAGCTGGTCCATGAACGGACCGTCGAGCTCCGCTACCAGGCCTTCCACGACTCGCTCACCGGGCTTCCCAACCGGGCCCTGATCCTCGACCGCATCAACCAGATGATGGCGCGGGCACGACGCTCCGACGCGACGGTGGCCGCGCTCTTCCTCGACCTCGACAACTTCAAGGACATCAACGACACCCTCGGACACAGGGCCGGCGACGAGCTGCTGGTCGGGGTGGGGACCAGGTTGGCCGGCGTGCTGCGTGAAGGGGACACGGTTGGGCGCCTCGGCGGCGACGAGTTCGTCTTGCTGGCCGAGGGCTCCTCACAGGCCGACATTGGCCACACGGTGGCCCAACGGATCTTCGCCGCGCTGGAGGCCCCGTTCGAGATCTCGGGCAACGACATACCCCTGACCGTGACTGCCAGCATCGGCATCGCCACCGGTGACCGGGCCACACCAGAGGAGCTGCTGCGCGACGCGGACATCGCCCTGTACCGGGCCAAGGCTGCCGGCAAGCACCGGGCCGAGGTCTTCACCGCCTCAATGCTCGTGTCGGTCGACGACCACCGCACTCTCGACGTCGATCTGCACAATGCCTTGCAGGCCGGGCAGTTCTTCCTGCTCTACCAGCCCACCATCGACCTGACGAGCGGCGCCCTCACCGGCGTCGAGGCGTTGCTGCGCTGGCGCCACCCGACCCGCGGCGTCGTCGAGCCCGATTACTTCATCCCCGCCCTCGAATCGAGCGGCCTGATCGTCCCGGTCGGCCTGTGGGTGCTCGATACCGCCTGTCGCCAAGGTGCCAGGTGGCAGAGCAAGGGCCGTCGCTTCATGGTCTCCGTCAACATCGCGGCCAAGCAGCTCCAGCGGGACCGGATCGTCGACGACGTCTACGGCGCCCTCTCGACCAGTGGCATCGACCCCGCCATGCTCGTCCTCGAGCTCACCGAGTCCACCCTGATGCAAGACGTCGCCACGACGGTCGACCGGTTGAAACTGCTCAAGGCGATCGGGGTGCGCCTGGCCATCGACGACTTCGGCACCGGGTTCTCCTCGCTCGCCTACCTCCAGCAGTTCCCGATCGACATACTCAAGATCGACCGCTCTTTCGTCTCGGGCATCAACGACGCGTCCAAGTCTGCGGCCATCATCCGCACCTTCGTCCAGCTCGGCAAGGCGCTCTCCCTCGAGGTCATCGCCGAGGGTATCGAAAGCGAGGAGCAACGGTTCCAGCTCACCGCCGCCCGCGTCGACACCGGGCAGGGGTTCCTCTTCGCCCGGCCGCTCGAGGCCGAGGCCGTGGACGCGATGCTGGCCGACTCGCACGCGTTCGACAGCCGGTGGCCCGTTTCGAGCTGAACCTCGTCACGTGCCCCGCTTCGCCCGGCGCGCCGTCGCGACCCAGCCGTCGCGTCACGACTCGGCTTCCTCGGCCGGTATCAGCCAGGCCTCCTCGGCCTCGGTGAGTGCCGCCTGCACCGCCGCCAGTTCGGCTCCCACCGTGTTCATTCCCATTGACGGGACTCGCTCCCTCCTTGTCGCATTGCCCTCCTCCTTCAGCGCCGACCGCGGGATCCGATTCTTCTACCCCCCACCCCTGCGGACACCGAGAGCCGCCGACCCTGCAGCCCGTCGACTCGTCCGTAGCCCGTTCGCCCTTCGAGCCCGCACACGCCTTCGATCCCTATTGCGGCGTCGACTAGCCGAGGTACAGTCGCCTGCAAAGAATACGTCGTAGGAAGTAGCACTTACATGAGAATCACCGAGGACACATCGATTGTGCACCCGCGATCGCATTCGATCTACTGGCGGACGTTCGGAACGAGACACGGTGGAACGAAGGCGTCTCACGATCCGAGTTGAGCACCGACGAACCAGTCGGACAAGGCTCGCAGTTCGTCACCTATCACGGAAGCCCGATGGGCCAGGTCGAGTCGACGATCACGGACTTTGACCGGCCCGGACGTCTCGAGTTCGCGCGACCAGCAAGCGAATGGACCTCGCCATCTCGTACACGTTCACGGCAGTCGGTTCAGGCACGCTGGCCCACGGAACGTTCGATTCGAAGCCGAAGGGCGTCATGGCGGTGCTGTTGCCGCTACTCCTGCCGATGATCCGCCGTGACATGGCCAGACAGCATCAGCACTTCAAGGCGCTCTGCGAGTCGCAGGAGCAGTCACCCAGCACGCAGTTCTCGCCACCTGCACCCGAAGTCAGCGATGGGCGTCGTTGCGGCACCCGCCTCGGCAAGCACGACACCCAAGACCTGACCGCCGTACGGCTGGGCGTCAACCATCCTGCACGGCGCACTGCACGGCTAATCGTAGGTCGCGAAGACCGCCCTGTAGTGACCGGATACGCGTGGTGTGGGTGACCCCAACGTGCCTGCTCGGACCGGGCGCATGCAACAATCGCGAGCATCGAAGCCTCGTGACCGGTCGGGATGGGGAACATGACAGCGACAGAACGCCGACTCGGCGCTCCCTCAAACTCTCCAGGTCGCCTTCGAGGGACGTCGTCCTGTGCGCCCCAGTGCTGGTGCGTTGAGGGGCAAAACGGACCAGCGCCGGTTCTGGCGTGGCCGTCACTCACGCGTCAAGCGAAGTGCTATTTCCGTGCCTACGTCGGCAGCGGAAACAGGTTCCGGGCAGACTCTTGCTGTGCTGCGCTTAATTCTGCTTGCGTCGGCCGTCTTCGCGCTTACTCCCACAATCGCGGGCGGCAGCTCGCCTGCGACCACGAACCCGAACACCACGGCCTCGAAGCTTGTCGAGGCATCTCGGCCGATGGATTCCTCACGGTGCATCGGCTCTCAACGTGCTGTTGGTGAACCATCAATCCTGCCGATCAAGATTGTCCATCTCGGCAAGGGCGCGGTTGTGCTCGCCAATGTGTGCATCGAGGGAGCTGGACCATTCCCCTTCGTTGTCGACTCTGGCTCCGCCCTCTCGATCGTTGACACCCAGCTCTCACAGCGTTTCCACCTGCACCAGGTCGGTGCGCCCGAGCAGGCCGCAGGCATCGGTTGCAGCGCGACGGTCGTTCCCGAGCAAGTTTCAAACTGGTCAGTGGGCAGCCTCACGCTAAGGTCGCAGGCAGTCCTCAGCACCTCGCTCCCCAATCTCGACGCGAGTCAGCCCTTGGACGGGGTGATCGGCTCGGACGTGCTCAGTCGGTTCGGTGCTGTCCGTATCGACTATCGAACGCAGACGATGAGCCTGGGCGGTCGCGAAAACCTGTCGCCGACAAACAACAGTGCCCCCAAGGGCGCGCATCGATTCCAGCGCAGTTCCTCAAAGGGGTGCGCGTCGATACCGCGCTCAGGGTCGTGACCCAAAAGGGCGCAGTAGGGATATATGCGCCGGTCAGATTTGACGGTGCCGAGTCGCAGCTCTTCATTGTGGACACCGGCGCGGAAATCTCAATGGTGTCACCACTACTCGCACACACACACACTTCATCTGGTGACCTCACATCAGAAAGTCACCCTCTCAGCAACAATCGGGTGCCCGGTGGACCTGACCGAAGTGCAAAGCGGTCGCTGGACGCTCGGTTCCGATTCGCTCGAGACTCAGCTGATCGCGAGTCTCCCGGCCTCCGGCCTGAAAGCAGACGGTCTGATCGGCTCAGATGTCTTGTCTCGCGACGGCGCGGTCGTCATCGACTACCGCGGTGCCCGACTATTGCTGGAATCGGGATGAGCGCCCGAACACCCCATCTGTGCGTACGTGGCTACTGACAAGGCGACTCTTCAACCAGCGCGTAACGACGGTTATCGCGTCACTGCGAGGTCGGCCGACGTGGGTCAGTCGGACGTCCCATTGAGGGAACCCCATCCGGTACTGACAGACACGTCCTCCAGGGCGGTGTCCCGATGCCCGTAGGCCGATGGGCGAACGAGTACGCCGCCAACCCGCCGAGAGGGATGGCGGACCCTGGGCAGACCGTTTCCGGAAAGACCGTTCAGATATGGCCGCGGGTCAATGAAGTTCAGCACTGGCCACCCCCAGGCGGCCCGCTCACTCCGGAAGAAGTCAAAGCGCTTGCTTGGACCGATGAGGATCCACCCTGAGGCTTACTACCTCTACGAGCGCGGCCCTCGTGACCAATCGACCGTGCCACGAAATCTCAATCTGCCTGGACGCCCGGAACCACGATGCCAATCTCATAGGCGAGGATCACAGCCTGTACCCGGTCGCGCAGACCGAACTTCGCCAGGACGTTTCCGACGTGGGTCTTGACGGTCGTCTCGCCGATGAAGAGTTCGGCGGCGATCTCGCTATTACTTCTACCACGTGCTAGCAGAAGCAGGATTTCGCGTTCTCGAGCCGTGAGCGAGGCCAGGGCGGACGGAGGCGGCGCCGACGTCTGTGGTCGGCGAGCGAATGCTTCGATGAGGCGGCGCGTCACCGATGGGGCTAGCAAACCATCGCCCGCCGCCGCAGCGCGGATGGCGGCGCTGAGGTCGTGGCGCGGGGCGTCTTTGAGGAGAAACCCGCTGGCCCCGGCGCGCAGGGCCTCGTACACGTAGTCGTCGAGGTCGAAAGTGGTGAGGATCACGACCTTGGTGCCGGTCGTCGCCTGCTCCCTTTTGATAAGACGGGTGGCCTCGAGGCCATCCATTTCTGGCATGCGGATATCCATCAACACCACATCTGGCTGGTGGGCTTGCACGGCGGCCACAGCCTCAATCCCGTTTGCTGCCTCCCCCACCACGATGACACCCTCTGTTGCCTCGAGGATCACGCAGAAGCCAGACCGCACCAGCTCCTGGTCATCAGCCACAACCACACGGATGCTCCTTCCGAACGGAGGGGTGGTCATCGAAGCGGCAAGCGGGCCCGGACGGCAAATCCGCCGTTATCCGTGGGACCAACGGTCAAATTGCCGTCACACGAGGCGACTCGTTCGGCGATTCCGGCCAACCCGAAGCCGCGCACGGCGGCGGGGGCTGGGTTCTCGGGCATCTGGACACATGCCGGAGCTGGTGAGATCAAGCATCCAGGCCCTGAGTCGGCGATGTGAACAGAGACGAAACTCGGCTCGTAGGACACGATCACTTCCACATGGGAGGCGTGGGCGGCGTGGCGCATGACGTTGGTCAGGGCCTCTTGGACAATGCGGTACGCCGTCAGATCGATGCTCGGGGCCAGTCGGCACGGGGTACCGACGACACTGAAGTCGACCCGTAGCCCGGCATAACGCACCTGATCCAGCACGGCGTCGAGTTCTTCGAGCGAAGGAACGGGTGCTTTGTCGGGACCCAGAGACGGACTGCGCAAGACTCCGAGGAGCCTTCTCAGCTCGGTCAGCGCCTGGCGGGCCGTCGTTCCAATTACATCGACCGACCGACTGGCCTCACTGGGCCTTTCGGGAAGCAGTGAGGCGGCTGCTTCGGCCTGAACGGCGATCAGGCTTACGTGGTGCGCCACCACGTCGTGCAGTTCGCGGGCGATCCGGGTGCGTTCTTCGTTGGCCGCTCGCGTCACTTCCCGATCGCGATGTGCTTCGGCCTGGAGGGCGCGGTCCTCCACCTCTTCGAGGTACGCATGCCGGGTTCGACTCAAGACGCCAGCCATCCACGCCGTGAGGAAGATGAGGACTGCCACGGTGATGTCGTACGGCTGGTTGTGCCCGGCCGAGAATTGCGATGTAACGATCCCGGCGGCCAAGAGCACGCCGACTGTGGCGCGTATATTTGGGCGACAGGTGGCCACCACCGTGTATACAGCAATCGCCGGTCCGAGAGGCAATGGGGCGAAGCCGAACCCGAGAAGGTCGTAGGCGACTCGGGCGACGCCGATGACCACAAAGGTGGCGAGTGGGTGGGCCCGACGACTGACCAGAGGTACGTTCTGCGCGATCACCAGAACGACAGCCAGAGCAAACGGGTGCAACTGGCCACGGTACGCCAACAGGGTGGCCACCTCAATGACTGAGAGAGCGGCGGCCAAGACGAGATCGGTAGAGCGTGGCGGGAGTTTCGCTACCTTGAGTACCAGTTGCCGCACGGGTCGATAGTAGATCCACCGGAGCCAGAGGAACTCCTGTCCAAGGAGGATCTTCACTCTCCGACCGACGAAGGACGAAGAGTCCGCCAGGTGCCGCTGGCTGAGACTGACGTCGGAGTCCTCAAATCCATCGGGCGCCCGATGGCATGGCGCCGCG
>Ga0307372_10013459_pt1 | contig 10574 bp, 8 predicted proteins | sample OX1MG_FD_202533 | JGI IMG/M metagenome (GOLD analysis project Ga0307372, IMG submission 202533) | Soil microbial communities from Risofladan, Vaasa, Finland - OX-1 | ecosystem: Environmental > Terrestrial > Soil > Coastal area > Acid sulfate soil | place: Finland: Risofladan, Vaasa | collected... | reverse complement strand
ACCTACAGATGGCGCCCTCGGTGTGCGTCCACTGCGGCCTGGGGTGCAGCACCTCCGCCGGTGAGCGTTACGGGACGGTGCGCCGCATCCTGAACCGGTACAACGGCGAGGTGAACGGTTATTTCCTGTGCGACCGCGGCCGTTTCGGCTACGAATTCGTCAACAGTGACCAGCGGGTGCGGCAGACGCTGTCCCGCCAGGACGGCAAGCTGAAGGCTGTTCCCAAGGCGAAAGCGGTTGAGCAGGTCAGCGAAATTCTGAAGGGCAACGGTAGGATCATCGGGATCGGGTCGCCGCGCGCCTCGCTGGAATCGAATTTCGCCCTGCGGAGCCTGGTTGGACCCGAGCGGTTTTATAACGGCATGTCCGATGAGTCTTCCCACCTGGTTTCCGTGATGGCCGAGGTTCTGCGGCAGGGACCGGCGCGGTCGCCGTCGCTGCGTGAAATCGAGCTTTCCGACGCCGTGCTGATTCTGGGCGAAGACGTCAGCAACGTGGCTCCGCGAATGGCATTGGCTCTGCGGCAATCGGTCCGGCAGCAGCCCATGGAAATGACCGACAAGATGAAGATTCCCCGGTGGCTGGACCACGCCGTTCGTGAGGCGATCCAGCGCGATGCGGGCCCGCTGTTCATCGCCACGCCCGCCGCCACCCGGCTGGATGACATTGCCACCGACGCATATCGTGCCGCTCCGGACGACATCGCGCGGCTGGGTTTTGCGGTCGCCCACGCCCTCGATGCCCAGGCGCCCGCGGCGCCGGACCTCCCGGATGAATTGCGCTCATTGGCGGAGCGCATCGCCCAGGCCCTCAAGGCGGCGAAGCGGCCGCTCATCGTTGCGGGTTCCAGTCTGAACAGCGAGGCGGTCATCCAGGCCGCGGCGAATGTGGCCAGGGCGCTGGCGAAGGACGGCAAGGCGGCCGGGCTGAGTTTCACCATGCCGGAAGCGAACAGCCTTGGACTGGGACTGCTGGGTGGCGGCAGCCTGAGTGCGGCTTTCAAGGCGGTTGCGGAAGGCAAGGCCGATACCGTCATTATCCTGGAAAACGATCTCTACCGGAGGGCTTCAGCCAAGTCGGTGGACGACCTGATGCAGGCGGTCCGGCACATGATCGTTCTGGATTACCTGGTGACGCCGACCGCTTCCAAGGCGGAGTATGTGCTGGCGGCCGGCGCGTTTGCCGAATCCGACGGGACCCTGGTCAGCAACGAAGGGCGCGCCCAGCGGTTTTTCCAGGCCTACCTGCCGAAGGATGATATTCAGGAGAGCTGGCGCTGGCTGGTCGAGATCATGAAGGCTGCCGGACACCCCGCGGCGGGTTCGTGGAACGTGCTGGACGATCTGGTTGCCGCCACCGCCGGCGCCGTGCCCGCGCTGGCAAAGATTACCGAAGCGGCTCCTTCCTCAAAATTCCGGGTGCTGAACGAAAAGATTCCGCGTTCTTCGCACCGCTACAGCGGCCGGACGGCCATGCTGGCCAACATCAACGTCTGTGAGCCGAAGCCGCCGAACGACCCGGATTCCGCGCTGGCTTTTTCCATGGAAGGTTCTCCGGAGCAGCCGCCATCCTCTCTGATTCCGTTCTTCTGGTCTCCCGGCTGGAATTCCATCCAGTCCGTCAACAAGTTTCAGAGTGAGATCAACGGTCCGCTACGCGGCGGGGACCCGGGGGTGCGGCTGATTGAGCCTCCGCAGTCGGGCAGCGGCATCTATTTCGCGGCGCCGAACGCCTTTGAGGCTCGCTCGGATGAATGGCTGCTGGTTCCGCTCTATCACGTTTTTGGTTCCGAGGAATTAAGCGCCCAGGCTCCTGCGATCGCGCAACTGGCGCCCAAGCCTTACGTGGCCCTGAGCGCCGCGGATTCTGAGCGTCTGAAGGTTCAGGAGGGTGACCAGGTCGAACTCAGTTTGGCGGGTTCCGCACAGCGGCTCCCGGTTGTGGTTCAGCCCGGACTGCCGAAGGGGATTGCGGGTCTCCCGGCGGGGCTGGTTCCATTGGAAGGAGCGGGGCTGCCGGCCTGGACCAGGCTTTCACGATCATGAATACAACGCTCTACTACATCATCGTTATCTTCGTCGTTCTGATGGTGCCCCTGAACCTGGCGGCCGTCCTGATCTGGCTGGAGCGGCGTTTGCTGGCCCTCTGGCAGGACCGCTACGGGCCGAACCGGGTGGGGCCTTTCGGGCTGCTTCAACCTGTGGCGGACATGATCAAGATCTTTTTCAAGGAGGATTGGGTCCCTCCGTTCGCCGACAAGGTCGTTTTTGTGCTGGCGCCCGCAATTATCATGGTGACCGTCCTTCTGACGTTTGCGGTGATTCCTTTCGCGCCGTCGTTTGTGGTGGCGAATCTGAACATCGGGGTCCTGTTTTTCCTGGGATTGTCATCGCTCGGCGTTTACAGCGTGGTGCTCGCCGGCTGGTCCTCGGCCAGCAAGTTCTCGCTGCTGGGCGGCTTGCGCGCATCGGCGCAGATGCTGAGCTACGAAGTGTTCATGGGCCTGGCCATGATGGGAACGGTGGTGATGGCGGGGTCGTTCAACCTTCAGGACATCGTCATGGCCCAGCGCCACGTGTGGTTTGTCATCCCGCAGTTCCTGGGCTTTGTGCTCTTTGTGATCGCCGGCATTGCGGAGACGCGGCGCCTTCCTTTCGATCTGCCGGAGGCGGAGAGCGAACTGGTGGCGGGCTTCCACGCCGAATATTCCGGCATGAAGTTCGGCATGTTTTTCGTGGGCGAATACATGGGGATCATTCTGATCTCCTGCATGATTACGCTTTTGTATCTTGGCGGGTGGATGGGTCCCTTGCTGCCGTCGGGCGCCTGGTTCGCCCTGAAGGTATTCCTGTTGATTGTTTTCTTCATCCTGCTGCGCGCCGCTTTGCCGCGGCCGCGGTTTGACCAGTTGATGTCCTGGGGATGGAAGATCATGTTGCCGCTGGCGCTGTTGAATCTGCTGGTGACGGGCGCTCTCGTGCTGGCCTTTAAATAGAACGGGAGGCGCGGCTTGATGAGATTGGGAGTTTTTGAATGCTGAGTGTACTGAGATCGCTTTGGCTTGTTCTGCTGCACATGTTTCAGCCGCGGGTGACCGTCCAGTACCCCGAGCAGAAGCCGTATCTTCCGCCGCGCCACAAGGGCCGGATTGTTCTGACCCGCGACCCGGACGGTGGAGAGCGGTGCGTGGGCTGCTACCTTTGTGCCGCCGCCTGCCCGGTGGATTGCATCTCCCTGCAGGCCACCGAAGACGAGACCGGACGCCGCTACCCGGAATTTTTCCGCATCAATTTTTCGCGGTGCATTTTCTGCGGCTACTGCGAGGAAGCCTGCCCCACCTATGCCATCCAGCTCACGCCGGATTTTGAGATGGGTGAATACAAGCGGCAGAACATGGTTTATGAGAAAGAAGATCTGCTGATCAGCGGCGAAGGCAAGTACCACGGTTATAATTTCTGGCGGGTTGCGGGTGTCAAGATTGGCGGGAAAGACAAGGGAGAATCCGAAAACGAGGCTGCTCCGGTGGACGTTCGCAGCCTGATGCCCTGAGATCAAGATTATGGAAGTCGTTTTCTACATAGCGGCAATTGTTGCGATTACTTCGACGGTTCTGGCGATTACCCGCCTGAGCGCCGTGCATGCGCTGCTCTACCTGATTGTTTCGCTGCTCTCGGTCGCCGTGGTCTTTTATGTCCTCGGCGCTCCCTTTATTGCGGCGCTGGAAGTCATTATTTACGCCGGCGCCATCATGGTGCTCTTTGTTTTCGTGGTCATGATGCTCAACCTGGGTAAAGCGACCACGGACAGGGAGAGGCAGTGGCAGCGGGGGGGCATGTGGGTTGGCCCGTCCATTCTGGCCGCCATTCTGATCGCGGAAGTGGCCTGGCTGGTGGCGGTCCCGGGCACGGCGGCGTATGGCTCCACGGTGGTTGAGCCGAAGCAGGTCGGGATCGTTCTGTTCGGGCCCTATCTGATTGGAGTGGAACTGGCCTCGATGCTGCTGCTGGGAGCCCTGGTGGGAGCTTACCACCTGGGCCGGCGCACACCCGAGAAGACGGAGAATTAACATGGCATCGGTACCCATGCATCAGGGACTGCTCCTGGCGGGGATCTTGTTCGCGCTGGGATTGACGGGCCTTCTGGTCCGGCGCAACGTGATCTTCATGCTGATGTCGCTCGAGATCATGCTGAACGCCGCGGGCCTGGCGTTCGTCGTGGCCGGCTCCCGATGGGGCCAGGCGGACGGCCAGATTGTCTTCCTTTTTATTTTGTCGATGGCAGCCGCGGAGGTTTCGGTGGGACTGGCCCTGGTTCTTCAGATTTACCGCCGGTTCAAGACGCTGGATGCCGACGCTGTCAGTGAGATGAGAGGATAACGTGCTCCACCTGTTGTGGTTGATTCCCGCGTTTCCGATTGCCAGCTTTCTGGTGCTGGCAATCTTTGGAAAACGCCTGCCCAGGAAAGTGGTTCCCGTTTTGGGCGCCGGCTCGATCGGCTTGTCGGCCGTGGTTGCCTTCCTGGTGGCCGGCAGCTTCCTCACCTCTCCCCCATCGGGCAATCAGTTTACCCAGGTTCTCTGGACGTGGATGGATGTGGGTGCATTTCAGCCCCGCATCGCCCTTTATCTGGATGCGCTCTCCCTCCTGATGGTTCTGGTGGTGACGTTTGTCGGCTTCCTGATCCACGTTTATTCGGCCGAGTTCATGATGGAGGACGAGGGATACAGCCGCTTCTTCGCCTACATGAACCTCTTTGTCGCCTCCATGTGCACCCTGCTGCTGGGCGCCAACCTGTTGCTTCTGTTTCTGGGTTGGGAAGGCGTCGGGCTTTGCAGCTATCTGCTGATCGGATTCTGGTACCGGGACCCGGTGAACGGCCTCGCGGCGCGCAAAGCTTTCATCGTCACGCGGGTTGGCGACACGGCGATGACCCTGGGACTCTTCCTGTTGTTTGACAAGCTGGGGACCCTCAATATTCAGGAACTCATGCACCAGGCGCTGTTGCATTGGCCGGTGGGTTCAACGCTGCCGGTTGTGGCCGGGTTATTGCTGCTGGGCGGCGCGGTCGGGAAATCCGCGCAGCTTCCTCTGCAAACCTGGTTGCCGGACGCCATGGCGGGCCCCACGCCCACCAGCGCCCTGATCCACGCCGCCACCATGGTGACGGCCGGCGTTTATCTGATCGCGCGGACCCACGTGCTGTTTTCACTGGCGCCCTCCGCGCAGATGGCTGTCGCCGTTGTGGGCGCAGCGACTCTGCTGCTGGCCGGCTTCAGCGCCGTGACCCAAACCGACATCAAGCGCATTCTGGCCTATTCCACCATCAGCCAGATCGGGTACATGTTCCTGGCGCTCGGCGTGGGCGCCTGGTCGGCGGCCCTGTTCCACTTTATGACCCACGCGTTCTTCAAGGCACTGCTCTTCCTCGGCGCCGGGGTCATTATCGAGTCGCTTCACCACGAGCACAACATTTTCAAGATGGGCGGCCTGCGCAAGGAGATGCCGGTTGCCTTCTGGACGTTCCTGGCGGCGGGCTGCTCGCTGGCCGGCGTGCCCCTGATTACGGCGGGTTTTTACAGCAAAGGGTTGATCATCTGGGATACGTGGTCTTCCGCCCGGGGCAGTGGCCTGCTGTGGCTGGCGGCCGTCATCGGCGTTTTTTTGACCGCCCTCTACACCTTCCGGCTGATCTTTGTGGTTTTCTTCGGCGAAGCCAAGACCAAAGTCAGCAAGCGCCCGGGCCCGGCGATGATGGTGCCCTGCATCATCCTGGCGGTCCTGGCGGTTGTGGCGGGCTTTGTGCAAACGCCCGAGTTCCTTGGCAACATCCACATCTTCACGAATTTCATGCACCAGGCCCTGCCGGTCATCACCGAGCGGCCGGTGCGAGGGATGACGGAGTTCGGATCGGAAAGCCTGGTCACTCTGGCCTTCCTGCTCGGATTCTATTTTGCCTACCTTTTCTATGTTCAGAAACGCGAGTACGCGGAGGCGATCACCGCGCCCGCGATCTCCAAAGCGCTCCACCAGTTCTGGGCCTCGGACTGGGGGATGGACTGGCTCTACGAACGCGTTTTCGTCCGGCCCATCATCTGGTTTGCCCGCATCGATAAGAGCGATATTGTGGATTACATTTACACGGGGATCGCGCTGGTCACCGAACTCCTTTACCATGGCGTGCGAAAAACGGAAACCGGCCGCATGCGGTGGTACGCGGCAGGGATTGCGGCTGGTTCCATCATCTTTCTTACGATTGTGTTGTTCCTATGATTCTAGTCTGGCTTATCGTCATATTGCTGGTGGCAGGTATCCTCGCCGGGTTTGCGGGCCGGGTCAGTAAGACCCTGCCGCGCGTCATCTCCCTGGTGGCGGTCAGCATCGACTTCGTCATCTCCCTGGCGCTGTGGGCCGAGAATTCGAGCCAAATCAAGTTCCTTCCGCAAAACGACTGGTTCAAGCAGGTGGACTGGACCTGGATTCCCCAGTACGGGATTCATTTCCACCTGGCCATGGATGGATTGAGCCTTCTGCTGATTTTGCTCACCTTCCTGCTGGGCATCATGTCCGTGCTCGTTTCCTGGAAGGAGATCCAGGACGGTGTCGGCTTCTTCCACTTCAATCTGATGTTGATCCTGGCCGGCATCCTGGGCGTCTTCCTGGCGGTGGACCTTTTCCTGTTCTACTTCATGTGGGAATTGATGCTGGTGCCCATGTACTTCCTGATCGCGATCTGGGGGCACGAGCGCCGGATTTACGCCGCCATCAAATTCTTTATATTCACTCAGATCAGCGGTCTGCTGATGCTGATTGCGATTCTGGCGCTGTACTTCATCCACCACAGCGTGACCGGCATTTATACCTTTGAGTACAACGACCTGCTGGGCACGGCGCTGACGCCCCATATGGCCATGCTGCTGATGTTGGGATTCTTTGTGGCCTTTGCCGTCAAGCTGCCCATGTTCCCCTTCCACTCCTGGCTGCCGGACGCGCATACCGAGGCGCCCACCGCGGGCAGCGTGATTCTGGCCGGCTTGCTGCTCAAGACCGGAGTGTACGGGATGTTGCGCTTTGTGGTGCCCCTGTTCCCGGGCGCGGCGCACGAGTTCGCTCCCATTGCCATGACGCTGGGTGTGATCGGCATTATCTATGGCGCCATCCTCGCCTTTGCGCAGACCGACTTGAAGCGCCTGGTGGCTTACACCAGCGTCAGCCATTTGGGTTTTGCGCTGGTCGGCGTTTTTGCCTGGAATGAGCTTGCGCTGCAGGGCGTGCTGATTGTGATGATCGCCCACGGCATCAGCACCGGCGCACTCTTCATGCTGGTCGGCGGACTGCAGGAGCGGACCCATACGCGGGAAATGGAACGTTTGCGGGGCCTGTGGGCAACGGTTCCGGTGATGAGTGGGACGGTCATGTTCTTCGCCCTGGCTTCCATCGGCTTGCCCGGTTTGGGAGATTTTGTGGGTGAGTTCCTGACCTTGCTCGGAACCTACCGGGTCAGTATCGGGGTGACGCTGGCGGCCACCATCGGGATCCTGCTCTCAACTCTTTATGGGTTAAAGGTTATTCAGCGTGCTTTCCATGGCCCCAACGTTAACGAATGGAAATTGCCCGATCTCGGCAAGCGCGAGTTGCTGATGATGATCCCAATGATGCTGATCCTGCTCTGGATCGGCCTTTATCCGCAACCCCTGTTCAGAACTTTTAAGCCGGCGATGCAAAAGTTGCAGCGCTATGCCGCACCGCAACCCGTGGTGACCATGAATCCGAGCGTGCGCCAATTGTCTTATGACCAGAGCCAGCTTCCAGGAATCAATCGGAGATAAACTTTGAACGGACCTGACATCATAGCGATACTTCCCCTCCTGGTCCTGACTGTGGCCGCGGTTGTGGTGATGGTGGCGGTGTGTATCCGGCGCAGCCACGCGCTGGCCGTCTGGCTGACGCTGGCCGGACTGGCCGGGGCTTTCGCGTCGCTCTGGCCCGCGGCGTCGCTGGCGCCGATTCAGGTTACGCCCCTGCTGGTGATCGACGGGTATGCGCTCTTCTACATGGGCCTGATCATCGCCGCCACTTTTGTCACCGTCATCCTGGCCTACGGTTACATGGAAAAACAGGCGGTGTACCGCGAAGAGCTCTATGTTCTGATCCTCACGGCGGCGCTGGGGTCTTCGGTGCTGGCTGCCAGCAATCACTTTGTTTCATTCTTTCTGGGACTGGAAATTCTGAGTGTTGCGCTTTTCGCCATGAGCGCCTACTTGTGCCATCGCAAGATTTCCCTGGAGGCCGGAATCAAATACCTGGTGCTGGCCGCCGTCTCCGCCTCTTTCCTGCTGTTCGGCATGGCGCTGATTTACGCCCAGCTCGGAACCCTGCAGTTCGGCCAGATCGCCTCCATGCTGCTCGGCGGAGTTTCGTATGACAAGACCCTGGTCTATCCCGGCCTGGCGTTGATGATTACGGGCATCGGGTTCAAGCTTGCCGTGGTGCCCTTCCACATGTGGACTCCCGACGTTTACGAAGGCGCGCCCGCGCCGGTCACCGCCTTTGTGGCCACCGTCTCCAAGGGCGCCATGGTGGCCTTGCTGCTGCGGTACTTTTACGAGACGGGCGCCTACCATCTGCATTCGGTCTTCGTGGTCTTCAGCGTGATTGCCATCGCCTCCATGGTTGCGGGCAACCTTCTGGCCCTGCTGCAGAACAACGTCAAGCGCATCCTGGCCTACTCGTCCATCGCTCATCTCGGCTACGTGCTGGTTGCTTTCCTGGCGGGTGGCAACCGCGCGGCGGAAGCGGTCACCTTTTATCTGGTTGCCTACTTTGTGACCACTCTCGGCGCGTTTGGCGTGGTCAGCGTTCTTTCGAACGGCGAAAGAGACGCCGACTCAATCGATGATTATCAGGGCTTGTTCTGGCGGCGTCCCGGTCTCGCCGGAATCTTTACCCTGATGCTCCTGTCGCTCGCGGGCATTCCGCTGACCGCCGGCTTTGTTGGAAAGTTCTTCCTGGTGGCGACCGGAGTTTCCTCCTCCCTGTGGGGCCTGGTCTTTGTCCTGATCATCACCAGCGTCATCGGGCTTTTTTACTATCTCCGCATCCTCGTCGCCCTGTACAAGTCTCCGGCTGAAACCGGTGAAGGCGCCCCGGCTGCCCTTCCGTCGGTTTCATGGTCAGGAAGCTACGTGCTCGCGGCCCTGACCGTTCTGCTGGTCTGGATCGGCGTTTATCCCTCTCCGGTGCTTGACGCGATTCAGCGGGCGGTTTCAACCCTCCGGCTTTTCTGATTTTCCGGCTTTTGTAATTTTTACCCACTGTTCGCTAAAGAAACAAAAACCGTTCAAAAGCTTAAATTCCAACAGCGCAATATTGGAATAACTATAGGCTTATCAATAGCTTATGGAATTGACAATTGTCGCCCTGGGAAAATCCCAGGCGTCCCATTTCGGGTGGCGGCGGGCTTGTGACTAGCCTAGACTAAGAGCCTATTGTGCAGGCGGCGAGGCCGCCCACCCGCGCCCTCGCTGGCCTTGCCGTGGCTCCGTTGAACCTCCCCAGCTTCAGGCGATGCAAGCCAGGAGGCAGCGTGGCTCAAGGGTAATAGGGCCAGTTAATGGGCCGGAATTCGAGGTCGCGCCCGGCTATCCGCTCACCCTCTCGGGGGTCATGAAATCGGCCAAAAGCAGCTCGACGATTCTCATCAACCGCCGGCGCGCCGAGCAGGGCGAACTGTGGCAAGCCCGCTTTTTCGATCGCGCTTTGCGGACCGTGAAGGAGTACAACGAAAAGGTCGATTACATCCACCTGAAGCCGGTCAAGGCGGGAACGGTTCAGCGGGCGGAAGCATGGCCCTGGTCAAACACCCGCGAATATTCGGGGACGCTTCAGGAAGAGGCCACCCGCCATCCCAGCCTGCCCATCGACCGCGTGTTGCTGCCGTCCGACTAACAAACACGAATCTGAGATAAGAACCGCGGACCTCAACACCGGAGGTCGCACTACCCGCTACCGGGTGCCCATTTCAGCGTCCGTCACGCTTGCGCTGGTTGCGCCGTGCCCTGACAAGTAGTGGGAGATTGGCCGCAGGGATCAGGAGCAACGCCGCGATGCCGACGAGCTGCGCAGGGTGAAAATGCAACTCCAGAAGTAGTGTAAGCAGGATGGCACCATTTATCAGGATGGCCTTTGTCCGAAGATTCACTTTTTCCAGTCCTGATACCTGTTTGCTGAAATTAGAGCCGCCCCATTGACTAGGGCCAAGGCGAGCAGAAGAGAGATTATGTCCGTTGCCTTGAAGTGGAGATCCCCGGTCAGATAAATGATCACTATGGCAGCACAGTTAACCAGGATGAACCATTGCCTCTTCGTGAATAGTTGACGCATTCCTCTCATCAGAATACCAAGGGTAGCGGGAGCGGGTAGACCTCCGGGTTTTGAGGTCCGCGGTTCTTCTGGTGATGGCGTTCATGGGGTTGTATTCCAGCGCAGCGTCGCGGCTCCGGCGCGTCTTTGTCACCGTCAGGCAGCATCGCACCTCGGATCAAAACAAGAGCCGCAGACCGCAAAAATGGCGGTCT
>Ga0307372_10013458_pt1 | contig 10575 bp, 9 predicted proteins | sample OX1MG_FD_202533 | JGI IMG/M metagenome (GOLD analysis project Ga0307372, IMG submission 202533) | Soil microbial communities from Risofladan, Vaasa, Finland - OX-1 | ecosystem: Environmental > Terrestrial > Soil > Coastal area > Acid sulfate soil | place: Finland: Risofladan, Vaasa | collected... | reverse complement strand
ACTGCTCGACGGAACGTGCCGCCGTTGCTCGTCCAGACCTGGGAGACGGCGACGACCGATCCGGACCCCCTCGTCGCCCTCGGCGCAACGAGGGCCTTGGCCGCCCTGCTGTCGACCTGGGAGGCAAAGCTGGCGTCGGAGGCGGTGACGTCGGGGGCGACCTGGGAGGCGATCGGCAGCTCGGTTGGCGTGAGCCGCCAGGCGGCCTGGGAGCGCTTCCACCACGACGTCGACGACTTCCGGCGTCAGGTGAAGGACGCAGCGCGCTCCCTCAAGGAACGCCAGCGCGAGGAGTGGCGCGACTTCCGCGACGACGTGAGGCGCCGGGCACGCGGCCACGGGCGCACGCATCTGTGACGTCCCGGGGCTCTGTGACGCCGCACGCATCTGTGACGTCCCGGGGCCGTCCGCTCGGCATCCCTCGCCGGGCCGACGCACCTGCCGCGCCGCGCCGCGCCGCTCCGGGCGGGCTTCTCGTGCACCGCTACTCTGGCGCCGTGAGCACCGAGCGCGTGCCCGGCGGCGTGGTCCACAAGCTCCCCAGGGACCTCCGCACGACGCTCGTCGCCAACCCCGGCGCGCTGGATGCGTGGAGGGACATCACGCCGCTCGCCCGCAACGAGTTCATCTGCTGGGTCGAAGACGCCAAGCAGGACTCGACGAGGGAACGCCGCATCCGGCGCACCAAGGAGGAGCTGGAGGACGGCATGCGCCGCCCGTGCTGTTGGCCCGGGTGCTCGCACCGGGAGCGCAACGGCAAGTAGCCGACGCGCCCGATCGCCACCGACCGGCCGCCTCAGTCGTGCGCGCGCACCCGGACGTCGAGGGGAGACGGATTGAAGCCGTTGCAGGCGTTCAGGTCCTGCGGGCACGCGGAGACGGCCACGATCGCGTCCATGAGGGCCAGGAGCACGAGCGTGTCGCCCGGCTTCCCCGTGGGGGTCTCGTTGCCGAAGCTCCGGTCCGGGTTGATGGGCGCGTTCTGGAAGAAGTTGAAGGGATCGGGCATCTGCCACTCCGCGATGCCCCACGGCTCGAGCACCTCGGTGAAGTTGGTGCGGCAGCTCCGGTGCCCCTCCACGCCGTAGTCCATCCGGTAGCGCCGGTCGTCGCACATCTGGGTGATGATGTCGTTCCTGCCGACGTCGTCGCGCAGGATCTCGAACATCGGCCGGCGCCAGTTGCTCTGGAGGACGTCGCCCACGACGACGGTGAGCCGGAGCAGCGCGGACCGGGTATGTGCGGTCGACAGCCACTCGGTCCGGTTCTGCGCGGCGAAGGCGATCAGATCGCAGACCTGCTGGCCCTCGAGGTCCTCCACCTCGACGACCTGCCCGGCGCGCACCGTGAACGCCGCGCCGTGCCCGCCCGGCACCCGCTCTTCGAAGAGGATGCGCCCCTGGGAGCGCGCGCTGTCGGTCGTGCCGCCCGTCGCGGTCGTGTCGGTCATGCATGGGATTATGCGTCACATGCACTCGGAGCTCAAAACCGCACACGTGGACGGCGCGCGGTGAGCGCCTCGACCGCCGCGCCGAGCGTCGCGCTCTTCGCGATGGGTGGCACGATCGCGATGTCCCCCACCGAGTCCGGCCCTGTCGCACCGGCGCTGTCGGGGGACGACCTGCTCGCGGCGGTCCCGGGCCTCGGCGCGACGGGCACGACGGTCACGGTCCACGACTTCTGTCGCAAGCCCGGGGCCTCGCTCGGGTTCGCGGACCTCTACGCACTGGCGCAACGCGTCGACGAGGAGCTCGCGGCCGGTGCAGCCGGGGTCGTGGTCACCCAGGGGACCGACACGATCGAGGAGACCTCTTACTGCCTCGACCTCCTGCTCGCGACGAGCGCCCCGGTCATCGTGACGGGGGCGATGCGGAACCCGGCCATGGCGGGCGCCGACGGGCCCGCCAACCTCCTGGCGGCGGTGCGGGTCGCGGCGAGCCCGGCGGCGAGGGGGCTCGGCTGTCTCGTCGTGATGGACGACCAGGTCCACGCCGCACGATTCGTCCGCAAGTGCCACACGGGAAGCACGGCGGCGTTCGCATCGCCGGCGCACGGGCCCCTCGGTCACGTCGTCGAAGACCGCGTGCACCTGCCCGTGCTGCTCCGGCGTCCCTCGCCGACGCTGCGTCCCGACCCCGGGCGCCGCGTCCGCGTGGGTCTGACGACCATCGGGCTGGGAGACGACGGCGCGACGGTCGAGGCGACGGGCGGGCAGGTCGACGGGCTCGTGGTCGAGGCGATGGGCGCGGGCCACGTGCCCGAGCCCCTCGCGCCGCTGCTCGGTGCGCTGGCCGAGAGGATCCCCGTCGTGCTGTCGTCGAGGACGGGGGCGGGCCCGGTGCACGACCACACGTACGGGTTCGCCGGGTCCGAGACCGACCTCCTCGCGCGGGGACTGATCAGCGCGGGCTGGCTCGGCGCGCTGAAAGCCCGCGTCCTGGTGCACCTTCTCCTCGCGGCGGGCGCCGACCACCGAGAGATCCGCGACGTCGTGACGGCGGCGGGCTCGGCTGACGCAGGGGTCGGCCGAGGGGTGGGCGACGGGCAGGCGCCGAGATGACCGGCGGCAGCCGGACGGGCCACCCGCCTCTCAGCAGCGGTCGAACATCCCCTGGATCTCGTCGGGGTCCTTGGTCGCCGTGAGCGCGAGGGAGAGGAGCACGCGGGCCTTGAACGGCCCCAGGTTGTCGGCTGCGACGAACCCCGCATCTTCGGTGGTCTTCGTCCGCACGACCCTGCCGCCGGTGACCCGCGAGGACTGGCAGACCACGACACCGGCGGCCGCAGCCCGGCGGAGCGCCTCGAGCTCTGCCGGCGTGGGGCGGCCTGCGCCGGTCGCGGCGCTGACGATGCCGGCGGCACCTGCGCCGACCGCCGCGTCCACCATGGTCGCGTCCGCCCCGACGTAGGACACGACGATGTCGACCCGCGGCAGCGTGGGCCCCTCGGGCACGAAGGCCGGAGCGCCGCCCCCGCGCTCGCTGCGGTGGTAGTAGACGACCTTCCCGTCCGCGTCCGCGTACCCGAGGGGTCCGAGGTCAGGGCTCCCGAAGGCGTGCACCCGGTAGGTCGCCCCCTTCGTGAGGTCCCGGGGCGCGTAGACGGCGTCGTTCATCGTCACGAGCACGCCGCGCCCGGCCGACTGCGCGGCGGCCGCCACCCGGATCGCGTTGAGGAGGTTGAGCGGGCCGTCGGCGCTCAGTGCCGACGCCGGGCGCATCGCCCCCACGAGGACGACGGGTTTGCCGGCCGGAAGCGTGAGCGACAGGAAGTAGGCGGTCTCCTCGAGCGTGTTGGTCCCGTGGGTCACCACCACGCCGTCGATTCCCGGATCGTCGAGCAGGGCGACGACCTTGCGGCGCAGCGCCAGCCAATCGGCGTCGGTGAGCGCGTGGCTCACCACCTTCGGGTAGGGGATCTCGCGGACCCGGGCCACCTGCTCCACCTCGGGCAGCGCGGTCAGGAGGCCGCCGGGCTCGAGGGAGGACTGGTGCTCGAGGTAGCTCGCGAGGTCCAGACGGTCGCTTCCGACGGCGGTGATCGTGCCGCCAGCGGAGAGGAGCGCGAGCGTGGGGGTCATCGCTCCGGGATGACCACGCGCCCGTGCTGCACGCCGGTGAGCTCGCCGTCTCGCATGACGATCTTCCCGCGGACGATCGTCGCGACCGCCTTCCCCTTCGTCGGGCGCCCGTGGAAGGGCGTGACGTTGTTCTTGCCGTGCAGCTGGTCCTCGTCCACGACCCCCTCGGCGTCGAGGTCGACGACGGTCAAGTCCGCGTCCGAGCCGAGCGCGATGGTGCCCTTCGTCGGGTGGAGACCCCACACCCGGGCGGGACCCTCCGACGTCGCACGGGCCAGCTGCTCGAGCGTCATCTTCCCCGCGGCGACCCCGTAGGTCAGGAAGAGCCGCAGGCTGACCTCCACTCCGCAGAACCCGCTGATCGCGTCCCAGCAGCTCTCCTTCAGCTTCTCCTCCTTCACGTGCGGCGAGTGGTCGGTGGCGATCGCGTCGATCCGACCCTCGGCGAGCGCGGCGAGGAGCCCCGGGCCCTGCCCGCCGCGCCGGACGGGCGGGTTCATCCGCATGCGCGCGCCGAGCTCGGTCATCTCCTCGGCGGTGAGGAAGCAGTAGTGCGCGGCGGACTCGGTGGTCATGTCCACGCCCCGTGCGCGCCACTGCTCGATGTGGCGGAGGCCGTCGAGGGAGGAGAGGTGGCTGATGTGCACCTTCGCACCGGTCTCGCTGGCGAACAGCCCGACACGGTCGATCGCCTCGAGCTCGCAGATGACCGGACGCGAGTCGACGTGGGCGAGGTGGTCCGTCCTGCCCGCCGCCATCTCCTTTCGGATGCCGTGCTGGAGGATCGCGTCGTTCTCGGCGTGGAAGCAGACCCGCACGCCGTACGGGGCGATCTTGCGCAGGGCGTCCACGAGCACACCGTCGCCGGGGGGCGGGATCTTGCCGATGGTCTCGCCGAGGAAGCACTTGAAGGCGATGACGCCCGACTCGATCAGCGGCACGAGGTCGTCGAGGTTCTCCTGGCCGACCAGCCCGTAGAGGCCCACGTCGCAGTAGATGCTGCCGTCGGCGAGCGCCCGCTTCTCCGCGAACCGCTCGGCCGTGCTGGTCGGCGGGATGGTGTTGGGCATGTCGCACACCATCGTCACGCCGCCATGGACCGCGGCGCGCGATCCGGTCGTGAAGTCCTCCTTGTACTCGAGACCCGGTTGGCGGAAGTGGACGTGGCCGTCGATGACGCCCGGGAAGACCACCTTGCCGGAGGCGTCGTAGACCTCGGCGTCACCCGGGTCGATGTCGCCGGGTGCCGCGATCGCGACGAAGACGCCGTCGGCCGCGGCGAGGTCCGCCGGGTACCTCCCCGAGCCCGTGACCACGAGGCCGCCGCGCACAACCAGGTCGTAGTTCATTGCTCTGCTCCTTGCTCTTCGGATACGCACTTGGCGAGCGCACGCTCGACGACGACACGAGTGACCTGCTGCTTGTACCACGCGCTCCCCCGCACGTCCGGGACAGGACGGAGCGCCGACACGTAGGCATCCGCGATCTCGGCGACGAGGGTCGCGTCGAGCGTGCGCCCGCGGGCAGCCGCCTCGGTCTCGGGCAGACGGAGCGGCGTCTCGCATGCCGCACCCACACACACGCGCAGGTCGTCGCAGGTGCCGTCGGGCCCGAGTCGTACGAGCGCGGCGACGCCGACACAAGGACGGTCCTCGCTGGACGTGGAGCGGTACTTCATGTACGTGCTGGCGGTGCCCGGGGGGAGCACCGGCACCTCTACGGCCACGATGACCTCGCCGGGCGCGAGCGACGTCTCGTAGTGGCCCGTCACGAGGTCGCCGACGCCGACGCGTCGCTCGCCGGCCGGCCCCACCACGACCGCTCGGGCCCCGAGCGCCCGGAGCGTCGTCGGCGGGTCCGAGGCGTAGTCGGCCTCGGCGAGCACGCCGCCGACCGTCGCCGCCGCGCGGACCCGGTGGTTCGCCACCACGGCGAAGGTCTCGGCGAGCACGCGCAGGTGCGCCCCGACGAGCGGGTCGGCCGCCATGCGCGCGTGCGTGACGAGGGCGCCGATCCGCACGACGTCGCCCGCGAGCTCCACCCGGTCGAGGCCGGGGACGCGCCGGAGCGAGACCAGGGCCGACGGCCACACCAGCCGGTGGTGCAGGAGAAGGGTCACTGCCGTCGCGCCGGCGACCACGAGGCCGTCCCCGTCGGCGGCCGCGAGCAGCCCGACGACCTCGTCGAGGCGCTCGGGAGCGTGGAGCTGCGGGGCGACGGCGCTCACCGCCCACCCTCGGCCCGTGCTTCGCTGGCCGGCAGTGCGGCCTCGCCGGCCGCGCCGCCCGTGTCCTCGGTCGCCGCGGCGCGGACGGCGCGGACGGCGCGGGCGGCGGCGTCGAGAATGCGCGAGTACGACCCGCACCGGCAGATGTGGCCCGAGAGCCACGACTCGACCTTCGACCGGGTCGGCGACGGCTCCGCGTCGAGCAGGCCCTTGAGGGCCATGACGAACCCGGGCGTGCAGTACCCGCACTGGAAGGCGCGGGCGTCGACGAAGGCCTGGGCGACCGGGTCGACGCGGCCCCCCGCCTCGAGCGACTCGGCGGAGCGGACCCGCGAGCCGTCGCAGAGCGCCGCGAGCGTGAGGCAGCTGCTCACGGCCGTCCCGTCCACGAGCACCGTGCACGCACCGCACATCCCGACGCTGCAGCCGTCCCGTACGCTCGAGATCCCGACGTCGTCGCGGAGCACGTCCAACAGGCGCGTCCGGGCGTCGACGAGGAGCTCGTGACGGGTGCCGTTCACCTCGAGTGCGACGGCGATGGCGCCCCGCGTGGCGGCACCGTGCGGCGGCGACGTGGGGACCCGCTCGAACGGCCCCGTCATCCGGGCTCCCGTCATCCGGGCTCCCGGCGTCCGGGCTCCCCGCTCCCGGCGTCCTGGGCCCGAAGGGCGCGCAGCACGCGCTCGGCGGTGAGCGGCAGGTCGTGGATGCGGACACCCACCGCGTCGAACACGGCGTTGGAGATCGCCGGGGCGACCGGAGGGAGCAACGGCTCGCCGAGGCCGTGCGGCGCCGCATCGGGTCCGCCCTCGGCCACGACGTCGAAGGTCCGCTCGGCGGGGAGATCGGCGAGCGAGGGCAACATGTAGTCCGCCAGGGAGCCGTTGACGAGCTGGCCGTCGTCGAAGAGCATCTCCTCCATCAGGGCGTTGCCGACGCCGAAGCTGAGTCCCCCCTCGCACTGCAGGGCGGCGCCGACGGGGTCCACCACCTTGCCGGCGAAGACGGCCCCGCGGTACGAGACGACGCGCACCCTTCCGGTCCGGCGGTCGACCTCCACCTCTGCGGCCGCGGCGGACTGGTGCCAGTGCTCGGACCCGATGCCCTGGCCGGTCTCGGGGTCGAGCCCGCCCTTGGTCCGGAGCGCGCCCCGACCGAGGAGGTTCCCCAGCCCCGAACGGCGGACCACCTCGGCGTAGCCCAGCGACCGCCCTGGGTCGGCCTCGACGCGCACCCGCCCCCCCTCGGCGACGACTTCGAGCGAGGTGTCGAGCATGGGGGCGCCCAGGGCGACGAGCTGCGCCCGGAGCTCGTCGCAGGCCATCTCGACGGCGCGGCCCATGGTCGAGACGGTCCTGCTCGCGGTCGTCTGCTGGTCGTAGGGCGACAGGTCGGTGTCCACCTCTGCAGCGGTCACGACGTCGGCGTCGACGCCCAGAGCTTCCGCTGCGATCGCGCAGAGGGCGCGCTGGGATCCCTGGCCCATCTCGACGGAACCGGTCACGACGCTGACGCTGCCGTCGGCGTCGAGCTTGACCATCGCGGTGGACGTCGACGGCGTGATCGTGCCTTCGATGACGCAGCTGAGCCCGACGCCGCGCGCGACGTCACCGTCGTCCGATCGCCGGCGGGTCCGGTACCCGCTCGCGCCCGCGACGCGGTCGAGCAGCTCGGTGAAGTGCAGGCCGTGGAGGACCTCGCCGGTGCAGAACGCGTCGCCGTCCTGGAGCAGGTTGCGCATGCGCAGGTCGTACGGGTCGATGCCGAGCGACCCGGCGATGATGTCCATCTGGCTCTCGTACGCCCACGCGCACTGGTTGATGGCGAACCCGCGGTAGGGGCCGGCGGGCGGCAGGTTCGTGTACACCGCGTACATCTCGTGGAGGGCGTCGGGCACCGCGTACGGTCCGTTGATCCCGTACGCGCCGAAGATGATCTTGCGCGGGCTGATGCCGGCGTACGCGCCCGCGTTGTAGTGCCCGACGGCGTGGCGGGCGACGAGCACGCCGTCGCGGCTCACCCCGGTGCGCAACGTCACCTCCATCGCGTGCTTGGTGACCGTGACGAACTCCTCCTCGCGGGTGAGGTGCAGCCTGACGGGCCGGCTCGTGAGGAGGGCCATGGCCGCGACGACGGGCTCGATGGTCGGGTAGGCCTTCGCCCCGAAGCCGCCGCCCATCGGCGGCACGACCACGCGGACGCGCGACTGGGGGATGCCGAAGAGGTTGGCGAGCTGGGCCCGGAGGATGAACGGCGTCTGGGTGCCCGAGTACACGGTGAGCAGGCCCCTCCCCTGCCACACGGCGACGCACGCGTGCGTCTCGAGCGGCACGTGCTGCGCGGGGGGTGACGAGAAGCGGTGCTCGAACACGTGGTCCGCGCGCTCGAGCGCCCGAGCGGCGTCTCCGCGCACGACGCGGAACCTGCTGCACACGTTGCGCGTCACGTCCCCGTGCACGGCGACGTCCACGAAGCTCGGGTCGACCTCGGGCGCGAGGTCGAAGAGCCGGGGCGCCCCTTCCTCGAGCGCCGAGCGGACGTCGAACACCGCGCCGAGGGGCTCGACGTCCACCTCGACCGCCGCTGCAGCCTCGTCGGCGGCATCGCTGCTCTCGGCCACCACCGCGGCGACGGGCTCGCCGACGTAGCGGACGACGTCGACCGCCAACATCGGTTGGTCGTGGAGCACCGGTCCGAACCTCGTCTGCATGTCCGCTCGCTGGCGGAGGTCGTCGCCGGTGACGACGGCGTGGATCCCCCCGACGCGCCGGGCCGCGCCGGTGCCCACCCTCACCAGGCGACCGTGGGGAACCTCGGAACGGACCAGCCGGCAGTGGAGCATGCCCGGCAGCCGGACGTCGCTCGCGAACGGCGACCTCCCGAGGACGCCGTCGACGTCAGCCCTCATCGCACCTGCGCGCCGAGGTCACGAGGTCAGGTCGTAACTGTCGAGCGCCCGCTGGACGAGCGACTCCCCGACCCCGAAGTCGAAGTTGCGGTACATGAAGCCCTTCACCATGTACGGGGCGCCGGCGTAGAACATCTCGTACTGGTGGTGGCGCGAGGCGAACTCGGAGCCGACCATGTCCCAGGCGAGCTTCAGCAGCTTCACGCGCTCGGACGCCGGCACCCCGGGCGACTGCACGTAGCGTCCGATGTCGGCGGCGGTCTCGGCGTTGGCGAAGTCGGCCACGGACGAGGGGAGCTGCAGGAGGCCGCCCCCGGCGAGCTCGCGCAGCATGTTGAGCAGGGTCGGGTAGATCTGGGACTGGAACGTCATGTTCGCGTACACCTCCGCGCGGCCGGGGCGTGCCATGCCGTTGCGGTCGATCTCGCAGTGCGCCTCCTGCGCGCGCACGAGCCCCTCGACGAGGGCGGCGTAGGCGGCCATCTGCCCGAGCACCTGCTGGACGGCGGGCTCCTTCTCGGAGCGGTTCATCCGCGCGATGGCCGAGGCCAGCCCGACGAGGAACTCGAGCTTCGTCCAGAAACGGATCTGTGCCTGGCTGTTCCCGAGGATGTGCGCGCCGGTCTCGAAGAACTGCGCGCGCACCACCTCGATGTCGCGGTAGACGAAGACCCGCTCCCACGGGACGAAGACGTCGTCGAACACGACGAATGCGTCCCCTTCGTCGAAGCGCGACGTGAGGGGGTAGTCGAAGACGCTGGTCGCCGACGCGGCGTAGGCACGCCGAGCGTAGAGCTTCACGCCCTTGGCCCCGGTCGGGACGGCGACGGAGATCGCGTACGGCTCGTCGCCGGGCCGCAGCGGGTGGATGCAGCTGAGCAGGATGTAGTCCGAGATGGCTGCGGCGGTGCCGAGCATCTGCGCGCCCCGCACGACGATGCCGCCGTCGCGCTCTTCGACCACCCCCGCGTACAGGTGCGGGTCCTCCTGCTGGTGCGCGGGCTTCGAGCGGTCGATCTGCGGCGGCACGATGACGTAGGACACGTACCAGCCGTGGTCGCGTGCCTGCTCGTAGAAGGCGACGACGTTGTCGGCGAACGACTGGCCGCCGCGGGCGAACACGTCGGCGTTCCCGGCGAAGGCGGACAGGAAGCCGGCGACGTGCTCGGGTCCGCGCCCGACGAGCCCGTAGGTCTGCTCGGAGATGACCTTCAGCGCCCGCCGGCGTTCGACCAGGTCCTCCATGCGCCGCGGGATCGTCCAGGCGCGGCTGACGCGCTCCCCGCTCGTCGGCGAGTCGAAGGTGAGCAGCCCGTCCGGGTCGGCCGCCACCAGGTCGTAGCAGTCCGCGACCGAGCGGGCCACCCCGGCGAACCCGGGATGCGTCGTGATGTCCTCGACGACGGAGCCGTCGAGGTAGACCCTGCGCGAGTCACGGAGCTCTTCGAGATACTCCTTGCCGGTCCGAGGCATGACGCTGTCCCTCCCTGTTCACCCGCGCGGCGCGTGGCATCCCTGGACGCCGCAGAAGACGGCACAGGTTACGATTTTCAGTTGCATTGTGTCAATGTCTTGAGTCATGCTTAATGCCGGACGCTGGATCGCGCGACGGCAGGGGGGAGGAACGGATGTCACAGGTTCCGACGGGTCTGACCGGTCTGGCGGTCGCCTCGACGTCCGTCTCGGACGCGCTCGCGGAGCTCCGGCTGTCCACCGCCGGCGTGAAGGGCGGCGCGCTGTGCGAGCTCGTGGCGTATGCCGCCGAGCCCGTGGCCGGCCCCGCCTTCACCGTCCGGCTGTGCCCGCCCGAGGAGTCGGACCGTCCCTTCAACGCCTTCCTCGACGAGATCCCGGCGGGAA
>Ga0307372_10013457_pt1 | contig 10576 bp, 10 predicted proteins | sample OX1MG_FD_202533 | JGI IMG/M metagenome (GOLD analysis project Ga0307372, IMG submission 202533) | Soil microbial communities from Risofladan, Vaasa, Finland - OX-1 | ecosystem: Environmental > Terrestrial > Soil > Coastal area > Acid sulfate soil | place: Finland: Risofladan, Vaasa | collected... | reverse complement strand
ATGGCGGCGCGGTGCTGGACTGGACTGGCGCACCACATGCCCGTGGTAACCGCTGACGCTCACGTTCAACACTCGGCACTGCACCGTGATGGGCCACACGTAGCGATGACGCTGAATGAAGGCGTTTCACTTCGCACTTTTCGCGAAGTACGCCGTCGCTTTTCCCAGGATGTCGCGCTCCATCTTCACCCGGGCCAGCTCGGCACGCAGCCGGGAAATCTCCATCTGCTCGGCGCTCACCGGCTTGCTGTCTGCGCCATTGAGCTGGCCTTGCCGACTCGCCTTGATCCAGTTGAACAGCGTCTGCTCAACCAGTCCCAGGGTTCTCGCCACCGAGGCCTGGCTCTGGCCACCTTCGACCAGTCGCACCGCCTCTTGCTTGAATTCGAGCGTATAGCGCGCTCGTGCTGTCTTCGTCATATCGTTCTCCTTGCGTGGATTGAAGCACACGGCAAGGGGTACGTTTCTCGGAGGCAAGGTCAGTGACCATTCGTTTGCACCGGGGGTTACCGACAGGGTGGTCTTGCCGGGAGAAAAGCGGGTTAGCCCAAGCCCATTCGTCTGCAGGGAACTTATATACCTCCACATCCAGATGGGGGCGCATGACCAGCAGATGGTCCGGCTTGGCACCTTCGATATTCAAGCGGGGGCTCCCTGCATTCTGGTCGTTGAGTGCAAAATCCCAGATCTGGGCCACCGGATAGGGTGAATGCAACAGTCGAACGTGGGCGGACAGGTAGAGTTGGGCATAGATCTTCAGCGGGAGTAGTGGGGTCGGTTTGTCGCTGTGCAGGGATCGGTGGCAGGCCCATTCCAGATGTGCGACATCGGGCAAGTGCGTGCCGAAAGTGCTCAAGTCTCCGCTTTGGAGAGGAAACCGGTCGCCATAACGCGCTGCCATGTTCGCGAAGAATTCGTCGCCCACGAGTCGGCGGATTGCGGGGTAGATGGCTTGGAGAGCTTCCAATTGAACGGTGCGATTATGGTGATAGTAGACATTCAATCGTTGCCGCGGCTTCAGGCCGCGTTCGCGCACCCAGCCGGATTCCGGTTCGTGTCGACCGTCCACCATGGCCCGTGCGAAGGCCCTCTGTAGGGCATGCAAGTTGTCGCTACCGCTCAGAGCCGTCTCCGTTTTGCGAGCGTTTCTGCAGCAGAAACTCGGCGTTTCCCACCTCGCTTAGCCGTTGGCTCAAAGGTGGCAGGTTTGCATCCCGTTCCAGCAGTGTGGGCTTCGGTCTAAGGCGGTCAATGGCGCTCGAATAAAGCGCCCAGACATCAGGGCACACCGGCTGGTCGTAGGTATCAATCAACAGTGTTTGCCCCTCGACCTCCCGCCGGGTGTGCCCGCGATATGAATCTCCCCGACCAATTCGGCCGGCATGGCATCCAGAAAGGCTTGGGCATCGTAGCTATGATTGCAGGCGTTGACATAGACATTGTTGACATCCAGCAGAACGCCGCAGCCCGAGCGGTGCGCGACGTCCAGCAAAAATTCCCACTCGCTCATCTCGGCGGCCTCGAATTCGAGGCAGCAGGACACGTTTTCGATCAGTAACTGCCGTCCCAGATACTGCTGCACCGTATCGACGCGGGCCGCCACATGGGCGGCCGTGTCCTCCGTATAAGGCAACGGCAGCAGGTCGCCGCAATGGCGGTACTCAAAGGCCGTCCAGCATAAATGTTCGGACATCAGCAATGGATTGACCTGATCGGCCAGCGACTTGAGTTGGCTTAAATGTTCGGGATCGAGCGGTTTGGTATTGCCCAGGCCCAAACCGATGCCGTGCAGGCTGATCGGATAGTGCTCGGCGATGTTCAGCAACTGACTCAGTGGCCTGCCACCCCACCGAAGTAATTTTCGCTATGCACTTCTAACCAGCCGATGCTGGGCTGCTCCTCCAATATCGCCTGCTCGTGTTCCGCGTGCAGGCCGATACCCACAAGTGCAGCCATCGGTTCCTGCGCGCTATCTGAAGCCCGGTCGATAAAAACATTCAGCCATTGTTGTCGGCGTGAGTTTTCTTGAGTATCCCTTCCTGCATTTTGTCGTACATCATGGCCGCCTTCTTGTGCTCCGCGGCGGCAAGCTTCGCCAACGTTCTTAACCGCATTGAGGCGCAGAAACGTCTGTCGATGACTGACGACCCAGGCAAGGAGATGGCGGCACACACGAAACTGACCGACGCCACCGGCATCAAGGTCTACTTCGCAGACCCCCATAGCCCTTGGCAACGGGGCATCAACGAGAACACCAATGAACTGCTGCGTCAGTACCTGCCCAAGGGTTCTGACCTGAGCCGTTTCTCCCAGGAGGAACTCGATGCCATCGCATGGAAGCTCAATACCCGGCCTCGCGAGTCACTAAGTTATAAGTGCCCTGCGGAGCTGTTTACACCTGAGGCCTTCGACTTCAGACAACATCATGTCTCGCTTTTTGCACTTGGTACTTGAAACCGCCCGTCCATTTTATTGAATCGGCACGTAAACAACATGGGCGTGGTCACTTCAAAGCATGCGTTGAGTTACCCAAAAAACACGGGGGTGCGGGTTCAATAACTCAACGATGCTCTGTTTTATTGATGCGATCGCACTTGCTCCGCTGGCCGATGCCGTCGGCATTTGCGCTTCAGGTGACCAGGCTGGGTATCTTGCGTCCCGTTAGTTCGCCGATGCGCAGCAGTCTGCCGGCGACATCGGCCAGCGGAGCGAGTGCGGTCGAGGTTTTCCAGTCAAGCCTATCGTTGGCGTTTTCATAGCGCTCCAGGTAGAGGCGCAAGGTGGCGCCGGAGGTGCCGGTACCGGATAGACGCAGAACGATCCGTGCTGCGTCGCCGAAAACCACGCGCAGGCCCTGGTCGGCCGCTAAGCTGCCATCGGTAGGGTCTGCATAGCTGAAGTTGTCGGCAGCGGTAACGGTCCAGTCGCCCAGTGTCTGTCCGGATAGTTGCGGCAGCCTGCTTTCGAGTGCCTGCATCACCGCACTGGCGGTTGCCGTCGACAGGCCTTCGTAATCGTGGCGGGCGTAGTAATGACGTCCGTAATGCTGCCAGTGGCGCTGCGCCACTTCACGCACCGACAGTCCAGTTGCCGCGAGCACGTTGAGCCAGGCCAGCACCGCCCACAGTCCGTCTTTTTCGCGCACGTGGTCGGAGCCGGTACCGAAGCTCTCTTCGCCGCACAGGGTGAGGTGGCCGGCGTCCAGCAGATTGCAGAAAAACTTCCAGCCGGTTGGTGTTTCGAAGCACTCGACGCCGAGTTCGCGGGCAACCCGATCAACCGCGCGCGAGGTCGGCATCGATCGCGCCAGCCCTTTGATGCCATCCTTGTAGCCGGGCAGGGTATCGAGTTGTGCCGCCAGCATCGCCAGTGAGTCGCCGGGCGAGATGAAGATGCCGGCACCAAGTATCATGTTGCGATCGCCGTCGCCGTCGCTGGCGGCGCTCAGATCCGGTGCATCGCTGCCGAATGCGGCATCCACCAACGGTTTGGCGTAGATCAGATTCGGATCGGGGTGGCCCCCGCCGAAATCTTCCAGGGGGATGCTGTTGCGTATCGCATCGGCTGGCGCTCCGAGTTGCTCCACCAAGATGCGGCGTGCGTAAGGACCGGTGACCGCGTGCATGGCGTCAAAACACAACCGCCCGCCCTGTTTGAGCCAGCCGCGGATGCGATCAAAGTCGAACAATGATTGCATCAGCGCCGCGTAATCCTCGACACTATCGACCACTTCGATTTCGGTCTCACCGACCGTGTGCACCCCGCGGTGATCGAGATTGATCTGGAGTCCGTCCAGCACGCGGTAACGCTGGATCTGCCGGCTGTATGCGTAGATGCGTTGGGTCAGATCCTCGCTGGCCTGGCCGCCGCCGACGACATTGAATTTGATGCCGAAGTCCTCGCCAGGCCCGGCCGGGTTGTGACTGGCGGTGAACAGAAAACCGCCGGCCGCGCTGTACAGACGAATCAGATGAGATGCCGCTGGCGTCGACAGGATGCCGCCTTGGCCGACGATTACCTTGGTCACGCCATTGGCGGCGGCCATGGCGATGGCGGTATGGATGGCCGCGCGGTTGTGGTATCGGCCGTCGCCACCGATCACCAGCGTTTGGCCGTGTAGCGAGGGCTCCACGTCGAAAATCGACTGCAGAAAATTTTCCAGATAGTGCGGTTTCTGGAATACCGTCACTTTTTTGCGCAGGCCGGCAGTGCCCGGCTTTTGATCCGAATAGGGTTTGGTGACGACCTCGCGAACAATCATCGTACGCTCGTTGGCTTGGTTGAGGCTGGTATCTTATAGTCCGTTCATGTTTGCCACCATCAACTACAACTTGCGTTTGTGTCCCTGCTGCGGTCAGCCGCGGCGCATTGCGCATCTGATCGATCTCTATGAGCGCAACTATCGTCTGATCGAGCGGCTCGTGCCTGAACTCGATCTGCCGTTCGAAAACGTGATTTCGCGCTCCGATACGGATCTGCCGTTGCACCTGTCGGTGGTAGAGCGTGCGCGCTATACCTGTGAACTGCGCCTCAGCTACGTCTTCGACCAGCCGGTTAGTCGACATCGCGAACCTGATTTCTGGGTTCGCGTCTATCGTGATGCCCACGTTGCCGAGGCGCACCAGTGCGGTCGGCGCATACCCTGGCTGGCGGAGCGGAGCAATGACCCGGCGGCGCAAGATTTTTTGCACGACCAGTGGGCGCGCAATCACATGTTGGCCAAGTGGCTGGATTACCTGCTGGAGCAGGGACACGGATTTGCAATCGCCGCAAGGCCACGTGTGCCGCGTCTTGTCGGCGCTACCGACGAAACGCGCAGGAACCCGTGATTCCAAGCTTGTAGTGTGAGGCCGTCGAGAGGACAATAGACCCCGGTCCGCGCCGGTGCTCTCGCGACGGCGAACCGTGAACCCCGCCAGGCCCGGAAGGGAGCAACGGTAACGGTGATGACGGGTGCCGGGGTGTCGCTGGCGCGGGCCACCATTCGATTGTGCTATTGCACAATCGAATGGTGGCCCCTGCGCTCGCTCCCGCACCCACATGCACCGGCTGACGCCGTCGCATGGCACCGTGTCGTAAGCGCGCCACGCATTCCTGATGCAAAGTCAATTTTGCTCTGCTGTCCCCTCTTTTCGAGCGATCTCAGCCCGGAGCGGGGCGCAGCAGCAGCGCGACGCCGCCCTTCTCGAATTCGGTTGTCAGCGGCGCATTTTGCAGCGCCTTTTTAAGCTCGGGGATGTGGTCTCGGCGCACGAACACCAGTTGGCCTGGATCTGGTACTCCGGAAGGCGTTACGGCACCCCGATAGACGCTGAAGCTGGGCAGGAAGGTGTCGTAGCTCACCACCGGCAGACCCATGTTGCGCGCCATCAGCGCGGCCTCACGGATGGGTTCTTGTTGCGCGGCCGCCAGCACTGGCACCACGCCGTACCAGATCACCGCGCCCTGCATGAACGCTGCTGCCAGCACCGCCCGCCAGCTTTCCAGTCCGGACCAGAAGATCAGCACGGCCAGCAGCGCCAGATTGGCGAAGACCAGCGCGTAGTAACGGGCGTGAAAACTCTTTTCAGCCAGATCGACGATGCCGCGTTCGAAGGCGCGCTGCGGTGGAATGTGGATCAGCGGCAGTACCCAGGGCAGCGCTGTCAGCAGCGCGCCCAATATCAGCGCCGGCAGCAGCGTCCAGATGCGTCCGGGCGCCTGTGCGTGGTATTTGCCGAACAGCACAAACAGGCCGCTGCAGCCGTACAGCAGATAATGTGGAAGCTGTGTGCCAGAGAACGAGAACAGCACGAAAACTACGCCGAAGCACAGCACCAGGTAGGCATCCAGCGGGTCGGGTTTTACGCCGAAGCCGCGTTTGAACACCGGCACCAGCAGTGCGGTGAACGGCAGCATGATCAGCGGCAACCAGGCGAAGTAGTACCACAGTTTGCCTCCGTGGCCCTGCAGCGTCGTGGTGTAGCGGCCCAGATTCTGCTGCACGATAAAGTGTTCGAGAAACGCGCCGTGATCTTTCAGATACAGCGGCACGACCCAGGGCGCGATGGTGAGCAGCGTCACCATCCAGCCGATCGGATTGAGCACGGCGCGGCGCCAGTCGCGCATGCGTTTCTGCCACAGAAAGAACAGACCGCTGGCGATGAGCGGCAGCACCACCGCGACCGGACCCTTGGCCAGCAGTCCGAGCCCCATCCACAGATAGATGCGCAAGATCGTGCCGCGCCGTGGCTGTTCGAAATAGCGATAGATGTCAAAGAACGTCAGCGCCAGAAACAGATTGAGCAGCGCGTCGGCGATGGCAGCGTGGCCGATGACGCCGGACATCAGCCCCAGCGGCACCACCAGCGCCGCCACCAACGCGGCACGGTTGCCACCGGCATAGCGACGGGCGAAAACCCATACCGCCAGCATCCACAGGCAGGCGCACAGCACCGACGGCAGGCGGAAAGCGAACTCGTTGATGCCGAAGGTCTTGATCGAAGCCGCCTGCAGCCAGTAGATCAGGATCGGCTTGTCGTAGCGCGGCGCGCCGTTGAGCGTGGTGGTGAGGTAATTGCCGGACTGCACCATCTCGATAGTGGCTTGCGAGAACGCACCCTCGTCGAGATCGAACAGCGGTGTGTTCCAGATGTTACTGGCAAAACCCAGCAGCGCGGCGGCGACCAGCAGAATCAGATGGGAGCGCGGCAACGGCGTGCGAGCCGGCCGCGAGCTGACTTCAGGCACTGGCGCTATTTTTTCGGACGCGGCGTTCCCGTGGTTTTCGTGGCTTGGGTGGCAGTTGCCAATCGGCATCGTCACTGTGAGCGCCGTTCAGCACCGTCGGACCTTCGCGATGCTGATAGAACACGCGCGCCAGCATTTCCGACAGCACACCGGTGGTAAGGAACTGGATCGAAAATACCAGCAGCAGGATCGCCACCAGCAACAGCGGTCGGTTGCCGATGTTTGCGCCGAGCACGAACTTGTCGATCAGCAGCCAGATCATCGCTAGCGAGCCCGCCGCGCCAAACAGCAGGCCGATGGAACCGAAGAAATGACCGGGACGGGTGCGGTAGCGCAGGAAGAAGAACACCGTCAGCAGGTCGAGGATGACGCGAAACGTGCGCGAGATGCCGTACTTGCTTTCGCCGAACTGCCGTGCGCTGTGGCCCACGGCGGTCTCGCCGATGCGATGCGGGCTGGTCACCATCGCCGCCCACACCGGGATGAAGCGGTGCATTTCACCGTACAACCGCACCTGTTTGATGATGCCTGCGCGATAGACCTTGAGGCTGCAGCCGTAGTCGCGGATGGTAACGCCGGTAACCTTGCCGATCAGCCGGTTGGCGATCTTGCTCGGCAGCTTGCGCGACATCCAGGCGTCCTGCCGGTTGGCGCGGTAGCCGGTGAGCAGGTCGAGATCGCGCGCCTGCAGCTCGTCGATCATGCGCGGAATGTCGGCGGGATCGTTTTGCAGATCGCCGTCGAGGGTGGCGATCATCTCGCCGCGCGCGGCGTCGATGCCGGCCTGCATCGCCGGTGTCTGGCCATTGTTGCGAGCGAAACGGATCACCCGCAGATGCGGGCCGTACTCCGCTGCGGCGGCCAGCAGCCGCGCGCCGGTCTCGTCCGGGCTGCCGTCGTCGATGCAGATCAGCTCCCAGGGTGCGCCGTAATTGGCCAGTCCTTCGTGGACGCGCGTGACCATCGGCGCCACATTGTCCTGCTCGCGGTACATCGGGATAACCACCGACAGGCTGGGGCGCTGGCTTGGAGCTTGGGGATCGGTCAAGACGCGACCTCGTTGGAATGGTGATGAAATTCTATCAAGTGTGCCTTCCGTTCATCGTTGCGCGTCTCTGGCCCGGCGCGACCCAGGCGACGGCGGCGGCCAGCAAGGCGGTGGTCAATACCAACAGGTGCAGATCGACGGCGGCAGCCAGCAACGCCGGGGTCGGTGCCGAGGCCGGCGCCAGCAGCGCCAGCACGCCCGCTTCATAAGTGCCGAAGCCGCCGGGCGCGTGGATCGGCAGTACCGTCGACAAATCGCCGCCGATGGCGCCGAGCACGCCCATCGTTGGCGAAATATCAGCCAGCCGTGCCAGCACCCAGCCCAGTCCGACCAGCTTGATCGTCCAGGACAGCCAGGTCAGGACCAGATCGCGCAGCAGGCCGCGTCCGCTGACGGGCAAGCCGTCAAGCGCTTTCAGCAGCAGGTGCGCGACACGGCCGTTGCGTCCTTGCAAGCGGCTCGCCAACGGCTTGCGCATCACGAACAGCATCACCGGCGCCGCCACGCACAGCGCTGCCGCCAGCGACGCCCAATCGGCGACGATGCTGTTGCGGCCGAGCCAGCCGGCCGTAGCACAGGCCACCCCCACAGCCGCCAATACGTGCAGATCCAACAGGCGCAGCCAGATCAGGACGCCGGTCGCGCGACTGAGTTCGATATTGAACCAGCGCCGCATCAACAGTGGAAAACTGGCCTCGCCACTACGCATCGGCAGCAGCAGGTTAAAGGCGTTGCTGAGCAGCACCAAACGCAGACACTGACCCAGCCGGCCGCGCGGGATTCCGCTTTCAGCTAGGTAGATACGCGTGGCACGTATCAGATAGCTGACCAGCAGGCCAACGACCACTAGCGCCACCATACTCAGCGGCAAATGCCGCCATGGCGCCAGCAAACGGCCCCAACCCCAGTAATGTTGAACGGCGTAGACGAACGCCGCCAGGACCGCGAGGTTGAGTGCCAGCGCCAACCCGCGCCGCGGACGTGTATCCAAGTTCAGTCGGCCTCACGTCGACCGTGCGCGGGTCCAGGCGGTGGCGCGACATTTCGACGGATCATGGCTTCGCGTAATACGGATCGAAGCGGTCGGCCACGATGACACACCAGCCTTCTATCGGTGGCAGGTGTCCCGGTACGGACAAGCGGTTTGCCATTGCAGGTTTTTTGTGGGCGACGCGCAAATTCTACGCTGTACGCGGATGCCCGCTTGAACCTCCCCGTACAGGCACTCTCGTGGACCGAGGTGATTGCCTGGTTCGATGGCAACGAAAACAAGATCAATGCCAATGTCGATGCGGGAGTGGCTGCAACGCCGGAAACAAACCTTGGGGTGCCGGTTCAGCTTTCAGACAGTGTCAGTTGCGGGAGTGAGGCCGGCCATGTCCGCGTGGTTTAAGGCGGAATCGACATGACCAACACCGGGACGGCGCTGGTTTCGCGCAGCTTTATCCGCGAGAATACAAGGGTGAATTCCCGGACTGTTTCCCGTTGAGCTATCTCGCCCTCGCACGCAAGTACCGGCCTCGCCGTTTTGAGGAGGTGCGTGGTCAGGATCATGTGGTGCGCGCGCTAGCGCATGCACTGGACAGTGATCGCTTGCATCCGGCGCTCCTGCTGACTGGCACCCGCGGCGTTGGCAAGACCACGCTAGGCCGCATTATCGCCAAGGGCCTGAACTGCGAGACTGGCGTCAGCTCCCATCCCTGCGGCGAGTGCTCGGCCTGCCGCGAGGTCGACGAGGGGCGTTTCATCGATCTGATCGAGATCGACGCCGCAAGCCGCACCAAGGTCGACGACACCCGGCAACTGCTGGACAACGTCGCCTATGCGCCGGTGCGCGGGCGTTACAAGGTGTACCTGATCGACGAGGTACACATGCTCTCCAACGCCAGCTTCAACGCGCTGTTGAAGACTTTGGAGGAGCCGCCGCCGCATATCAAGTTCATCCTCGCCACGACCGACCCGCAGAAGCTGCCGATGACGGTGCTGTCGCGCTGTCTGCAATTCAATCTAAAACGCCTGCCGGTGGCCTTGATCCGCGAGGTGCTGGCGGTGGTGTTGGCCGATGAAGGCAAGCACGGCGATGCCGCAGTATTGGCAGCGCTGGCGCGCGCAGCCGACGGCTCGATGCGCGACGGCCTGTCGCTGCTGGATCAGGCCATCGCCTACTGCGGCGATACCGCGCTGCAGCCGGATGCCATCGAGGAGATGCTGGGCACGGTGGGGCGGCACACACTGTTCAGTCTGCTTGAAGCGATCGCCGTCGGCGACGGCGATGCGCTGATCGCAGGACTGCGTGCGCTGGAATCCAGTGCGCCCGACTACGCCGCCTTGATCGACGCGCTGGCCGGTGCCCTGCAGCGTATCGCGGTGTTGCAGATTCTGCCGCAGGCGCAGGACGAGGAAGACGATCCGGCAATGCCGACCTTGGCGCAGAAAATCACGCCGGAAGATGCGCAGCTTTACTATCAGATCGCCGTACACGGTCGCCGCGATCTGCCGTGGGCGCCGGATCCACGGCTGGGTTTCGAGATGACGCTGTTGCGCATGTTCGCGTTCCGTCCCGAGAGCGGGGAAGCCGCTGCCGTCGCCACGTCCGAATCGATTCGCGGAACACGGAGCGCTGTTTCGGCACCTGTCGATACCGTCTCGCGAGGCGTAACGTCGACACCAGCGGCGGTTGGCATCGCGGTGGCCGAGCCGGTTCCTGCTGACGCTGTCACGGCGGTTCAAAACGATACCGGTAATGGCTGGTTGCGGCAGGTCGAGGCGTTGAAACTGGACGGCATGGCCAAGCAATTG
>Ga0307372_10013455_pt1 | contig 10577 bp, 9 predicted proteins | sample OX1MG_FD_202533 | JGI IMG/M metagenome (GOLD analysis project Ga0307372, IMG submission 202533) | Soil microbial communities from Risofladan, Vaasa, Finland - OX-1 | ecosystem: Environmental > Terrestrial > Soil > Coastal area > Acid sulfate soil | place: Finland: Risofladan, Vaasa | collected... | reverse complement strand
GGTAAGCTGGGCCTAGCCAGGGGCGGTTTCCCAAAAGCGGATGAGGCAAATCCATGGCAACCTGTACAAAGTGCGGAGCGGCGTTAGCCGGTGATGTAGCCTTCTGTAGTTCGTGCGGATCACCCGTCAAGGCAGGTGGTGGAACACCGCAGGCCGGCGCGGCGTCCAGCTTGAGCATGCCGGGGATTGCTTCGAATGTTGCAGCGCTGCTGTGCTATATTCTCTGGCCGGTTGCGTGCCTCTTCTTCCTCATGGTTGGCCCTTATAACAAGGACAAGTTTGTACGCTTCCACGCTTTTCAAGCTGTCTTTCTGGGACTGGTTGCAATGGGGGTGGCCTTTGCGTTGAGCATCACCACTTCGATCCTTGGCTTGGTTCCGGTGCTGGGATGGATCGTGGGTTTTCTTGCGTGGGCTGTCTATGGGGCAGGCCTTTTGGGTCTGGTGATCTTTGTGATGTACCAGGCGTATAACGGCGCGCGGTACAGGATTCCGGTGATTGGAGACCTGGCCGCGCGGCAAGCGGAAAAACTGCCATAGCCCGTCGGTGTGCCGCTCCCGAGGCTTGTCGCGTGGAGATCGAACGGGGTCGCGTTGCGCAATTTTGCGACATCCGATCTTCTTTTTTCTTGACAATTCGTCCTCAGCAGAGCAAGTTAGCAAATCCTATAAAATAGCCCGGGCCTCTCAGCTCTTGGGGGAGCGAGGGCAGCGACTAAAGCCAATGAAAGTTCGTGTTTGTTTTCATAACCGATGTTTTGATGGCGCCTGCTCGGCGGCCGTGTTCTCGCGTTTTTACCGCGAGGTCATCGATCCGCACGCTGAATTTTTCTATCACGGATTGCTTCACCGCGCGGGCCAGTTGTTTGAAGAAGACATCTTCGACGGCGACGAAAACGTCATTGTCGATTTCAAATATTCCAGTTCGCCCCGTCTCACCTGGTGGTTCGATCATCACCAGAGCGCCTTTCTGACGCCCGACGATGCTGAACATTTCCGGCAGGACCGGAGCGGGAAGAAGTTTTACGATCCCTCTTTCCGCTCATGCACAAAATTTATCGCCCACATCGCTTCGACCCAATTTGGTTTCTGCGCCCCCGAACTCGAGGAGGTCATTCACTGGGCTGACATCATCGATGGCGCGCAGTACCCGGACTCGAAGACGGCGGTGGAAATGCGGGACCCCGCCATGCAGATCACCCTGGTGATGGAAGGAGCAGCGTCGAACGATTTTGTCGCCGGTCTCATTCCCGACCTCCTCTCCAGACCGCTTCAGGAGATTGCCGCGCTGCCTCACATCCGCCAGGCTTTCGAGCGGTTGTACGACCAGCATTTGAAAACGATTGACATTATCAGGGACCGCGCCCTGCTCCGCAACGGCGTCGTCTTCCTCGACCTTTCCGATCAGAGTTTTGAGGGCTTTAACAAGTTCATCCCCTATTATCTGTTTCCTGAAGCGGTCTATAACGTGGCGCTGAGCCGGTCCAAGGAGCGGATCAAAATCGCCGTTGGAAGCAACCCCTGGAATCCCACGCCGAAGGACGCCAACCTCGCCACCATTTGCGAGAGGTTTGGCGGAGGCGGCCACGCAAAGGTTGCCGCAATATCCCTGCCTCCGAACGATCTCGCGCCTGGGCAGGAGATTGCGCGTAAGATTGTTCAGGAACTTCGGTCCTCACTCCAGTAAAATATAAGAGTATTGCTGCCGCGACGGGTTCGGGGGCAGTGTGCGGGTTATGCCGCCGGCCGGGGCGCGCCTGGCCCAGGCCGGGCAGCCGGTGGCGCGGAACGGCGCGACGGCTGAGTTGCGCATCAGATTAAAGAGACATTCCATGGATAAGACCGGCAGGTTCAAGACAATCTTGCTTGTTGGCGTCCTGATTTGCATGTGGCCAACCGGGGCCCATTCGTCTGCGGGCGGCGCTGCTCAAGCCGGCGGCCAACAGCCGGCAGGCGCGGCCTCCCTGGCGGCTGAGAGCGTTCCGGCATACACGGTGCCGGCGGGGACGGTGCTTTATCTTCGGCTGAAGACGCCGGTGAGCACGACGTCATCCCATCTGGGCCAGGCGGTGGACGCCGGAACGGAACGAGCGGTAGAGATTAACGGCGGAGTGGCCATTCCGGCAGGAGCCATCGTCAGCGGCCGGATTGCCAGGTTGATTCCCAGTTCCAGCCCCGCGGACCGGGCCAAACTTCTGCTGCAATTCAGCACGCTGAAACTTCCGGGGCAAGCTCCGGTCCCACTGGCCGGCCACGTGAACAACGTGGATAACGCCCGCGAGAAGGTCCTTGCGGACGGCACGATTCAGGGTGTGCTGGCCAGCGAGTTGCCGGTCACGCTTCTCAACTCGGCCATCCAAAAGGTGCAGAAAGGAACGGGTGGCTCCCTGCCGGCCCGGCAGACCGGGGGAACGTGGTTCGGAGGCCCCGACACTTCCATCAACTACCCCGCGGGCACGGAATTCTCCGTGGTGCTGGACAAGCCGTTGAAGGTCTCCGGCCATTTTAAAGCCGAGTTCGCCGGGCAGATTCCTGATACTCTGAGAGAAGTTGTCCTGCGGCTGCTGGCACAGGCGCCGCGGCGCGTGATGAACAAGAAAGGCGATCAGGGCGGTCCGGTGAATCTGGTCCTGATTGGAAGCAAGCAGGAAATCGGCGCGGCTTTTGAGCGAGCGGCCTGGAGCGTGGCGCAAGACAGCAATGCCAATTCGCTGTGGAAGACATTTGAGGCGGTGGTGAAGGGGGAGGGCTACGACGCTGCCCCGATGTCAACGCTCTATGTGGATGGCCGGCCTGAGGACATGGCGTTTGAAAAGATGCTGAACACGTTTACCATGCGCCACCACCTGCGCATCTGGAAGACGCGGATGACGGCTCCGGATGGACGGCCAATCTGGCTGGTCGCGGCTGACCACGATAACGGCTTCGATATCCGCCCGGGTGTGATTTCCCATTCGGTGGATCCGCGCGTCGATCTGGAGCGGGCCAAGGTGGGCGCCGACCTCGGCATGACGGGGCTGGTCGCCGCCGAAGAGATGGTGACTCCTCCCAACCCGGTCCATTCGGGACTGACGGCGACCGGAGGGAAGTGGGAGAGCGACGGAAGGATGCTGGTGGTTGATTTGAAGCCGCAATTCCGGTTGCCTGCCCCATGATTCCCCGGCTGAATCGCCCGTTTTCACGGGCGAAGTGATTTCTCTCTGTCTTGTTATTGGCGATGACAGAGACTGGCGCCAATTCTGCCGCGATTCCGGCGATGGCCGCGGCCGTTGGTGAAAGGCCTGGGAGGCCGCCACGGTTGCCGCTGGGCCCGGAAACGGCCTTTCGGTAGCTTTGCGGGCCGCGCAAGGAATGAGTGCTTTGTGAAGAAGAAAAACCTACGAAACTGGATCTGGCTGGGTGTCAGCACTGCGATTCTGGCCCTGATCATTTACAACCTCCGCCGAAATCCAGAATGGCGCCAGTTCAACTGGAACCGGTTATGGGCTTCGCTCACAAGCGCGCGGCCGGGGCTGCTGCTGCTGGCGCTGGCGACCATTTATACCACTTACATTGTCCGCGCCTTGCGCTGGCAGTTCCTGATGCATCCCATCAAGAAAGGCTCGCTCTGGGTACTTTTTGTGGGCCAGATGCTGGGCTTCAGCTCGATCTACCTGGTGGGCCGCCCGGGAGAATTTGTCCGGCCGGCTTACATTGCCCGGAAGGAATCTCTTCCGATCAGTTCCATGGTTGCCGTATGGCTGATGGAGCGAATCTTTGATTCGATTTTTCTGGCTTTGTTGTTTTCGTTGGTGCTTTACCTGGCTCCGATGGAGATGAGCGCCGCCGGAAAGCACCTGCTGTCCCTTATGCATAAAGCTGGTGACGGCATGCTGGCGATCACGGTGATGGTTGTGGTTGGACTGGTGGTCTACCGCCTGAAAACTCAGACGCTTACGGACTGGGTCATGCGCAAGGTCCAATTTCTTCCTCAAAAAGCCCAAGGCCATATTCAACATTTTCTCCACTCCTTCGCCGAAGGACTTCAGGTAGTCCGGAGCATGCGGGACTTTCTGGGCAGTGTGGTGCTGACAGCGGTTCTCTGGTGCATGAACGCAACCATTTGCTGGCTAATCCTGAGGAGCCTGGGCGGTGCGCTGGGAGATTTTGCGTGGCTGTCGGCGGCGCTGGTGATGTTCTGCGCCGCGCTCGGGCTCGTGGTCCAGTTCCCCGGGATTGGCGGAGGGTATCAGGTGGGGGTCATTCTGGCCCTCACCGAGGTTTTCGGAATCGGGGCTGATCTTTCTACTGGAGCTGCCATCCTCCTTTGGCTTATGATATCGGTGCCCGTGCTGTTGGTGAGCCTGGGCCTGCTGGTTCACGAAGGGCTCAGTATCAGGCGACTGGAAGCCATTACCGAAGAAGAAGAGATGGAGCAAGCGGCCGCCGTCGGGGAGGCTGAGTGAGGGGCCTTCGCCAAACAGGTTTCGCATGAGGAACACGAACGCCGGCCTGGAGGCGGAGCGGACTTTGCCAAGGGGTGTCTGGAGACGATGCGCTGCCCTTTCTGCGGCCATATAGAAGACAAGGTTGTTGATTCCCGGGCGGGGAAGATGGCTGATACGATCCGCCGCCGCCGCGAATGCATGAAGTGTGGCCGCCGGTTTACCACCTATGAGCGGATTGATGAGATCCCCTACATGGTGGTCAAGAAGGATGGCAGCCGGGAAAAGTTCGACCGCCAGAAAATTCTGGGAGGGTTGCTCAAGGCGTGCGAAAAACGGCCGGTCCCCATGAGCAAACTGGAGGAGATCGTCGATGAGGCGGAAGCCTACGTTGCTGAATCTCCGGAACGGGAGCGGCCCAGCACTGAACTGGGTGAGATGGTCATGGCCACGCTGCGAAAGCTGGACAAGGTGGCTTACGTCCGCTTTGCGTCGGTCTACCTGGATTTTAAAGATGTCCGGGAATTCATGGATGAACTCAAAGATCTTCTGAAGGCGAAGGCGATCTAAGGCGGCTGCCCCGCTCAGCTTCGATTCCAGACGAAGGCCCCGAACTCCCGAAACGTGCGGAACCCCAGGCGCTCGTAAAGCCTTACCGCCCCGCTGTTCAGCGTGGTCACCGTGAGCGATACCTCGGAAAATTCTCCTCGGGCCAGCTTTTCAACCGAAGACCGGAGCATGGCGCTGCCCAGGCCAAGTCCCTGAAAGCCGGTGGCAACGGCAATCTGAGGGATGTGCGCCGTTCCGGGCCGCACGGCCGTCAGGCCGAGAATTCCGGCCAGCCTTCCGGTCGATCGATGGATTGCGGCAATCGAGGCGTGTTGCAGGTAATCCCCACAACCGCGGTGGCGGACAATGCTTTCCACCAGACGCATGGTGCCGGCAACCGTGCCATACTGATCGTTGACCGCCGCGTCGATGTGGTTGCGATAGACGTGGTGGAGAAGTAGCGCCGCCTCATGGTCATGCTTGCGCTCCCAGGGCTCGAACAGGAAATCGCCCGAGCGCATGGCTGTTGGCCGGGCGGCCCCAGGCTGAAGAGGAGACGGCCGGCGATTTTCCGATCTTGCGCCTAAATGAAAAGTCATAAACTGGCGAAGATAAATTTGGAACGCACGGGAGCGGAAATAAGGGCCGATCTCATCAAGACTGAAATGCGGGAGCTGGGCCTCGATGCGGCGAACATCGACCAGGCTGACCAGGGCATCAATCGTCTTACTCAGCAGGGCCACCGCCCGGTCCGCTCTGGAACCAACGGGGTCGACGAAGAGGCTGCCGATCAGCCCCTTCGATCCTTCACGGAAATAGAGGCAATAACCCTTTGCACAATCTTCCTCGGCCACTGCGAACCCTGACAGGCGTTTCTCTTCAAGGAATGCGGAAATCAACTCTGCCGAAGGCGCGTAGTCCCAATGGAGATCTTCCAGCCAGGCGCGGGACTCCGCCCGCAAGAGCGGATGGAACTGCTGTGCGCGCAACTGCCGGACATCAACCACCCTGGACCCCAAAATTCTCCCGGGCCTCCTGTCAACGGATGCGAAAGTCAATCCAGTATAGCCCAGATTGCGATGGGCGCCGGAGACAAGGCGGAGGCGGCTGCAATTCCCGCGGCCGCGCTCGCGATCCGCGCCGGAATGCAGGGATTGCCGGAATAAAGGGTTCGCTTTCTTTGTCCTGGGCAGGCGCTTCTGTGCGGTTTCCGGCTTGCGAGCAAAAGTTTTTGGAAACCCGGAAAGCGACTATGCTACGATTCGCTTTTTTGGTTCCAGACCAAATGGCGAACTTCTTTTCGGATCGATAAGAGATTTCTCCATGGAGCCCCGTCAAGGAAGACTGGCTGCTTCTCCTGCACGCTCTTGGTCAACGCTGATCCGCAGGTCCGTCTGGGGAACGCTGATTGTGGGCGCCGGCATCCTGGTGGTGCTGATCGGCGCCGGGGCCTTCCTGACTTACCGCATCACGACCGCGCAGGACAATGTTGAAAACGTGACCCCGGCGTCTTACCTGCTTTCGAGTTACCAGAACGTGAATTTTACTGATGCGAATGGCGGGGAACATCAGGGGTGGCTGTTGATCGGGCTGAGAGGCGCTCCCGCCATCATTCTTTGCCCCGGATACCATTCCAACCGGTCGGCGTTGCTGTCACTGGGCACGGTGTTGCAAGCCAATCATTTTAATGTCTATCTTTTCAATTTTGACAGCCCGAGGCCGGGAGTCTACTTTTCCAATCTGGGCGTCCATGAAGCGTCGGTCCTGCGGGCGGCCATCGCCGGGGTCAAGAAACTTCGAGGCGTCAATCCGAACCACGTGGGACTTTACGGGGATTCGCTGGGCGGCTACGCGGCCCTGGTGGCCAGTGAGCGCGATCCGTCGGTCGATGCCCTGGTGGTTGACAGCGTTTATAGCTGGCCAACGCAAATGTTTGATGTCCAGCTCGACCGGTTACTGGGCGGCGCCGGACCGCTCTTCCAGCTTCTTTCCCGGACCGAGTTCCGCCTTCTTACTCTGCGGACAACCTTTCCGGACGTTCGCTCCACCCTTTCCAGGCTGGCGGGCAAACCCAAGCTTTTTCTTGCTTCCGATGATGCTCCAACGCTTGAGAGCGCCACCCGGAAGCTTTATGTGGATGCCCCGCAACCCAAACGCCTCTTGGTTCTGCCCCACACTCAGGCTACTCTTGTCTCGGGGCCGGAAAGGAAAGAATACGAGGATCAAGTCCTCAACTTTTTTCTGCGCAATCTGCCGCTACGCACCGATTAAACGTCGGCCGGCCCGTCTGGAAATTATGGCGCGGGAGCCGCGGGACCTCTGCGCCGAAGCTGCGGGCGCCGGGACTTCGCGGCGCGGGCAAAGGTTCCAGTGTTGGGAAGTCTGTTGAAACAAAGTCATTCATCTCGAAAACCGTTACTTCGCCATCGTATTGAGTTTCTTGCCGCCCGGAGCATCCTGGGATTTCTGGGCTGGTTGCCGCACCGGCTGGCGCGAGGCGTGTGCGCGGTCCTGGCGGCGCTGTCCTATGCCTTCTGGCCGCGTCTTCGCAGGGTGGGCTTGTTCAATCTCGGGATTGCGTTTCCTGACTGGCGGGACAAGCAGCGGCGCAGAGTTCTTTTGGGACAGTTCCGGAACTTAGGGCGAATGCTGGCTGACTTCGCGCACTTTCCGCATATGGACCGCGAAAATATCGAACGGCTTATCATCTACGACGGTTTTGAGAATTACGACGAAGCCCGAAGGAAAGGCCGCGGCATCATCTTTCTTACCGCGCATTTTGGGAACTGGGAGCTGGGTTCATTCGCCCACGGTGTTTACGGCTATCCCTGCAATTTCGTCGTCCGGGAAATGGATAATCCCCTGATCGACGAACTCATCAACGGGTATCGATGCGGGAGCGGGGGACGGGCGATCGAAAAGAGAGAATTCGGGCGCCAGGTCCTTCGGGCTTTCGAGCGGAACGAAGCGGTGGGCATCCTGATGGACCAGAACATGCTGGCTGGGGAAGGGGCCTTTGTGGACTTTTTCGGACTGCCGGCTTCAACCACGACCGGACCGGCGCGCGTGGCGCGAAGGACCGGTGCGCCCGTTATTCTGGGGCTTGTTATCTGGGATTCAAAGCTGAAAAAATACCGGCTCCGGTTTGACCGGGTGGAGTGGACCAAGTGCGAAGATCCTGAGGAAGAAATTGTGCTGAATACGGCGAACTTTACGCGGCGCATCGAAGAATACATTCGCCGCTATCCGGAGCAATGGCTCTGGGTGCACCGGCGCTGGAAGACGCGCCCGCCCGGCGAGCCGCCGCTTTATCCCTTCTGAGGCTGGGCAAAGTCAAGGCCCGGAGATTCCTGGTTCGTGGCGTGAATGAAATCGGGGGGACCTATGAAAGTCAGGGAAATCGCGCGCCTGGTGGGCGGGCGGGCCGAAGGCGACGGCGAACGGGAAATCCACGGGGCAGCCGCTCTGGAGACCGCGACGGAACAGGATCTGGCTTTTGCGGAGGGGGAACTGGCGCTCAAGCGCGCGGGGGACTCCCGCGCCGGCTGCCTTTTGGTGCAGGAAGGAGTTTCTGTCGCCGGCCGGACGACGGTTGCCGCGCGGCATCCCCGGCTGGCCTTTATTCGCGCTGCCGGGGCGCTGCATCCTCCCCGGGCCGCGCATCACGGGATTCATCCCAGCGCCGTGATTGCCGCGGACGCCAAGCTGGGGGCCGGCGTCAGCGTGGGTCCGTATGTTGTGATTGAATCGGGCGCCCGCGTGGGAGCGGAGACGAGCCTGGGCGCAGGGGTTTTTCTGGGCGAGGGAGTGACGCTTGGGGCGCGCTGCGTGCTCCATCCCCGAGTCAGCATTTATCCGGGCGTGCAGGTGGGCAATCGAGTGGTCCTCCATGCGGGCGTGGTGCTGGGATCGGATGGGTTCGGCTATCTGTTTGCCGAAGGCCGCCACCACAAGTTTCCGCAACTGGGCGGCCTTATTATTGAGGATGATGTCGAGATCGGCTCCAACAGCACGGTGGATCGCGGCTCGCTGGGGACCACGCGCATCGGCGAGGGAACCAAGATCGACAACCTCGTGCAAATAGCCCACAACGTCAGGATCGGGCGCCACTCGATCGTCGCCGCGCAGACTGGAATTTCCGGGAGCACGGAAGTCGGTGATGATGTGATCATGGGAGGACAAGTGGGCATCGGCGATCATGTCCGCATCGGCGACGGAGCTGTGATCGGGGGCGGGGCGGGAATTCTGCCGGGTAAAGCCGTGCGCAAGGGAAGCGTGATGTGGGGCACGCCAGCTCGTCCGCTAGCCGAGTTTAAGAAAATGTATGCGCATCTCAGCCGTCTGCCGGCGCTCGCCCGGAAAGTAAAGGAACTTTCCGCGAAGCTTCCTGGCGGGAAAGAAAAAGGGTGAGAGCTGCGGGTGTCCGCCCGGCAGGAATGCCGATGGCAAGCAGGGTCCCTTATTCGCACGAAAAATAAATTCGGTCCCATCGGCGCAGCGTTTTTTCATATATCGCTTGACTTATCATTTTCGTGCTGTATCGTGTAAAATTGTTCACTGCGATTATCCGAAAGCCAGCGGAAGGCCATCTCAGGCTTCGGTGTTCCGGGGCGCGCGGGGGATTTCCGGCGCCTTTTGCAACCCAGGAACCGAGAAGAGCATCAATCTAATTTCTACCATTCGGCATGGGGTTCCTGCAGCCGGAAGGCCGGGCGGCCCACAGTTTCAAAAGCTTTATTCGGGAAATGGGTCGAATGGAAGCGGCAACACCCATCAAAGGCCGGACAGGATATCGTGTTTAGTTTTTTGAAACGTTGTTCGTGGCGTGTGGCGGCCACGTGGCTGCTGGCAGCGATGCAATTGCACCTGCTGCTGGTGCTGGCGTTGCACCACCACGTCCTGCCTGAAGTTTCGCTGGAATTTTCAACAACCACCGTAATGATCGGCCAGATGGACCGGCAGTCCCCGCCCGCCGGCGGCGAGCAGCCCTACTGTACGGCCTGCCAGATTCTCCGGCACGGTGCTGTGCGGCCCTCCCTGGGCAACCCAACTCCTCAGCGCTCTTCGGCTGCGCCACTCCTTGCGCTTCGCGCTGCGACCGTTGTTTATACCACCCAGCCTGCCGCCTGGTATGGGCGCGCCCCTCCTCTTGCATAATCCCTGCTCCTGAGTTCGGTTGAAATCGGGTCCGCGAAATCCCCTTCTATTGCGAAGCCCGTACCCCATGTATCGATACAGATGGATTGTTAGAGAAATGACTGACTTGCATTTCTACTTTCGACGTGGAAGACGAAGCGTATTGATTTTCCTGGCAACGGCGTCGCTGCTGATAGCGGGCGGGTGGGCGGGTGTCGCCCGTGCCCAGCCGTCGGCACCGACCGTGCGGATTGATCTAGAGCGCGCGATTCGTCTGGCGCTTGAGCACAATCACGCTCTGCTGGCGGCCAGGACGCAGGTGACGCAGAGTAAAGCGAACGAGGTAACGGCTTCCTTGAGGCCCAACCCCGTCTTCACCTGGAATGGCCTGTTCTGGCCTTTTTTCAGCCCCAGCCAGTTGAACAGGGACTACATCGACAACGTGACGGAATTTGACGCGTTGTTTGCC